>JAESFL010000117.1_pt1 | contig 80259 bp, 71 predicted proteins | sample 9269401 | NCBI WGS metagenome assembly JAESFL01 (sample SAMN14506025, study PRJNA617098) | algae metagenome | isolation source: Gloeocapsa sp. UFS-A4-WI-NPMV-4B04 and co-occurring heterotrophs from desert... | place: USA: Utah | collected 2006-10-01 | reverse complement strand
CGCCGTCATGGTCTGGGCGGTGGCCTCCATTTCGGTGGCGGCCGAGGACAGGCCTTGGGTGAGCGCCGACACGTTGCTCTCGAACCGCTTCGTGATCTGGTCGAGCAGCTCCGCACGACGCATCTTGTCGTCGGCGTCTCTGGCCGATTGATCGTCGGCAAGTCTCTTCGTGATCATGATCTCCTTGAAGACCTGGAGGGCTTTCGAGACAGCCCCTATTTCATCGCGACGCTCCTGATGGAGGATCTGGCATTCGAGATCTCCCCTGGCCAGTTCTCCCATGCGCAGGGTGATGTCCCTCAACGGCCGGAACAGACGCATCGCGGCGATGCCGGCTCCTATACAAGCCAGGACTGCGATCAACCCCGCAGAAAGAGTCAGCGCCATCATGGTCGAGAAGTACGAGTTATGAAGATCCTCGACCGGGATCCCAACGTAGAAAATGCCGTTGATCCGGCCAGTACCGTCGAAGCTCGGCTGGTAGACAGTATAGAACTGCTTGCCGAAGAGCGTTGTTGGCCCAAAGTAGGTTTCTCCTCGGCGAATGAAGGACTGAGCCGGGCTGTCAGCAGCCAGTGCCGTACCAACGGCGCGCTCCCCGTTCTCCTTTTTAACGGTGGTGACGCGGCGAACGAACTTGTCCTGCGTTGCGTCGAAGGTGAAGACGGTTGCATTTCCGCCGACATAGGCGACAGAATCATCGACAACCGAAAAGTCCTTGAACTCGGCAAGCGAGGGCGTCGCGATGCGTGTCACCTTCCCCTGCTCAACCTTGACCTCGGCTCCTTGGGATCGACCCGCATAAACGAGAGCGAGGCTCCTGATGTATTGCTGGGCCTTTTCCTGCTGCTGAGCCTCCAAGGAGGCCCACAACTGGCGCGAGGCGACAACCCACATCGTTCCAGTCGTTACAAGGATTGCGAGCGCAACCAGCATCACCACTTTCGCGGTCAAAGTAATTTTATTGAGAGCCATTTCCGTGACTGTGACCTGCCCATAGCGCCATGGGAAGCGCGCGCCCCCACGACGCACAGTATTCAGGCCGTAGAATCATCAGGCAAACACATAAAATATTGATTAAAAACAAAGCTTGGAGCTTGTTTGAATATATTCTTTACGTACAACTACGTATCTGTGCACTGGAGTCCAACACTTGATCGTAGGAACGATGCAGAACAACGCACTGCTGTTGAAATTTATATCGACCTTTCCGTTCGGCATTATCTCCTGGAATCGGACATGACCGCTCGACTAGAGCTTCCCTAGCGCCTGCGCGACATCCTGAACTTGGTCGCCTACGCGGCGGACAGTATCCACGACTTGCCAGCGCGGAACGTTCCAGCGGTCGGACCAGTACCGGATATCCCATGGCTCATGGATGTTGATGCGAGGCGAATCCCGCGGATGTCGCTTGCTGATGACCATGCCGTCCTCCCGGCTGATCCCAAGGTGTGATCCTGTACGCAGCAATCCTTAAGTCAGATGGGATCGGGCGGCCGGATGTCAGCCACCCTCGGCTGGAATTCTTTTCGCGGCGGCCGACTACTCCGCCGCCTCGCTGTGCCCCTGCTCTCCCGTGAACTGCAGCCGCGCGAGCCGCGCATAGAGGCCGCTCTGGGCGAGCAGGGCCTCATGGGTCCCCTCCTCGACGATCCGGCCCTGATCCATGACGAGGATGCGGTCGGCGGAGCGGATGGTCGCCAACCGATGGGCGATGACCAGGGTGGTGCGGCCCTCCATCAGCCGGTCGAGGGCGCCTTGAACCTTGCGCTCGCTCTCCGCATCCAGGGCCGAGGTGGCCTCGTCGAGGAGCAGGATCGGCGCGTCCTTCAGGATGGCGCGGGCGATGGCGAGGCGCTGGCGCTGGCCGCCGGAGAGCGTGACTCCGCGCTCGCCGATCAGGGCCCGGTAGCCCTGCGGCAGGGCGCGGATGAAGCCGTCGGCGGAGGCGAGTTCGGCGGCGCGGCGCACGTCATCCTCACTGGCTTCGAGCCTGCCGTAGCGGATGTTGTCGAGCACGCTCGCGGCGAAGATCGTCGGCTCCTGCGGCACGAGGGCCATGCGGGCGCGCAGAGCAACCGGATCGGCCTCGTGAATAGGAACTCCGTCGACCCGGATCGTGCCGCCCTGCGGATCGTAGAAGCGCAGGAGCAGCTGCAGGATCGTGCTCTTGCCGGCGCCCGACGGCCCGACGATGGCGACCCTTTCGCCTGAACCCACGGTCAGGCTCAGGCCATGGAGGGCCCGTTGCTCGGAGCGGGTCGGATAGGCGAAATGCACATCCTTGAACGCCACCGTGCCGAGAGGCGGGTTCGGCAGGGGCTTCGGGTTGCGGGGCGCCTCGATGGCGGGCTTCGCGGCGAGGATTTCGCCGAGGCGCTCCGCCGCGCCGGCGGCCTGGGCGAGTTCGCCATAAACCTCCGAGAGCTGGCCGAGGGAGCTTGCGGCGAAGACCGCATAGAGGACGAACTGCGACAGTCGTCCGCCCGTCATGGTGCCGGCCAGCACATCCTGGGCGCCGTACCAAAGCACGGCCACGACGCTGGCCGAGACCAGGAAGAGGCCGGCTCCCGTCAGGAAAGCCCGCATGGTGGTGGAGAGCCTGGCGGCACCGAACGCCTCCTCGGCGGCGGCGGCAAAGCGCGACGCGGTGGCCCGCTCCATGCCGAAGGCCTGCATGGTGCGCACCGCCCCGACGGCCTCCGCCGCATAGGCCGAGGCGTCGGCGAGGCGGTCCTGCGCCGCGCGCGACCGCCGACGCACGGCACGGCCCGAGAACACGAGCGGCAGGACGATGACCGGGATGGCGAGCAGCACGAGAGCCGATAGCTTCGGGCTCGTGATGATCATGAGCACCGTTGCGCCCAGGAAGAGGAACAGGTTGCGCAGCGCGATCGAGATGCTGACCCCGAAGGCCGCCTTGACCTGGGTGGTGTCGGCGGTGAGCCGCGAGACGATCTCGCCGCTCCTCGTCTGGTCGAAGAAGGCCGGGTCGAGGGAGGTCAGGTGCCGGAATACCGCGGAGCGTAGGTCCGCCACCACCCGCTCGCCGAGGGTGATGACGCAGTAATACCGAAGCGCGCTGGCCAGGGCGAGGACGCCGACCACGCCGAGCAGGAGGACGAAATAGGCGTTGATGAAATCGCGGCCTTCTGTCGAGAAGCCGAAATCGATCACACGGCGCACCGCGATGGGAACGATGAGCGTGGCAGCGGAAGCCAGCGTGAGGGCCGCCAGCGCCGCGGCGATCCTGCCCTTATAGGCGAGGCCGTAGGGGACGAGCGGCTTGAGGGCGCTCAGAGCAGCCTTGGATCGGTTCTGCTCCTGGAATGGATCGGCCATATGACCCTTCGTGGTCTAATATCTCGTCATGGGACGGTTTAGCACCTTTGCCCCGGCTTGTTTCAACCTGTTAAGTGAGGTATAGGCGCGCATTCATCAATTCAGGCTCGATCTCACATTGCGGGCTGACCAGACTTGGCTGGCCGCGAGAAGGACTATGGCAATGGCGCGCAAAGCAACCGAACATCCCGACTACCACTTCATCAAGGTGGTCATGACCAACGGCACCGAGTATCAGACCCGGTCGACCTACGGCAAAGAGGGCGACACCCTCAACCTCGACATCGACCCGAGCACCCATCCGGCCTGGACCGGCGGTTCTCAGCAGCTGCTCGACCGCGGCGGTCGCGTGTCGCGCTTCAACTCGCGTTTCGGCGGCCTGGGCCTCGGCGCCAAGAAGTAATCGGGCGCCTGGCGCATCGTGCGGAAAAGTGGACTCGGTTTTCGCTAGCGCGGCCCGCTGGGTCCGGTCCACACGATGCGCTGCTCAAGCGCCGGTTGTTTCAACCCGGAATATGAAAAGCCCCGCTCTAGCGGGGCTTTTTCTTTGCGCTTTATTCAGTTGGTCCGAAGGCCTTCTCCAACATGCCGAGCTGGGCTGCAATCGGGTTGAGAGCCGGCTGGCGGGGGGCCAGTCCGGCCTCGGCGATCAGGCGCTCCAAATGGAGGATGCGGGCGTGGAGGCGGGTCGCCAGACCGATCAGCTCCCGCAGGCGTTCCGGCAGGGCCTCGTATTCGTCGATGCTCGTCTTGGTGTCCGATGCGTTCAGGCGAACCCTGTTCTTCTCGGTCTGGGCCTGGTCGGGGGAGATCTCCCCTTCGGCAACGGCCCGCTGCAGCAGGAGCCAGGAGGCGATCTGCATCAGTCGGGTGGTGAGCCGCATGCTCTCGCTGGCATAGACGAGGCTCGTCTGGCGCTCCAGGTGACGGGATTCCTCCCGGCCCGGACCGTCGAGATAGGCGGCCGTCTCCTCGATCAGCTCCATGCCCTCCTGAAACAGGGCCCTGAAGGCATCCGATCCCACGAAGCTCTGCCCGAACCGGACAGGATCGACACCAAGCTGGATCACATCGGGCTCGTTCACGCGCCTCTCCCAAAGACCTGACCTCCGCCGGAGCAAAGGACTAAAACTCATGAGAGGATTATAGGACGGTCCGGGAGAACTTGCCTCGGTAACCTCTTCTTAAGGTTAAGCCGGGTCACGAAAAAAATTGAGCCGCTCGTGGCGGCTCTTGAAGTCTAACAGGGAAGCGTCAAACAGAGTGAGCCTCTAAGCCACTCGGCATCCAGGGAGAGACCTGGACGCCTCATTCATGCTCGAAAATGGTTAATGCGGGGTTAAGCCCTTCCAGGCCTCTAAGTCGCTCTAGGCCTGGCCGAGCTTGAAGAAGGCGCTCGCGGCAGCCAGCGAGCTTTCCTTTTTGGCCCTCGCGTCCTTGAGGCGGGCAATCTCCCGCTCGAGCGTCTCCACACGCTCGTCGAGCTCGTCGATGGAGAGCATCGACAGGTCCTGGCCGATTTCGTGTGCGCTGACGAGGCGACGCGGTTCATCGGCGAAAGGATCGAGGGCCATGGCATTCTCCTCTTCAAGGTTGGTCGTGACGTTAGCGCATTGTGCGGAAAAGTGGACCCGGTTTCCCGGGCGGCACGATGCGCGACTTTCTCCAAATCATGCTTTCCTTGCCAACGGAGCCTATATCCCGAGAGAGTGTTGGCCAAAGGAGGGAAAAATGGGGCAGATTCCGGACATGATGCGCGCCGTCGTTGCGGAAGGAAGCGGCGGACCCGATGTGCTCAAGTTCGTGCAACGCCCGGTTCCCCGGCCTGGAGACGGCGAAATTCTGGTGCGTGTGAAGGCGGCGGGCGTGAACCGCCCCGACGTCCTCCAGCGCCAGGGCGGCTATCCGCCGCCGCCCGGCGCACCGGATATTTTTGGGCTCGAGATCGCCGGCGAAGTCGTTGGCGCGGGCCCCAGCGCCGCGCGTTTCTCCATCGGCGAACCCGTGATGGCCCTGGTGCCGGGCGGGGGCTACGCGGAATACGCGGTCGTGCACGAGAGCAACGCCCTGCCGATTCCCTCGGGTCTGTCCTCCGACGAGGCCGGGGCGATTCCGGAGACCTATTTCACCATCTGGACCAACGTGTTCGACCGCGGCCGCCTTCAGGCGGGCGAGACCTTCCTGGTCCATGGCGGCACGTCGGGCATCGGCACCACGGCGATCCAGCTCGCCAAGGCCTTCGGGGCCAGGGTCATCGCCACGGCCGGAACCTCCGAGAAATGCGATGCCTGCCTGCGGCTCGGTGCCGATGTGGCGGTCAACTACCGGGGCGAGGATTTCGTCGCGGCCGTGAAGGAGGCCACCGGCGGCCGGGGTGCGGACCTGATCCTCGACATGGTGGGGGGCGATTACATCCCGCGCAACTACGATGCGGCCGCCCAGGACGGACGGATCGTGCAGATCGCCTTTCTCCAGAACCCCAAGGTCGAGGTCGATTTCCGCCGCCTCATGGTCAAGCGCCTCACCCATACGGGTTCGACCCTGCGGCCCCGCTCGGTTCCTGAGAAGGCTGTCATCGCCCGCGCGCTCGAGGACAAGGTCTGGCCGCTGCTGGCGCAAGGGCGCTGCCGGCCGGTGATGGACTCGACCTTCGCCTTCGCGGACGTGGCCAAGGCGCATGCCCGGATGGATGGGGGCGAGCATATCGGGAAGATCGTTCTCACCCTCTAGCGCATCGTGCTGACCCTATAATATTTGCAACATCGCGGCACGATCCCTATAATCACCCCGTTTCCCTCACATCGTGAGACGAGATGCTCCGGTCCGCACCGGTTCGGAGCGCAAGAGAGTTTTGCCGTGCGGCGCCGAAATGTCCGGCGCCCGGCCTGAAGGAGGTTCGCTTACATGTCCCAGGGACCGCTGATGCCGAAGGCGACAGCCGTTTGGCTTGTCGAGAATACGTCGCTGTCGTTCGACCAGATCGCCGATTTCTGCAAGCTCCACCCGCTCGAGGTGAAGGGCATTGCCGACGGCGAAGTGGCTGCGGGCATCAAGGGCGCCGACCCCATCTCCATGGGCCAGCTGACCCGCGAAGAGATCGAGAAGGCGCAAGGCGAGCCGAACCACCGCCTGCGTCTGGCCGAATCGCGGGTGAAGCTGCCGGAGCAGAAGCGGGTCAAGAAGGGCCCGCGCTACACGCCCGTGTCGCGCCGCCACGACCGCCCGAACGCGATCCTCTGGCTGGTGCGCAACCATCCGGAGCTCAAGGACGCGCAGATCATGCGCCTGGTGGGCACCACCAAGACCACGATCCAGCAGGTCCGCGACCGCACCCACTGGAACTCGGCCAGCCTCACCCCGATGGACCCGGTGACCCTGGGCCTGTGCTCGCAGATCGACCTGGACTTCGAGGTGCAGCGCGCCGCCAAGGACCGTCCGCAGGTTGAGACCCAGGACCACGGCGGAACCCTGATGCCGGCGGAAGTCTCCACGGCCCCCGAGCGGCCCACCGACCCCTTCGCCGACATGAGCCGCCCGAAGCCGGTCCAGGAGGAGACGATCGACGTCAACTCGGTCTTCGCCAAGCTCAAGCAGCTCAAGCGCGACGACGAAGACGAGGAATAAGTTTCATGCAAAAGGCCCGGATCGCTCCGGGCCTTTTTGTTTCAACTGCCTGAAATCTTCTCTCCTCGTCATCACTGGCCTCGTGCCGGTGATCCCGGTTGCATAAAGCACTTTGCCCCATTGGATCGGGATGGCCGGGACAAGCCCGGCCATGACGGAAAGGGCTCAGCCCGTCACTCCCCTCGCCTTCAGCACCTCCCCGATCTCCTCCAAGATGATCGGATCGTCGATGGTGGCGGGCGTGGTCCAGGGATCGCCGTCGGCGATCTTCTTCATGGTGCCGCGCAGGATCTTGCCGGAGCGGGTCTTGGGCAGACGCGGCACGGTGATGGCGAGCTTGAAGGCGGCCACCGGCCCGATCCTCTCGCGCACGAGGCCGATGAGATCCTTCTCGATCTCCTCAGGGGTTTTCTGGACGCCGGACTTCAGCACCACGAAGCCGCAGGGTACCTCGCCCTTGAGCGCGTCCTTCACGCCGATCACGGCGCATTCGGCAACCGCCGGATGGGAGGCCAGAACCTCCTCCATGCCGCCGGTCGAGAGGCGGTGGCCCGCCACGTTGATGATGTCGTCCGTGCGGCCCATGACCCAGACATAGCCGTCCTCGTCGATGTAGCCCGCGTCGGACGTGTTGTAGTAGCCGGGATAGACGGAGAGATAGGCCTGCCTGAACCGGTCATCCGCCTGCCAGAGGGTCGGCAGGGCGCCTGGCGGGAGCGGCAGCTTGATGACGATGGCCCCCATGGTGCCGGGGGCGACGGGCTTGCCGCCTTCGTCCAGCACCTGCACCGTGTAGCCCGGCAACGGCACCGTGGGCGAGCCGTGCTTGACCGGGAGCGCGCCGAGGCCCAACGGGTTGCCGACCACCGGCCAACCGGTTTCCGTCTGCCACCAATGGTCGATGACCGGAACCTGCAGGATGTCCTCGGCCCATTTCACCGTGTCGGGATCAGCCCGCTCGCCGGCAAGGAACAGGGCGCGGAAGGCCGAGAGATCGTATTGTTTCAGGAGCTCCGCACCGGGGTCCTCCTTCTTGATCGCCCGGAAGGCGGTCGGCGCCGTGAACAGGGTCACGACCCCATGATCGGCGATGACCCGCCAATAGGCGCCGGCATCGGGCGTTCCCACGGGCTTGCCCTCGTAGAGGATCGCCGTGCAGCCATGGAGCAGCGGGCCATAGACGATGTAGGAATGGCCGACCACCCAGCCCACATCGGAAGCGGCCCAGAACACCTCGCCGGGCTTGACGCCGAAGAAGTTCCCCATGGACCATTTCAGCGCGACCATGTGGCCGCCGTTGTCGCGCACGACCCCCTTGGGCTTCCCGGTCGTGCCCGAGGTGTAGAGCACATAAAGAGGATCGGTGGAGGCGACAGGCACGCACTCGGCCTGCTTTCCGGCCTGACGGGCGTCTGCGACTGCCTTCCGCCAGTCAATGTCGCGGCCCTCGACGAGGGAAGCCTCGCATTGCGGCCGCTGGTAGACGAGGCAGGCATCGGGCTTCGAGGTCGAAAGCGTGATCGCCTCGTCGAGGAGCGGCTTGTAGGGGATCGTACGGGCGCCCTCGATGCCGCAGGAGGCCGAGAGGATCGCCTTGGGCTTGGCGTCGTCGATGCGGGTGGCGAGCTCTTTGGCGGCGAAGCCGCCGAACACCACCGAATGGATGGCCCCGATGCGGGCGCAGGCCAGCATGGCGAACGCGGCTTCCGGAATCATCGGCATGTAGATGACGACGCGGTCACCTTTCCGGACACCCATGTCCTGCAGCACGGCGGCAAGCGTCGCCACTTCGTCGCGCAACTCCGCATAGGAGATGCGGCGCTTCGAGTTCGTCACGGGGCTGTCGTAGATGATCGCCGCCTGATCGCCGCGGGTCGCCGCATGCCGGTCGACGGCATTGTAGCAGGTGTTGCAGACCGCTCCGGTGAACCACGTGCCGTAGGCGCCCAGAGCGGCGTCGAACACCTTGTCGGCGGGCTTGATCCAGTCGATCTCGCGCGCGGCCTGGGCCCAGAACCCTTCTGGATCGGCTTTCCAGCCGGCATAGACCTCATGATAACGGCTTTGGGCAGATGACATGACGGACCCCATTGCGTTCACGGCATGAGACTTAGAATGGCTGCTGTGGTAGCAGGCGGTTACGTCGTGGTCAGCGGAGACTTTCGGCGAGTCCTGCTTTCGGCGAGTTTCTGCGTGATCACCGATCCTCTCTTCTATGCCGCGGCCATTCCGGCCGTGACGCTTCTCGGCCTTGCCAAAGGCGGCTTCTCGGGCCTCGGGATGCTCTCCCTGCCGCTCATGGCCCTGGTGGTCTCACCCGTGCAGGCGGCGGCCATCACCCTGCCGATCCTGATCGTCCAGGACGTGGTGTCGGTCTGGGCCTATCGCTACACCTGGGACAGGCGCAACGTCGCGATCCTGGTCGTGGGCGCCACCATCGGGATCGTCACCGGCTATCTGTTGGCGGCCCAGGTGTCGGATGCGGCGATCAAGCTCGCCGTTGGGTTGATTTCCATTGCTTTCGCCATTCGCCGCCTGGTGCTGGAGCGCGGAGGGCGGGAACCGATGCCCACCAAGGCCGACGTGCCGCGTGGGATGTTCTGGGGCTGGGTGACGGGTTTCACCAGCATGATCGCCCATGCGGGCGGGCCGCCCTTCCAAATCTACGTGATGCCCCAGCGCCTGCCGCGGGACGTCTTCGTCGGCACGGGGGCCATCCTGTTCGCGCTGATCAACTGGATCAAGGTGCCGCCCTATCTGGCGCTCGGCCAGATGACGGCTGAGAACATGGCGACGGCCGGAGCCCTGTTCCCGGTGGCGATCGCCTCCACCTGGGCCGGGGTGCTGCTGGTGCGGCGCGTCTCCGGCCAGCTCTTCTACACGGCGGTTTATGTGCTGCTGGTCTTCGTAGGCGGCAAGCTCGTCTATGACGGGGCGAGTGCCCTTCTCTGAAGCGTTCAAGCGAAAGCCGCCACTTCGGGTTGAAGCGACGGCTTCTTGAAGGTGGGAAGAGTGAGGAAACGCGCGGCTAGTGCACCGCCGATTCGGAGCTTCTCAGCCGCGAGATCTCGTCTTTGAGCTGAAGCTTCTTTCGCTTGAGTTCTGCCAGCCTCATGTCATCTGCGGAGGGTCGGTTAAGGGTATCCTGGATTTCGCGCTCGAGAGCCCGGTGCTTCCGTTCCAGTTCCGTCAGGTGATTCTGCAGCGGCATGTCAGTTCCTCCTATGTGATCTCTGACCCGGATATTGTGGCAACCCGAGTGTGGCGAGTCGAAGGCAAAATTTGCAAAAATCGCGAGTAGAAGACGTTCAAGCGATCTTGCTCTCCACAGGGCCTCAGAGCATACTTCCGCCCCTCTTGGCCCGGCATCCATAGACGGCTTGGCGTTCTGGAATTTTTGATGACCGAATTTGCAGAAATGGAGGCGGAATTGGCCCGCCTCAAGCAGGAACACCGCGATCTCGACATGGCCATCGATGCCTTGGAAAGCATGGTCGCCGGCGACCAGCTGCAGGTTCAGCGCCTGAAGAAGCGCAAGCTCGCCCTCAAGGACCAGATCATCCGGCTGGAGGACCAGCTCACCCCCGACATCATCGCCTGAGAATTCCGGTACGGGGATCCGGATCGCCCTTGCCTGCCGGGGGAGCCTTCGCTATTCCGGCTGGATACCGAAGGCCCTGAAGCCGGAGCCAAGCCATGGCGGGAATCCCCATTGCCATCATCATGGGCAGCCAGTCCGACTGGGCCACCATGCGCCATGCCGCCGAGACGCTGGAGGCGCTGGGCATCGCTTACGACGCCCGCATCGTCTCCGCCCACCGCACCCCGGACCGGCTCTATGCCTTCGCCAAGACGGCCAAGGCCGACGGCTTCCAGGTGATCATCGCGGGCGCCGGAGGCGCGGCGCACCTTCCCGGCATGACCGCAGCCATGACGCCCCTGCCGGTGTTCGGCGTGCCGGTGGAATCCAAGGCGCTGTCGGGTCAGGACAGCCTGCTCTCCATCGTGCAGATGCCGGCCGGCATCCCGGTCGGGACGCTGGCCATCGGCCGGGCCGGCGCCGTCAACGCGGCGCTCCTCGCCGCGGCCGTGCTGGCCCTCCACGATCCGGCGCTTGCCGAACGTCTCGACGCATGGCGTACGCGCCAGAGCGAGGGCGTCGTCGAGCGCCCCTCCGATGAAAGCTGACCCGCGCATGATCCGCCCCGGCTGCACCCTCGGCATTCTCGGTGGCGGCCAGCTCGGGCGCATGATCGCCATGGCGGCGGCACAGCTGGGTCTCAGAGCCCACGTCTATGCGCCCGATGAGAACAGTCCCGGCTTCGAGGTGGCGGCCGAGTGCACCATCGCGGCCTACGAGGACGAGGCGAACCTGGTCCGCTTCGCCAAGGCCGTGGACGTGGTCACCTACGAGTTTGAGAACGTGCCGAGCGAGACCGCCGCGATCTTGAGCACCCACACCCTGCTGGCCCCCAACGCTCAGGCCCTGGCCGTGTCGCAGGACCGATTTTTGGAAAAGAGCTTCATCGCGGGCCTCGGCATCGACGTCGCGCCCTTCGCGGCGTTCTCGGACGAGGCCGAGCTCATGGAAGCGCTCGAGCGCATCGGCCGGCCCGCCGTGCTCAAGACCCGGCGCTTCGGCTATGACGGCAAGGGCCAGGTGATGATCCGGCCCGACACCGATCCGGCCGCCGCCTGGACGGAGATCGGCCGCGCCTCCTCGATCGTCGAGGGCTTCGTGCCGTTCGAACGGGAGGTCTCGGTGGTGGCCGCCCGCACCGCCTCCGGGGCCTTCGCGGCTTACGATCTCTGCGCCAACGAGCACCGCCACCACATCCTGGATACGACACGGGTTCCGGCCGGCGTCTCCCGGGAGACGGAGGAGCAGGCGATCCGCATCGCCCGCTCCATCGCGGACGCCCTGGACTATGTGGGCGTGCTGGCCGTCGAGATGTTCCTGGTCACGGAAGGTGGGCGCGAGCGCCTCGTGGTGAACGAGATCGCCCCGCGGGTGCACAATTCGGGCCATTGGACCTTGGGCGGCGCCGTGACGTCGCAGTTCGAGCAGCATGTGCGCGCGGTCTGCGGCTGGCCTCTGGGTGACACCGCTCGCCTCGGCCGGGTGGAGATGAAGAACCTGATCGGGCACGATGCGGATGCCTGGGAGGAGATCCTCGCTGAGCCGGGCGCGCATCTGCACCTCTACGGCAAGGCGGAGGCGCGGGCCGGCCGCAAGATGGGGCATGTGACGCGGGTTTTTCCGGAGCGGGGCTGAACCATTTTCAGACCCGGCCGTTGGTTTCTTGGCCCGGCGCTTTTCGTGGGAAGCAACCCTGGACAGGCAAGGCTTCTTCTGATACTGACGCCGGCCAGATAGAGGTGCGCCTGACGCGCCTCCTTTGTTTTTTATCACAATCGAAACGGTTCAAATACGAGGAATTCGCGTGCAGGTTCTTGTCCGGGATAACAACGTCGATCAGGCGCTCCGCGCTCTCAAGAAGAAGATGCAGCGTGAGGGTATCTTCCGCGAGATGAAGCTTCGCGGTCATTACGAGAAGCCGTCCGAGAAGAAGGCCCGCGAGAAGGCTGAGGCCGTTCGCCGCGCCCGCAAGCTGATCCGCAAGCGCATGCAGCGCGAAGGCCTCCTGCCTTCGAAGCCGCGCCCGACGACCCGCTAAGATCTTCAGGCCTTTTCGGCCTGACCTATCGGTTGTGAACCAGCGCCCGTCGCGTCAAGCGGGGCGCTGTTTGCATGTCTGGGGTCCTGCTGCTGCGACCCGATGCTCCGCCCGAACGGCATATTCCCCTCCGAAACGCCTTTTTGATGCCTTGTTTCACGGCTGTTAAGGATTTCCCGCCAGAGTGCCGCCTTCCTGGTACCGAGTAAGAAGCTGGAGACGAACGTGTTCGCCCCATCGATCCGCCGTTTTGCCCCCTTGAGCCTGACCCTTGTAGCCCTCGGCCTTTCCGCCTGCGGCACGACGAGCAGCGGTCCCGCCCAGCGCATCGCCGTGGTGGAGGAAGACACGCAAGGGACGAGCACGGTCAACATCTCGTCCCTCTCGGACGTGATTCAGCGCAACCCCAACGATCCGAGCGCCTACAACACCCGCGGCGCGGCCTATGCCCGCGTGGGCAATTACAGCAGCGCAATGACGGACTTCACCAAGGCCGTGCAGCTCGATCCGAACTACGCGCCGGCCTATGCCAACCGGGCACTGGCCCTGCGCCAGACGAACCGCAACGATCAGGCGCTTGCCGATTTCAGCCGCGCGATCCAGGCCGACCCGAATTACGGCCCGGCCTATATCGGCCGCGCCAACCTCTACCGGGCCCAGAACCAGTTCCAGGAAGCCCTCAGCGACCTGAACACGGCCACCCGCCTCCTGCCCGAATCGGCCGAGGCGCTGCATTCCCGCGGCCTGCTCTACCAGCGCCAGGGCATGCACCAGCAAGCGATCCTCGACTTCGACGCCACCATCGACCGCAACCCCTTCGTGGGCGCGCCCTACGCGGCCCGCGGCCAGAGCTTCGTGGCGACGAACCAGTACGACAAGGCGATCGAGGACTTCAACGCCGCCCTCAACGTCGACGCCAAGGATGCCAATTCCTGGGCATGGCGCGGCGTCGCCCTCGAGCGCAAGGGCGACCGGTCCCAGGCCCTCGAGAGCTATTCGCGGGCCCTCACCATCGACAACGGCAACAGCGTGGCCCGCCAGGGCTCGTCGCGCCTGCAGGGCGGCGGCGTCGCCGGCCTGTTCCGCTCTTAAAGGACCTGGAGTGCGGCGGCATGAACCCCGCCCCTCCCCTGCGGACGATCCCCGACATCGAACGGCTTCTGGAAGCGCATGCGGCCTCGCATGCGCTTCTTATTCATGTGGAGAGCCTCGGGCTTCCCGATTCCTGGATCGGCGCCGGCTTCATCCGCAGCAGCGTCTGGGACGTGCTGCACGGACGCGCCATCGACGTGGCGCGTCTTGCCGATGTGGATGTGCTGTTCTTCGACCCTTACGACACCAGCAGGGAGCGGGAGGCCGGGATCGAGGGTCGGCTCCGCATCCTGGCACCAGGCACTCCCTGGTCCGTGAAGAACCAGGCACGGATGCACCTGCGCAATGGCGATGCGCCTTACCGCAACACGCTCCACGCCGTGGCCCATTGGGCGGAAACGGCAACCGCCATCGCAGCTCGCGCGATCAAAGGCAGAGTTGAGGTCATGGCACCCTACGGTGTCGACGACCTCGTGAACCTGATCGTGCGCCCGACCCCGGTCTTCGCGCACAAGATGGACATCTATCGCGAGCGGGTCATGGCGAAGGACTGGCCTGCCCGCTGGCCGAAGCTGACGATGCTGATGTCGTGGGAGGAGGCATATTCCGAGTCTCACAGCTCCTTCGACAGGATCGACACGTAAGGCGCGAAGCCGAAGGCGCGGTAGGTGCGCTCGGCCCGCTCGTTGGCCACGAGGGCGCCGATGACGAGGCGCTTGTGCCCGGCTTGCCTGGTCAGGCGCTCGGCCTCGTTGAGCAGCATCTGGCCGATGCCCTGCCCGCGCCAGTCATCGTGCACGATCAGGTCGGTGACCGTGCCGTGATTGCGGACATCATTGATCACGTAAGCCGCGTCCTGATCGAGCGAGAAGCCCATCGCGGCGACGATGATCCCCTCCGCCTCGGCCACGATGATGCGGCCGTTGCGGCGCGACAGGCGCTGCATCAGCTCGTCGAAATATTCCTCGGCCGCGGCATAATCGCGGCGGCGGTCACCGACGAGATCGGCCTCGAAGACGTTGAGCTGATGGATCAGCTCGACGACGGTGCTCCGGTCGGCGGGAAGAGCGGTGCGAAGGGTGATGGAGGGCATCGAGGGATCCGGCTAGCGCGACAGGGACCGGGTTAAAGCAGATTTCCGGCGTTTCGTCATCGCCTCCGCTGTCATTCCAGGGCGAGCGTTAGCGAGAGCCCGGAAGCCATAAACACGACGTTTCAAGGAGGGGCGATTAGCGTTCTGCCTCTTCTAGCGATGTTAGCGGTTATGGATTCCGGGCTCCGCTGCGCGGCGCCGGAATGACAGTAGCGATGGCGAATTAAAACAAAATGCCCGGCACGAAGGCCGGGCATGAAACGCCTCCCTGATCATCCGATCAGAGGTTCTTGAGGATCTCGTCGACCACCTTTTTCGCGTCCCCGAAGAGCATCATGGTGTTGTCGCGGAAAAACAGCTCGTTCTCCACGCCCGCATAGCCGGAGCCCATGCCGCGCTTGATGAAGAGCACGGTCTTGGCCCGCTCCACGTCGAGGATCGGCATGCCGAAGATCGGCGAGGCCGGATCGGTCTTGGCGGCCGGGTTGGTCACGTCGTTGGCCCCGATGACGAAGGCCACGTCCGCCTGGGCGAACTCGCCGTTGATGTCCTCGAGCTCGAACACCTCGTCGTAGGGAACGTTGGCTTCCGCCAGCAGCACGTTCATGTGGCCCGGCATGCGGCCCGCCACCGGGTGGATGGCGTATTTGACCTCGACGCCTTCGGCCTTCAGCTCGTCCGCCATCTCGCGCAGGGCGTGCTGGGCCTGGGCCACCGCCATGCCATAGCCCGGCACGATGATGACCTTGGAGGCGTTCTTCATGATGAAGGCCGCATCGTCCGCCGAGCCCTGCTTCACGGGCCGGGTCTCGACCGCGCCGGCGGCAGCTCCCACGGTCTCGCCGCCGAAGCCGCCGAGGATCACCGAGATGAAGGAGCGGTTCATGCCCTTGCACATGATGTAGGACAGGATCGCGCCCGAGGAGCCCACCAGCGCGCCGGTGATGATGAGCGCGAGGTTGCCGAGGGTGAAGCCGATGCCGGCCGCCGCCCAACCCGAATAGGAGTTGAGCATCGACACCACCACCGGCATGTCGGCGCCGCCGATGGGGATGATGAGGGTGACGCCGAGCACGAAGGAGACCAGCACGATCAGCCAGAAGGCCGCGTAGCTCTCGGTGCGGATGAAGGCGACGAGCAGCACCAGCAGCAGAAGGCCCAGGCCGATGTTGATGAGGTGGCGGCTCGGCAGCATGATCGGCTTGCCGGACATGCGCCCGTCAAGCTTCAGGAACGCGATCACGGAGCCCGTGAAGGTGATGGCCCCGATGGCAACGCCCAGGGCCATCTCGAACAGCGAGCCGCCATGAATGCCGCCGACCGCGCCGATGCCGAAGGCTTGGGGCGCATAGAGCGCACCCGCCGCCACGAGCACCGCGGCGAGGCCCACCAGGGAGTGGAAGGCGGCTACGAGCTGGGGCATGGCCGTCATGGGCACGCGCCGGGCGATCACCGCGCCGATGCCGCCGCCGATGGCCAACCCTAAGATCACCAGCGCCCAGCCGCCGAAGCCGCTCGGGGGCGAGACGAACAGGGTGGTGAGGATGGCGATCCCCATGCCCACCATGCCGTAGAGGTTACCCTGCCGGGAGGTGGTGGGGTGCGACAGGCCCCGCAGGGCCAGGATGAACAGGACGCCCGATACGAGGTAGAGGATCGAGGCTAGGTTGGCCGACATTGCCTCATCCCTTCTTGCGGTACATGGCGAGCATGCGCTGGGTCACCAGGAAGCCGCCGAAGATGTTGATGGACGCGAGAATGAGGCCGATGAAGCCGAGCGCCCGGGCCCAGATCGGGCCCTCGCCGAGGCTAGGGGCGACGTTGACGCCCACGGCCAGGACGGCGCCCACCACGATGACCGAGGAGATGGCGTTGGTCACCGACATGAGCGGCGTATGCAGCGCCGGCGTCACCTGCCAGACCACGTAGTAGCCGACGAAGATCGCCAGCACGAAGATGGCCAGGCGAAACACCGTGGGGTCCACCGCCCCATGGGTCACGGCCGCGGCGGCGTGGCCTGCCGTGTCCGCCAGCTGGTCGGCGATGCTCTGCGCGGCTTCTGCGGCGCGGCGGGCGGCCTCGGCCGCCGCTCGGGCCTGCTCGACAGCCTGTTCGGGCGTGAGTGCCATGATGTCCTCCCCTGGACGGTTTAAGCGGTCGGCTGGAAGGCGGTGTGAACGATGGCGCCGTCGCGGGTCAGGCAGGTGGCCTTGACCAGCTCGTCGTCCCACTTCACGGCCAGTTCCTTGGTGTCCTTGTTCACCAGCGTCTCGACGAAGGCGTAGAGGTTCTTCGCGTAGAGGCTGGAGGCCGTGGCGGCGAGGCGCCCCGGCACGTTGAGGTGGCCCACGATCTTCACGCCGTTATGCTCCACCACCTGGCCGGGCACTGCAGCCTCGCAGTTGCCGCCGCGCTCCACCGCCAGGTCCACGATCACCGAGCCCGGCTTCATGGATTCGACCATGGCGCGGGTGATGAGCTTCGGGGCCGGGCGGCCCGGGATCAGGGCCGTGGTGATGACGATGTCCTGCTTGGCGATGTGGGCGGCGACGAGCTCGGCCTGCTTGGCCCGGTACTCGGCCGACATCTCCTTGGCGTAGCCGCCGGCGGTCTCGGCCTGCTTGAACTCATCGTCCTCGACGGCGATGAACTTGGCGCCCAGGCTCTCCACCTGCTCCTTGGCGGCGGGGCGCACGTCGGTGGCGGTGACCACCGCACCGAGGCGGCGGGCGGTGGCGACGGCCTGGAGGCCGGCGACGCCTGCGCCCATGACGAAGATGCGGGCGGCCGGCACGGTGCCGGCGGCGGTCATCATCATCGGGATCGCGCGGCCGTATTCAGCCACGGCGTCGATGACGGCGCGGTAGCCGGCGAGATTGGCCTGGGAGGACAGCACGTCCATCACCTGGGCACGGGTGATGCGAGGCATCAGCTCCATGGAGAAGGCCGCGACCTTGGCGTCCGCAAGGGCCTTGAGGGCCGCCTCCTGGCCGTAGGGGTCCATGATGGCGATGACGAGCGCGCCGGGCTTGGCACCGGACAACTCGCCCTCGGCGGGACGGCGGACCTTGAGGACGACGTCGGAATCCTTGAGGGCGTCGGCGGCATTCGCCGCGACCGAGGCGCCTGCAGCCTCGAAATCGGCATCGGGGATGCCGGCCTTGGCGCCGGCGCCTGCCTGGACGACCACGTCCGCGCCAAGGGTTTTGTATTTCTTGACCGTATCGGGGGTGGCGGAAACACGGGTCTCCGCTCCATCGGTTTCGGAGAGAACGGCGATCCGCATTTTAGCCCCCCTGCGATCTGGTCAATGGCTTGAGATCAAGCTCTTGTCTCGTGTCAGTAGAAACTCCCGCTGCTCAGTAGAAGACGAGCGCCAGGAGGAGAAGAACGCCGACGGCGGCCGGTGCCCGTACCCCGATCGAGGGAGCCATGGCTCCAAGCCCGCCCGCGGCCAGAGAGAGGACGACGCCGAAAATGGCCGTCAGCCAAGCATGCTTGATGCCGCCGACAGCCAGCGCCAGAACGTGGCAGATGACGACGGCGGTGGCGATTTCGGCGAACTTGATGAACCCGTTGTAGGTCGCCTCATGAGTGCTGCCGTCCATATCCGGACTATAGCCCCCATGCGGCGCATGTTTTGTATCGGCCATGATTCCAAGCCCTGTTGAGCGTCACGTGTTAATTGCTGCGTTTAACGCATGCGGTGAGGAGCCGCAATGTTTCCAATAGGCTCCGATGAAAACTTTATGAATGTTTCGCGGGACTATTTGATCCCCAGGAACTCGCGCCACTGGGGCAGGCACACGGTTTCGTAATCGTATTTCGCAACGGCGATTCGGCGGGCCTCCGCGGCCATGGCGGCGGACTTCTCCTTCTCGGCCAAGGTCTCGCGCACCCGCTCGGCCAGGGCCTTCTCGTCGAAGAAGGGGAAGAGACGGCCGTTGACCCCGTCCTCGACGATCTCGCGCACCGGCTCCGTATCGGAGGCCACGATCCGGCACTCAAGCGCCATGGACTCGATCGACGACCAGGACAGGACAAAGGGATAGGTCATGTAGACGTGGGCCGAGGAGACCTGCAGCACCTTGACGAATTGGTCATAGGGCAGGTTGCCGACGAAATGCACCCGGGACCAGTCCACCGGACGCTCGATCCTGGCTTTGAACACGTCGAACCAGGACTGCCCGCCCGGCGCGGAGCCGGAATAACTGGTGCCCTTGCCGCCGATGATCACCACGCGGAGTTCGGGATCGATGTCGAGGAGGTAAGGCAGGCTCTTGAAGACCACATGGGCGCCCCGCATCGGCTCGATGTTGCGGGTGACATAGGTCACAACGGGCTTGTTGCGGGTGAGCGGGGGCCCATCCTGGCCGAGTCTGATCCGGACATTCCGGTCGGGGACGAGCCGCTTGGTGTCGATGCCGTCATGGATGATGGCGAGCCGGTCGCGCAGGTAATCCGGGAAGGTGTCGCGCTGGTACCGGGTGGGCGCCACCGCCAGATCGGCCGCATCCAGGGCGCCAAGCTGCATGGAGTTCTTCAGGCGCAGGCGCCAGATCACCTCCTCGTTGGTGACCGGGAACTCGGGATCGAAGTCGAGGTCCTGCCCCTTGGCGTGGTAGTAATACTCGAAATAGGCGACGTGCTTGGCCTTCGGCCAGATATCCTTGAGAAACAGGTTCTCGCCCCAACCCGTGTTGACCACCACCACGTCCGGCTGGAAGCCCTGCGCGGCAAGCTCCTTGGCCCTGTGAGCGACGCCGTAGGCCCGGCGCAGGCGCGGAATCACGGGAGAGTAGCGGTTCTGGTACGGCGCATCCTCCGGCCCCGGCACGGCATCGTAGGAGAAGTACTTCACGCCCGGAATGGAGCACTTCTTGACCATCCCCAAGCCCACGACCTCATGCCCCTCGGCGGCGAGGGACCCGGCCAGACGCAGGAACTGACCCGGAAAGTTCTGGTGAACGAAAGCGATCTTCATCGGCTGCCCCCTCAAGCCTCTTACGATCCTCAAGGCTCGCAAGAGGCTTTGAGTGTTCTTGTCTGGTTATATCTTCTAGGGCGAACCGGAGTCCGCTTCGCCCGAAAACGCTCTTCCCTACCGTCATGCCCTAAGGCCGATCGGCGAAAGATGCAACCTCATTACACCGGATTTGGTAAACCGGAAGCTGCCAGGACCTCTTTCTGTCTCTGCTCCAGCTTCTCCAGGGAGAACCGCTCGATCTCGTTCTCGAACAGGTGATGGTAGTTCAGCTCGGCCTTCAGGTGCAGGAAGACGGCGCCCAAGCCGACTGCGGCACGGTCCATGAAGACGAATTCGCGTGGGACGGTGACCGGCCCCTTCTCCTTCAGGGCCTTGTGCACCTCGAAGGCCTGCCGGCGTCCGTATTCGCCGGGCTTGACCCCATCGGCCACGGTGCGGACCCGATCATCGAGGAGCGGGGCATAGATGAAGCGGGCCCAGATGTTGAGGATGTCGATCAGCTCGTTCGACAGGCTCTTGAAGCCCCAAGTCTCGTAGGCATGGACGATGCGGGCGCGGTCGTCGGTCTGCAGCCCCCGGTAGAGATCGACAACGCCGCCGACGAAGCGCGGGTGGAAGATGCGGACGCAGCCGTAATCGAGGAGGTTGATGCCCCGTGCCTCCCCGCCCTCGGAGAAGACCGTGTAATTGCCCAGATGGGGATCGCCGTGGATCACCGCCGCGTGGCTGAACGGGTGCCACCAGGCCTTGAACATGGCGACCGCCAGCCGGTTGCGGATTTCGACCGGCGCCTCGGTGAAGGCGAGGATCTTCTCGCCCTCCAACCATTGGAGCGACAGGAGCCGCTTGGTGGACAGCTCAGGATGGACCTGCGGCACCCGGACCTCCTCCACGTCGGACAGGGCCTCGGCATAAAGCGCCGCATGCTTGGCCTCGCGCTCGTAATCGAGTTCCTCGCGCACCCGCTCGCCGATCTCCTTGGCGATCTCGCGGGTGTCGATGGCCGGGTCCATGCGGCGGTGGACGGCGAAGACCCATTCGAGCTGGCTCAGATCCGCCTCTACGGCCGACTGCATGTCCGGGTACTGGAGCTTGCAGGCGAGCGCCTCGCCGTCCTTCGTGGTCGCCCGGTGAACCTGGCCCAGGGAGGCGGCGGCCGAGGGGGTGAGCTCGAAGGAGCCGAACCGGCTCTGCCATTGCGCGCCCAACTCCGCCTGCATGCGCCGCTTCACGAAGGCCGCCCCCATGGGCGGCGCCTCGCTCTGGAGCTTCTGCAACTCGGCGGCATATTCCGGCGGGATGAGGTCCGGAATGGTGGCGAGCAGCTGCGCCACCTTCATGATCGGGCCTTTGAGGCCGCCAAGGGCCTGGGCCAGCACCGCCGCGTTCGATGCGTCGCGCTCATCGCCACCGAACAGGCGCGACCCCGCCATGCGGGCCGCCACGCCGCCCATGTTGGCGCCCACCCTGGCATAACGGGCAGCACGCGCGGAGAAGCGGTTCGCTTCGCGGTCGGACTCGGCCATATCGTGAGATCTCTTGCTCTGAACTGGAGAGCTTAAGATATGGCGTGCACCGCCGAGTGCTAGACCGCTGCGGCTTCAAGCCCCCTGGCTGCCGGCCGCCGCGAACAGCGGCATGGGCTCGGTCAATCCCTTGAGGGGAAAGGCTCCCCGATCCTCCAGGTGCAGGTTGGAGCCGGCCACGAGATCGCGCACCGTACGGGACACCAGGACTTCCCGCCCATCGGCCAGCGCGGCGATGCGGGACGCGATATGGACCGCGATGCCGCCGATATCGCCGCCTTTCATCTCGACTTCGCCCGTATGAACACCGCAGCGCACCTGCAGCCCCAAGACGCGCAAGCCCTCGATGATCGCGCCGGCGCATCGTACAGCCCGCGCGGGTCCGTCGAAGGTTGCGAGGAATCCGTCGCCGAGCGTCTTGATCTCCTGCCCTTTGAAGCGGCCGATCTCGTTGCGTACGATCCGGTCATGCTGATCGAGGAGCGTACGCCAAGGGCGATCGCCCATCTTCTCGGCCTTGCTGGTCGAGTCGACGATGTCTGTGAACAGCACTGTGGCCAGTACCCGGTCAGGTTCGCTCTCCCCATGGGTGCCCGTGAGAAATTCCTCCATCTCATCGGCTACCGGACTTGCATCATCGGCCCACAGGAGGTGGTCGATGCCGGAAAATTCGACATACTTGGCGCCGGGAATATTGGACGCGAGGTAGCGCCCGCCCTCGACATTCACCCGCGTATCGCCTGCCCGGTGCAGGACGAGGGTCGGAACGCGGATCGTCGGGAGGATGTGGCGCACGTCGATCTGACTGTTCATGCGCATGAGCGCGATAACAGAGGACGGGCTGGCGCCCAGCCGTTCGAAACGGGCCCACCATTGCCGGAAGCGCTCGTCCCCAACCTTTGTCGGCGCGAAGGCGGCAAGGCTCTCGCCCTGCCCCCAGGATCGGTCGATCTTGTCCAAAAACGTTTCAAAGCGGTCGTGCGGCAAGACCCAGGTGTGAAAATCGGCATAGGTGCCATAGAGAATCAGCGCCTGGGTCCGCTCCGGATAGGTGGCGGCGAAGAGCATGCTCATGGCACCCCCTTCGGAAATCCCGAAGAGAGCAGCCTTTTTGCTGCCGACCGCATCCATCACCGCGCGCACGTCATCCATGCGCTCCTCGAGGGACGGCAGATTTCCGAGGCGGTCCGAGAGGCCGGTTCCGCGCTTGTCGAACAGGATCAGGCGACTGAAAGCACTCAGCCGGGACAGGAAACGGGCCATATTGGGCTCGTCCCAGTAGAGATCCAGATTCGAGATGAAGCCCGGCACGAAGACCAGGTCGAACGGCCCCTGTCCGATGACCTGATAGGCGATCCGAAGATCGCCGCTCCTGGCGTAATGCGTGTCCACCGGCATGGCCTGGCTCCCAAACTGGCACCCGGGCGTACGCGCGGATGCCGGTGGCGTTCAGGCGAGAAACTCCAACCTCATAGTGCCAGCACAATGGCCATCGGCCAAGCAGAGAGGCCCTAAGCTGTGGTCGTCTCCATGGCCTCGAGCTCGCCGATCAGCCGCTCGATCATCGACAGGCCGATCTGCCAGAAGGATGGATCGCTCGCATCGAGGCCGAAAGGGGCGAGAAGCTCGGAGTAATGCTTGGTGCCGCCCGCCGAGAGCAGCGCGAAGTAGCGGTCCACGAAGCCCTCGTTGGAGCGCTCATAGACGCCATAGAGCGAGTTCACCAGGCAGTCGCCGAAGGCATAGGCATAGACGTAGAACGGCGAATGGATGAAGTGCGGGATGTAGGTCCAGTAGCTCTCGTAGCCCTGACCGAGGCGAATCGCCGGGCCCAAGGATTCGTCCTGCACCGACATCCAGAGCTCGCAGAGCTTGTCGGCCGTCAGCTCGCCGTTGCGGCGCTCCAGATGGACCTTGCGCTCGAAGGCGTAGAACGCGATCTGGCGCACCACCGTGTTGATCATGTCCTCGACCTTGGCCGCCAGCATTGCCTTGCGCTGCACCGGATCGGTGGTCTGGTCGAGCAGGCGGCGGAAGGTGAGCATCTCGCCGAAGACGGAGGCCGTCTCGGCGAGCGTCAGGGGCGTGGGCGCCATGAGCGCCCCGTTGGGGCCAGCCATGACCTGATGCACCCCGTGACCCAGCTCGTGGGCCAGCGTCATCACGTCCCGTGGCTTGCCCTGGTAGTTCAGCAGCACATAGGGGTGCGCCGAGGGAACCGTCGGATGGGCGAAGGCGCCGGGCGCCTTGCCGGGCCGGGTGGGTGCATCGATCCAGCCCTCGTCGAAGAAGCGGCGGGCGATGTCGGCCATGCGGGGCGAGAAGGCCGAATAGGCGGAGAGGACCGTGTCCCTGGCCTCGTTCCAGGAAATGGTGCGCTGCTCGACCTTCGGCAGGGGCGCGTTGCGGTCCCAATGGTCGAGCTTGTCCTTGCCGAACCACTTCGCCTTCAGGGCATAGTAACGGTGCGACAGGCGCGGATAGGCCTCGCGTACCGCCGACACCATGGCCTCCACCACCTCGCGCTCGACCCGGTTCGCCAGATGGCGGGAATCGGCCACGTCCTCGAAGCCGCGCCAGCGGTCGGAGATCTCCTTGTCCTTGGCGAGCGTGTTGGTGATGAGCGTGAAGGTGCGCAGGTTCGCCTTGAAGGTCTTGGCCAGCGCATCGGAAGCATCCTTGCGCACGCTCTCGTCAGGATCCTGCAGCTTGTTGAGCGTCGGCTCGATGGGCAGTTCCTCGCCGCGCACGGTGAAGCGCAAGGAAGCGATGGTCTCGTCGAACAGGCGGTTCCAGGCCGAGCGGCCGGTGACGGATTTCTCGTGGAAGAGCTGCTCGATCCGGTCGTCGAGCTGGAACGGCTTGTCCTTGCGCAGGTCCTCGATCCAGGGCCGGTAGTGCCTGAGCGGCTCTTCGCTCATGGCCTGGTCGAGCACCGCATCCTCGATCCGGTTCATCTCGAGGGCGAAGAACAGCAGCTCGGTCGAGGCGGCGGTGAGGCGCTCCTGGGTGTCGCCGTAGAACTTGGCCCGCACCGGATCGGTGGTGTCGCCGGAATAGACCAAGCCCGCATAGGACATGATGCGCCCGAGCAGGTCCTCCAGGGCCTCGTAGCGCTTGACGACCTCGGTCAACGTCTCCGACGCGCGCTCGCCCCGGGCCATGGCATCGAGCCTGCCGCGATGGGCCGCGGCAAAGGATTTGCACTCGGCCTCCGCCTTGGCGAGATCGCGCTTGAACGCCTCGCTGTCCATGCCGGGATAGAGGTGGGACAGGTTCCATTCGGGCAGCATGCCCAGTTCGGTCTGTGCCGCGCCGGAGGACAAGGGGATATGCAGGGAGGAGATTGTCTGAGAGGTCACGAGCAAAGGCCTGTCCGGAAATCGGGGTCGGAGATACTGCACACATATTGGCCGTTGCCTCACAGGGATCAACCCGTGCCGGATGGTCACGAAGGGCGGAGGCGGCTCGCATCGGGACAGGGTTCGCCCCTCTTGCCCGGCGCAACTCCCGCAGATCGCATCGCCGTACGCTTTACCGCTCATTAACGCTTTAGGCGAAAGGCAGACATTGTGGAGGAGCAGGCGGTTTGCTTCTCACCCCTATATTTTCAAAGACATATGCCGGCCGTGGCGCGCCAGCCCGGCATTGAGCCAGTCGGCGCTTTAAAGAAAATTGAAAGAACTTGGCCTAGACGATGAAGCCGCATGACGTTTTGCGCGTTAAGCGTAACAGACGTGTGCCCGCACACTGACGATATTCATTTGATGGGGGATTACTCAAGTCCTCCACATTCATTGCGACGAGGAGCATGGTCATGCGTGGATTGCGCAAGACAGCCATTTGGATCGGTCTGATCGGATCGGTTTCTCTCCTGCCCCTCGCCGCTTCGGCGAACGACATCGCCATCAACCCACAGGCCGATCGTCTCGAGCCCGTCGCGACTGAGAGCCCGGCGCAGCCATCCTTCCACGATGTGGCGATCCAGGCTGCTCCTGCATCGCAGGACGTTGCCGCCCAGGCCATCCCGCCTGCCGAACCGGCACCCGTCTCGATCGAGGCCGCGGATGTGAAGCCTGTTCCCGCCATCGAGATTCCCTTGCCGGATGCGGCCCCCGTGACGGCCCTCATGCAGGCTGACATCGTCCGCATAGCGGTGGGAGGCCTGTTCGCCGACGATGCGGCCATGCGCGAGCTGCGCGTGGGTGCTAAGGACCGCGAGGCGCTGACCGCCTATTATGCGCAGGCCGAGCGGCCTCTGTTATGGGCGCAGGATGGGGCTTGGACACCGGCGGCTCAGGCCGCGATGGACCGCCTGAAGGCTGCGGATGAGGACGGTCTCGATCCTGCGGATTACGTTCTTCGCGATTCGGGCCTGCGCAAGGATGCGCCGCTGGCGCAATGGGCCCGAGCCGATGTGAAGCTCTCGCTGTCCGTGATTCGCTATGCCCGCGATGCCCGAGGCGCCCGCATCGATCTTCCGCGCCTCTCGCCGCTCGTGACCCCGAAGCTCGCCCTACCGGAGATCGGCGAGGTGCTGAGCAAGGTGGCCTCGGCGAAGAACGCCGGCGCCGCGCTCGCTGCCTACAACCCGCCGCATGCCGGCTACAAGGCATTGAAGGGGCGGCTGGCGCAGCTGCGTGAAAGCCATCCTTCGCAGCCCAGCGTACATCTGCCCAAAGGGCCGATCCTGCGCGTGGGCATGACGGATCCGCGCGTGCCCCTGATCCGCGCCCGCTTCAATCTCGCCAAGGCTTCCGACAACCAGACCATCTATGACGAGCGCGTCGCCTCCGCGGTAGCGGCCTTCCAGAAGGAAAAGGGTCTGCCTGATACGGGCGTACTGAACGCCCAGACGGTGGCGGCGCTCTCCGGCCCATCCGTGGCGCAGCGCGAATCCGAGATCATCGCCAACATGGAGCGCTGGCGCTGGCTTCCGACGGATCTGGGCGACCGGCACATTGCCGTGAACGTGCCGGAGTATCGTCTTCAGCTGGTCGAGGGCCGCAATGTGGTCCATCAGACCCGCGTGATCGTCGGCAAGGAGCAGTCGCAGACGCCGATCTTCTCCGAAAACATGAAGTATTTGGTGGTGAACCCATCCTGGACGATCCCACCTTCCATCATGAAGAAGGAGATCCTGCCGGCGCTGGCCAACGATCCCTATTATGCCGCGCGCAAAGGCTACAAGGTCATCCGACGCGGCAATCAGATCTCGGTGCAGCAGCCGCCTGGCGAGCGCAACGCGCTGGGCTACGTGAAGTTCATGTTCCCCAACCAGCACGCGGTCTACTTGCACGACACGCCGAACCGCAATCTCTTCTCCGCCAGCAAGCGGGCCTTCAGCCATGGCTGCGTGCGCGTCGACAAGCCCTTCGAGCTTGCCGAGGCCATCATGGGTCGTGACGGCAAATGGACGGAGGAGAAGCTGCGTGGGCTCATCGGCAAGGGCGAGCGCTACGTGCATCTCACCAACAGCCTGCCCGTACATCTGACCTACTTCACCCTCTCGGTCGACGAGAAGGGCGAGTTGAAGCGCTTCGAGGATATCTACGGCCTCGACCGCAAGGTCCGTGCCGCCCTGAACCTGTCCGAATGATCCCGTTTTCCTGGCTGCTTTTTCTGCCGCTTTCCCTCGCTCACTTAACGGGAACGTAACCGTCTTCGGCAAAGATCCTTTCACTATAAGGATCGCTGCATCCACGGATGCCGCCCGGTAAAGACGAGTAGCACAGTGAGAGTAATGCGTACGGGCCGCTTGACGCATCGCGTCGGCATTGGTCTTGCGGCCTTTTTGGCCGTCATGGTGGGCGGAGTGCGCGGCACGCAGGATGCCGTGGCGAACGGCGATACCCGCACACTGACCTTCTACCACAACAACACGAAGGAAAGCCTCACGGTCACTTTCCGGCGCAACGGGCAGTACGATTCGGCCGCCCTGCAGCAGCTCAACTGGTTCCTGCGCGACTGGCGGCGTGCCGAGGCGACCCGCATGGACCCGCGCCTGTTCGATACGGTGTGGGAGGTCTATCGCGAAGCCGGATCCGATGCGCCCGTTCACGTGAACTCGGCCTACCGCTCGCCTCAGACCAATTCGATGCTCCGCCGCCGCTCCAGCGCGGTGGCCAAGAACAGCCAGCACATGCAGGGCAAGGCCCTGGACTTCTATCTGCCCGACGTGTCCGCCTCCCGCGTCCGGGCCATCGGCATGCGGCTCCAGAACGGCGGCGTCGGCTATTATCCCAACGCCTACACGCCTTTCATCCATCTCGATGTGGGCAGCGTGCGCGCGTGGCCCCGCATGACCCGCTCGCAGCTCGCCAGCATCTTCCCGGACGGGAAGACCGTGCACGTACCCGCCGACGGCAGGCCCTTGCCCGGCTACGAGGAGGCGCGGGCCGAAGTGCTGGCCAAGGGCGGCACGGTGGCCGGCTACACGGCTTATGCCGATGCGGAAGAGGCCATTGCCAACCAGCCGCGCCGCAAGAGCTTCTGGGCCACCCTGTTCGGTGGCGGCGACGACGAGGACGAGGATGCGGAGGAGATCCGTGTCGCGTCGCGGCCTGGCCGGGCGCTCATCGCCTCCCGCCAGCAACAGCCGCAGCCGCAGCCGGACAACTACGCGAGCGATTCTAACTCGTCGGTCTATGCGGCCCTGCAATCCTACAGCAGCCAGGCTCCGGCGGCGCGCCGCGCCCCGGTGGCGATCCAGCCGCGGCCCGAACCGCCGGCGCCCGCAGTCGTGGCCTCCATGGCTCCCGCCCTGCGTGAGAACCTGACGCCGCCCCCGCCGCCAACGCCCCGGATCACCGGAGCGCCAGGCACGGTCCAGACCGCATCCGGCCCGGCCCTGGGCTGGCAGCAGGGCCCTGGCGCATCGGAGATGTCGATTGCCAAGGGCATGGCCTTCGCCCCGATGCCGCCGCGCCGGCCCGATTCGGATGACACGGGCATCGAGGCTCTCGGCGGCTCCGTCGCCCTGGCCTATGCGCCGCTCCCGCCGGCCCGGCCCGGATCGCTTTCGGCCACGAACCCGATCCCGGTTCTGGCCGACCTGCGCGGCACGGTCAGCACCGCATCCATCTCCGCAGCGCCCCTGCCTCCGCCGCGCCCGGATCTGCGCCCCATCCAGGTCGCAGCGGCGGCCCCGGTCGATATCCCGGTGGCAACCACCGGCTCCACGCCCAAGGATACCAAGCCGACGAAGCCCCAGCCCGCTTCACCCAACGTTCCAGCAGCCGCAGCCAAGCAGCCGCCCGCCACGGCGCTCACGGCCCTGATGACGGCGGAGCCGAGCCTGCATATGGGCTTCTCCAAGAAGCCGGTGGCCGATCTGGCGACGAACCGGTTCACGGGACCGGCGGTGAAGCCGCTGAAAGTGGTGCAATAAGGAAGGGCCCCGCCGGGGCCCTTTTCCATTTCAATCCTCGTGCCTGCGGCTGTAGCCGTTGCGGGCCGGCGACGCCCACCCGGAGGGCGACGCCTTGGGCCTGTAGACCTCCACCAGCAGCGGATGGCAGACGGCCGCATCGCTCGAATGCTCCGAACTGCAATCCCCGCCCGGACAGGCGGAGAGCGCGCCCAGAAGATCGATCTCGGCGAAGAATTCGAGATAGTCGCCCGGCCGCACCGGGCTCGCCTTCATGAAATACTGCCCCGTGTCGCGGGTGAAGCCGGTGCACATGAACACGTTGAGCACGTCGTGCACGGCAGGCTCCACCGCCTGCTTCGGCTTCCCCAAGCGCTCGCTGAGGGCACGAGTCAGGTTGGAGTGGCAGCAATGGTGGTATTCGTGGCCCGACAGGAGCTTGTGCGTGTAGGGGTCGCAGCGCGTGCCGATCACGTCGTGCACCGAGCCGCCAAATGCGTCGAAGCCGTACCAGTCCAGGGTGTCGTGGGTGATCGTCGCCATGGGGCGCAAGTAAGGCAGGCACGACCAGAGCTGATCGCCGGTGGAGAGATGCGTGCCATGCAGCGCCCGCGTCTTGCCCGAGAAGAAGCGCTCGTTGACGTCGTCGGCCGACCACAGATTGAGGTCGCCCACCTGCGGCCCCTCGATGCTGACGATGCGAAAGAACGAGCCCGCCGGCACGTGGAAGGAACGCGCCTCACGGGGCGGCACCACGACCTCGTCCACCTTCTCCCAGCCGTCGCGGGCCGCCTGATAGGCGGCAAGGTCGGGTCGCGGCAGGGTATCGACGGGATAGCAGATGACGGGTGCAATCCTCCGGCGAGCGTCGGCGTCCTGGGGTTCCGTCACTTCGTGTGGCGCGCGCTTCATGCATTCCTCCGGGGTCGAATCTCCCGGAATGTATAGAGAACCGGATCGCCCGGAGCGAGGGCGCGGGCTGCATGGCTGATCCCCTCGGGCGGAAAATGGCCTCGACGGCAGTTCCCTGTCTTGAGCCACAGGGCGTTTCGTATTCTATGGCCCCATGACAAGGACCGGACGATGAACGACCTGAATCCCCTGCGCCCGCTGGAGACCTATCCGAGCCGCACCTCCACCGACATCCGCTATGCGGATCTCGACCGGCAGGGGCATGTGAACAATGCGGTCTTCGCCACCTTCTCCGAGGTCGGGCGGGTCGCGTTCATGTACGATCCGGCAAGGCCGCTGGCCTCGGAAGGCCGTAGCTTCGTCATCGCCCGGCTGCAGATCGATTTCCGCGCGGAGCTCTTCTGGCCAGGCCACGTCGATATCGGCACGGGTGTCGTCCGGGTCGGGCGCAGTTCGTTCACCCTGGCCCAGGGCATCTTCAGTAAAGGACAGCTCGCCGCCACCACGGAGGCCGCCATCGTGATGGTGGACAAGGAAACGCGCCGCTCGACACCGCTGCCGCCTGCAACGGTCGACATTTTGCAGAGCCTGATGCTGGCGGACGCTTCCTGAGGCGGTGGCTTTAAGCGCCCTAACCCACCCTCCCGTCATGGCCGGGCTTGTCCCGGCCATCCCGATGCTTTCAAGCGCTGTGGCTCACCAATCGGGATCACCGGCACAAGGCCGGTGATGACGTGAGAGGGTGGCAATCTCAAATGACAAAGGCCCCGCAGCTTGCGCCGCAGGGCCCTTTCAAACCTTGTCAAAGGCCGGTTTCAGCCTACGCCATCCCGAGCGCCTGCATGTAGAGTTCGAGGATCGCCTCCTCCTCCTGGCGTTCGGCGTAGTCGCGCTTGCGCAGGGAGATGATCTTGCGCAGGACCTTGGTGTCGAAGCCGTTGCCCTTGGCCTCGGCGTAGACGTCCTTGATGTCGCCCGCGATGCCGGCCTTTTCCTCCTCGAGGCGCTCGATGCGCTCGATGAAGGCCTTCAGCTGGTCGGCTGCGACGGATTCGGTATTGAAAGCTGCGTCATCCATGAATGAAGCCCCTGATTGATGGCGTTGGCGCCAGTGTTATGGTCATTTGGTTGAAGCCGTTTTAATGCCCCGGCTTCGATTTCTCAAAATCTGCGCGTTGGGCTGGGCTGGCCTCACCCTGGTGGCGCTGCTTCCACTCCTCGTAGGGCATGCCGTAGACGTGCGTCCGGCTGTCCTCCTTGGAGAGGGCGACGCCCCGCTCGTCGGCCGCATCCTTCAACCAGTTGGACAGGCAGTTGCGGCAGAAGCCCGCCATGTTCATGAGGTCGATGTTCTGAACGTCCGTGCGTTCGCGCAGATGCGTGACCAGCCTGCGGAAGGCGGCGGCCTCCAGCTCCGTGCGGGTCCTGTCGTCGATGTCCTTCATTGGCTCGATCCTCCATGCTGATGCAGGCGGTCCCGGGTGCGGGTGCCGAAGATCCGGGGCGCCCGAAGCTCCGGCCGGCCGGCCAGGGGCTCGAGCAGCCGGGCGAAGCGCTCCGCCCATTCCTCGGCCCCCTCGTCGGAAGCGATCAGGTCCTGCCGGATCTCGATGAGCGCATTGGCGAGCCCCCGGACCGTCGCATGGCGGTCGACCGTGTCGCCCGCCAGCGCCCCATCATAGGGCTCGTTGTCGCCGACCACGAGTCCGCTCTCCGCCTGCAGCCCTTCCAGGAGCGGCTTGGCGAAGCGGTCGTCGGCATCCCAGAGAATGCCCACATGCCAGGGCCGGGGCCAGCCGCGCCAGACCGGCGTGAAGCTGTGGACCGTGACGATCACGGGCGGATGGCCCGCTGCCATGGCCCTGTGGATCGCGTCCGCAATGGCGTAGTCGTAAGGGTCGTAGAACCGGGCAATGCGCCGCTGCACTTCCGTGTCGTCCACCCTAGCGTTGCCCGGCACCACCGCACCGTCGGAGAGGCGCATCACGAGGGTCGGGTCATCCCTTCCCCGGTTGGGGTCGATAATCAGCCGCGAGAACCGGGTGAGGATCGCCGGAGCCCCGAGGCGCCGGGCAAGCGAGCGGGTCACGGCGGCTGCTCCAATGTCGTAGGCGATGTGGCGCCGGAACTCGGATTCCGGCAGGCCGAGGTCGCCAAGATCCGGCGGCACTGCATTGGAAGCATGGTCGCACAGGATCAGGATCCCCGATTCGACGGAACCGGGAACGGTCTCGACCGGATGGGTGTCAAGATCAGGCTCGTCGAGCTTGAGCGCGGCGGAAGCGGACATGGCGGGAGTGAATTTCAGGAACGATGAATTGAACGGCGGAGGAAAAGCCTTACCCTGCCCCTCCAACCCTGACAACGCGACGTTCCGCGCAACACACTTTCACGTTCCACATGTCCCCGACATCCACCACGGCCCGCCTCGAGCCGGGCTTCGCCTCCGCATTTGCCGCCCTCTGCCTGGGCGCCGTGGCCATGGGCATTTCCCCGATCTTCGTCCGCTTCGCCTCCGCCGACATGGGCGGAACCCCGGCCGATGTGGGGCCCTTCGCCAGCGCCTTCTGGCGCGTCTCGCTCTGCCTGCCCCTGCTCTATGCCTGGATGCGCATCGAGGAGCGGCGGGCACCGGAAGGCAGCCCGAGGGTTCGCTTTTCCAAGGCAAGCATTCTGGGCGGCATCGTCTTTGCGGGCGATCTCTTCTTCTGGCATCTGGCGATTCTCAAGACCACGGTGGCCAATGCCACCTTCTTCGCCACCATGGCGCCGCTCTTCGTCGTGCTGACCGTCTGGCTCATCTTCAGGCAGCAGGTGTCGCGCGGCACCTTCCTGGGGCTCGGCCTTTGCCTTCTCGGCGGCGCGGCCCTGATCGGCCAGAGCCTCCAGGCGGATCCGGCCCGGATCGAAGGCGATCTCTACGGGGTCGCCACGGCGTTCTTCTTCGGCATGTATTTCCTGGCCGCCAGCCGGGCGCGCAAGACGGCGGGCGCGGCGCGGGTGACCTTCGAGGCGGGGCTCATCACCTCGGCCATCCTCCTCGTTATCGCCGTCCTGTTCGACACGCGGGTGATCCCTCAGACGGGGCAAGGCATCGCGGCGCTGCTCGCCATGTCCTATGTCAGCCATGCGGGCGGCCAGGGCCTGCTCGCCATCGCCCTCGGGCGGCTGCCGGCGACCTTCTCGTCGCTGGTGATTTTCCTCGAAGCGATCGCCGCGGCCGTGTTCGGCTGGGCGATTCTCGGCGAGGCGCTGACGCCGATCCAGGCTCTCGGCGGCGCCCTGATCCTCTTCGGCATCTGGGTGGCGCGCCCAAGACCTGAGGCACAGGCCGGTTAGCGCTACACAGCCCTCTCCGAACGGGGAGCAACACCGGCGTAAGAGCCGGCCTCCTGTGTCGAAGAGGCCATGCAGGCCGAAAATTCCTAGAGCTGGGCTGCTCGAAGGTCTTGCTCCGGGGGCGCTTCTGACCGACAACGATTCGCCAAAGTTCTCACAGCATCGTGCGATTTCATTCCTTTCGATTCGATCATACCGCATTCATGAAGGCCGTTCTTTTCACATCGTCCCCTCGCTGGTGGCGAAGCCTTGCACTCGCGGCCTTCGTCATGAGCGGCTGCCTGCTGGCCGCGTCTCCCGCGAAGGCGGACCTGCGCCTGTGCAACATGACCTCGAGCCGGGTCGGCATCGCGCTCGGCTACCGGGACGCGCAGGGGTGGGTCACGGAAGGCTGGTGGAATCTCACGGCACGTGGCTGCGAGACCCTGCTGAAGGGCCAGCTCGCCGGGCGTTTCTATTACGTCTACGCCATCGATTACGACCGGGGCGGCGAGTGGAGCGGCCGCTCCTTCATGTGCACCCGGGAGCGTGAGTTCACGATCCGCGGCACGGAGGATTGCCTCGCCAGAGGCTTCGATCGCAGCGGCTTCTTCGAAGTCGATACCGGAGAACAGAAGAGCTGGACCATTCAGCTCACCGAAACGAACCGCCCAGGGGGGCAGCCATAATGAGACGTTCACGACGCACGAAGATCCTAGCAACCTTGGGGCCGGCCTCCGAGAACCCGGAGATGATCGCCAAGCTGTTCGAGGCGGGCGCCGACGTGTTCCGCCTCAACATGAGCCACCTGCCCCGCGAGAAGCTGAAGGAGCGGGTCGCGATGATCCGCTCCGTCGAGGCCAAGTTCGGGCGTCCCATCGCCATTCTGGCCGACCTGCAGGGGCCCAAGCTGCGCGTCGGCGCCTTCGAGGGCGACGGGGCCATGCTTGTGCCGGGCCAGTCCTTCACCCTCGATGCCGACGTGACCCCCGGCACCATCGATCGCGTGCACCTGCCCCACCCGGAGATCCTGTCCTCGCTCGAGCCCGGCCACACGATCCTCATCGACGACGGCAAGCTGCGGCTTCGCGTCAAGAGCGTGAAGAAGGGCTCGGCCACCACCTCGGTCGAGGTTGCCGGCAAGATCTCCAACCGCAAGGGCGTGAGCCTGCCCGACACCACGATCCCGGTCGCGGCCATGACGGAAAAGGACCGCTCGGACCTCGAAGCGGCGCTCGATGCCGGCGTGGACTGGATCGCCCTGTCCTTCGTGCAGCGCCCCGAGGACGTGGCGGAGGTGAAGAAGGTGGCCCGCGGCCGCGCCCTCGTCATGTCCAAGCTCGAAAAGCCGCAGGCCATCACCCGCCTGGAGGAGATCATCGAGATTTCGGACGCGGTCATGGTCGCCCGCGGCGATCTCGGCGTGGAGATGCCGCTGGAAAAGGTGCCCGGCATCCAGAAGCGCATCGTCCGCACGGCGCGCCGCTACGGCAAGCCCGTGGTGGTGGCGACCCAGATGCTGGAATCCATGATCACCTCCCCGGTGCCCACCCGCGCCGAGGTTTCCGATGTGGCGACCGCGGTTTATGACGGGGCCGATGCGGTGATGCTCTCCGCCGAGAGCGCCTCGGGCCAGTATCCGATCGACGCGGTGGCCACCATGAACCGGATCGCCGAAGAGGTGGAGTTGGATCAGAACTACTGGTCGATCGTGCGCACGCTCAATGCCGAGCCGGAAGCCACGGGTTCGGACGCCATCGCGGCGGCCTCGCACCAGATCGCCGACACGCTCAACCTGAAGACGGTGGCGGCCTGGACCTTCTCGGGCTCGACGGCCTTCCGCATCGCCCGCGAGCGGCCGAACTCGACGGTGATCGCGCTCACCCCCAGCATCGACACCGCCCGTCGCCTCGCTCTCGTCTGGGGCGTGCACTCGATCCGCACGAAGGATGCGAACGACATCGACGACATGGCGTTCCGCGCCTGCAAGTTCGCCGTGCGTGAAGGGTTTTCCAATGTCGGCGACCGAGTGATCATCGTGGCCGGCATGCCCTTCGGCACGCCGGGCGCCACCAACATGGTGCGCATCGCCTTCATCAACCAGGAGCACGCCGCTCAGGCGTGATCCACTTCTGCCCTGGCCGGCGCGATCCGCTCGGCCAGGGTCTCGATGGCGGAGAGCACCTTTTCCTGATCCGCATATTGCGGCATGTGGCCGATGCCCGGCATCAGGATCAGCTCCGCGCCCGGCACCTCGCGGGCAAAGCAGCGGCTGTGAAGATCGGTCCAGACGATCTCGTCCGCATCGCCCGCAATCACCAGCGTGGGCAGGCGGATGTCCTTGTAGCGTCCGCTCTGCTTGAGAACGCCGTCATACATGACGGCGAAGTCCTGCATGTTGACCTCGTAGGCCCGCGGCCGGAAGGCCAGCGGGATGAAGCCCTTGGTCACGATGCCCTGGGGAGGCCGTTGGGGCCAGAACGTCTTCTTCTTCATCCAGGGCCGGAGCACGAGCAGGATCGGCACGGCCAATGTGCGGAACCAGAACCAGCTCGCCCAGGAGTCGATCAGGCGGCGGTACCAGCCGATAGTGCCGCCGGGCCAAGGGGTCGTGATGCCGGAAAGCACGACAATCGCGCCGGCCACGTCCGTATGGTCGAGGGCGAAATGCGGCACGATGGTTCCGGACCAGGAGTGTCCCACAAGGACGGCATTACGGACGTTCAGCTTCCGCAGGGCTTGCGCCATGAGCGCCGCCTGGCGGGCGGGATCGGCCTCGGCGAGGCCGGGCTTGCGGTCGCTCCAGCCATGGCCGGGGCGGTCGAGGGCGATCACCCGGTAGCGTTGCGAAAGCGCCGTTCCCATGCCCAGCATGGACTCGGCGAGGTTCGAGGAGGCGCCATGGAGGATGACGATGGTGCCTTGGGACGGGGCACTCGTGGGCCCCTCCTCCCGGTAATGAGTCCGGCAGCCCTCGACCTCGATGAAGCGGCCCGTCGGCGGGAATCGCCTCTCGATGCTCCAGGCATAGAGATAGGTGAACGCGGCCCCGAGGATCAGAAGTAGGAAAGGCGCAGCCAGGACGAGAAGCAGGGTCATCCCGGCAACCTGGGATCAGAGGTCCTGCCCGTCAACCTCGGGGGTCAGCCGCGTCACGATGGTTTTCACGTCATCCATCTGCGGATTGATCTCGAGCACCTTCCGGTAGGCCTGCAGCGCCCGCGCCTTGTCGTCGGAGGCCATCAGGATATGGCCAAGGCCCGTCCAGGCATTGAAGTGCCGGGGCTCGATCTTCAGCGCCCGGTGCAGGTCCGCCATGGCCCCCACCGGATCGTCAAGCTGGTAGAACACCGTGGCGCGCTTGTACCAGGCCTCGGCCCAGTTGGGCTGGAGCGCCAGAACCCGGTCGATCAGTTCGATGGAGAGGGGAAAGTCCTTCTTGCCGAACGCTTCGGCAGCCCGGCTCAGAAGGAGATCGGCGGTGTCGGAGCCGGATCGGGACAAGCGCCGCTCGATCAGGGTCGCGACTCCTTTAGCCTCCCGCTCGCTCTGGGCCTTGCCGAGCCGAGCGAACAATTCGTCGAGGCTGGACGCTCGCGGTGGGTTGGGCTTGGCGGGCTGTGGCTGGTCCTTCGGGGCGTCCCTAGGAGCGTCCTTCGGACGCGCAGGCTCCTGCGCACCGACAGGGTGGGACATGAGGCTCAGCGATAGGATCAGGGCAGACGCGAAAAAGCGCATGCCGGGAATTTTAGGGTCCCGGCATGCGCGGTCAATTCAGATTCTCGTGTGCGGCATCGCCGCACCCGCCACCTTAGCCCTGACGAGCCTTGTAGCGCTTCTGGGTCTTGTTGATGATGTAGACCCGGCCCTTGCGACGAACCAGCTGGTTGTCGCGGTGACGGCCGCGGATCGACTTCAACGAGTTACGGATCTTCATATCCGGTCTCCTGCGGCCCCTCGGGAAGGCCGGAAAAAAGAAAAATGGTGGGCGCGGCTGGGATCGAACCAGCGACCCCTACGATGTCAACGTAGTGCTCTCCCGCTGAGCTACGCGCCCGGGAAACGGTGATGTTTGACGTCCCGTCTCGGCTGTGGGGGCGATATACCCACAAGCGGGCGCGGGCGCAAGCCTTGGATCAGGCCTTTTTTAGGCCGCCATCATTTTGTCGACCTCGGTCACCAGGTCGCGCAGATGGAACGGCTTCGACAGGACCTTCGCATCGCGAGGAGCCTGGGAATCCGGGTTGAGCGCGACGGCGGCGAAGCCCGTGATGAACATCACCTTGATGTCCGGATCGAGCTCGGTGGCCTTGCGGGCCAGCTCGATGCCGTCCATCTCCGGCATGACGATGTCCGTCAGCAGCAGCTCGAACGGCTCCTCGCGCAGCCTGTTATAGGCGGAAAGGCCGTTGTCGAACGAGGCCACGTCGTAGCCTGCGTTCTCCAGCGCCTTCACGAGGAAGCGGCGCATGTCGTTGTCGTCTTCGGCGAGAAGGATCTTCATCGGTTGCCAGCCCCGAATCGTGGCGAATGGGTTCAGACCTTCATGCCTGACCGGGAGTAAACAAGCCGTGAAAGAAGGACGCGGTTCCGATACCATATTGTCATGGACAGGCGACGGCGCTGCCTTACACTAGCCTGAAGACCGGCTTTTCTTCCACCATAGTCAAGTTCATTTCCTGATGCGGCCAGCCATTGTCGATGAGTTCGACCCTCCCTTTACCGTCACCGAACCTGCCATGCAGACGGTCCCTTTCGTGTTCAACGTGCCGCATGCAGGTGCCATCTACCCGGCGGCCTTCCTGGCTTCATCCCGGCTCGATGCCGTTGCCCTGCGGCGGTCCGAGGACGCGTTCGTCGACGAGTTGTTCGCCTCCGTCATGGGGCTCGGCGCTCCCTTGATGACGGCGCATTTTCCGCGGGCCTTTCTCGACCTGAACCGGGAGCCCTACGAACTCGACTCCCGCATGTTCGACGGGCGCCTGCCCTCCTTCGCCAATACCCGCTCCATGCGGGTGGCCGGGGGCTTGGGCACGATCCCGCGCATCGTGGCCGACGGCCAGGAGATCTATCGCACGCGCCTGCCGGTGGACGAGGCGCTTCACCGGATCGAGTGGCTCTACAAGCCCTACCACCGCACCCTGCGCCATCTGGTGCGCCGCACGTCGCAGCTCTTCGGTCACGCCATTCTCATCGACTGCCATTCCATGCCCTCCTCCAGCGTCAGCCGCGAGGAAGGGGTCAAGGCCGATGTCGTGCTGGGCGACCGCTACGGGACGAGCTGCGCCACCCTGCTGATCGACCTCGTCGAGGCGGCGCTCAGGGGACGGGGCTATACGGTCGTGCGCAACAAGCCCTATGCGGGCGGCTTCATCACAGAACATTACGGCGAGCCTGCCCTTGGGCGGCATGCCCTGCAGATCGAGATCAACCGCGCGCTTTACATGGACGAGCGGAGCATGGCGAAGAAGCCCGCCTTCCAGGTTCTGGCCGATGACCTGAACCAGGCCTTCGCCCAGGTGATCGCCGATATCGACGGCGAACTGACCTCTCGCCCCATCGCGGCAGAGTGAGGCTCGAAGCCTTCCGATCAGCTTCAGGCAAAGAAAAAGGCCACTGTTGCCAGCGGCCCGAAGTTTAGGGAGGAAACGCCCAAGAAGGGCTACGATACAGCGACGCCATCGCCATATCGCACTGCAATAATTACGCCGCAGCGCACAAAGTGCAACAGAAATTTCGCCTCCAGTCATGACTTTGTTGCATATCTGCTCGGATGAGGATCGATGGCTCTGACATAGAAGCTCAGGCTGAGCAGCAGGGCTGTCGCCAGAGCGCCGAAAACCAGGCGATAGCCTTCGGGCCGGTAGAGGCCCTGGTCGGAGCGCCCCACCAGATCGATCAGCATGCCGGTCACGCTCTGGGACAGGAAGGCCCCGCCCATGGTGCCGATGTTCATCAGCGTGATGCCCCTGCCGGTCAGGGCCGACGGGAACAGCGACTTGCCGTGGCTGGTCAGGATCGGCGTATAGGCGACGAAAAGGCCGAACGGCACGAACCAAAGCGTGGCCCAGGGCTGAGGCAGGGGCACGAACACCAGGACGGCCAGGAGCAGGATCGTGGTCGTACTGCCGATCATCACGGGCTTCTTGTAGCTTCCCCAGAACCGGTCCATCGCGCCCCACAACAGCATGCCGCAGATCTGTGCCGAGGCGCCAAGGAGCAGGACATTGCCCCGGGTCGTGAGATCCGCCCCGTGCACGTCCGACAGCCATGGCCCGGCCCAAAGCCCGATCACCGAGACGAAGCAGCCATAGGTGGCGAGATGCATGAAGAAGACCGGCCAGAAGGACGGCACCTTCAGGGCTGCGGCAACGCCCCGGAAGGCGGCCACCCAGGTCTCCTTCGGCCTGTCCGTTCCCGAGTCCCTGGGCACGAGGAAGACGATCATGAGGGCGATGGCCACTGTCAGGACGGCGACGGCCAGGAACGAGGCGCGCCAGCCGAAGGCTGCCGCCGAGGCGGCCAGGGGAGCCGTGGCCGCCAAGGTGCCGATATTGGCCAAGCCCATCTGCAGGCTGGTGAGCCCTGCAAAGCGCTCCGGCGGAAAGCGCCGCGCATAGATCACCAGCGGGGCCATGAAGAACGTGGAGCAGCCGAGCCCCATCAGGACGCGGGCGGTAATGAGGAGGGAAGCCGAGGGGGCGAGCGCGAAGAGGACGGTGCCGAGAACGGTCAGCACGGCCGTCGCCAGCATGGTGCGCTTGGGGCCATAGCGGTCGATCAGGATGCCGATGGGGATCTGCACGGCCGCGAAGGAGAAGAAGAAGGCGCTGGAGAGAAGCCCCGTCTGGGTGGCCGAGAGATCGAGCTCCCGGGCAAGGTCGTTGGCGATGACGCCGATGGAATTGCGCAGGAACTGGCTGACCGCATAGATCGAGACCAGCGCGGCGATCAGGAACAGGGCCGTCTCGGAGCGGGTCGGGCCGGGCTTGGGCGCAGAATCCATGCGTCATTGATCCTTATTCGCCGCCGCTCTCTTGCCGCGCGACAGGCGCTTGATAAAAGCTCACCACAGGCGAGCCAAGGCCGCCCAGGTTATTCTTTCAGGGGATTGGAACGCCATGGCGCTCATCGACTTCACGCATTTCGTCAACGAGCTCGCGACCCAGTCAGGACAGGCGATCCTTCCCTTCTTCCGCACCGCCATCGCCACGGAGGATAAGTCCCGCGGCGGCGCCTTCGATCCGGTGACGGAGGCCGACCGGGCCGGTGAGGCGACCATGCGCCACCTCATCAAGCGCAGCTTTCCCACCCACGGCATCATCGGCGAGGAATTCGGCGCCGAGCGAGCGGATGCGGATTACGTCTGGGTCCTCGACCCCATCGACGGCACCCGCGCGTTCATCGCCGGCCTTCCCACCTGGGGCACGCTGATCGGGCTGACCCACAAGAAGCAGCCGGTCTTCGGCATGATGCATCAGCCCTTCACGGGCGAGCGCTTCTTCGGCGACACCGGCAGCGCGACCTATCGCGGCCCCGGCGGCGAGCGTAAGCTCAAGGTCCGCCGCTGCGCCTCGCTCAAGGACGCGGTGATCTCCACCACGAGCCCGCGCCTGTTTGCCGGCGACGAGCTGCGCGCCTACGACCGGGTGGAGAGCGTCGCGCGCCTCGCCCGCTACGGCTGCGATTGCTATGCCTATTGCATGCTGGCCGCTGGCCATATCGATCTCGTGGTCGAGTCGGGCCTAAAGCCTTACGACATCGCGGCCCTGATCCCGATCATCGAGGGCGCCGGCGGCATCGTCACCGCCTGGGACGGCGGCTCCGCTGCCGACGGCGGGCGCATCGCCGCTGCGGGCGACCGCCGGGTCCACGCCGCTGCCGTCGAGTTGCTCAGCCGCTAGGCCGACCGCCGCCAGATCGCGCTTTCCAGGCGCCACCGGATCGGGCGTGCCTGGGATGAAGGCGTCAAAGGCGGCCCAGAACTGCTCCCGGATCACATTCCGTTCCATGAGGATCTCGTGCCGGGCGCCTGGGATCACGATCACCCGGCCTGCCTTGAGCCGCGAGGCGAAGCGCTCGGTCGCCGGCGTCGCGCAGACCGGATCCGCGCCGGCCGCGACGATCAGTGTGGGCAGGCGGATCTTGATGGCATAGCGCGGGTCGGCGAAGCGCCTCATGAACCGGAAGGCTCCGTCGATCCAGGCGACGGTCGGCGCCCCGATGGCGCCGACCCCGATGGCATGGGCAGCCTCGGCGTTGCGGCCATAGCGGGCGGGGTCGGTGGTCAGGCGATTGCCCTTGAACGGCAGGGTGGCAATGGAGGTCTCGCCACCGCCCGGCACGAACATCTTGCCCATGCCGAGAAGGCGCAGGAAGCGCGCGAAAAAGGCCGAGATACCGGTGCGCTTGATGATGCAGAGCGCGATCATCGGCGTCGTGGTCACGAGGCGGCGGAAGGGCAGCCAGGTCTCGTAGGCCGCGTTCAGGGCAATGGCTCCGCCCATGGAGTGGGCCAGCCCGAAATGCGGCTCCGGCATGTGCGGCACGAGGATCTGGTCGCGGATCGCCTCCAGGTCGTGACGATAATCGGAGAAGCGCCGGACATGGCCCTTGCGCGGGTTGCTCACTTGCCGGCCCGAAAGCCCCTGCCCGCGCCAGTCGAAGGCTACGACGGCAAAGCCGCGGGCGAGCAGCTCGCCCACCACCTCGAAATACTTCTCGATGAACTCCGCCCTGCCCTGCAGGAGGCAGACCGTGCCCTGCGGCGCCTCGGTCTCGGGCATCCAGGTAGCGGCCCGCAGGGCAATGCCGTCGCGGGTGGTCACGCTGACCAGCTTCGGCTCGCCAGGCACGGGATTGTCAGGGGTGGTGATGAATTCCACGGCGGGTTCCAACTCGAAGACGAGAGCTCGTTATAGGGCACTCCGGGCTTAAGGAACGTGCCTCTTGAAAGCAACCGTATCTGCTCCCAAATCGATGGCGTGCCGGCCATGACGGCGGCACGGAAACCCGGATCCAGCCTCAACAGGTGGATCTTCACTTAACTGCATGTCGCTTCAAGCGGAGGATATGCCATGCGACAGTTTGATCTTGCTCCCCTGTACCGCAACACGGTCGGCTTCGACCGTCTCTTCTCGATGCTCGACCAGATGGTCGGCGTCGATGCGGCCCCGAGCTACCCGCCCTACAACATCGAGCGCACCGGCGAGAATGCCTATCGCATCTCGATCGCGGTCGCCGGCTTCACCGATCGCGACCTGACCGTCGAGGTGAAGGAAAATGCACTTTCCGTGCGCGGTGAGCGTAAGGTTTCGGAGGAGCGCAAAGTCGACGTTCTCCACCAGGGCATCGCCGCCCGCAGCTTCGACCGGCGCTTCCAGCTGGCCGACGGCGTGCAGGTGGTGGGCGCAGCCCTCGAGAACGGCTTGCTCCACCTCGATCTCGTGCGCGAGATCCCAGAGGCCAAGAAGCCGAAGCTCATCCCGATCTCCTCGAACGGCGCTCAGCAGACCATCGAGGCCAAGGCTGCCTAAGGTCCTGAAGGGAGCTTAAAACGAAGAGCGCCCCGGTGCATGCCGGGGCGCATTTTTGTTTTCAGTCCTGGTCCTTGGTAAAATCCCGCTGGGGCTGGAGGGCTGCCCCGTGGGTCAAGGGTCTCTTGAGGCCACCATTCGCGCGGGAATGCGGCAGGGTTAGGGCAATCACTCCGCGGCCTGGCGCGATACCCCGGAAGAGGCAATCTCCAGAAGCTTGCGTACGTCCTCCTCGCGGGTGGCCCAGGAGGCGACGAGGCGCATCAGAACTTCGTTTTCTGCAACCCGCTCGCTTCCCGGCAGGCTCAGCTCGGTCCAGGGATTGTAGAGGATGCCGGCTGCCTTGAGCGCCCGGTCCAAGGCCTGTGGGATGATCGGGAACACCTCGTTGGCCTCGGTGGGCCAGGCGAGACGCACGCCGGGCACCTGCATCAACCCTTCCGACAGGAGCTTGGCCATGCGGTTGGCATGGCGGGCATTGGCGAGCCAGTGGTCGTCCGCGAAGTAGCCCTCGAACTGCGCTGCGATGAGCCGGCCCTTGGAGATGATCTGCCCGGCGCGCTTGGCACGGTAGTCCAGCGCCTCCGCCAGCTCAGGCTTGAACACCACGATGGCCTCGGCCATGAGGCCGCCGTTCTTGGTGGCCCCGAAAGAGAGGATGTCGACGCCCTGCTTCCAGGTTATCTCGGCCGGCGTGCAGCCGAGGGCCACGAGCGCATTGGCGAAGCGTGCGCCATCCATGTGGAAGGACAGGCCGTGCTCGCGGCAGACCTGCCCCAGGGCCGCAAGTTCATCGAGGCCGTAGACGAGGCCGCCTTCGCTCACCTGCGAGATCGAGAGCGCTTTCGGGGGCATCTGCTTCACGGCCTTGGGGAGACTTTTCAGATAGGCCGCGACATCTTCCGCCTTCAGCTTGGCCCCGACGCCCGGCAGCCCCGCGAGCTTGGCGCCGTGCATGAAGAATTCCGGCGCCCCGCATTCGTCGTCGATGACGTGAGCCTCACGGTGGCAGACGCAGAGGCCATAGGGCGGCACAGCGGACGAGAGAGCCAGGGCGTTGGCGGCAGTCCCCGTGGCGGCGAAGAACACGGAGACCTCGCGCTCGAACAGGGCGCTGAACCGCGCCCGCACCCGCTTCGAGATCTCGTCGTTCCCATAGGCCGCCATGGCCCCGGCATTGGCCTGCACGATGGCCTGGAGAACGGGGGCGCTGGCGCCCACGGTGTTGTCGCTCGCAAAGTTCATGTCTGGTCTCCTCGGGAGCGCACCCTGGCGAAGGCAGCCGACATGTCAAGAGCATTGACCCATCGGCGGAGACTTGCGTCCCAATGGGTGAAAAAGCTGCTTTTGTTACATCCCGAGTCGCCGCCTTGTAACTTTTGTCTAAAATTTTTCTAAACCCACTTGTGCCCTGCAGCAAACTCTGGCAGTTTGCAGTCATTAGGACAGCGATGCTGTCCCTTTTGGGGTGTCTGCACCCCGTCTTTGACGCCCTGGGGTTTTCTTGATGCTTCGCACCACGCGAACGAAACGAGATACCACGAAAGCCGCCCGCAAAGCGTGGGCGGGACGGGCGACTCTGGGCTGAACTCAAGCCCAAAGGATGCCCGCGAGGAGCGGGCTCCCCTGCCGGACCCAACCCTCGGACAAGACCGAAGAAGCGGCGGGCACTCCGGACGATCCGATCATCCGGCGGGCCTCAAAGCCGCCCTAAAGAACCTTGATGACGCGTTCGGATGTAAGGACCTGCCATGAGCCACGTGCCGACCAAGAGCCTGGAAGCCCAAGTGCCAAGCCGCACGGCCGATGCAGCCGATATGGTCAAACTCATGCGCGACCCGGGCCTGCCCGCAGCCCAGGGCCTCTACAACCCGGACAACGAGCAGGATTCCTGCGGCGTCGGCTTCATCGCCGACATGAAAAACCGCAAGTCGCACGAGATCGTCGAGCAGGGCTTGGCCATCCTGCACAACCTCGACCATCGCGGCGCGGTGGGCGCCGACCCCAAGATGGGCGACGGCTGCGGCATCCTGGTTCAGATCCCGCACAAGTTCTTTGCGGCCGAATGCGCCAAGGTCGGCATCTGGCTGCCAGAGGCGGGCCAGTACGGCGCCGGCCATTTGTTCATGCCCCGCGACCCCGAAGGCTTCAAGCTCGTCGAGGAGATCGTCACCAAGGCGATCACCGATGAGGGCCTCCAGGTGCTCGGCTGGCGTGACGTGCCGGTGGATTCGAGCGATCTCGGTGAGAGCGTGAAGGCCACCGAGCCTCTGCACCGCCAGATCTTCGTCGGCAAGGGCAAGGGCATGGACGACGCCGAGACCTTCGAGCGTCGCCTGTTCATCGCCCGCAAGGTGATCTCGAACGCCGTCTACGACATGAAGGACGAGCGCACGACGGGCTATTACCCCGTCAGCCTGTCCTCGCGCACCATCGTCTACAAGGGCATGGTGCTCGTCACGCAGCTGCGCGACTACTACCTCGACCTGCAGGACCCGCGGTTCGAGAGCGCCATCGCCCTCGTGCACCAGCGCTTTGCCACCAACACCTTCCCGACTTGGCAGCTCGCGCACCCATACCGCATGGTCGCTCATAACGGCGAGATCAACACGCTGCGCGGCAACGTGAACTGGATGGCGGCGCGCCAGGCCTCCGTCGACTCGGAACTCTTCGGCAACGACATCTCGAAGCTGTGGCCGATCTCCTACGAGGGCCAGTCCGACACCGCCTGCTTCGACAACGCCCTCGAATTCCTGGTGCGCGGCGGCTACACGCTCTCGCACGCCATGATGATGCTGATCCCGGAAGCCTGGGCCGGCAACAAGCTCATGAACGACGACCGGCGCGCGTTCTACGAGTATCACGCCGCCCTCATGGAGCCGTGGGACGGCCCGGCCGCCGTGTGCTTCACGGACGGCAAGCAGATCGGCGCGACGCTGGACCGCAACGGCCTGAGGCCTGCGCGCTATCTCGTGACCGACGACGGCCTCGTGGTGCTCGCCTCCGAGATGGGCGTGTTGCCGATTCCGGAGGAGAAGATCGTCGAGAAGTGGCGCCTGCAGCCGGGCAAGATGCTGCTCATCGACCTGGAAGAAGGCCGCATCGTCTCCGACGACGAGATCAAGCAGCAGCTCTCGAACGCACATCCCTACAAGGAGTGGCTGAAGCGCACGCAGATCGTGCTGGAGGATCTCAAGCCCGTGCAGGCGCGCGAATCGCGCACGGACGTGTCGCTCCTCGACCGTCAGCAGGCCTTCGGCTACACGGCGGAAGACCTCAAGCTGCTCATGCAGCCCATGGCCGTCACCGGCCAGGAGGCGGTGGGATCCATGGGATCGGACACGCCGATCTCCGCGCTCTCCGACAAGTCGAAGCTTCTCTACACCTATTTCAAGCAGAACTTCGCCCAGGTGACGAACCCGCCGATCGACCCGATCCGCGAAGAGCTCGTCATGAGCCTCGTGTCGTTCATCGGCCCGCGCCCGAACATCCTCGACCTGGAGGGCACCTCGCGCCGCAAGCGGCTCGAGGTGCGCCAGCCGATCCTCACGAACGCCGACTTGGAGAAGATCCGCTGCATCGGACATTTCGAGGATCGCTTCGACACCAAGACCCTCGACATCACCTATGACGCCGAGCTCGGCGCGTCCGCGCTCGACGGCGCCGTCGACCGTCTCTGCGACCGCGCGGAAGCGGCGGTGCACGGCGGGTACAACATCATTATTCTCTCCGACCGCATGGTCGGCCCGGACCGCATCCCGATCCCGGCGCTGCTCGCCACCGCCGCCGTGCACAACTACCTGATCCGGAAAGGGCTTCGCACCTCGGTCGGTCTCGTGGTCGAGAGCGGCGAGCCGCGCGAGATCCATCACTTCGCCTGCCTTGCAGGCTACGGCGCGGAGGCGATCAACCCTTACCTGGCCTTCGACACCATTGCGGCCATGCGTGAGGCCGGCGAGCTGCCGGAGGAGGTGGATGCGGACGAAGCGGTCAAGCGCTACATCAAATCCATCGGCAAGGGCCTGCTCAAGGTGATGTCCAAGATGGGCATCTCCACCTACCAGTCCTATTGCGGCGCGCAGATCTTCGACGCGGTCGGCCTCAAGTCCGATTTCGTGGCGCGGGACTTCTTCGGCACGGCGACCACCATCGAAGGCATCGGCATGGACGAGGTGGCGGAGGAGAACGTACGCCGCCACCGCGACGCCTTCGGTGATGCCCCGATCTACCGCAACGCGCTCGATGTGGGCGGCGAGTACGCCTACCGGACGCGTGGCGAGGTGCATGCCTGGAACCCCGACACGGTCGCGACGCTGCAGCACGCCGTGCGGCTGAATGCGCAGGACCGCTACCGCGAATATGCCCGCCTCGTGAACGAGCAGGACAACGAGCTCAAGACCATCCGAGGCCTCTTCCGCATCAAGAACGCGGAGGAGACGGGCCGCGCGCCCGTTCCGCTGAGCGAGGTCGAGCCTGCGCAGGAAATTGTGAAGCGCTTCTCCACCGGCGCCATGTCCTTCGGGTCGATCTCGAAGGAAGCGCACGAGACCCTGGCGCTCGCCATGAACGCCATCGGCGGCAAGTCGAACACCGGCGAGGGCGGCGAGGAGCCGGAGCGCTTCCGTCCGCTGGCGAACGGCATGTCCAAGCGCTCGGCCATCAAGCAGGTGGCCTCCGGCCGCTTCGGCGTGACGACGGAATACCTCGTCAATGCCGACATGATGCAGATCAAGGTGGCTCAAGGCGCGAAGCCCGGCGAGGGTGGACAGCTGCCCGGCCACAAGGTCGATGCCAAGATCGCCCGCGTGCGCCACTCGACACCTGGCGTCGGCCTCATCTCGCCGCCGCCGCACCACGACATCTACTCCATCGAGGATCTGGCGCAGCTGATCTTCGACCTCAAGAACGTGAATCCTTCGGCTGCCGTGTCGGTGAAGCTCGTGGCAGAAGTGGGCGTCGGCACAGTGGCGGCCGGCGTCGCCAAGGCGCGGGCCGATCACATCACGATCTCCGGCTTCGAGGGCGGCACGGGTGCATCCCCGCTGACCTCGCTCAAGCACGCGGGCTCGCCTTGGGAGATCGGCCTCGCCGAGACCCAGCAGACTCTGGTGCTCAACCGCCTGCGCGGCCGAGTGGCGCTCCAAGCCGATGGCGGCCTGCGCACGGGCCGCGACGTGGTGATCGCGGCGCTGCTGGGCGCCGACGAGTACGGCTTCTCGACTGCGCCGCTGATTGCGGCCGGTTGCATCATGATGCGCAAGTGCCACCTCAACACCTGCCCGGTGGGTGTCGCCACGCAGGACCCGGTGCTGCGCAAGCGCTTCAAGGGCCTGCCGGAGCATGTCATCAACTACTTCTTCTTCGTCGCCGAGGAAGTGCGCGAGCTGATGGCCGAGATGGGCTTCCGCACGGTGGAGGAGCTGATCGGCCAGTCCGATCTCCTCGACAAGAACGGAGCCATCGATCACTGGAAGGCGAAGGGGCTCGACTTCACGAAGCTCTTCCACAAGCCCGAAGTGCCCGCGAACGTGGCGATCCGCCATCTGGAGCGTCAGGTTCACCCGATTGCGGACGTGCTCGACCGCACGTTCATCGCGCAGGCCGGTGCAGCCCTGCAGAGCGGCGAGGCTGTCACCATCGAGGCAACGGTGAAAAGCTCCGACCGTACGGTGGGCGCGATGCTCTCCGGTGAGGTGGCCAAGCGCTACGGCCACGAGGGCCTGCCCGACGACACGATTACCGTGAAGCTGAAGGGCACTGCCGGCCAGAGCTTCGGCGCGTGGCTGGCCGCCGGCGTGACGCTCAACCTCGAGGGCGAAGCCAACGATTATGTCGGCAAGGGCCTGTCGGGCGGCAAGATCATCATCAGCCCGTCGACCCGATCCAAGGCGCTGCCCGAGAACTCCATCGTGGTCGGCAACACGGTGATGTACGGGGCGATTGCCGGCGAGGCGTATTTCCGTGGTGTGGCGGGCGAGCGCTTTGCCGTGCGCAACTCGGGCGCCATCGCGGTGGTCGAGGGCACGGGCGATCACGGTTGCGAATACATGACGGGCGGCCTCGTGGTCGTGCTGGGCCAGACCGGCCGCAACTTCGCGGCGGGCATGTCGGGCGGCATCGCCTATGTGCTCGACGAGGACGGCACCTTCACCAAGCGCTGCAACCTGTCCATGGTCGATCTCGAACCCGTCGAGGAGGAGGAGGACCTGATGCGCCGCCTCCACCATCACGGCGGCGATCTGGAGACCAAGGGCCGCATCGACATCATGGCCAACATGTCCGGCCCCGATGAACAGCGCCTGATGCAGCTCATCACCAACCACCACACCTATACGGGCTCGACGCGCGCCAAGGAGATCCTGGACAACTGGACGACCTACCGCACGAAGTTCGTGAAGGTCATGCCGGTCGAGTATCGCCGTGCGCTCCAGGAGATGGATCGTCTCCGGAACCTGCAGGCGGCGGAATAAGGATTGTAAGGGGCAAACCCATGGGCAAGGTCACAGGCTTTCTCGAATACGACCGGCAGGAGCAGAAGTACCAGCTCGCCGGTGAACGCGTGCGCCATTTCCGCGAGTTCACGCTGCCGCTCGACACCAACGATCTGCGCAAGCAGGCGGGGCGCTGCATGGATTGCGGCATCCCGTTCTGTCACGGGCCGACGGGCTGTCCGGTGCACAACCAGATCCCCGACTGGAACGATCTCGTCTGGCAGGACGACTGGGAGGAGGCCGCGCGCAACCTCCACACCACCAACAACTTCCCCGAGTTCACGGGCCGCATCTGCCCGGCGCCCTGCGAGGAAGCCTGCACCCTCAACCTCGAGAACCAGCCGGTCACCATCAAGACCATCGAGCAGGCCATCGCCGACAAGGCATGGGAGATGGGCTTCGTGAAGCCGGAGCCGGCCGATGTGCAGACCGGCAAGCGCGTCGCCGTGATCGGCTCAGGCCCCACCGGAATGGCGGCGGCCCAGCAACTCGCCCGCGTAGGCCACGAGGTGCATGTGTTCGAGCGTCAGGCGAAGCCCGGCGGGCTGCTGCGCTACGGCATTCCGGACTTCAAGATGGAGAAGTACCACATCGACCGTCGCGTGAAGCAGATGGAAGCGGAAGGCGTGATCTTCCATTGCGGCGTCAATATCGGCGTCGACCGCAGCTTCGCCTCGCTTCACAACGAGTTCGACGCGGTGCTGTTCGCCGGCGGCGCTGAGGATCCGCGCAACCCGAACCTGCCGGGGCAGGATCTCGCCGGCGTGTACTACGCCATGCCTTACCTCACCCAGGCCAACCAGCGCGTGGGCCACGAGGAGGTCACCGAGGAGCCGATCCTGGCCAACGGCAAGCATGTGGTGGTGATCGGCGGCGGCGATACGGCCTCCGACTGCGTCGGCACCGCGTTCCGTCAGGGCGCGCTCTCCGTGACCCAGCTCGACATCCGCCCCAAGCCGCCGGAGCGGGAGGACAAGCTGACGGTGTGGCCCTATTGGCCGACCAAGATGCGCACCTCCTCCAGCCAGGCGGAAGGCGCGGAGCGCGAGTTCCAGGCTGCCACGCTCGGTGTCGTCGGCAAGAAGGGCCGCGTCTCTGGCGTGCAATGCGCCCGCGTTGACGAGAAGCGCCAGCCGATTCCGGGCAGCGAATTCGTCATCAAGGCCGATCTCGTCTTCATCGCCATCGGCTTTGCCGGCTCGGTGAAGGAAGGTCTGCTGGAGCAATCCGGCGTCGACATGGACCGTCGCGGCAACGTGGTGGCCGACGACAGAAGCTACAGGACGTCGAACGACAAGGTGTTCGTCGCCGGCGACATGCGCCGCGGCCAGTCGCTGGTGGTGTGGGCGATCCGCGAGGGCCGTCAGGCCGCCCGCTCCATCGACACCTTCCTGATGGGCTCCAGCACCCTGCCGGTCTGAGGGCTAAAACCTCCCCATTGAAAAAGCGGCGGCTCATCCCGTGAGATGAGCCGCCGCTTTTTGTTACCGCGCCGTCTCTACGGATTGGGCCAGCGGAAATCATCCGCCCGGCCGGGGCGTGAGCTGGGAGCGACCCCGACCCTCAGGGCGCGCTGAACCGTCTGGGCATTGTCGCCGGCGAGCTTCGGCGGCGCCGACACGAGGGTGCCTCCCGGCGCGACGTCCTGGCGGGTCAGCGGCAGAACGGGCCCGACCAGCGGCTTCTGCGGCAGGGCAACCGGAACGGCGGGATCCGGCGGAGGCGGCACGGCCGCCTCGATGGCGGGCGCGATCTGCGCGGGATCGGGCGCGGCCGCTGTCGCCGCTCCGCCCAAGCCCAGAACGCGCTTGATTTCCGTATCGGCGAAGAAGGCCACTTTCCGCGCACCGGCCCGGGTGAAGAACACGCCCTCGTTGGTCCGAAGCTTGGTCGGATCCCCATCCACATCCGGGCCGACAGCCGTGTAGCGGTTCTCCTCGTCCACGAAGCCCGGCCAGATGTCCACATAGACGCCGCCGTTGCGCTGGACGCTCTCCTTGTAGATCTCGTTCATGGCCACGAGATCGTCGGATATCTTGCTGTTCTTCATGGGCGGCAGGCCAATCCAGATGAACGGGACCTTGCGCTCCTTCAGAACGGCCGCGATCGCATCGATCCGCTGGCGGTAGAGGTCCTTCCAGCGGTCGGACAGGGGTTCCAGGCTCTCCTCACCGTCCCGGATCGACTGCCGGTCGTTCGTGCCCAGCATGACGATGGCGACGGAGGTTTTCTGCCCTCCATCCAGGGTGGCCTTGATGAAGTTGGGCCAGTCGGCCGGATCGGTGCGAACGAGATTCGTGTCGTTCCTGACCTTGGACACGACCGCAACGTCCTGGTCGTCGCTGAAATGGGCGTCGAGTCCCTGCCGAGCGTAGCCCGCCAGAGCGTCGCCGAACACCACCACATGGGTGCTCGGATCGACCTTCGGCTTTTCCTGCTTGGCGACGGCCGCCGGCGGGGGCGCAGCCCTGCGGGGTCTCGAGACCGGAGCACGCGCCGGCGGAGGGGGCTCGTCCCGAGCGCCGAAGAAGCGTCGGATGCTGAAGCCCTGCTGCGGCTGGGGCTGGGCCGGCTGCACGAGCTTTCCAGGGTAATAGCCCGGCGGATAGGCCCGCTGATCCCGGTAGGCCGGCTGCTGGTAATAGCCTGCCTGCGCCAGGGCTGCATCAACCCCGCCGGCCACAAGGAGCAGGGTCAGGGTCATACGGTGAAGAATCGGCACTATTCTCATAGGCGGTTCCATCTTGAATTAGGACCAGCCTGGAGGTGGAGCCGTAGGGCAGCTCCGTCAGCGGGTCGCGCGCAGTTCGCGCAGCACAGCATAATCCGCATAGCCATCCGGGATCAAACCACGCCGGAGCTGGAAGTTCCGCACGGCATCCCGGGTCTTGGAGCCGAACTTGCCGTCCGTGTCGCCCTCATAGAAGCCGAGACGCGCCAGGCGCTCCTGCAATTCCTGGCGCTGGTCCTTGTCCAGCATGGGTTCCTTCGGCCAAGCGGCCTGGATCGGCTGCCCGCCCATGAGACGGTCGCCGAGATGCGCCACACCCATGGCATAGGCATCGGAGGAATTATAAGACTTGATCACGTCGTAGTTCTTGGTGACCAGGAAGGCCGGACCCCCTGCTCCACCCGGCAGGAACAGGGAGGCCTCGCCCGACCGCGGCATGGCCTTTCCGTCTGCCCGTCGCAGTCCGAGCGTCTGCCACTGGGCGAAGTTCTGCTTCAGGTAACGGAAGTCGAAGCCCTTCGGCAGCTGGACCTCGAAGCCCCAGGGGAGCCCCGGCTCCCAACCGTGCTGGCGCAGGTAATTGGCCGTGGACGCGATGGCATCGGGCACCGACGACCAGATGTCCCGCACCCCGTCCCGGTTGCCGTCGACGGCGTATTTCATGAAGCTCGAGGGCATGAACTGAGTCTGGCCCATGGCGCCCGCCCAGGAGCCCAGCATCTTGGAGCGGTCCACATGCTCCTGTTCCAGGATCTGAAGCGCGGTGAGCAGTTCCTCGCGGAAGAAATCGGCGCGATAGCCCGTATAGGCCAGCGTCGACAAGGCGCGAATGGCATAGATCGATCCGGTGAAGCTGCCGAAATTGGTTTCCATGCCCCAGACGCCGAGCACCACGGAGCGCGGAACGCCGTAGGTCCTCTCGACGGAGGCCAACGTCTTCGACCACTCGGCGTCCATCTCCCGGCCGCGCTTCAGGCGCTCGGCGGAGATGGACCCGTTGATGTAGTCCCAGATCGGCCGGACGAACTCGGATTGCTTCTTGGTGAGCGCGATGATCTTGGCGTCGGGCTCGACGCCCCGGAACGCCTCGTTGAAGGTGGCCTGGGAAACACCCCGCGCCCTGGCTTCCGGCCAGAGCCCCTGCACGAAGCGCTGGAACCCGGCCTGCGATGCTTCCTGCGCCTGAACGGGCGACGCCGTGAGCCCCACACCGGCGGTGAGGCTCAAACCGAGAAGGAGGGCGCCGGAAAGGCGGCGCACCAGAAGCTGACGCATGGGGGTCGCTCACGGAAACAGGACAGGTTGTCCCGCCATTGCGACACTACGAGAGTTAACACCCGGTTGACAGCTAGCCTTATAGGTAGGGTCCTATGCGGCTTTTCGACCCGCCAGAGCCTGCTCCCAGCGCAGGGCCTGATCGACGATCCGCTCCAGATCGTCGTGCTGCGGCGTCCAGCCGAGGCCGCGGATCTTGTCGACCTTCGCCACGAGCTGGGCCGGATCGCCCGGCCGGCGCGGGCTCAGGCGAACCTCGAAATCAGTGCCTGAAACCTTTTTGACCACGTCCACGACCTCGAGCACCGAGGCGCCATGGCCGTAGCCGCAGTTCATGATCGTGCATTCGCCGCCATCGCGGAGATGCTGCAGGGCCACGAGATGGGCACGGGCGAGATCGTTGACCTGGATGTAGTCGCGCACGCAGGTGCCGTCCGGGGTCTCGTAATCCGTGCCGAAAACGTCGAGACGAGGCCGCTGGCCGAGCGCGGCCTGAGCCGCCACCTTGATGAGGTGGGTGGCCTGCGGGGTCGACTGCCCGGAGCGGCCCTTCGGGTCGGCGCCGGCGACGTTGAAGTAACGCAGGATGGCATAGCGCAGGCCATGGGCCGTATGAGCATCCTGCAGCATCCATTCGGACATGAGCTTGCTGCGCCCGTAAGGATTGATCGGCGCAAGCGGCATGTCCTCGGTCAGCAGGGGCGCCTCGGCGTTGCCGTAGACGGCGGCCGTTGAGGAAAAAACGAAGTTCCTGATGCCCTTCTGGACAGCCGTCTCAAGGAGCGCCCGCGTCTTCACGGTGTTGTTGAAATAGTAGCCCAGCGGGTCGGTGACGGATTCCGGCACCACGATCTTGGCGGCGAAATGCAGGATGCTGTCGATGCCGTGCTCGTCGATGATGCTGGACACGAGGGTCTGATCGCTCACGTCCCCGGTAACGAAGGTGGCTTCCTGCGGAACGGCCCAGCGGAAGCCCGTCGACAGGTTGTCGAGCACCACCACCGTCTCGCCCGCATCCAGAAGCTCGAGCACCATGTGGCTGCCGATATAGCCCGCGCCGCCCGTCACCAGTACCGCCATGTCCATCTCCGGAAAGCTGCCCCATCCGGCAGCTTAACCACAACGCTTCAGCTTCAATTCAGGTCCAGATCTTCAATGAAGAAGCACGGCCCATGCAACAAGCCGGGACGTTCCACGTTATGGGAGCCGAAGCTTGACCTTTGTCGGTTTCCTTTTCCGGGTCTTGTCTTAGATTACCCCTCCACCTTTCTGCTCACTCATGGCTCCTCCGATGAAGCGTATCCGCAAAGCAGTCCTGCCCGTCGCCGGCCTCGGCACCCGTTTCCTGCCCGCCACCAAGGCCGTGCCCAAGGAGATGCTGTGCGTCGTCGACCGCCCCGTGGTGCAGCACGTGGTCGATGAGGCGCGCGCCGCCGGGATCGAGCATTTCATCTTCGTCACCGGTCGCAACAAGGCCGTGATCGAGGACCATTTCGACATCGCCTACGAGCTCAACCGCACGCTTGAGGGGCGCGGCAAGACCAAGGAGCTGGAACTGCTTGCCAAGGACCAGCCCCAGGCCGGCCAGACGAGCTTCACGCGCCAGCAGGAGCCCTTAGGGCTCGGCCACGCGGTCTGGTGCGCCCGGGAGTTGGTGGGCGATGAGCCCTTCGCGGTGATCCTGCCCGACATGCTCAGCCGCGGCTCCATGGAGCAGATGATCGCTGCCTACGAGAAGCACGGCGGCAACATCATCGCCGTCGAGGAGGTGCCAGAAGACCAGACCCACCAGTACGGCATCGTCTCGGTGGGCCAGGAATTCGGCCAGACCTTCGAGATCACCGGCATGGTGGAAAAGCCCCCGAAGGGCACTGCCCCGTCGAACTACATCATCTCGGGGCGCTACATCCTGCAGCCCCAGGTCTTCGACCTGCTCTCGACCCAGGAGCGCGGCGCCGGCAACGAGATCCAGCTCACGGATTCCATGATCCGCCTCATGAAGGAGCAGTCCTTCTTCGGCATGAAGTACCAGGGCAGGACCTACGACACGGGCTCCAAGATCGGCTTCCTCATGGCCAACGTGGCCTATGCCCTAGAGCGCGAGGAGCTCTCGGCGGAGTTCCGACGGGAACTCGAAGCGCTGCTGCGGCAGAAGTAACCGGCGTCTAGGCTTCGCCGAAGGGTTCCGCCAAAGGGTTCCTCTTGGCCGCCCGCCTATGCTAAAGGGCGGCCATGGCACTTGCAAAACCCGCACCCCACTCGCCCGATCCGGCCATTCAATCGGCCCTGCGCACGCTTGAGACCGAGCGGGACGGCCTGACGATCCTGATGGAGGCCATCGGCAACGGCCTGGGCTCCTTCTTCACGGCTGCGGTCGAGACGATTGCCGCGGCGAAAGGCCGGGTCATCGTCACCGGCATGGGCAAGTCCGGCCATGTGGGCCGCAAGATGACCGCCACCTTCGCGTCGACCGGCACCCCCGCTCATTACGTTCACCCGGCGGAGGCGAGCCACGGCGATCTGGGCATGATCCAGTCGGACGACGTGATTATCGCCCTGTCCTGGTCGGGAGAGACGGCGGAGCTTGCCGACATCATCGGCTATTCCCGCCGCTTCCGGGTCCCCCTGATCGCCCTGACCTCGAGCGCGGAATCGACCCTGGGGCGCGCCGCCGACGTCTGCCTGACCCTGCCGAAAGCCAAGGAGGCCTGCCCCAACGGGCTCGCCCCCACCACCTCGACCACGATCCAGCTGGCGCTTGGCGATGCGCTCGCCGTCGCCCTGCTGGAGCGGCGCGGGTTCACGGCGGACAACTTCCGGGTCTTCCACCCGGGCGGAAAGCTCGGCGCGCGGCTCAAACTCGTGCGCGACATCATGCACAAGGACGAGCGGCTGCCGATCATCGGCGTCGAGGCCCGCATGGGCGAGGCGATCGAGGAGATCGGCCGCAAGGGCTTTGGGACTGTCATCGTAGTCAACGGCGACGGCACGCTCGCCGGCATCGTCACGGACGGCGACCTGCGCCGGAACTTACGGCCCGACCTCGCGACGCTGTCGGTCACGGCCATCATGACGAAGACGCCGCGCACCATCGCGCCGGACGCCCTCGTGGCCACCGCCTTGGAGATGGAGGAAGCGTCCCGGATCACGGCCCTCATCGTGGTCGAGAACAGCCGGCCTGTCGGCCTCGTGCATTACCTCGACCTACTCCGGGCCGGCGCGGCCTGAGCTTTTCGCTTGACGCATTTTCTTAACGGCGAACCGCCATCCACTTCGCCTGAAAATGCTTACGGATCATCGACCACGAGAGTCGATCCCTCGATCCGGACGACGCGCACCTTGGCGCCGGCGAAGCGGTCGGCGCCCGTCACGCGCCAAGAGCTGTCATCGACCCGGATGCGCCCCTCCCCGTCCTTGATGGGTGCTTCAAGCGTGAAAACCCGCCCGACAAGGGACTGACCGCGTTGATTGAGCATGTCGGCTCGGGGCTCATTCTGCGTCCTGAAGCGGGAGATGGCCCGCCCGAGGATCACCGCCGCCACGCAGAGCAGTGCGAAGAGCAGCGCCGACGCCTGCCAGGAGAGACCCAGCACCGCGTCGATCATTCCCGTGACGATGGCGGCGAGCCCGAGCCAGAGGAAGAACGAACTCGGCGCCACAAGCTCGATGCCGATGAGGATGATCCCGAGGATGATCCAGGCCCAGGCGCCGAGGCTGATGAAGGCATCCCGGATCATGAACGCTCGCTGCCTCCCGTCACCGTCGGGACGCTGCGGGCCGGCCTGTTGAGACCCGCCCCGCCCTCGCCGAACACCGACTTGGTGAGCTCCGCGATGCCACCCAACGTTCCGGCGAGACCCGCCGCCTCGATGGGTACGATCACCACCTTCTGGTTGGGAGCCGATGCGAGGGCGCGGATCGCATCGATGTATTTCTCCGCCACGATGAAGTTGGCGGCCGCGAGATCGCCCTTGGTGATGGCCTCGCTCACCATGCCGGTGGCTTTGGCCTCGGCCTCCGCCTGACGTTCGCGGGCCTCCGCATCGCGAAACGCCGCTTCCTTGCGGCCTTCCGCGGCCAGGATCTGCGACTGCTTCTGGCCCTCGGCGCGCAGGATCTCCGCCTGACGCAGGCCTTCCGCTTCGAGCACGGCGGCCCGCTTCTCGCGCTCGGCCTTCATCTGACGCGCCATGGCGCCGGCGAGATCCTGCGGCGGGAGGATGTCCTTGATCTCGACCCGGGTGACCTTGGCGCCCCAGGGCGAGGCGGCCGCATCCATCACCCGCAGCAGGCGCTCGTTGATCTCGTCGCGATGGGAGAGCAGTTGGTCCAGGTCCATGGAGCCGACCACCGTGCGAATGTTGGTCATGGTCAGAACCAGCAGGGCCTGGTTCATGTCCGAGACCTCGTAGGAAGCGCGGGCGGGATCGAGGATCTGATAGAAGGCGGCGGCATCGATGGTGACGCCCGCATTGTCCCGGGTGAAGGCCTCCTGGCTCGGAATGTCGAGCACCTGCTCCATGACATTCACTTTTTTGCCGATCTGATCGATGTACGGCACGATCAACCCGAGACCGGGGGTGAGCGTGCGCGAGTAGCGCCCGAACCGCTCCACCGTATAGGCATAGCCCTGCGGGACCGTCCGGATGCCCATGGCGATCGTCACCACGACGAGCAGCACCAGAACGATGACGAAGATATCGAAACCACTCACCAGCATGAGTCCCCCAGGCAACGGAGTTGCAGAGGGCTCACGCTATCCCAAACAGGCCTGGAGTCCTAGAGCATGAGGCTTCAGAGCCAGCCCTGAAGCTCGCGCTCCACCACATGGTTGATCACGCGCATCCCGTCTTCGCTGTCGTTGAGGCAGGGCAGATAGGCGAATTGCTCGCCGCCGTTGTGCATGAAGATCTCGCGGTTTTCGCCGTCGAGCTCCTCCAGGGTCTCCAGGCAATCCGCCGAGAAGCCGGGGGCCACGATGGCCATGCGCTTCACGCCGCTCTTCGCCAGCGCCTCCACGGTCTTGTCGGTATAGGGCTGCAGCCATTCCGCCGGGCCGAATCGGGACTGGAAACTCATGCGGAATTTGTCCGCCGGCCAGCCGAAGGCCTCGCGCATCAGGCGCCAGGTCTTCACGCATTGGCAGTGATAGGGATCTCCCTTCAGCAGGTATTCCTTCGGCACGCCATGGAAGGAGACGAGGATCACCTCCGGCTCGAAGGGGATCTTCGCCAGCTCCTTCTTCATCGAGGAGACCACGGAATCGATATAGACCGGATCGTCGTGATAAGGCGGCGAGACCCGCACACTCGGCTGCCAGCGCATGTCCATCAGCGCCCGGAAGGCCTGGTCGCAGGCGGTGGCCGAGGTGGCGGCGGCATATTGCGGATAGAGCGGCACGAGAAGGATGCGGTCGCAGCCCTGGTCGAGCAGCGCCTGGATGCGCTCGCGGACCTCGGGCTTGCCGTAGCGCATGGCCCAGTCGACAGTCACCTTGTCACCAGCGATGCTCTTGATGTGCTGCGTCACCTTCTCGGCCTGGTTGCGGGTGATGGTCTTGAGCGGGCCCTCATCGCGCTCGTTGTTCCAGATCGACGCGTAGTCGCGGCCCTTGGGGCCGGGGCGCTTGGTCAGGATGATCAGGTTGAGGATCGGCCACCACAGGAGGCGCGGGGTCTCGATCACGCGCCGGTCGGAGAGGAACTCCTTCAGGTAGCGGCGCATGGGCCAGTAGCTGGTGCCCTCGGGGGTGCCTAGGTTCATCAGAAGCACGCCGATCCGCCCGGCCCTCACGGGCGGGTGGTCCACCGGGCGGACGCCCTGGCGCAGAGCGGTCAGATTGACGGTCTCGTTCATGCAAAAAGCCCCTTGGCCGCGGAGTTCGTCCCGAATTCCGCCCCTTGATGCCGCTTAGATAAGAGGTTCAGGCACATCCGCCAACCGAAACCGCCATCACATTGCCGCGCCCGGTCGCAAGTGGCGTTTGCAGAAAACAGGCGCTTCTCAGAGCGCCGGGCCCTTGTTGGGTTCGTGCTTGAGGACGGTGTCGAGCGCCACCTTGAGGCCTTCGGGGCGGAAATCCATGTCCACCTTGGCATTCAGCTGCGTGGCCAGCACCCGGTGCAGCAGGCGTGAACCGAAGCCCTGCCGGGTCGGGGCCGAGACCTCGGGACCTCCGCTCTCCTCCCAGACGAGCTTGAGCCTCGTGCCCTCGTCCGTTGCCTCCGCCTCCCAGGAGACGGACACCTTGCCACGAGGCACCGACAGAGCACCGTACTTGGCCGCGTTGGTGGTCAGTTCGTGGATCGCCATGCCGATGGGCACGGCCGCGTCCGAGGGCAGCTCGACCGCAGGGCCGTCCAGGGCGATCCGCTGGCCCCTCACGTCGTTATAGGGCCGCAGTTCTTTTTCCATGATCTCGCGCAGGGACGCGGTCTGCCAGACGGCCTCGGTGAGCAGGGAATGGGTGTTGGCGAGCGAGATGATGCGCCCCACGAAGGCCTGATAGAAATCGTCGATGTTCAGCGCCGAGCGCGCGGTGGCGCCCACCACCGCCTGGACGGTGGCCAGGGTGTTCTTGACCCGGTGATGGAGCTCGCGGATCAGCAGGGATTGCTGGGTCTGGGCCTGCTTGCGCTCCTCGATCTCGTTCTGCGCATTGCGGTAGAGGCGGCTGTTCTCGAGAGCGATGGCGGCCTGCGACGTCAGGCCCCCGAGCAGGCGCTCGGACCGCGCATTGAAGACACCGGACCTTTCATCGCCGAAGACGAGAACGCCGTGGGCCCCGCCGCTGCGCAGCAGGACAGGAACCGCCATGAGGCTGCGGATCACCGGGCGGCCGGACGTGGCGTCTGCCGTGAAGGGCGTGCCGTCATGGCCCTGCTCGACGGCGATGTTGTCCAGGCGGACGGTTCGGCCTTCCGTGAAGGCCGACGCACAGATACCTCGGACGTCGAGGGCCGCGAAGACCTCGTCGAAACCCTTGGAGGGAAATTTGCCGTAATGCGCCTTCCCGCCCTGAGCGGCCGCGCAGAAGAAGGCACCTGCCTGTGCCCCGGTCAGCTCGATGCCGGCATCGACGACGCTTTCGACGATGCGGTCCAGATCGAGCTCCGCCGCAAGGACGCTGCCGGTCCGGTTGAGAACCTCCAGGGCCCCGGTCTCGGTCCGCAGCTCATTGGTGCGCAAGGCAACCTGCTTCTCGAGGAGAGCCTCGTTCGCCGCCTGTTCGTGGAACTGCTGCGAGGCCAGGGCCGTGAGGGCCAGCAGGGCCAGAAGGGCCACCAGGGCAAAGGCGCCGTAGAGCCGCGTCTGGACGAACCAGGGCGTCCAGTAGGCATCCTGCGGCATGCTGACATTGATGTAGAGCGGCATCGCGCCGACCTGCCGGTAGGCTCCCACACGCTCAACGCCCGTGCTGGTGAAGGAATAGAGCCCAGCCTGGGAGGTCATGCGCAAAGTCGCGTCGAAAGCGGCTTTGTCGATGGAGGCGAATGATAACCCGTCCGGCGGCGGCGGAAACTGGGCGATGACCTCCGCGTCCGAGCCGCGCATGAGGACCACCCGGCTGCCGCGGGGCAACCGCAGCTTGGACCAGTAATCGTAGAAGTAGGACAGAGCCACGGTCACCGAGGCAATGCCGCCGAACGTGCCATCGCTGCCCTGCAGGCGGCGGCTGATCATGAAGGTCGGAACCTTGGTGACGCTCCCGAGGATCGGCTCGCCCACGAACAGGCCCTGATCCCCGTTCACCTGCGCGGCGAAAGCGTCGCGTCCGGAGGCGTTCGACTCAGGGGTGGGAAACTGAGCGGATGTCAGCCGCAGGCGCCCGCTCGGATCGTTGAGCCAGACACCGTCGATATAAGGCAGCGCTTCATCGACGGCACGGATCTGCCGCCAGAGTGGCTGCGATGTTTCCACCTGATCCCAGCTCTGCCCCTGCATGAGTGCCGTGGTCTGCTTCAAGGTCAGGTCCGTGACCTCCATGAGTCTCGCCGTGTGGTCGGCCAGGAAGAAGGCTGCGTTGCGAAGGTCATCCTCGTTGCGCTGGATGAGGCGGTTGCGCTGCTCCCAGGCGATGTAGCCGAACGTCAGGAGAATGAAGGCAACGCCGAACAGGCCCATGACGAGAGTCAGCCGGCCGCGCGCAAGGGAGCGCCGACGGCGCTTCTGCGACAGGCTGACTGATTCGGAGGGGGTCTGAAACTGCAAGGAGGGGCCGCTTTGATGACTGAGATTCGGCGTTGCATGGGCAGGATGGCACAGCAACTGCCGGTGATGGAGTGGGAATTTACGTCTCGTGTTCCCGTTGACCAGGGGTTTGGGAGCTATCGTGCCTCCTGCATGAAAGGGATGCGCCCGGACGTCGCGCCGGCTCCGTCCTCATGAAAAACGCCGGGACCCATTCAGATCCCGGCGCCGAGATAAAAAAGTGCTTTCGGATCAGCGCAGGACGACGCGGCCCTCGACCTTCGGCGCCACCTTGCCGGCCTTGGCCACGTAGTCGATCACCTGGGTTGCCATGAGTTGGCTCGCCGAGACGTCGATGAGCGACTTGGCGCCGATGAACGAGCGATAGCCGTCGCCGCCGCGGCCCACGAAATCGTTGGTGGCGAGCTTGTAGATCTTGGCCGGATCGAGCGGCTGACCATTGATCTGAACCGATTTCACGCGGCTGCCGACCGGCTCCTTCAGGTCGACCTCGGCCACGATGCCGGACACCTGCGGGAAGCGCCCGCCGAGCTCGCGCACTTGGCTGACGCCATTCTCGAGCGCGTCCTTGATCTGCGCGCCGGTGACTTCGAGCAGCACGGTGGTGTTGCCGAAGGGCATTTCGGAGAGGATGTCGCGACGGGTCAGTTTCTGGCCGGCCTGGTACTGCTTGTCGGCCCGGATGCCGCCGCCGTTGGTGAGAGCCACGTCGGCGCCGACAGCAGCCTTGAGGGCATCGGTGATCAGGTTACCCATGGCGGCCTCGCCTCCGCGCACGGTGGCACGGCGGCTGTCGAGAGCCGTCTCGGTCGTGCCGATCTCCACGTCAAGCTCCTTGGAGAGCTTGTCCTCATAGCCTTTCACCACGGCCTCAATGTCGGCGTCCGGCTTCACGTTGGCGGTGTCGATGATGCGGAAGTTCGGCGACCAGGTGACGGTGGTCTTGCCGTCCTTCGTCGCCTTGTTCACCGAGAGTTCGACGACGTTGACGAAATTGGCCTGTGACTCGGATTCCGACAGGACGACCTTGCCGTCGTAGAAGGCCAGCAGGTGCTCGTCGTGGCCGCCGATGACCACGTCCACCCCGGCGGAGCGGGCGATGATCATGTCCACGGCCAGAGGCGTATGGGAAATGGCAACGACAAGGTCGGCGCCCTTCTCGCGCAGTTCCTTGGCCTTTGCGCGGGCGGTGTCGACGGTGGGGGAGAACTTGATGGTGCCGGGGCTCGATTCGATCGGCGTGGTCTCGGTGGTGAGCCCGAAGAAGCCGATCTTCACGCCCTGCACCTCGACCATCTTGTCGGGCTTGGTGTTGGCAGGCAGGCCGTTGCCGTCGACGATGTTGGTAGCCAGCACGTCGAACTTGGCCTCGGCCATGCGGGCGCGGAAGGCCGCGTCGCCGAGATCGAATTCATGGTTGCCCGGCGCCATGGCGTCGACGCCCATGCGGTTCAGGATGTCGATGATGTGGGCACCCTTGTCGAAGCCCGACAGGAGCGAGGGCGAGATCGTATCGCCCGCATGGAGGAAGAAGGCATTGCCTTTCGCCTTCTCCTCCTTGACCACCGTCGCCAGGCGGGCGAAGCCGCCGCGGCCCTTCTCGGCGCTCATGCGATCGATGTCGTTGGTATGGACGAAGCGGATCGTCACGGCCTCCTGCGCCAGGGCCGTGCCCGACAGCAGCAGGGATAGTCCAAGAAAGCCGGCGCGCAGGGCGGCGGAGGGGCGGCTCTGAAGCATCATACGAAGTCCTTATAGTAGGTTGGGTCCACGGAGGAGGCGTGGAGCCTAGACCGGAAACGTGTCACAGAAGTAACATTCTGTCGATATTCTCGAAGCTCAGATCGCCGGCATTCCTGATATCCTGTTACCCATCCGGCCAAATCCGTCAGCCGGCACAGCGTCGGCGCCTCGAATCCGCAGAAAGGCATGACCGCTCCATGACCGGCCCCATCAGCCAAGCTCTCGCCGCGTTCCGCGCCAAGCCCAGCACCGAAGGGTGGCTCAGGCTGCCCTTCTTCAAGGATGGCAGCGCCGAGGCCGTGGCCGCCAAGGTCGACGCGGTGATCGCCTCGGGCGCCCAGGTGCTGCCGCCGCCGGACGCCGTGTTCACCAGCATCAGCCTGACGCCCCTGGAAAAGGTCAAGGTGGTGGTCCTCGGCCAAGATCCCTACCCGACACCGGGCGATTCCCACGGCCTCGCCTTCTCCTATCGCGGCTCCCGGCGGCTGCCCGCTTCCCTGCGCACGATCCTGCGCGAGATGGCGGAGGATCTGGACGTGCCGATGCCAGCCTCGGGAGACCTCTCGAAATGGGCCCGGCAGGGCGTGCTCCTCATCAACACGGCGCTCACGGTGGAGGCCGGCCAATCGGGAGCCCACATGAAGTTCGGTTGGTCGGACTTGGTCGATCAGGCGATCACGGCCATCTCGCAGCAGCAGCCCGCCGTCGTGTTCCTGCTCTGGGGCGGCCCTGCCCGCAAGCGCGCCACGCTCGTGGATCGGACCAAGCATCTCGTGATCGAGGCCGGGCACCCCTCTCCGCTCAACCGGCTCAACGACTTTCGCGGCACGAAACCCTTCAGCCGGGCCAATGCCTGGCTCGCCGAAAAGGGCCTGGAGCCGATCGACTGGCGGCTGGATACCTGACAATCCATGAAGCACCTTGCCGAGAGGCCCTCGCAGGGGCTAGGTCTCGCGGCACCGACGATGCGTCGCAGGCAGGCTGCCGCGACAGGCTTGGAGATCAGCATGACGGAATCCCTGTTCGGCCAGGTGGAAGCCTTCGCGGGCGACCCGATCCTTTCGCTCAACGACAGCTTCAAGACCGATCCGCGGCCGGAGAAGGTCAATCTCAGCATCGGCGTCTACACGGATGAGCAAGGCCGCCTTCCGGTGCTGGGCTCGGTGAGGACCGCCTATGAGCGCAACGGCTTCGCGGAGCGGCCCTATCTGCCGATGGAAGGCCATGCGGCCTATCGCGAAGGCGTGCAGAAGCTGATCTTCGGCGACAAGCATCCCGCTCTTGCCGACAAGCGCGTCGCAACGATCCAGACCGTCGGCGGCACGGGTGCCGTGGGCATCGCGGCCGACTTCCTCGCCAAGCACTGCCCCGGCCGGACCGTCCTCGTCAGCGACCCGACCTGGGACAACCATCACGGCCTCTTCCAGCGGGCGGGCTTCAAGACCGCAACCTATCCCTATTGGGATCGCGCCACCCGCTCCGTGGATTTCGACGGCATGGTCAAGGCGCTGGAAGCCGCGGAAGCCGGCTCCATCGTGGTGATCCAGCCCGTCTGCCACAACCCGACCGGCGTCGACCTCGACGAGCGGCAGCAGGCGGTCGTCACCGACGTGCTGGTCGCCAAGGGCCACATCGTGGTGTTCGACATGGCCTATCAGGGCTTCGGCACCGGCCTCGACGAGGACGCCGCCTTCGTGCGCCGCTATGCCGAGCGCGCCAGCTGTCTCGTGGCCAATTCCTTCTCCAAGAACTTCTCGCTCTATGGCGAACGCTGCGGCGGTTTGAGCATCGTGTGCCGCGATCATGACGAGGCCGAGCGCGTGCTCGGCCAGCTCAAGCTTGCCGTGCGCCGCAGCTATTCGAGCCCGCCGATGACCGCTGGCCTTCTCGTGGCGACGGTGCTCGGCAACGACGACCTGCGCGCCCAATGGACCCGCGAGGTCGAGACCATGCGGGTTCGCATGGATTCCATGCGCAAGCTTCTCGCGGAGCGGATCCGCTCCCTGTCGAACGAGATCGATGCGGGCTTCCTCACGAGCCAGCGCGGCATGTTCAGCTTCACGGGACTGAACGAGCAGCAGGTTAAGACCCTACGCGAGCGGGACGGCGTCTATCTGGTCGGCTCCGGCCGCATGTGCGTCGCGGGGCTGAACGAGGCGAACGTACAGACGGTCGCAAGGAGCTTCGTGGATGTGAGCCAGGCGCGGGGCTGAAGGGCATCGCTCCATCGTCATCCCCGGACTTGTTCCGGGGATCTACGTCTTCCTGCGGTTATTCAAACGTGAATGGCCGGGACAAGCCCGGCCATGACGTAAAACGTAGGGTGTGCGAGTACGAAACTTACTCCGCAGCAACCGGCAGCGGCTGCAGATCGGCGCGGAACTTAGCGAGAAGATCGGCTTCTTCCGCCTTGGCGGCTTTCAGGTTCCGCTCCTTGATATGACCGAAGCCGCGGATCTTATGCGGGATGCTCGCGAGCCCGATGGCCGTGGCATGGTTGCCGGCATTGAGCTTCGCCACGATCTCCTCGATCCGCCCCTCGAACTCACGGATGAGCTCGCGCTCGGTGCGGCGCTCGTGGGTGTAGCCGAAGACATCGAGCGGGGTGCCGCGAAGTCGCTTGAACTTCGCCAGAACGCCCATGGCTTTCAGCATCCACGGCCCGAAGCTCATCTTGCGTGGGAGGCCGGTGACCGGATCCTTCTTGGCCAGCACGGGCGGCGCCATGTGGAACTCGTAGCGCAGGTTCTCGCCCTCGAACGCCGAGGCGACCTGGCGTTCGAAGTGCCCGTTCGTGTAGAGGCGCGCCACCTCGTACTCGTCCTTGTAGGCCATGAGCTTGAACAGCGAGCGCGCCGCCGCATCGGTGAGCGCCGTAGAGCCCGGAACAGCCTTGTCCTCCGCCACGCGCACGCGCTCGACGAGAGTGCTGTAGCGCCGGGCATACCGCCTGCTCTGATAGCCGGACAGGAAGGCGACGCGCCGCTCGATCAACTCGTCCAGGGTCTCGGACAACTTGCGCGATTCCGTGGGCGCCTTCAGCTCGCCGATCACGGCGGCAATGAGTTCCGGTTCGGCCGCCGTGCGGCGGCCCCAGGTGAAGGCGGCAAGGTTCATCTTCACCGCTTCGCCGTTGAGCTCGATGGCTTTCTCGATGGCAGCGCCCGAGAGCGGAACGCGGCCGGTCTGGTAGGCATAGCCCAGCATGAACATGTTGGCCGCGATCGCATTGCCGAGAAGTGCGGTGGCAATGGCCGTCGCATCGACGAAGGCCACGCCCTCCGGCCCCGCCGCCGATTTGATGGCGCGCTTGAGGCGCTCCGTCGGGAGGGAGAAATCGGCATTGCGGGTGAACTCGCCGGGCATCACCTCAGCCGTGTTCACCACGAGCGTGGTCTGCCCCTCCTTCACGGCCGCCAGCACCTTCTTCGTGCCGGTCACCACGAGATCGCAGCCGAGCACGAGATGGGCCGATTCCGCGCTCACGCGGATGGCGTGGATGTCGTCCTGGTTGTTGGCGAGGCGCACATGGCTGTAGACCGCGCCGCCCTTCTGGGCGAGGCCTGCCATGTCGATCATCCCCAGGCCCTTGCCTTCGAGATGAGCCGCCATGCCAAGGATCGCTCCGATGGTGACGACGCCCGTGCCGCCCACGCCCGTCACGATGACATTGAAGGTGCGGTCGATGGCAGGAATCACTGGATCGGGCAGCGGCTTGAAGGTCACGCCCTCCGTCGAGACGGTCTCCGGCACGGCCTTCTTCACCTTGGCGCCATGCACCGTGACGAAGGACGGGCAAAAGCCGTTGACGCAGGAAAAGTCCTTGTTGCAGTTCGACTGGTCGATCTGCCGCTTGCGGCCGAACTCGGTCTCCACCGGCTGCACGGCGACGCAGTTGGACTGCACGGAGCAGTCGCCGCAGGCCTCGCACACGAGATCATTGATGATGACGCGCTTGTCCGGATCCGGGAACTCGCCGCGCTTGCGGCGGCGGCGCTTCTCGGAGGCGCAGGTCTGGTCGTAGATCATCACCGACACGCCGGGGACTTCGGCGAGCTGGCGCTGCACGGCTTCGAGTTCGCTGCGGTGATGGATCGTCATGCCAGCCGGCCAGCGGATCTCCTTCGGGTACTTGTGCGGCTCGTCGGTGACGAGGGCTATGCGCTCGACGCCCTCCTCGCGCACCTGCCGGGCGATCATGTCGACGGTGAGCCCGCCCTCGTGCTTCTGCCCGCCGGTCATGGCGACCGCGTCGTTGAAGAGGATCTTGTAGGTGACGTTGGTCTTGGTGTGGATCGACCAGCGCAGAGCCAGCACGCCCGAATGGTTGTAGGTGCCGTCGCCGAGATTCTGGAACACGTGGCCGCGCTTGGAGAACGGCGACTCGCCGATCCAGTTAGCGCCCTCGCCGCCCATCTGGGTGAAGCCCTCCGTGGAGCGGTCCATCCACTGCACCATGTAGTGGCAGCCGATGCCCGCATAGGCGCGCATGCCCTCGGGCACCTTCGTGGACGAGTTGTGCGGGCAGCCGGCGCAGAAATGCGGCGTGCGGGTTGCCACGTCGCTGGTGGCGATGAGCACCTCCTGCGCATGGCGGAGCCGCGCCACGCGGCCGCGCAGGTCGTCGTTGTTGTGGTAGGCCAGCAGCCGCTCGCCGATGGCGATGGCGATGTCGTTGGGATCGAGCGCGCCTTTGACCGGGAAGAGCCAGCGACCCTCCTCGTCCTTCTTGCCGATGCAGACCGGCTGGTTGGCGGTTCCGTAAAGCTCCTCGCGCAGCTGCACCTCGATGAGGGAGCGCTTCTCCTCGACGACGATCACCTTGTCGAGGCCGCGCGCGAAGTCGATCAGCTCGCGCTGCGAGAGCGGCCAGGGGCAGGCGACCTTGTAGAGGCGCAGGCCCATGTCGTTGGCCTTCACCTCGTCGAGGCCGAGCTCGTCGAGGGCCTGGCGCACGTCGAGATAGGACTTGCCGACCGTGATGATGCCGATCTTCGGATTGCGCCCGCCGGAGAGAACGATGCGGTTGAGGTTGTTGGCGCGCACGAAGGCCAGCATGGCATCGCGCTTGAAATCCTGAAGCCGCGCCTCCTGATCGAGCACGCCGTCGCGGTTGCGGATGTTGAGCCCGCCCGGCGGCATGGTGAAATCGTCAGGAATGATGATCTTCACCCGGTCGAGGGACGCATCGACGGAGGATGTCGATTCGATGTTGTCCTTCACGCATTTGAAGGCCACCCAGGTGCCGGAAAAGCGGCTCATGGCATAGCCGTAGAGGCCGTAATCGAGGATCTCCTGAACGCCCGCCGGGTTCAGGATCGGCATCATCACGTCGACGAAATGGAATTCGGATTGGTGCGCGACGGTGGAGGACTCCGCCGTGTGGTCGTCGCCCATGAGCGCGAGCACACCGCCGTGCTTGGAGGAGCCGGCCATGTTGGCGTGGCGGAACACGTCGCCGGAGCGGTCGACGCCCGGGCCCTTGCCGTACCAGAGGCCGAACACGCCGTCATACTTGCCTTCGCCGCGAACCTCGGCCTGCTGCGCTCCCCAGATGGCGGTGGCGGCGAGCTCCTCGTTGAGGCCGGGCTGGAACACGATGTTGGATTGATCCAGCCACTTCCTGGCGCGCCACAGGTTCTGGTCGAGACCGCCGATGGGGGAGCCGCGATAGCCGGACACGAGGCCGGCCGTGTTGAGGCCCGCCAGCCGGTCGCGCTCGCGCTGCATGAGCAGCATGCGGATGACAGCCTGGGTTCCGGTGATGAAGACGTGATCCTTGGAAAGATCGTATTTGTCGTCGAGCGTCACGTGACGAAGCGCTACGGGACCTTCGGCCATGATCCGTGTTCCTCCTGGGGCTTGGCCCCGCTGCCGGTGATCCGGTCTCATTGTATGGAATATGTCAGTAATGCTGACATAAATGCCGGAGCTCGTCAATCAAGCTCGATTGCTCATGCCTTTGTTTCGCCTCTGTTAACCATACAACGCTCATATCGCTTTTATCGCCGGCTCCCGCTGGCAGCGTCGCTGTTTCAGGGTCAACCGCATGACACGCCATCTCGGTCTGAAAGCCGCCCTGACCGCCTTGGGTGTGGGCCTGTCCTCGCCGGCCCTCGCCCATCCTCATGTGTGGGTCACGGCCAAGGCGGAAATCGTCTTCGCCCCTGACGGCAAGGTGACGGGCATTCGCCACCACTGGACCTTTGACGAGGCCTACACGGCCTACGTCACCCAGGGGCTCGACAAGAACAGCGACGGCAAGCTGACGCCGGAGGAGCTGCAGGAGCTCGCCGACGAAAATGCCGCCTCCCTCAACGAGTTCGACTACTTCACGGTGCTGAAAGCGCGCGGCAAGCCCCAGACCTTCGACCCGCCGCGGGAGGCCCGGATGACCATGGATAAAACGCAAGTGTCCATGTCCTTCCTCCTGCCCCTCAAGGCACCGGTGGCGCCCTCGGGAGCGGTCTCCGTCGAGATCGAGGACCCAACCTTCTTTGTCTATTTCAGCCTGACGGAAGGCCAAGCGGCTATCTCGCTGGCCAATGCGCCTCAGGGCTGCGTGACCAGCATCGCCAAGGCCAAGCCGCTCGACGCCACCATGCAGCAGATCCTGCAGGACGAGGGCGCCATCCAGCCGCAGGATATCGGCATCGAGTATTCCAACAGGGCCATCATCGCATGTCCCTGACCGCCGACACCCCTGCCCTTCCAAGCACCGGCCGGACACCGCTGTGGCGCCGGCTCGGCATCATGCTCGCGGCCATTGCCGTCGTGGCCGCCACCATAGGCCTGATCGGGCTTTGGCTCGGGCCGGTGAGCAAACCGCCGCCGCGCAGCCCGTTCGGCATGGGTCTTCGTGAGGCGACTCCTTCGGGAAGCATCGGGGCTTGGATCCTGTCCGTCCAGTCCGAATACTACGCGAGCCTCCGGGCGGGCGTGCGCGAGATGAAGGAGAACGGCGCGGCCTTCTTCTCGCTCCTGCTCGTCGGCTTCGCCTATGGCATCTTCCATGCCGCCGGTCCGGGCCACGGCAAGGGCGTGATCTCGGCCTACCTGGTGGCGGACGAGAAGGCTTTGCGCAAAGGCTTCATTTTGAGCCTGGCAGCGGCGCTCGTGCAGGCGCTGGTTGCCATCGCCATCGTGTCGATCGTCAGCCTCGCGCTGCGCGCCACCGCCTCCACCATGAACAAGATCGCCCTGAACGTGGAGCTGGCGAGCTTCATCGCCGTGGCTCTGCTCGGTGCGGTCATCACCTGGCGCAAGGCGGGCAAGGTTCTGGGCGTCCTGGCGCTTGCCCGCAATCCCTACGCCTCCGTTCAGGAGACTTGCGACCATGTCCACCTGCCGCCGGAGGAACTCAGCCGCCTGACGCGCTGGCGCGACATGGCAGGCGTGGCGATTGCCGCCGGCATCCGCCCCTGCGCAGGCGCCCTCATCGTTCTGGTCTTCGCCCTGTCCCAAGGGCTGTTCGCCGCCGGCATTGCGGCGACCTTCGCCATGGCTCTGGGCACGGCACTCACCACCAGCGCCATCGCGGCGCTCGCGGTGTTCTTCAAGGCCATGGCGCTGCGGATCGCCGGCGGGCGCGGCGCATCGGGCGCCATCGCTATCGCAGGCCTCGAACTGCTCGCCGCCGCCTTTGTGCTGGTGCTGGGGGCAAGCCTGCTCTACGGCCTCTGGGCAACCGGCTAGAGCCCCAGCGACCCGCCATCGGAGCGGGGATCGTGCACGGCTTCGACGCGCCCGTTGCGCGGGTGCTTCACCAGCATGCCGGCATGGCCGAAGCGTCCGGAATAGGCCTCATCCATCTCCTCGATGCGATGGCCGAGCCGTGACAGGCCGCGGGTCATTCCGGGGTCGAAATGGCTCTCCACCTTCAGCACGGCATCGCGCTCGCGCGGCCTCGCATCGAGCAGCCAGCGGGGCGCTTCCACCGCGTCCGCCAGCCCCATACCGGCCTCTGCGTAGCGCGAAAAGATCTGGCTGAGGAACTGGGGCTGGGTTTCGCCGCCCATCGCCCCGAAGGACAGCACCCGCCCATCGTCGAACACGGCCATGGCCGGATTGAGGGAATGAAGCGGCCGGTGGCCCGGCTCCAGCCGGTTGCGGCTCGCAGGATCGAGGGAGAAGGCCGTGCCGCGATTGTGCCAGAGGACGCCCGTCGCCGGCAGAAGGCAGCCGGAGCCGTAGGCCCAGAACACGGACTGGATATAGGAGACAGCGAGCCCGTCACGGTCGATGGCCCCCATCCAGATCGTGTCCCCGTCGATGGGGCGCGGCAGGGGAAAAGAGGCAGCCCGCTTCATGTCGATGAAGGCAGCCTCCCTTTCCAACGCCTGGGGCGTCAGGAAGGAGGCTGGGTCGTGGACGAGGTTGCGCGGGTCCGCGACCACCCGGTCGCGGATGGCGAAGGCCCGCTTCGAGGCCTCGATGAGCGCGTGATGGCGTTCGGGCGTCTCGCCCCGAAGATCTTTAAGACGCTCGACCATGCCGAGGATCAGCAGGGTGGCCAGTCCCTGGCTCGGCGGCGGCAGGTTGTAGATAGTGGAACTCTTCAGCCTGACCGACAGGGGCTCCACCACGCGGGCGCGGTAGGTCTCTAGGTCCTTGCGGGTGATCGGGCTGCCGATCCGCTCCAGATCGAGGGCGATCTCCCGCCCCACATCGCCCCGGTAGAAATCGGCAAGGCCCGCATGGGCGAGCCGCTCCAGGGTGTCGGCGAGTCGAGGCGTCCGCCTCTGCGTGCCCTCGGGTGCTCGCTTGCCCTCGACCAGGAAGGCCTCGGCAAACCCGGGAACCTCATAGAGGGCGGCTTCCTCGCTGGTCACGAACCGCTCCTCGGAGCGGGAGACCGGGTATCCGTTGCGGGCAAAGCGGATGGCATCTCCGAGAAGCAGATCGAGCGGCAGCTGCCCGCCGAGCGCCCGGGACAGTTCGAGCGCAAGGCCCCACCCGCTGACGGCCCCCGCCACCGTAAGCGCCGCATCGGAACCGCGGGACGGAATGGCATCATAGCCTTTCTCCCGATAGCGCTTGATCGTGGCGAGCGAGCCGGCAGGCCCGGAGGCGTCGAGGGCATGGATGCGGCCCCTGGGCTCCCGCACGAGCCAGAAGCCGTCACCGCCGATGCCGTTCATGTGCGGATAGACGACCGCGATGGTGGCCGCCATGGCCACCATCGCCTCGACTGCATTGCCGCCAGCGGCGAGAATATTCTGGCCAGTCTCGGCGGCCAGCCTATGAGGGGCCGCCACAGCGGCTGTCGAGAAGACGGGTGTCTCGGGCATGGGCTCTTGAATGTGGGGCGCGACAGAATGAGATTCGGGCAGAGCTTGCACCGGAGGGGCGGTTTAGGGTAGTCCCATCGGCAAGAAATGGAGTGAGGCAGCAGTGGCTCAGGCGAAAAGCACCAACTGGCGCAACGTGATCACCGTGATCAGCATCATGATCCTGGTGGGCGCGGAAGTCTTCGGCGTCGCGATCGCCGCCGGCTGGGCGATTGCCGGCCTGTTCGAACTCGGCGACTACGTGGGCTATGCCCTGATGGCCCTGTTCAGCCTGTTCGCTCTCTACATTCTGGCGAACCTCTGGCGCCGCTGCGTGGCCGTTGAGCCTCTGACCGGCCGCGCCTAAGGCTTTTCGCACAGCTTCATTACGATGGGATCGGCCTCGGGCGGCACATAAGCCTCCATCGGCCGGCATCCGCCTGCCATGCAGATCTGCCAATCCGCCGTGGCGCCCGAGCGGCGCATGATCACCTGGACCTGAGGCGGCAGGTCCGGCTTCCACGACCAGACCCCGTTGACGAATTTGGCCTCCGGCGGCGGCTCCATGCCGGCTCCGGAACCGCGCACCCGCGCCTCGACGAGTTCGAGCCCAGCCGGGGTGCTGCGCCAGTCCTCCTCCCAGGTGGTCTTCTCGACCGAATGTGTCCAGGCGAGCGTGATCGCGCCTGCCATAAGTGGCGTGATCACGGAGCCTGCCAGAAGGCAGATCATCAACCGACGGCGGGCTTAGGGACCTGACGCGAGCGCCAGATGTGAAAGCCGACGAAGAGCGCTGAGAGAACGAAGCCGATCTCGTCCGTCACCGGAATAGCCGCCACGAGGAAGCCTGCTGCAACCGCTGCCCAGATGCGCTCCCACCAGGATAGCGGCTTGAGGAAATAACCGACCGAAGCCACGCCCCAGAGCACCATGGCGAGCGAGGCTTTGATGACGATGTAGACCACCGCGAGCCAGTAGCCCACTCCCTCCAGACCTGGGACAGGCTGCAGCATCAGGGTCGGGTCGTAGACGGCCATGTAGGGGATGACGAAGCCCGGCAGCGCGATCTTCATCGCCTGAATGCCGATCTTGAGGCCCGATTCCTTCGCCATCGGCGCCGCTGCAAAGGCGGCGAGCGCCACCGGCGGGGTCAGGTCCGCCATGATGCCGAAGTAGAACACGAACATGTGCGAGACGATAAGCGGCACGTCGAGCTGCAGCAGGATGGGAGCGGCGAGCGACGAGGTGATGATGTAGTTCGGAATCGTCGGGATGCCCATGCCGAGGATCAGGCTGAAGATCATCGTGAGCACAAGGGCCGCAAAGATGTTCTCCTTGCCGATCGAGATCATCCAGGTGCCGACGATGGTGCCGAGACCCGTGAGCGTCATGGTGCCGATCACGATGCCGACGACTGCGCAGGCGAGGCCCACAGGGAGCGCCTGGCGTGCGCCATCCGCCATGGCATCGATGCAGGCCTGCAAGGTCGTGCGGCCGCGGCCCGAAAAGGCATTCCACAGAGACAAGGCCGCCACGACGAGGACGACGAGGGTCACGGTCGAGGCCAGCGAATAGGCGGAGACCAGGGCCAGACCGATCCAGAACGCGATCCGCAGGGCCGGTGTGCCGAAGCCCGCCACGATAGCGCTGCCGAGGATCAGCGCCACGGTGAGCGACAGGCCGACCGCGCCGGCGAAGAGCGGCGTGTAACCGGCAAAGAGCAGGTAGACGAGCACGCCGAGCGGCGCGAGCAGGAACCACTTCTTCTTCATCTCGGTCCAGGCGTTCGGCAGCTCGGATTTCGGCAGGCCCCTGAGATGGTTCTTGCCGGCCTCCAGATGCACGGCGAGATAACAGGCCGCGAAATAGAGAATGGCCGGGATGATCGCCGCTTCGACGATCTTCGAATACGGCACATCGATGGTCTCGGCCATGATGAAGGCCACGGCGCCCATGACCGGCGGCATGATCTGGCCGCCCATGGACGAGGTCGCCTCGACGCCGCCGGCGAAGGCGGACTTGAAGCCGAAGCGCTTCATCAGCGGGATCGTGAACTGGCCCGAGGCCACGACATTGGCGACGCCGGAGCCCGAGACCGTGCCCATGAGAGCGGAAGACGCCACGCAGACCTTGCCGGGGCCGCCCTGCTTGTCGCCGAACACCGCCATGGAGATGTCGTTGAAGAAATCGATGACGCCGGCCTTTTCCATGAAGGCGCCGAACAGGATGAACAGGAAGATGTAAGTGGCAGACACCAGCGTGGGAGTGCCGTAGATGCCTTCCGTTCCGAACGACATGTGCTCGACCACCTGCTCGAGCGAATAGCCGCGATGATCCAGAGGCGCAGGCAAGTAATTGCCGAGCAGACAGTAGGACAGGAACAGGCCGGCGACGATTGGAAGAGCGGGACCCATCACGCGCCAGACAAGATAGATAAGGATAGCGAGCGCCGCGATGCCGACGACGAGGTCGAGCGTGGTGAGATCGCCGGCGCGAACCACCAGCTCCTCGTAATTCGCCCAATGGTAGAGCCCCACCAGGAAGCTCACGACGCCGACGATCCAGCCGATGGCGCGCAGGGACGATGAGCCGGACCGGTGATTGGCGATCATCGCGCCGGCCACGAGGCACAGGAAGCCCACATGGATGGTGCGCACCACCTGGCTCGGCATGCTGCCTCCGAACCAGAGCACCAGCCCGAACGCGGCGGCAACGGCAATCCAGGCCATGATGCCATCGACGATGCTGCGCCGCCGCACCGCGACTCCGATCAGCCATGCCGCCCAGGCCACCATCGTGACGGCGAAAAGATGCGTGAGGCTCAAGCCGGCGATGAAGGGCTGATCGAGAGGAATGCCGAAGGAGGTGATGATCTGGAACGTGGAGAACGAGACGGCAATCCAGAACAGGAGCCTGCCCAAAAAGCCTTCGCCGAAGCTTTCCGGCAGGCCGTGTTCCGGGTTCACGGCCTCGGACGGCGCTTCCATCTGGGCGAGTTCCGACGTGTTGACGCCCTGGCTCATCTGCGGCTCCTCAAGGATCGTTCTTCTTGTCACGAAAAAGGCCGGAGCAGTTCACCTGCCCCGGCCTGTTTGTCAATGAAAGCGCAGGTTACGAGCCCTGCTTCTTCACGCCCTTCTCGTCGAAGTAGCGCTGTGCGCCCGGATGCATCGGGATCGGCATGCCGGAGAGTGCGCTTTCCAGCTTGATGTCCTTGGCGGCCGCATGGGCCGCGGACAGATCCGGCAGGCTGTCATAGATCGCCTTGGTCATCTGATAGACGGTCTCGTCCTTCACGCCGGAATGGGTGACGAGGTAGTTCACGACCGCAGCCGTCTGCACGGGAGCGGTCTGGCCGCCATAGGTGTTCGCCGGGATCGTCGCCTTGATGTAGGGCGTGCCGACCTTCTCCACGACGGCGGCGGGGATTTCCACGACCACGATCGGCACCGAGGTGGCGAGGTCGCGGATCGAGGACACGCCGAGGCCGGCCGATTGCAGGGTAGCGTCGAGCTGGCGGTTCTTCATGAGTTCGACAGACTCGCCGAACGGCAGATACTCGACCTTGCCGAGATCCTTGTAGGAGAGGCCCGCGCCCTGGAGGATCGCCCGGGCGTTCAGCTCGGTACCGGATTTCGGCGCGCCGACGGAGAGGCGCTTGCCCTTGAGATCCGCCAGCGACTTGATGCCGGATTCCTGCGTGGCCACGATCTGGATGTAGTTGGGATAGATCGCCGTGATGCCCCGCAGCTTGTCCTGCTTGCCCTTGAAGCCGGCCTCCTCGTCGCCGGCCCAGCCCATGGCGAGGCTGTCGCCGAGGGTGAAGCCGATCTCGCCCTTGCCCTGCTGCAGAAGGGTGAGGTTTTCGACGGACGCCTTGGTGGCCTGAACCGACGGGCGGGAGCCCTGCACCTTGTCGGTGAAGACCTTGGAGAGCGCGACGCCCAGCGGATAGTACACGCCGGATGTGCCGCCGGTCAGGACATTGATGAAGTCCTGGGCCTGGGCCGGGATGCTGGCCCCGGCCAGCGCGATTGCGGCCGCAGCGCCGATGAGGCGGCGCATGACTGTTCGATGCATAGCGTACTCCCTAATTTACGGCACGGTCGTCGCCGTGCCTGTGTGTGAGGCTACTTTGACCGCTGACGAAGATTTCTCAAGAGGCTAAGAGGGACTTAATCCTGCCACCTTGGTCGGTAGGGGTGCGTCCCTTCACAGATACATGCGCTCATCCATGATCAATCGCCGCCAGTTCCTCCAGACCGCAACCGCCACAGCCGCCTTGGCCGCTCAGGGCTTTCCCGCCCCCGCCCTGGCGCAGCAGGGACTGAAGACAGGAGCCCCCTCGGCCTTCTCGTTCGAGGAACTGAAGAAGCGGGCGCAGGACATGGCGCGCTCCCCCTACGTGGCGCCCCCGAGCCCCTCGCCCGAGGTGCTCTACCAGATCGACTACGACGCCCATGGCAAGATCCGGTTCAAGACCGATCTGGCGCTCTGGGCCAACGGCCCCAGCGAGTTCCCGGTCACCTTCTTCCACATGGGGCGGTTCTTCCAGAAGCCGGTGCGCATGCACGTGGTCGAGGGCGGTCAGGCCCGCGAGATCGTCTACGACAGCGACTACTTCGACATGCCGGCGGATTCGCCCGGCAGGAAGCTCCCGGACAATTCCGGCTTTGCCGGCTTCCGCTTCCAGGAGGCCCGTACCGGCAAGCTCGACTGGAGGAAGAACGACTGGGTGGCCTTCCTCGGCGCCTCCTATTTCCGCGCCATCGGCGAACTCTACCAGTACGGCCTCTCCGCTCGCGGCTTGGCCGTGGACGTAGCCGTGTTCGGCAGGAACGAAGAATTCCCCGACTTCACCCATGTCTATTTCGAGACGCCTCAAGCAGGCTCGAACACGGTGACGGTCGATGCCCTGCTCGACGGCCCGAGCGTGGCCGGCGCCTACCGCTTCGTCATGCAGCGGGCAGCGGCCGTGATCATGGATATCGACAGCGCCGTCTACATGCGCCAGGACGTGAGCCGCCTGGGGCTGGCCCCCCTGACCTCCATGTACTGGTACTCGGAGAAGGCCAAGACCACGGCAATCGACTGGCGCCCGGAGATCCACGACTCGGACGGCTTGGCGATGTGGACCGGCACCGGCGAGCGCATCTGGCGCCCCCTCAACAACCCGCCGCGCATCATCACCTCGGCCTTTGCCGACGAGAACCCGAAGGGCTTCGGGCTGCTCCAGCGCGACCGGAACTTCGACCATTACCTGGATGGCGTCTATTACGACCGGCGTCCCTCCCTCTGGATCGAGCCGCAGGGCGGCTGGGGCCGGGGCTCCATTCAGCTCGTGGAGATCCCGACCGACGACGAGATCCACGACAACATCGTGGCTATGTGGGTGCCGGCCGAGCCGGTCCGCGCCGGACAGGCCCTCGAGTTGCGCTACCGCATGCACTGGTCGGCGGAGGAGCCCTACCCGACGCCGCTCGCCCGTGTCATCGCCACCCGGTTCGGCAATGGCGGACAGGCCGGCACCAACCGGCCGAAAGGCGTGCGCAAATTCATGCTGGAGTTCATCGGCCAGCCCCTGAGCAAGCTGCCAAGCGGGGTGATCCCCAGTCCCGTGCTCACCGCCTCCCGCGGCGAGTTCTCGAACATCCTCACCGAGGCGGTCCCCAACAACGTGCCCGGCCACTGGCGCACCCAGTTTGACCTGACCGTGACCGGAACCGAGCCTGTGGAGATGCGCTGCTACCTGCGCAACGAGAACGAGGTCCTGAGCGAGACCTGGCTCTACCAGTACCATCCGGCTTTCTGAGATTAACCCTTCAAAACCATGTTGTTGAAGGGGGCGTATAAAATACTATACGGCCCTGGAAATCGGACCCGTATGGGTTTATGTAGGGGCCATGTCACATGGCCATCATCATCACGCCCACGGGCACAGCCACGCGCATCGGGCGGTCGCCGCCGCGCCGACCTTCTCGCTCCTGCGCCTTTCGGTCGGGCAGCGCCTGGCCGGAACCGCTGCCATCCTGGCGGGCTTGTGGCTGATGGTTCTTGGCGTGATGGGGTAACGCATGGCTCTCGCATCCACCGTCATCCGGTTCGACGAGGTCACCCTCGGCTATGGCCGCAGGCCTGCCGTGCATCATCTCGACGGGGAGATCCCGGCGGGCTGCCTCATGGCCGTGGTTGGGCCCAATGGAGCCGGCAAGTCCACCCTGCTCAAGGGCATCGTCGGGACGCTGAAGCCGCTCGATGGCCATATCCGCCTGAAAGGCCCCGCTTCCGGCATCGCCTACCTGCCCCAGGCGGCCGAGATCGACCGCTCGTTCCCGCTCTCCGTCTACGACCTCGTGGCCATGGGCCTCTGGACCCGTTCCGGCCTGTTCGGCGGCATCGCGCGCAGCGACCGCACCAGGATCGAAGAGGCGCTGGCGGCCGTCGGCCTGATCGGCTTCGAGCGTCGTCCGATCTCCACCCTGTCGGGCGGGCAGATGCAGCGCGCGCTGTTCGCGCGCCTCCTGCTCCAGGATGCGCCCGTGATCCTGCTGGACGAGCCCTTCACCGCCATCGACGCGAAGACGACCGCCGACCTGCTCGCCCTCGTCCGCCGCTGGCACGACGAGTCCCGCACGGTCGTGGCCGTATTGCACGATCTCGACATGGTCCGGCGCACCTTCCCGCAGACCCTTCTCATCGCCCGTGAGCCGGTAGCCTGGGGCGCAACTGAAGAGGTCCTGAACCCTGAGAACCTTCTGAAGGCCCGGCGCATGGTCGAGGCATACGATCCCCATGCGGATGTGTGCCACCGCAGCGCCGCGTAAGGCCGGCGATCGCCATGATCGAACTGTTCTACGCGCCGTTCTCCGAATTCGAATTCATGCAGCGCGCCCTCGTGGGCGTGATCGCCATCGCACTTGGTGGCGGCCCGGTCGGAGTCTTCCTGATGCTGCGGCGCATGAGCCTCACTGGTGACGCCATGGCCCATGCGATCCTGCCGGGCGCCGCCGTGGGCTATCTGCTCGCCGGCCTCTCCCTGCCGGCCATGACCATCGGCGGTTTGTTCGCGGGCGTGATCGTCGCCGTCGCGGCGGGCCTCGTCTCGCGCTTCACGGCGCTCAAGGAAGACGCATCGCTCGCAGCCTTCTATCTCCTGTCCCTGGCGCTTGGTGTCACCATCGTGTCGCTGCGTGGCTCGAACGTGGACCTGCTGCACGTGCTGTTCGGCACGGTCCTGGCGCTCGACGACAGCACGCTCCTGCTGCTTGCCTCCATCTCGACCGCCACCGTGCTGGCCCTGGCGGTGCTTTACCGGCCGCTTGTGCTCGAATGTGTGGACCCGATCTTCCTGCGCTCGGTCAGCCGGGCCGGAACGCCCACGCACCTGATCTTCTTAGGCTTGGTCGTCATGAACCTCGTTGGCGGCTTCCATGCCCTCGGAACCCTCCTGGCAGTGGGCATGATGATGCTGCCGGCCGCCGCCTCCCGCTTCTGGACCAGCGACATCACCATGATGATGATCGTCTCCATCGTGGTCGGCATCGTCTCAGGGTTCAGCGGCCTGCTGCTCTCCTTCCATGCGGAACTGCCCGCCGGTCCGGCGATCATCCTCTCGGCCGGCGCCATTTATGTGATCTCCCTCGTGCTCGGTCGTGAGGGCGGCCTGCTGTGGCTCGCCTGGCCCGGCCGGCATCTGGAAGCCTGATTTCTCCCGAAAGGACCGACACCATGCTGACGAGAAGATCTGCCGTCTCCCTGCTGGCAGGATGCCTCGCCGTTGCCGCGTCTGCAGGGCCGGCAGCGGCGCAGAACGCCGAGAAGCTGAAGGTTGTCGCCAGCTTCTCGGTTCTCGGCGACATGGTGCGCAACGTGGGCGGCGAGCGCATCGAGCTGGTGACCCTCGTCGGCCCCAACGGCGATGCGCATGTGTACTCGCCGACACCGGCAGATGGGCGCCGGCTGACAGAGGCGAAGATCGTCTTCACGAACGGCCTGAAATTCGAAGGCTGGATCGACCGCCTGATCAAGTCTTCCGGCACCAAGGCCGCCAGGGTCGAGGCCG
>JAESFL010000116.1_pt1 | contig 80539 bp, 79 predicted proteins | sample 9269401 | NCBI WGS metagenome assembly JAESFL01 (sample SAMN14506025, study PRJNA617098) | algae metagenome | isolation source: Gloeocapsa sp. UFS-A4-WI-NPMV-4B04 and co-occurring heterotrophs from desert... | place: USA: Utah | collected 2006-10-01 | reverse complement strand
AACGCTACGCGGGCAAGAACGAGACCCACGGCATCGAGCGAGACAACGCCCGGCAGCGACATTGGCTGGCGCGCTTCCGGCGGCGCTCCCTCGTGGTCTCGAAAGCCAAGCGCATGGTGGACGTCAGCATCGCCCTGTTCGCCCGCTTCGCTGGAAACGACAAAATCAGCGAGCTCATATCTATGCTGACCTAAAACCCTCGGTAGTAGAGCCTCCGGGGGCCGGACGCCTATAACCGAGTGCAGAAGTCCGTTTGTGCAAGGGCAAACGAAAGGTGGTAAATCGCGATGGTAGATGACGGTAGCGCGCCGGCCTGTTTTAATTTGCGCCCACTAAGTTCTGCCTCTGCTACCTTCTCCAGTGCTAGAGAGTCGTAACCGGACACGAGGACTATCCAATCTGCGACTGCGTCACCGCCGCGAATCATCTGCTCCGCCGTTGTGGGCGCGTTTGGCGTCTCTGTTCGGAGAAGATGGCCCCCCGTTATCCCCGGCAGCAGCGGCAACCTCGCTAGGAGCGGGGTTAAATATTTGTGCAAGGCCTCGGCCCGGCCAACCATGGGAGAGAAGCGCAGCGTGAGCATGAACTGCGCAAGTCCACCGCCGTAGGTTTCGTGTATGCGGCACTGACTCCGCACCATATCTCGATGGTGCGGCATCATCTTCGTGGACCAGGGCGTCGGATCGTTTAAGCGAGAGAGGTAGTGCGGCGAGGTTAAGGTCCCGTATGTGTCTAGCTCATATAGGACGAAGAAGTCTTCAGCCCCGTCTTTATTAGCCCATCGGGATCCCCGCCGAAAGCCGGGAACGCTCATCCGCTCCGGAAAGTGCTCGTGCGAATGCCAGTCCTCGAACTCGGACCGCAGTTCTGGAGCCATGTTCCACCACATGGCAACGGCCGCTGCACCTAGGAGTGACATAGAAGCTCACTGGGTGCCGCGGAGACGCGCAAGTTCGCTGCTGACCTCTTTTGCCAATGCCTCCCCGACCTCGCTGTTGAACTTCTCGACGACCGGTTGAACCTTCTCGCGCATCCTGGCGAGTTCTGAGGCTCCGAGTTCATTGATCTGCATTTCCTTGCGGAGACGTTCGATCGTTTCCGCCTCTTGCGCCTGGAGGAGTTTGCGCTCTTCTGCCTTCGCTTCGTCCGATGCTTCACGGATGATGGTGCGTTCCGCGTCAGACATAGAGTCCCACGTCATCTTGCTCATGAGCACCGGCATTCCAGTATAGAAATGACGTGTAAGGGACAGGAACTTCTGTACCTCCGCGAACTTCGCAGACTCAATCACGCCAACTGGGTTGTCCTGCCCATCAATCGCCTTGGTTTCAAGGGCGACGAACACCTCACCGAACGTCATCGGGACTGGATTGGCACCGAGCGCCTTGAACGTTTCGATGTAGATCGGCGAGGCGATCACTCGCACTTTAAGGCCGGCGATGTCTTCAGGCTTCGTGATTGGCCGCCGGCTGTTGGTGATATGACGAAAGCCGAGGTCCCAGATACCGAGACCAACGATGCCCTGATCGGCAAGCTTGCCGAGAAGCCTTGTTCCAACAGGTCCGTCGCTGAGTGCATAGGCCTCGCGGAAATCCCTAAACTGAAATGGGAAGTCAAAGATCATGAACTCCTTGTTCAACCCAGATAGCAGACCGGTCGCCATCGTGGTGAAATCCATGATGCCGCCTCGTACGGCTGCGAGGTTCTGAGGATCCCCGCCCAAGGCAGCACCGGGATAGATCGTGATCTTGATCTTTCCGCCGGTCTTCTGAGCAACCAGGTCAGCGAATTTCTGTGCACCGACCCCCATAGGATGCTCCTTGGCGAGGCTCATTCCGAACTTGAGGGCCCTATCTTTGATCTCTTGAGCTTGCGCGCCCAGGGACATAGCGGCAATCGCAACGCCAGCGAGCCAGCACACTGCACTTGAACGACTCATGGTGTGTCTCCTCCGCGAAAGCGGAACGCACGAAGGCGGCGCTCCTTCCCATGATAGCTACAGTTGTTTTCAGCCGTTCAAAAATTGAATGGCTTCCAGAAAATCCAATAAGGCTGTAGTTGGAGGTGACGTTTGACCCCGGTACCTAGGTGCTCGTATGAGCGGATCCCTCGAAAAATCGCTGGCCGTCCTTGAATACCTTGCAGGGCGCCCAGACGGCGCGCCGCTGGCCGCGATTGCTGCCGAGCTCAATCAGCTTCGCAGTAGCTGTCACCGCACCCTTCATGAGCTAGTTCGTTACGGATATGTGCGGACGATGCCCCATCGCGGAGATTATGCGCTCACGACTAAGCTAGCTTCGTTGGGGCTGAGTTTTCTCAGCAAGTCTGGGATCGTCGACATAACTCAGCCAATTATCGATCGGCTCGCGGCGGCAACGGAGGAGTTGGTTCGGCTCGCTATCGTTGATGGTCAGCGGCTCACCCTGGTGGCGAAGGCACAAGGCGCAAGATCCGGCTTGCGCTACGATCCCGACATGGGAATTGAACTACAACTCTCGTGCAGTGCGGCCGGGCACGCTTGGTTGATGACGCTCTCCGAGGAAATGGCCCTCGAAGCCGTCACCCGCCAGGGGTTCGGTCAACCGGCGCACTTCGGCCCCAACGCGCCTACCAGCTTCAAGGCTTTGCTCTCGATTCTAGAGGATAGCCGAAACCGGGGCTTCAGCCTCCTATGCGACGTATACGCCCCAGGGATGAGCTCTATGGCAGCTCCTGTGCAGCGCCGAGGAGAACAGGCTGCAGGTGTCGTGGTGATTGCGGGCCCATCGATGCGCCTTACCGAAGAACCCATGCTGAAGTTTGGTCCTGAGCTGCTCCAGGCTGCTACGGAGCTCGGAAATGCTAGTGGCGCTTCGCCCTTGCTCAGATCCGCTAATCTGGGCACGTGGGGCAATCGCCTCATTTAATCGGGGAAGCAGGGCGCATGTAGGGCCAAGGAATTAGCGTTGCCGTTGTGTGAACTCAACAGGAAAACTGGCTGCATTTGACCGCGGGTTGAAAGGTGGGGTCGCAGCGTCGTGTTGTGGCTGGAGTTCGTCCGCTTGCAACGGCAAAGAGGAAGCGATCCGATGAGCGAAGGAGTGAAAGTGTTTGCTTCCGATAACCTGCCGTCGAGTCAGGTCCAGAGTTGGATCCTTGCTTCCGATAACACGCCTTCCCGGAAGCAAAACGGGCCTTAGCTCGTCGGAGGCATAGCCCGCGAACAAGACGCGTTTTGTAGACAGGGGAGGGCAGTTTGCTCTGGCATGTTATCGGAAGCTGCTATGCAGACCAATCGGCTCAAAAGCCGGCCCTGGGCATCAGATTGCCTTTGGAAGGAGCATGCTGCGGTAGCGGCCGATCGGAACCAAAACTCTCAGCCGACTAGACACTGTCGACTGACAATCCACACCTCCGGAAGCCGTCGTTCTTGATCAGCGGGTCCAAGGTTCGAATCCTTACTCCAGGCTCTGCAGCGGCTGGACGAGAAGGCCTGCAGGCTGGAGCGGGAGGCGAGGGGACCGTCTGTGGACACCTTCATCGAGGAGGACCGGCGTCAGTCGCACGCCTATGGCGGGCGTAGCGTATTCGGAGACGAGCCGCCAGCCGCCCTGTCCGATGCGGAGGCGTACCTCGCTGCGAAAGGTCAACGCCCGCAAGCGCGGTAGCACACTCGAACTAACTTCCATGTGAGTGACCTTCATCGACAGACGGGCAGTAGTTAGGCAGACGAGCCCCCATAGGAAGCGCAAGCACCCGTTGCTGCCGCGTGGTCTCGAGCACTCAACGCAGCCTCTGACCTCCTGAGGCTAGCGCGCACTCGCCTGTGAGGGTCTCAACAGCAGGCTGGCTACGCTCCCGGCGGCGGCAAGGATCACCCCGCCAACGGCAAGGCTGGTGGCAGCACCGATGCTGGGCAGGGCGGCACCATAGACAATGGGCCCAAGCGCCTGTCTCATGAAGAAGCTGAACGAGTGCAGCGAGAACGACGAGGCTCTGGCTGAAGGCGCAAGCTCCGTGACCTCCGTCTGCACCGAGTTGTGCAGGAGGAAGAAGCCAAAGCCCAGCACGACCATAGACCCCATCTGGGCGCCCCAGGGCCCTTGCAGCCCCACACCAGCCAAGCCCAGTGCTGCGACAGCGCCACCTGCTGCCATGAGCACCGGACGGCTGGCGAACCTCAAGATGAGGGGCACCACAAAGGCAAACAGCAGCCCACCGATGCCAAGCCCGCCAATCACGAACCCGGCTTCCCTGAGCCCTCCTGCACCCCTCGAGCGCAGGAGGTCGCCGATGAAAGGCATGATGCCGTAGATCGCGAGCCCCTCGAGAAAGACAATCCCAAAGCAGACAAACGAGCGTGAGTTGCGCAGTACCAGCCGGTAGCGCGCCATGGCATCGCCAACATGGAAGCGGGTGGCACCCTGCTGCCGCTCCCTCGGCAGCAGCAGCAGGGCCGTCGCGGCCGCCATTATGGCTACGGCCGCTGCTGCTCCCAGAGCACCTCGCCAGCCGATCCACTCAGCCATCAGCCCTCCGGCACTGGCCCCCACGAGCTGCCCGATGAGCGTTGCTCCGATGTACCGGCTCAAGGCGACCTGCCGGACAGCCAGAGGAAAGCGGTCTCCGATGAGGGCCATGCACACCGGCATGATGCCGCCCGCTGCGATGCCACCCAGGATGCGGCTGACGAACAGCACTGTAAGGTCGGGAGCGAGGGCAGAGACGAGGAGGCAGAGGGCCAGCACGACCATGGCGATCTTGATCACCACGGCCTTCCCGAAGGTGTCACCCGCAGGTCCGAGCAGGGGCTGGCTCAGGCCAAAGGGCAGGGCAAAGGCGGACGACAGCAGAGCCACGACACCGGCGGTGGTGGCGAAGTCGGCTGCAATCGAGGTGAGGAGCGGGTCGAGGAGGCGGGTCGCGAGTGCGCCCGAGAACCCGCACAAGGATAGAACGAGAAGGAGCATGAAGCCGGTGCCGAAGATTAGGGCCACCGTCCCATGCAGGTTGCTCGCTGCCTAGGAGCGGCAGAGCAGGTCACCGCTGTCGGACACGCAAAGCTCGATCGACGGCTCCTGCGGAAGAGAGATCCCATTGAAAGCGGTCGCAGGAACCTTAGCCTAACCCTATGATCCCTCAGTGTATGACGCGGCGACTGACCCGTCGCAAGTTCGTGTGTGCTCCGGCTAGCGCATCCGATCCGCACGAGGCCTGCATAGGCTAGGCCCGACGCGCATGGCTCACCTCGTACGCTGCTGGAGCGCTTGCGCAGCAGCGGCTAGGCGCCGAACGCCCTCGGCCAAGCGGTCAGGCGGGTTGAGGGTGAAGTTGAGGCGCATGGCTCGGCGGTTCGCACCTGAAGGATCAAACACACTACTCGGTGCAATGCAGACCTTCTCCTCCAACGCTGCCGACAAGAGCCGATCCGTGTCGAAGTCGGGATCTCTCGCCACAGCCCAGATGAACATCCCTCCTACAGGCTTCTCGAAAGAGAACCAGTCGGATAGGTGCTCCTCGAGTGCTGCGCACAAGGCGTCGCGACGTTCGCGGTACAGGTCGACGAGAACTGGTTGCAGCCGCTCGATCAGACCTGCTTCCAATGCTCCCAGGGCAATGCGCTGCGTGATGCCGCTCGTGCACATGTCTGAGCCCTGCTTGGCCATGGTCAGCGCCTTGATCATCTCGGGTGACGCTACGACCCACCCGATCCGCAGCCCTGGCGCGATCTCCTTAGAGAGCGTGCCCATGTAGACCACCGGTCCGTCATAGCGCTGCCCGGCGCTCCTGCTCCCCGAGAGCTCGATCATGCGCGGCAGCGGCACACCATCATAGTGCAGGCCACCATAGGGGTCGTCCTCGACCAGCCAGGTTCCGATAGCGTGAGCGGCGTCGACCAGCGCTTGGCGCAGCGGAACACTGACAAGCTTGCCTGTTGGATTGGAGAAGTTGGGCACTGTGTAGGCGAACTGAGCTCCCGTGAGCGCCACCACGGGCTCGAAGTCAGGATTCTCCAGGAACAGACTGCGGTAGTTTGGGTAGCGTGGCCGCCAAGCGTCAATCGCACCAAGGTAGGTCGGGAACTGTCCGGCGATCAGCCCGCCTTCCTCGATCAACACCTTGCCGATGAGGTCAAGACCCTGCATCCTACTGGTCGTGATCAGGACGTTCTCACGGCTAAGGCGCAAAGCCGGGGTCTTGAACCTCGCTGCAATCGCATCGCGGAGTTCAGGAAGTCCCTCGACGGGGTTGTAGCCCAATGTATCCTGCGGATGCTCCTCGACGGCCTTGCGCGCGATCTATGCGATCTCGGCGGCCGGGTACGCTTCCGGGGCTGGCAGACCGCCTGCGATGTTGATCAGGTCCGGGATACGGCCAGCCGAGAGGAACGTGTTCGTGACGGTATTGGTCACCTCAAGCCAGCCGGCAAAGGCCGGCCGCGAGGCGGTACGGCGGGGTTCGGTCGATGACGTGTCCATGGTTAAGTTCCTAGGTATGAATCGGACGGCCCCGCTGTGACCTGGCGCTCGCGCTGGCTTAGCACCCGCGAAGGACCTCCGCGGTCGCACCAATGCGTTCACGTCACCCTCGCTCTCCTGCGGCTCTTTGAGCTACGCTTTGTATCCGAACGTTAGGAGAGCCCCATGTGTGTTCCAGGATGTCAGGAGATCGTTGCACGCCGGCTCTCAAGGCGTGCCTTCTTCGGAGGAGCGAGCGCACTGGGTGCCACGGTTGCCGCTACCCAGGTCAGCCCCGCACAGGCGGCTCCCACCCGCTTCGAAAGTGTCATCGATCTGACCCACACCCTGTCCCCCGAGTTCCCGAGCTTTGGTGGCGAGCCCGGCATCATAATGAACAAGAAGTACGACATCGCGAAGGATGGCTACAATCTCTACGAATGGGTCATCCAGGAGCATACCGGCACCCACATGGATGCGCCGCTGCACTTCACCAAGGATGGAGTGTCTGCCGATGCTCTTGGCGTGGACAAGCTCGTGGTGCCGCTAGTCGTCATTGACGTAACGCAGAAAGCCCAAGCGAACCCAGACTATCAGCTCACCATGTATGACATCGCAGCTCATGAGCGCCAGCATGGAGTCCTGCCGGCCAACGCCTGTGTGGCGCTGCGCTCGGGCTGGGACAAACACGTCACCACGCCCCGCTTCCGCAACGCCGATGCGGGTGGCGTCATGCATTTCCCTGGATTCCACCCTGACGTCGCCAAAGCCCTGCTCGGGCGGGACGTTGCTGGGGTAGCAGTCGACACTCTGTCCTTGGATCACGGCGCCTTCAAGGATTTTTCCTTCCACAGCGCATGGCTGGGAGGCGGCCGGTGGGGTCTTGAGTGTGTTGCGAACCTGGATCAAGTACCGCCTTCTGGGGCCACGCTCGTGGTGGGCGGGCCCAAGATCAAAGGCGCGACCGGCGGACCAAGCCGGCTGCTGGCGTGATGAGGCTTCGGTCGCGCTTCGAAAGGCCCGGGCGCTCCCACACGTCGCCGTAGAGAACGTCGTCGCTGAGCTCAGCGAGCTTCGGCATGACGCTGCGGATGCCCTCGCGAGCGGGTGAATCCGAATTCGCCAATGGCGGAGCGGTCCTTCGATTTGCGAATGGCCGCCCCCCGGACGGGAGGCGGTCTGTTCGCGGAGCTCTGCTTGTCACTCGGGCTGGATGTTGTGCTTGGTCGCGAGCTCCTTCCACTTGCCGAGCTCCTTCTTAACATGTGCCTCGAACTCGGGCTGCGTCATCAGCGAGGGGAGCGCACCTTGTTTGGAAAGGAACTCGGCCGCTTCCGGTTTGCTCATGACCTCTCGAATGCCCGCATTGAGCTTCTCGACGATCGGCGCAGGCGTGCCAGCCGCGACGAAGATGCCCCACCAGTTGTCCATCTCGGCACCCGGGTATCCGGCCTCCGCGATCGTCGGCACGTCCGGAAGAGCTTCCGAACGCTTGGAGCTCATCACGGCGAAGGCCTTCACCTGGTTGTTTTTTACGTTCGACTGCACCTGCGTTACCGTCCCGACATAAAGATCAATACGCCCGCCGACCATGTCGACGATGGCGTCGGTTCCGCCTTTATAATGGACCGGATCGGTTTTCACTCCGGCAACATCGTTGAGGAGTTCGGCCGCGAACTGCGTGGAACTGCCGACGCCGGTGGAGCCGTAGAACACTTTCTGCGTCTTCGCGGCCTCCATGAGCTCCTTCAGCGATTTTGAAGGAATCCGGTTTCCGGCGACGACCAACATCTGGGTCAGGGCGCCCATGGCCACGGGCTGCAGGTCCTTGACCGGATCGAACGGCAGGTTCTTCTGCGTCGCGGCGTTCGTGGTGAAGGTGCTCGACACGAACAGGAGCGTGTGCCCGTCCTTCGGGGAATTCGCCACGTGAGCCGCGCCGATGGCAGAACCGGCCCCGGGGCGGTTTTCCACCACCACAGGCTGTTTCCAGAGCTTCGAGAGCCCGTCGGCCACGTAGCGGCCGATTGTGTCGTTCGAGCCGCCGGTGGTGAACGGGATCACGACCGTCATCCGCTTCGACGGGAACTCCTGGGCGGATACCGCCCCGGATAGCCCCACACCGAGGGCAACGGCCAGTCCGAGATAAATGCTTCGCATGTCGTTTCCTCCTGCTTCCACTTTGCTGGCGCACGAGCCGCTTGGCAGTGCGCTCCTTGAGCCCGAACGAGGGCTAATCTTCGACCAAGACCTCCGCGCGGCGCCGGCGGATCAGCGGCAGGCCGGTGATCACCAGCAGCATCACGCCCACGCATAGGAACCCGAGCGAAATCGGCTGGGTCACAAATACCGAGAAGTCGCCCTGCGAAAGCACCATGGCGCGGCGAAAGTTCTCTTCGAGCAGCGGCCCGAGCACGAAGCCGAGCACGAGGGGGGCCGGCTCGCATCCGAGCTTCCGGAACACATAGCCGACGAAGCCGAAGCCGACGGCCAGCATCAGGTCGAAGCTTGAGAGCTGCACCGAGTACACGCCCATGCAGCAGAACAGTAGAATGGCGGGGTAGAGCACCGCGTAAGGGATGCGCAGGAGCTTCACCCACAGGCCCACGAGCGGGAGGTTCAGGACGATGAGGATCAGGTTGCCGATCCACATGGACACCACGAGGCCCCAGAACAGTTGCGGGTTGTTCGTGACGACGCCGGGTCCGGGCTGAATGTTGTGCACCACCATGGCCCCGAGGAGCAGCGCCATGGTTGGACTGCCCGGAATGCCGAGGGTCAGGGTCGGGATGAAGGCTGTCTGCGCGGCGGCGTTGTTCGCGGATTCCGGACCGGCCACGCCCTCGATAGCTCCGTGCCCGAGTTCATTGGCGTACCGAGAGACCCGCTTCTCGAGGGTATAGGAGAAAAACGAAGCGAGCACCGGACCGGCGCCCGGAAGGATGCCGATGAGGGTGCCTATGCCGGTACCGCGCAGGATCGCCGGCGCCATGCGGCGCAGGTCCTGCCTGGTCGGCAAGAGCGTCTCGATGGGCGCCGTCTTCGCCTCGCTGCTTCTATTGCGCTGCTCCAGGCTGCTGACGACTTCGCCGAGCGCGAACAGGCCCACAGCTAAAACGATGAAATCGAGCCCCTCCCAGAGGTGCGGTTCTCCGAAGGTGAAGCGCTGCGCGCCCGAGTTCACGTCCGTGCCCACGAGCCCCAGGATTACGCCGATGAGGATCATCCCAACGGATTTCGGCACCGACCCTGAGGAGAGGGAGACTGCCCCGAGCAGGCCGACCACCATCAGCGAGAAGTACTCGGCCCCACCGAACTTGAACGCGAGCCCCGCGAGCGGAGCCGCGAAGGCGGCGAGCACCAGGGTGCCGACACAACCTGCAAAAAAGGAGCCTATGCCGGCTGCCGCAATAGCGACGCCCGCCCGGCCCTGCTGGGCCATCTTGTGCCCGTCGATCACGGTGACAACCGAGGACGTCTCGCCCGGCAGGTTCACGAGGATCGCGGTGGTCGATCCCCCATAAGCCGCACCGTAGTAGATCCCGGCGAGCATGATCAGCGCTGAGAGGGGCTCGAGCCCATAGGTGAAGGGCAGGAGCATCGAGATGGTGGCGAGCGGGCCCAGGCCCGGCAGCACGCCGATGAGTGTTCCGAGCAGGCAGCCGACGAAAGCATAGGCCAGGTTCGTCAGCGTTACGGCGCTGCCGAACCCGATCCCGAGATTGGTCAGGAGATCCATCTCTAGCCGCCCATGAACGGAGGCAGGAGGGAGAACGAGAGGTTCAGGCCATAGACGAAGATCAGGACGGTCAATGGTACGAGGACAGCCACGATCGCAACCGTCCGGCCCCAGTTGAACTCACGGCTCGCGAGGCTCGACACCAGCACGAGGGCGATAATCGCCAGGATGAGGCCGCCCCAGCGGAGCGCTCCCGCGAAGGCAACGACTGAGGCGAGCACGAGAAGGAGCGGCCGGAAGTGCCAGCGCTCGAGCCGATCGACCTCCCGGTCCGTCATGCTTCCCAGGAGCACAACGAGCCCGACAATGGCGAGCACGACCCCGGTCCAGAACGGAAAGTAGCCCGGGCCCATACGGGCCGGGGTTCCCATGTTGTAGCGGGTGGCGCCGATTGCGGTCGCGATGCCGAAGGCGAGGTACATGGCGCCCGCGGCGAAATCCTTCTGGTTCGCGATCCGCACCCGCCGCTCCTCTTGAGGAACGCCGCTCAGGCACTGCGGTGGGAGCGCAATCGCTCCCGCATAGGTCGCTCGCCCCGCACCGGCACGAGGCAGTCGAGAAGCGCCGCCGCATCGGGGAGCGTTTCCAGGCTTCTGACCGTGCTCTGCAGATATAGGGCCGCGTCGGGCCGCAGCGGCTCCACGCTGTGGGCAATGCAATCCTCGAGCTTTGCCATCACGGCGGCTTGGGGCATCGGCTGGCTCAGGTCACCGGTCGGGCGCAGCGCCCGCTCCTCACACACGGTCCCGTCCTCCATCTCGGCCCGCAGGTAGGTCGGCGAGATGGAACGCCCCCAAGCCGCCTCGATCTCCTCGTCCACGAGAGCATCAACCTTTTGCGCCAGCGCCAGGATGTCCGGCCGGGCGAGGCTCGCATCGGTGAAGTGGCGCAGGCCAACCACGCCATCGATGAGCGCGGTTGCCACCGTGTAGGGAATGCTAAACTGAGCCTGGACGACCGTGCGCGGACCTTTGCGTACGGAGACGGGGGTGCACACGGCCTCGTAGGCCTGCTTGTTCACCCGAGCCTCGATACGCCGGATCCGAGCGATGTCGATCTGCCCGCCGGCCCGGAGCGCCAGTGCCGCATCGATGGCGGTGTGGTTGAAGCGGCAGCAGGGATAAGGCTTGTAGCTCAGGTTCTCGAACTCGAACCGGGTGCCGAGGTCTTTGCGGAGAACCTCCGCGTCGTAGCGGTTCTGGAGGTAGACGCGAAAGAAGCCGTCGACGCCCTCAAACGTGTTCTGCGCGCCGCGGACCTGGCGGCCGGCGAGTTCGGCTGAGACGAGGGCCGCCTTCGCAGCGAAGCCCGGCTGCATGCGCTTGGTGAGCGCGGCGTCGCGGGTGACCTGGTGGTTGCCGGAAACCTGGCTATAGGAAATGCCGATAGCGTTCAGCAGCCCTTTGGCGTCGAGCCCGAGCACGCGCCCCGCCGCGACCGTCGCGCCGAAATAGCCGAAGAGCGAGGTGTAGATGTAGCCGCTCTCGATGATGCCGATGCGGGTCGAGACGCCCATGCGGCACACGGCCTCGAGCCCGGCGGCGACGGCTGCGATGAGGTCCCCTCCCGAGACGCCGCCCCGCAACTCCGCAGCCGCAAGCGCCGCGGGCACGACCGAGACGCCGGCGTGCAGAACCGCCGCATCGTGGGTGTCGTCGTAGTCCCTCGCATGGGCCATGGTGCCGTTGACCCAGGCCGCGTGGTGCGCCGGGACCTTGCCCCCAAAGCCGATGATTGACGCCTGCGGAGCGCCGCCCCAGGTGCGGGCGAGGTCTACCACTTCGGCCACCACAGGCGCTGTCGAGCCGGCAACTCCGCAGGCCAAGGTGTCAAGGATGTTGGCCTTCGCGGCCTCGGCCGTTTCCCGGCTCAGGTCCTCGAAGCGCAGCTGCGCAGCCCAATCCGCGAGGAGGAAGGCGAAGTCGCCGCCGGTCTGCTCGGGGGTTCCTTGTCCCGCGCCCATGTTCACGTCCTCTGCTACTGCCATCCTAGGTACCGGACCGACTGCTGTAAATCCTCTAGAGCATCTGCAGCAGCTGCCTAGCGCCGTTTCATCCAAAGGCCGGTGGCGGTCGCCACCAAGTTCTCGCCCACATAAGCCTCCGCATCGGCGAAGATCGCCGTACGGCCCTTCTTCTTCAGTCGGCAGGTGAGGCGCACGAAGTCGCCGACCCGGACGGGACGCAGGAAGTCGATCGATATCGTGGCGGTCACCATGCGCTCTTCCGGAGCGACCGCCCGGCAATTTATTCCCATGGTCCGGTCGAACAGCGTCATGATCACGCCCCCGTGCACGATGCCGCTGAGGTTCACGTGGCCCTCATCCGTGTGCAGGCCGATCTCGATGGCGTCCCCGCGCTGGCGCTCCACGACCTTGCCGAGGCGGCCCACATAGGTGTCGTCCGCGTGATCGCGCCAGCCGTCCTGCTCGCCTCGTTCTGACATGGCTCCGCCCTTACCGAGCCACGTCGAACTGGCCGACGCGGGCGAGGAGCCGCACGGCGAGCCGCTTGTGCGCAAGGTCGATCATCTTGCCTTCGAGGCGGGCGACGCTGGTTTCCGCCAGAAGGCTCACCACCTGCTGGGCCCAATCGAGCTGCCCTTCGGTCGGCGTGAGTACCCGGTTGATGACCTCGGCTTGAGACGGGTGGATCGCCGCTTTCGCAGTGAAGCCGTCCCGCAGGCCTGCGCGGGTCTCCCGCTCCAGCCCCTCGGGATCCTTGAAGTCGGTGTAGACGGAATCCACCGCCTCGGCCCCGATGGCATTCGCGGCGTAAAGGCACTGCGAGCGGGCGAACTGGAATGGGAAGGTATAGCCCCCGGCCTCGTCCCGGTTGCTCATGACGCCAAGTGCGGCGGAGAGATCCTCCCCGCCCCAGAGCAGGCCCCAGATGCGAGGATTCGCCAGCTCTTGCGGGCGGCTGAGATTGACCGTCGCGGCCGCCGTCTCGGTCGACACCGTCAGTATCCTGGTCGTGCCGATCTCAATGCCTTCACGAGCCTCGATCGCCTCGAGGTAGTGGGAGAGCCGCGTGACATCCTCTGCACCATTCGCCTTCGGCAGCACCACGCCCCAGGGCCGGCCAGGCATGACGGCCGCCAGATCCGCTGCAGTCCGCCCCGTGTCGAACGCGTTAACCCGCACGAAGATGGGCTTCGTTTGCTCAGCGCTACCCAGGATCTCGCGCGTCAGGCCGCCCGCGAAAGTCTTGCGATCCGGGGCGACCGCGTCCTCGAGATCGACAATGACGGCGTCCGCGTCCGACCCGATCGCCTTGTGGATGCGGCTCTCGTTGTCCCCAGGGACAAAGAGCAGGGAGCGGATGGCGGGGCCGGGCATCACATCATTCCGAGGCCGAGGAAGCCGTCCTCCGGGAAGGCATCGTAGACGCGCTTGCCCACAAGGTCCTTCAGGGTTTCGGTGGTGCCGCCGCCGAGCGTCCCGTACCGTGCCCCTCGGTAGAAGCCGGAAACCGGGTACTCGTCCGTAAAGCCGTAGCCGCCATGGACCTGGATCGCTTCGCTCGTGACGCGGATCGCCATCTCGTTCACATACATCTTGGCGATGCCGGCGAGATACGGATCCGGGAACGGGTTCGCAGTCGCGGCAGCGCGGTAGAGGATTGCGCGGCCGACCTCGACGTCCCGCAGCATCTCGGCGAGCTTCCAGCGCATGCCCTGCATGGTGCCGATCGGCTTGCCGAACGCTTCGCGGTCGCGGGCGTAGCGGAGCGCCTCGCCGAAAGCGCCCTCGGCGAGGCCGAGCGACACGGACGGGTTCATGCAGCGCTGCGTGTTGAAGGCACTGAGCAGCTTCTTGAAGCCGTCCTCGCGAATGATGAGGTTCTCGACGGGAAGTTCCACGTCCTTGAACTGGATCTCCGCCAGGTACTCGCCGCCCATGGTGTGGTAGCGCGCGGTGACCTCGAACCCGGGGGTCTTAGGATCTACCAGCACGCAGCCGATGCCTTCGCGGCCAGGCCTCCCGTCGACGCGGGTGAACACGATGAAGCAGTGCGCCTCGTCGGCCCGGCTGATGAGGGTCTTGGTGCCGTTCAGGACCACCCGGTCGTTATGGACCACCGTATTGGTGCGGTAGTTCGCAACGTCCGTGCCCGCATGGGGCTCGGTCATGCAGATCGCGAGGATCACGTCGCCGCTGACGACGCCCGGCAAGAAGGTCTGCTTCACGTGCTCGGGGGCGTAGACCGAGATGATCCGGTTCTGCGCGCCCATGGCGCTCATCACTGCCATCCCGGTGACGTAGCAGACTTTCGAAATTTCCTCGAGCACGAGCACGCAATCGAGAACCGGAAGGCCGAGGCCGCCGTATTCCTCCGGCACAGCCATCCCGAGCACGCCGATCTCCGCCAAGTCCTTGATGTTCTCGTGCGGAAACGTGCCGTCCTGCCACTTCTTCACCCGCGGCTTGAACTTGTCGTTCGCGACCATGCGAACGGTATCCAGCATGGCGCGCTGGTCGGCGGTGAGTTTAAGCTTCATGGTCTTCTCCTGTCGGCAGTGTTTTTGGCGAAGCGGGCCCGCTCACTCGAATACCGGCGGGCGCCGCTCCGCGAAGGCGGTGAGGCCTTCCTTGTAGTCGGAAGACCGGAGCACTTGGGCGACCGCAAGGCGCTCGAGCTCCAATCCTGCGGTGAGGTCTCCATCGAGTCCCCGATAGACGGCGTCCTTGAGGAGCGCGGCGTTGCGCCGCGAGCGCGAGGCGACCACCCGGGCAAACCGGAGGACGTGCTCCCAGAGCTCGCCGGGTCCGAGCACCGCGTTCACGAGGCCCCACTCGACCGCCTTCGCGGCCGAGATCGGCTCACCCGTGTACATCATCTCAAGCGCCCGCGCCGTGCCGACGAGCCGCGGTAGACGCTGCGAGCCGCCCGCGCCCGGGATCGCGCCGATCCGGGCTTCCGTGAGCCCGATGGTGGCGTTCGCCGACGCAAAGCGGATGTCGCAGGCGAGCGCGAGCTCGCAGCCCCCGCCCAGCGCCGTGCCGTTGATCGCAGCGACGGTCGGAAGCGGGAGCGCGCCGATCTCGTCCGCGAGCGCGCTGATGGCTCGGTTGTGCGAAAACTTCTCGTCGTCCGACATGAACTTGCGTTCCTTGAGGTCGGCGCCGGCACAGAAGCCGGGCTCGCTCGCCGCAAGAACGAAGATGCGGGCAGGCGACGCCGGCACGTCGCGCAGAGCCGTGCGCAGGGTTTCGACGAGCGTGCGGCTGAGCGCGTTGTAGCGCTCCGGCCTGTTCAGCCGGAACACGCAGATCGTGTCGGTCGGCCATTCCCGGATGAGTTCGTCCGTCATCTTCCCTTTCCTCAGCTCGCTTGCGAGCGCGCGTCCGCGAAGGCGCGTGCGAGGTCGCCCCGGAAGGCGGGATGGGCGATACGGATCAGGGCTTCGGCCCGGGCGTGGAGGTCGAGACCCCACAGGTCTGCCGCCCCGTGCTCCGTCACCACGAGGTCCACATCGGAGCGCGCGGTGGTGACGGGTTTCGACCCGAGGCCCGCGACGATCTTGGAGTGCTTACCGTCCGGCGTCGCCGAGCCCATCGCGATGATGGAGCGGCCGCCTACGGACTGGCGCCCGCCGCGCACGTAATCGACCTGCCCGCCGACCGCGCCCACGTAGCGGCGGCCCGCCACTTCGGCGTTCACCTGGCCCGAAAGGTCGATCTCAATTGCCGAGTTGATCGTGTAGAGATTATCGATGGCCGCGAGCGTGCGTGGCGCGTGGGTATAGGTGGCGCGGCGGAGCGCGATGGCATTGCTGCGGTCGGCGAAGTCCATGAGGCGGCGGCTGCCGAAGAGGCCGCCTGTGACGGTGACGCCCCGGTCGATGCCCTTGTGCAAGTTGTCCACGACGCCGGATTCGATGAGGTCGGCCGCGGAATCCGGGATGACACCGCTGTGCAGCCCGAGCCCCTTGTGGCCGCTGAGTGATTTGCAGACGGCTGCCGGCAGCGCGCCGACGCCGAGCTGGATCGTGGCGCGATCCGGGATCAACTCCACCACTCGTGCCGCGACGGCCAGGTCCTGGTCGGACGGGGTGGGATCCACAATCAGGGGCTCAGGCCCGTCCGCCAGGGTGAAATGCGTGATCCGGCTGTGCTCGATCAGGGCGTCGCGGCCAGTGAGGGGCATCCGCTCGTCGATCTCCGCAACGACCACGCGGGCCGCGTCGACCATCTCGTGGACAAAGTCGACCATCACGCCGAGAGAGAGGACGTCCGGGTCGTCGGTCGGGCGCACGCGGATGAGCACCATGTCGATCTTGAGACGCCCCGACGCGATCAGCCCCGGGATGCTGGAGACATGCGCCGGGATCACGCGATTCTGCGAAAGGGCCGCGGCCTTCCGGGTGTTCGCTGCCCCATTGAGGCAAATGAAATCGGCTTGGCCATCCGCAACGGCATCTAGCGTCCGGGTTGTCACCATGCCGAGCACGAGGGAGACGCGGGGGAGCTCCGGCAGCTGCCGGATTAGGCACCCGGAGAGCCCGGTCGGCTCGCCTGTGCCCTGCGGCCAAGCGATGTGTTCGCCGCCAGCGAGCACGGTGCCAAAATCGAACCCAGAGCTTGGCCGCAGGCCTGTCATGCCGCTCCTTGTCAGCGCGCCCACCAGGACCCGCCCGTGAATCATCTAGCTGAATCCCAGCCTGGGACGCAACCTCCCGTCCGGACCGCCCGCTCCGTTCAGATGACGCCCTCGCTCTTGAGGGTCGTGAACTCTTCGGCCGAGCGGCCAAGCCAGCCTTGAAAAATCTCTTCGTTGCTCGCTCCGAGTGGCAAACTCGGCTCAAGCGGCCGACGCGGCGTGCCCTCGACCACGAGCGGTGTGTGGGGAAGGACCACGCGCCCAAGCTCCGGGTGATCGACCCATTGCAAGCTTCCGCGCGCGTGCATGTTTGCGTCGTTCATCACCTCTTTAAGGTTGCGCACCGGGGCGCAGGGCACGGCCGCGGCCAGCATCTTCTCCGCGACTTCGTTCTTCGATTGCTGCTTGGTCCAGGTCTCGATCAGCTCGTCGACAAGGCGGAAGTTGTCGACGCGGGCTCCCCGCGTAGTAAGGCGCGGATCCCGCTTGAGGTCGGGGCGGCCGATTACATCGAGGATCGCCGCGAAGTGGTGGTCGCCCGGCGAATTGACCACGACCCAGCCGTCAGAGGCCTCGTAGGCGTTGTAGGGCGAGATGCCGAGGCCGCCGTGGCGGTTGCCAGTCCGCTCCGGCGCGGCATCCTCCCGGGCGTGCAGCATGCCATAGTTCGAGGCGAGGGAGCAGTAGGTCGCATCCTGCATCGAGACCTCGACCACGCGCCCCTTTCCCGTGCGCTCGCGCTCATAGAGGGCCATCATGATGGCCGAGAACAGATGAATGCCGGCAAAGAAATCGCACAAAGCGGCGCCGGATTTGACCGGCGGCTGGTCCGGGAAGCCAGTGGAGTTGATCACGCCGCACATCGCCTGCATCACGAGGTCCATAGCCGGGTAGCTGCGGTACGGCCCGTCCTTGCCGTATCCGGAGCTCGACCCGTAGATCAGCCGCGGATTCATCGTCCGGAGCTCGGCCGCGCCCAGACCGAGGCGGTCCATAACGCCCGGCGCGAAGTTCTCGACGAGGATGTCAGCCTTCCGCACCATCTCCCGCAGGAGGTCCCGGCCCTTCTCGGATTTGAGGTTGAGCGTCACCGGCTTCTTGTTCGAGTTCAGCATGGCAAAGGGAAGGGCCGCCCCCCCCATGTCCCCGCGGCTGCGCAGATGCTCGCCTGTCTGGGGCTCGACCTTGACGACCGTCGCGCCGGCCATGGCCATCAGGAAGGTGGCGTAGGGGCCGTTGTACACGTGCGAGAGGTCGAGGACCGTCACGCCGGAGAGAGGATAAACCGCTTCCAGCACGCTCTCAGCGTCATTTGATTTGCTTACCACGATAGAACCCTAGGCGCCGCTGCAGCGCAGAAGGAGGACTGTACAACTGTCTAAATGATCTACCAAGTGCGTCTTGGTCCTGACCCGAACGTCCTCGGGCGCTTCTCATATTCGACGACCCTGCCGAGCCACTATGTTCGTCGCCTGATTCAGGAGGTACTGGTATCGATTACGGACGAGAAACTCGAGTTGCCGCAGGTGAGCCTCCATCCGCTGGGAGGCAGCCTGACTGTCGCGGACCCGGAGCGCTTCCAGAATGCCCTGGTGTGCCTCCACAACGTGCTGCTGGTTTGACGATGTGTATTTGACCCCATAGTGCTCACCTGTGGCCAAGATGCTGATGGTAGACCAAAAAATTTCCATAACCTGGTTGCCACTCGCCCGAGCGATAATCGAGTGAAAATTGCGGTTCTCGTCGATGAACTCAGATTGACCCGTAATCGTCTTCATACGGTCTATTGATTCCTGGAGCTCCTGCAGATGCTCATCGGTGGCGTTCTCGGCCGCCTCGGCCGCAAGTGCCGGCTCGATTACTTCGCGGGCCTTGAGAACGGCGATGAAAGGAACTTCGTGCAGCCTCAGGTAAACGGATAGGCCATGCGCAAGGATGTCCGTCCCAGGCTTCGTGATAATGATGCCGCCGCGAGGACCTGGGCGAAGCTCAAGGACGCCTTGCGTTTCGAGGATCCGTAGACTTTCACGTAACGTTGGGCGACTCACATCGAACTGCTGAAGCAAGTCAGCCTCTGTACCGAAACTGCTCCCCGGAGCTAGATTGGCTGTTATGATGCGATCGAGTAAGCGCTGAGCAATATACTCCGCCTTGCTCCTAGGAACATTCATTTTCACCACATCCACAGTTCGGTAACATTCGATGGAACGCGCCCTCGTCCCCGAAGCGGGAAGCGCGCGGACTCCGCGAGCCTCTCCAACCGACCGAGAGAACAAGTCGTGGGAACTCCGTTTGCACTATAGAAGTGCGCTGAATCAATCCAAATTATTGGTCGCAAAAGACAGCATTTTTGAGTGGCGTGGGGTTAGAGACTGGGACTTCCGTGAAGGCCTCTGTTCGATCGTACCAGTCCTCCAGATCGAGGGCGAGCCCCTGGCGCCTTTGGCCGCTTCATGCGCGTGTGATGCCGCGCGTATCCTCCGCTACTTTCCTGAACCGACGCATTGACGGGCTGCATTCCTAATCGTTCAGATGAATTGACGGGTTCGTCGTCGGCGCTTACAGTCATTCCGACACGTTTGCCACTTGCGCGTGTGACGAGAGCCATCTGGCTGGAGTCCTTGCTCTGCACCGCTCTGCACCGAAACAAGAGTCGCGCGAAGACGCATAGACGTGTGAGCTGGTGCACTTCAGCGAGGGATGCCGTGCCAAGCAGAGGATCCGACCTGATTGACCCACGAGGGCACCCGTCGCGGGCCCGTCGGCCTGCGGCCCCGCGGATCGGTCGCTTAGATGGCGCACGGATCCTGCTCGTGGACAACGGCAAGATGTCTGCGGCCTATGGCCCATACGGTGTCATCGCCCCGACCCTCGCAGATCTATTTCCGGGTGCCCGGTGGATGAGGGCGTCGTTGGATTTGCTGCGTTACGACGATACGCAAATCGCGGCCGTCGCTGTTGAGCTCATCGAAACCAATAAGCCCGATGGCGCCGTGCTGGCGTTAGCCGATGCTGGGGTCAGCGTGCAGACGGCCGTCTTGGCCACCATGCTCGAAGAGCATGGCATTCCCACTGTCATCCTCGCGACGACGTTGGGCGAACGCCTGTGCGTACCAATTGCACATTCCCGCATCCGCGCCCTTCCCGTCCTGGCCTTCCAAACCGAGCGGACCGATGCGCCGGAGGCCGTGGCGGGTCTCCTCGCTGCGGCGCGCGCCAAGATCGAAGCGGGCCTGACCCAGGCGCCGCGCGATGGGGGGAATGCCTCGGCGACGCAGGAGACGTCCGCATTCCTGGCGACCGCACCGGATGATCCCCGCGCATTTCAGGATTGGTTCGAAGCGAGTGGCCTCGGCGACGGCCTGCCGCTCCTGCCGCCGACGCGATCCGCGGTCGACGATCTCCTCGCGTCCGTTTCTGACGATCCCGACGAGGTGATCTACGGGCCCGCCCTGACCTCGGGCCGTATTCTCCGTGTGCGGGACGCTGGCGCCAACGCGGCAATGACGGCATGCCCTCCCATTGCCTTCCCGGTGGTTCTCGCCGCCTTGAGGGCGATGGCACAGCCGGACTTCCGGCTCTCGCAAGCCGCGATTACAACGCATCCGTCCGGCCATGCCATCGTCTTCGCGGGTGGCGAGCCGAGCCTTTTTGGGCTTTACGGCGGCGCCGGCTGCCTCGGGCCCGGCCACCGCGGCAATGCATCGGTCGGTCGGGCCGTATCGCTTGCCGTCCAGCATCTCTTCGGCGCTCGGCCGGGCGCCGCCGACCTCACGATCCTGGGATCGCCGGCGGAGTTCACCTACTGCTTTGCGGAGGACCGGCAGGGCGTCCCTTGGACGACGCTCGCATCCGACTTCGGCTCAGATGGGCCAGGCGTCTTTGTCGTGAAGGCGGAGGGACCGCGCAACGTGTTGGAGCATCTAGCTATAACGCCGGACCCGATCTGCGACGGGCTCGCGGGCGCGGCGACGTCGATCTGCTCCAACAATGCTTATGTCCCCGGAGACCTCCTAGTCGTAATCAACCCGGAGCACGCCCGCATCTTCACCCATGCCGGTTGGAGCCGGGCCGATCTTGCACAGGCCGTTCACGAGCGCGCCCGGCTGCCGCGGCGCGCGACGGAAGGACGAGGCGTCGCGCCACTCCGGCCGGCCTTTATGGACGCCCTGGAGGAGCTTCCCGTGACCCGCTCGCCGTCCGATGTGCACATCGTCGTCGCTGGGGCGCCGGGGCCGCAATCCATGGTGGCGCTACCCTGGGGCTATTCCCGCGGCACATGGCAAGGCATCGTCACTTGAGGAGAACCAACATGTATGATGAACGGAACAAGCCGACGAGCCCGGCCGACATCCTGAGCCCCCTGGGATCTCGCAGCCAGAAGGTCGACCCGATTGCCCAGCGCGTCGGATCGCTCCAGGGCAAGGTCGTCGGGCTTCTCGATAATTCTAAGCAGAACGCCAGTGTGCTGCTGGACGAGATCGGGCAAATCCTGGTGCGCGACCACGGCGTGGCGAGGATCGTGCGCAAGGCGAAGCCAACGGCGGCGAGGTCCGCCGGCTATTTCGGTCTGATCGATCCGATCGTCGAGGAGTGCGACGCCGTCGTGAATGCCTACGGGGATTGCGGTTCCTGCACGTCTTGGTGCGTGCACGACAGCGTCACCCTCGAGCGCCGCGGCATTCCTTGCGCCACGATCAATACCCGCGAGTTCGTGAAGCTCGGTCAGTCGGAGGCGATTGCGCTCGGATTGCCGGGACTACCCATTATCACGGTGCCCCATCCGATTGGCGACGCGCCTGCGACGAGCGTGCGCGAGAAGGCGCGCGCCATCGCCGACGAAGTGGTGCGGATCCTGACCGACGACGCCCGCGCCGTTGAGGCCGACTACACCAATCGGTACATTGCGTCCCGGGAGGCGCTCCAGGGGAAGGACCTGGCTTGTCCCCTGTAGTCGGTCCGTTGCGAGAGCCATTTCCGGAGCCGTTCATGCTGACAACCCACCTCGATGTGGTCGACGCCGCCCACGCCGACTTCGACCACGTGAACGAACTGCTATACGAGCGTGGCATGACCGACGGTCTGCCCGTAGTGCCGCCGACGCGCGAGCGGGTTGAGCGAATGATCATGGCCGCCGGGCGCGACCCTTCGGACAGCCTGGGAGCCTTTCCGCCGGCTTACAACGAGGCAACCGTAGGCACGCTGGCAGTCAACGCGGTAATGGCGGGCTGCCGCCCCGAATACATGCCAGTCCTGATCGCAGCGGTTGAAGCCATGATCGACCCCGCATTCAACCTGTACGGGATCAACGCGACGACTCATCCGGTATCACCGTTGATCATTGTGAACGGCCCGGTCGTGCGCCGCCTCAAGCTCAATTTCGGCTACAACGTACTCGGCCAGGGCTGGCGCGCCAACGCAACGATCGGCCGGGCAGCGCGACTGGCAATGGTCAACATGGGTGGCGGGAGGCCGGGGGACGGCGACATGGCGACCCACGGCCATCCTGGCAAGTACAGCTACTGTATGGCCGAGAACGAGGCGCGTACGCCCTGGGAGCCCCTGCACGTCCGGCGTGGGTTCCATCCGGAAGAGAGCACCGTCACGGTGTTCGGCGCAGAGGCGCCGCATGAGGTTAACGATCATACAAGCACGACGGGGGCCGGCATCATGACCACACAGGCCGACGTGTTTGCAACCCTCGGCAACAACAACGCGTATATGAGCGCCGGCGAACTCTGTCTCGTTATGAGTCCCGAGCACGCGGATACGGTCGCCCGCGACGGCTGGACCATCCCGCAGGTCCAGCAATACTTGCACGGCAAAGCCCGTCTCAAGCTCGGAAAGTTGCGCGCGGTCGGCAAGGCCGCGAAGCTCGTGACGCAGCACTACAATGATCTCGACGATGACGAGATGATCCCGCTGACCATGTCCCCCGACGATATAATGATCGTGGTCGCCGGCGGGGCCGGGAAGCACTCAATGGCCATTCCCTCCTTCGGGATGACGCGCGCCATCACGAGGAGGGTCGCCGAGTAAGTATTCCATGCCATGCTGGACGCCATCGCGGCGGCTGGCCCGTTCGAATACAAAGAGGAGGACAGTCGTGTCAGATCGTTTCTTCGAAAGTCGGCGTCGGTTTTTGCAAGCTGCAGGTGGCCTGGCTTTCCCGGGTCCTGACGAACTCGTACCGAGGACGCTCCTGTGTGTCACGGGTGCTTCAGAGGCGGTTTGGTCAAATGTTCTCCGCACCGAAAATCAATAGCGAGGTCTTTGCCCGGCTCCCCGACCGGCTGCGCGTGACAGACAATCCGGAAGTTCGGTTCGGCCACGCGCGAGATTCCTTTCTCGAGGGGCCGGCGTTCGACCGATCAGGGAATCTCTACTGCGTGGACGTCCCCTACGGCCGCATCTTCCGCATCTCTCCCGACGGGGAGTTCGATGTGGCCTGCTCGTATCAGGGGCGGCCCAACGGACTAGCGATCCACAAGGACGGCCGCATCTTCGTCACGGACCAGATGCACGGTATCCTCGTTCTCGATCCCGCATCCGGACGGATCGAGCCCTTCCTCGAGTCCGGCGGGTTCGAGCGCTTCAAGGGACCGAATGATCTTGTCTTCAATCGCGCCGGCGACCTCTACTTCACCGATCAGGGCCAGTCCGGCCTCCAAAATCCGAATGGGTGCGTTTACAAGCTCCATGCGCAAGGACGACTCGACTGTCTGATCGCGACGGTGCCGAGCCCCAACGGCCTGGTTCTGTCCCGGGACGAGGGCACGCTCTATCTTGCCGTGACGCGCGCCAATGCGGTCTGGCGCGTGCCGCTGAACTTCCTTGGCAACGGCGCCGTTTCACGCGTCGGCACGTATCTCCAGCTCTCCGGTGGAACGGGTCCGGACGGGATGGCGCTCGGCGGGGACGGGAGCCTCGCAGTCGCGCATATCGGCTTTGGCACCGTGTGGCTGTTCGACCCCATTGGAGAGCCCCTGGCGCGCGTTCAGTCCTGCGCCGGGCTCCAGACCTCGAACGTTGCGTTTGCGGGCGATGGGAGTCCGTACATCTACATCACCGAATCGGGCTCGGGCCAGATCCTGCGGGCCCGGGTGCCTATGTGCGGCCTGCCGCTTTACTCCCATGGATGACGGAGCCGCAATGCACTCTTTGCAGCGCGAGGGAGATATAGGTACACGGGACGAAGCCAGCCGCCTGGACGAGGCGCTCCTCGATGTGCGCGGCGTCACGATCCAGTACAAGGGCGGTTCGCTCTTAGTGACAGCGACCTACCGCGTCGACTTCAGCGTTTTGCGCTCGGATCGGTTCGTGCTGCTGGGCCCCTCCGGCTGCGGTAAGTCCACCCTGCTCAAGGCCGTCGGGGGCTACATCGCGCCGAGCGAAGGCAAGATCCTGCTGCGGGGCCGGAGCATCGTCCGGCCCGGAGCCGACCGCATGATGGTGTTTCAGGAGTTCGACCAACTCCTGCCCTGGCGAACAGTGTGGGACAACATCGCCTACCCGTTGCGTGTAGCGCGCAAGCTCGGGCGGAAGGATGCCCGAGAGCGGGCGCTACATTATATCGAAATGGTCGGCTTGACGAAATTCGCCGGCGCCTTTCCCCACACCTTGTCGGGCGGCATGAAGCAGCGGGTTGCCATCGCGCGCGGCATGGCCATGGAGCCTGATATTTTGCTGATGGATGAGCCGTTCGCGGCTCTCGACGCGCTGACGCGCCAGAGAATGCAGGACGAGTTGCTGGCCCTCTGGGACGAGACACGCTTTACTGTCCTCTTCGTCACCCATTCCATCCCTGAGGCCGTCAAGATCGGTAGCCGCATCTTGCTGATGACGCCGCACCCAGGGCAGGTGCGAGCCGAGATCAACAGCCTGCCGCGTGAACATTCCGGCGTGGAGGCAGCAGAGCTGCAATCCAAAATCCACCGGCTCTTGTTCGAGACCGACCGGGAGGACCCCGATGTCTGACGTGGCGGCGAGAGCGGAAATCTACCGCCAACCTTTAACGGCCGAGACCTTCGGCGTCATAGAGACGAAGCTCTCGCTCTTCGAGCGCGCCTACGACCGGGCATGGCTAAGGAAGCTCGTACTCCTCGGCGTCCTCGCCGCGATTTGGGAGGTTTACGGACGCTGGCTCGACAACGATCTGCTCGTGCCGCCGCTCAGCGCCACTGTGCAAGCGCTCGCGGCGGGCCTCGTGGACGGGACGATCGTGGCCCGGACCCTGGTCTCCCTGCGCGTGCTCGGCCTCGGCCTCGGCATCGGCGTGCTGCTCGCTGCGGTGCTCACGGCGTTTGCTGTCCGGACGCGGATTGGGACCGACCTGCTCGAAAGCCTGACGGCCATGCTCAACCCGCTCCCGGCGATCGCACTTCTGCCGCTCGCGCTCATCTGGTTCGGGCTCGGCACCGGAAGTATCGTCTTTGTGCTGGTCCACTCGGTTGTGTGGGCGGTGTCTCTCAACGCTTATGCGGGGTTCCGGAGCATTTCGCCGACGCTACGGATGGTCGGCCACAACTACGAACTCGGCAAGTTCCAGTACTTTTGCGAGATCCTCGTCCCCGCCGCCCTTCCGAACATCCTGGCCGGTCTCCAGATCGGCTGGGCGTTCGCCTGGCGCACCCTGATCGCCGCCGAGCTGGTGTTCGGCGTCTCCTCTGGCGCAGGGGGGCTGGGATGGTTCATCTTCGAGAGCAAGAACCAGCTCGACATCGCGGCGGTATTCGCGGGCCTGCTGACCATTATCCTCATCGGCCTCTTTGTGGAGAACGTCTTCTTTCGGGTCCTCGCGGCCCGCACGGTGCGTCGGTGGGGCATGCAGTCGTAAGCTCCGTGGTGCGTGGTCCGCGGACCGGGAGAGGTCAGAAGCTGTAGAGCCGGGCCGGATTGTCGAAGAGAATCCGGCGTAGCTGCCCCGGATCGGGGATCCATCGGGCAAGCCGGTTGAGGTTGGCCCCGTCGTCCTCGGTGCGATAGGGATCAAAGCCGCTCCGGCTGCGCCTGCTGCGGGGGGGCACCTGGGAGTGCGGCCAGTCCGAGCCCCAGAGCATCCGCTCCGGTGCGGCTTCCGTGAATGCAACCGCGATCGGCTCTACGTCCGCATAGTCGGCGCGATCAGAGATACGGTGGGGCGCGGACAGCTTCACGTAGACTTTCCCGGTCCGCACCAGCGCCAGGAGCACCCGCAGGTCGGGGTGATCGACCCCGTCGGCGGCGCGCACGCGGCCGAAGTGATCCGCGACGATCGGACAGGGGAGTCCGGCGATGAGATCGGCCAAGGCGGCGAGCAGCGAAGCCCGGGCATAGAGCTGGATGTGCCAGCCGAGCGGCGCGACACGCTCCGCCGCTGCCTTAAGTCGGGCGCCGACCGCAACGGGATCTTCGATGCCGTAGGTTTCGAGGTTCAGACGGATGCCCCTGACGCCGACGCGGCTCATAGCGGCCAATGCATCATGTCCGATGTCGTCCCCGACGACCGCGATCCCGCGGGTACTCGACGGCCGCTGCGACAGCGCTTCCAGTAGGCAGGCGTTGTCCGTCCCCTGGGGGCTCGCCTGGACCACGACCGCGCGCTCCAGGTGCAGCGCCTCCTGCAAGCTCGCGAGATCGTCCATGCTCACGGGAGCGGGCGTGTAGAGGCGCTTCGCCTCGAGCGGGAAGCGGGATTGGGGCCCGAAAATATGGACGTGGCAGTCGCACGCGCCTGCCGGGACGTGGAACGCAGGGGGCGTCGTCTTCGTGTCGAGAATGGTCAAATCTGCTCCTCCCGAGTGCGGATCGCGAGAACTCGACGCCGACTTTACGATTGTAGCAGCTGCAATAAATGATATAAATGTTTTTGGCACTCACCGTGCCGAGCATCTAGGCTTCGCGATAGTCGAGAAAGGCGCCGCACAAGAAGGAATTCCGCACAACGGGAGGGACCTATGACGATCACTCGACGAATGTGTGTCACGCTAGCGACCGTGCTCGCGTTTGCACCCGCCGCGATCCGGACAGCCCATGCCGAGGTGAGCGAGGTCCGGATCATCTTTCAGCCGAGTCTGACATCGCTGCCCTTCATGCTGATGCAGAAGGACAAGTTGATCGAGAAGCACGCACGCGCCAGCGGCCTCGGGGAGATCGCCACCAGTTGGTTGACGGTCGCGGGCGGCAATGTTTCGAACGATGCGATGATTTCGGGCAATGTCGATTTCGTTGCGGCTGGCCTGCCTGCCTTCCTCACCCTTATGGCTCGGGCAAAGGGGCGCATCGACATTAAGGCGATCGCCGCCTACAATGCCTTGCCGCTCACGCTTCTCACTCGGAATCCAAAAGTTAAGTCAATCAAGGATTTCACCGAGAAGGATCGCATCGCCCTTCCTGCAGTTAAGGCCTCGATCCAGGCGATCGCCCTGCAGATCGCTGCCGCAAAGGCATTTGGGCCGGAGCAGTTCGGCAAGCTCGATGGCCTGACCGTCTCCCGCAGTCACCCGGACGCCATGGCGGCATTCCTGGCGGAGCGGAGCGAGATCACGGCTCATTTCAGCGCTCCCCCTTACACCGAGGATGAGTTGAAGGTGCCGGGCGTCCGCGCAATCCTGACCACTGAGGAGGCCGTGGGCGGCCCGCTGACGAGCGGTTTGGCCTATACGACCGCTAAGTTCCGTCAGGAAAATCCTAAACTCTATGCCGCTTTCCTGGCCGCCCTTCGAGACTCGATCGACACCGTCAATGCGGACAAGGGCAAGGCGGCCGAGGCCTATCTGGCGATTTCCAAAGAGAAGCGGAGTCTCGACGAGATCGTGGCGATCATCAGCCAGCCGGGCTTCAACTTCGGTCTCGTGCCCCAGAATTCACTCACAATCGCGAAATTCATGAATGACATCGGCTCCATCAAGCTTGAGGTCTCAGATTGGAAGGAGCTTTTCTTCCCGGAGATCCACACCGCCCAGGGCAGTTGATGACGTCCGCGATTGGGGGGGCACCATCGGAGGCGCGATGAGGCCGCTGCGCGACCGGGACGAAATCGTGATCGCTGGTGGCGGGTTGGCTGGATTGTCGGCGGCTCGCCACGCGGCTCGGCTCGGGCGCGCAGTGACGCTGTTGGAAGGCAGCGGCCTGTTCGGCGGTCTAGTCGCTACAATCGGTCGGGTGGACGGCATACCCGCGCCTGGCACGTTCTCGGGGCAGGATCTGGCCATTCACCTGCTGGGCGAAGCTCGCGCCGCCGGGGTTCGCATCATCGAGGCTCGAATTGACGAGATCGATCTCTCGGAGCGCCTGGCCGTGAGGGACGAGGAGGGCCGTGTCTATCAGCCGAGCATCGTCATCGTCGCTTCCGGCGCTCGACTGCGAAAGCTCGGAGTGCCCGGGGAAGACGCATTTTTGGGGCGCGGGGTGTCCCGTTGCGCGACCTGCGACAGTCCCTTCTTCCGCGACCAGACGGTCGTAGTCGTCGGCGGCGGCGACAGCGCCATCCAAGAGGCTTTGACGCTGAGCCGGATATGCAGACACGTCGTCGTTGTTAGTCGCAGCCCGCTGCGGGCCAAGCGCCACTACGTCGAGCAACTGGCAGGCCAGGAGAACGTAACTTTCCGATGGGATACCGTCGTGGAGGGCATCCTCGGCGACGACGCCGTCATGGCCGTTCGGTTGCGTAACCAGACCGATGCTGGCGTGATTGACATGCCGTGTGCAGGGGTCTTCCCCTATGTCGGTGTTGAACCCAACAACGGCTTCCTACCGGCTCAATTGTGCGATTCTTCCGGATACGTCCCGACTGACCCTACGCTGACGACGAGCGACCGGCGCGTGTTGGCCGCCGGCGCGATTCGGGCCGGGTATGGCGGTGACATCAACCAGGCGATTGCCGAAGGCATTGCTGCCGCCTCCGCGGCGGCGGATCGGCTTCGGATGCACTAGAGATCGGGCCGCCGGCAGGCGGCCGGCCCATGACGGCGAGAGGGAACGAATATGGCAGGCAGATCGGCACTGGACGGCCAATACGAGGTGGTTTGGCCGTGCGGCGAACGCAGGCAGCTTGTGCAGCCGTTGGCGCGCCGCCTCGATACCCTAAACGGAAAGACGATCGCCCAGCTCTGGGACTACCTGTTTTTCGGCGACGATGTCTTCGCGGCTCTCGAAGAGGACCTGCGCGGGGCTTACCCGGAAGTGCGTTTCGTGAGCTGGCGCGAGTTCGGGTCAACCCACGCCGTCAACGAAAAGGAACTGCTCGCGTCCCTGCCCCCGCGGTTCAAGGAATTGAAGGTCGACGCCGCCATCTCCTCAATGGCCTGTTGAGGCAGCTGTACGCCCGCCGTGTTGCGGGCCAGCGCTGCCTGTGAACGCGCCGGTGTCCCCAGCTCCTCGCTGGTTTGCGAGGGCTTCCTGGGGCAAGCGGCAGCGACGTCAGTGGGTCTCGGAATGCCGAACCTGCCAGTTGCGATGATTCCCGGTCACGCGGGCGTGCAGAGCCGGGAGGAACTGCGTCGCAACGTCCGCGAAGTGACGGCCCGACAGGTGCTGGACAATCTGCTCCGTGAGCCCGCCGAAATCGCCCTCGCGGCGGAGCCATCAGCGCGGGAAATCGTGTTCCGCGGCACCTTCGAGGAGATCAATCGGCACTTCTACGAGAGGGAGTGGAGCGACGGGCTCCCCATCGTGCCGCCAACCCTCGAGAAGGTCGAGGAGTTCCTGCGCTTCACGCCACGGGACCGTGACGAGTCCCTCGGCATCCTTCTGCCGGAAAACCGCGCCGCCACGATCTGGGCGACCGCCGTGAACGGCGTGATGGCCGGGTGCCGGCCCGAATACATGCCGATCCTCGTCGCCCTCGTCGAGGCAATGGTCGATCCGGTCTACGGCGTCGAGCACAGCGGCAACACGCCGGGCGCCGAAACCTTGATCACTCTCAACGGGCCGATCATCAAGGAACTTGGCTTCAACTATACGCAGGGCGTGCTGCGAGACGGGTTCATGCCGAACACGTCCGTGGGCCGGTTCTGGCGTCTAGCGTTGCGGAACATGGCCGGCTTCCTGCTCCACAAGACGGACAAGGGCACCTTCGGCAACACGTTCCGCGTCGTATTGGCCGAGAACGAGGATGCCCTGGAGAAGATCGGCTGGCAGCCGCACAGCGTTGACATGGGGTTTAGGAAGGGCAGCAACACTGTCACCATCTCCCGGCACACGGGAGGCGGGGTCATCGTGTCGGCCACCGGCAATACACCGGAGGAGATCATGCCCTACCTCGCCGACGGGGTGGCGAAGCAGACCGGGTGGGAAATCATCTTCACGGTCGGATCGTCTGGCCTCGGCACCGTCCGGCCGGTCTTGATCCTCAGCCCTATCTTAGCCGAGACGATCGCGCGGGGAGGCTGGTCCAAGGCTGATGTCAAGCAGTTCTTGTTCGATCATGCCAGGCTGCCGGCCTGGAAGGTGGAGGCGTACACAGAACGATGGACGGATCACCCCATCCACTCCCTGAAGCACCAGGTGAACCTGGGACGGATCCCAAAGGAATTTCACGCGTCGGACGATCCGAACCGGCTAGTGCCCATCGTGTTCAAGCCCGACGACTTCATGGTGCTGGTGTCCGGCGATCCCTTACGGACCAATGCCTATACCTTCGCGCAAAACGGCTACCTCGGGTTTCCGACGGCCAAGGAAATCGAGCTACCTGACGATTGGTCGATGCTCCTCTCCGGTAGGTAGCGGGGCCGTGCGGTAACCAATGGGCCCAGCTGGTGACGGGCGGGTTTGCCTGCCCGCTTCAGAGCGACGGTGCCGCGGCCGAGCTGCGGCGGCCGCGCAAGAGAAGGAGGTCTCATCCGTGAGGAAATTCTTGCGGCGGCTGTTCGCCCCCCCTAAACTCCACCGCGGGATGACGGCGAGTTCAATCGAGAGACCATGACGAGCGCGCTTCCTGGGGCCGGCGCCGGGCCGGCCACGCACGCAGAATGATCGTAGGAACGGCCGGCCACATCGATCATGGCAAGACCCGGCTCGTGCACGCGCTCACCGGCGTCGACACTGACCGGTTGCCTGAGGAAAAGCGGCGCGGCATCAGCATCGACCTGGGCTTTGCGTACATGACGGGTGCGGACGCCACGCTGGTCGGCTTCGTTGACGTGCCTGGCCACGAGCGCTTCATACACACCATGGTCGCGGGCATTGCGAGCATCGACTACGGCCTTCTTGCGATTGCCGCCGACGACGGGATCATGCCTCAGACGGTTGAGCACCTTCAGGTGCTCGATCTGCTAGGAATTAAACGGGGGCTCGTGGCGGTCACGAAGGTCGACCTCGTCGATGAGGCATGGGTGCAAGAGACCGAGGCCGAGATCCGCGCCCTGGTCGCAGGAACCGGGCTCGCCGCAGCCGAGATCCTGCGCGTGTCGTCCGTGACGGGTGCCGGAATCGGCGAGCTGCGCAAGCGGCTGTTCTCAGAATCCCTTTTTAGGAGGGCTCGCGCCGACGAGGGGGCCTTTCGCTTCGCAGTCGATCGCTGCTTTTCGATCAGCGGTGCCGGCACCATCGCCACTGGCACCGTCTTGTCCGGCTCCGTCGCCGTCGCCGACGAGGTCGTATTGCTTCCGAGCGAACGCCTTGCCCGGGTGCGGTCGCTCCACGCCCAGAATGCTCCGAGCCCACGCGGTATTGCCGGGGACCGCTGCGCCTTGGTCTTGAGCGGTCGCGGCATCGATACCTCCGTGCTCGGGCGCGGCGACTGGATTACGGCGCCCGGTTACGCCACGACGACTGAGCGGATCGACGTCCGGATGAGGCTGCTTGCGTCGCACGACCGTCCCTTGCGCAACTGGAGCCCCGTCACGGTCCATTGCGGAGCCAGCGCTGTGGCCGGCCGCGTCCTGGTGCTGTCAAGCCAAACACTGGTGCCGGGGGGGGCAGAGTTTGCGCAGATCGTGCTCGCGCGTCCGCTGCCCTTGCGCCATGGCGACCGCTTCGTGGTGCGCGATCCGGCGGCCCGGTGTACCCTCGGCGGGGGGCGGGTGATCGACCTTTGCCCGCCAACGCGGCATCGGCGGACACCCCGCCGGCTGGAGGCGCTCGCTGCCCTGGACTCCGACGGTGCCGAAGCAGTGCTTGCGGCGTGCCTCGGCCGCCCGCCCGGTCTCATTGACCTCGACACCTTTGCTGTCCATCACATGCTGACGCCGGAGCAGGTCGCAGTAGTGGAAGACCGCCAGCGGCTCGTCAGGCTGCCGACAGAACAGCGAACCTTTGCGATCGCGGAGCCTGCGCTCCAGACGTTGTCGGATAGAGTCCGGGAGGTGCTGTCCGTAACTCACCGCGAGAGGCCCGAGGAGCCTGGGCTGACGCTGGATGCTCTTCGTCGGTCGCTGCCGTGGCGTGTCGAGAGAGTGAGCTTCCGCGCTCTGATCCAGGAGGTCGCGCGCCGGGACGTGGTCCGGCTCTCTCTTCCCTGGGTGCACCTTCCTGTCCATCGGATGAGGCTCGCGGCTGGCGACGAGGCGCTGTGGCAGGTGATCCGGCCGATGCTCGACCAGCAGCGTTTCCGTCCGCCGAAAGTCCGGGAGCTTGCGGAAGCGACCCGTTCAAGCGAACAGGCGGTGCGGCGCGGCTGCAAGCGGCTGGCCCGCGCCGGCCGATTGATCGAGATGGCACCCGACCGCTTCTTCCTGCCGGAGGCCATGGTCGACATGGTGCGTGTCGCAAGCGAGCTGGCCGGCGGATCTAGCCGGGAGTTTATGGCCGCGGACTTCACGAGCCGCATCCCGAGCGGCCGCAACACGGCGATCCAAATCCTTGAGTTCTTTGATCGCAAGGGCCTGACGCTCAGGCGGGGCAATGCGCGACGACTGGTCGGTGATCCAGCCACCTGGTTTGGCTGGTCGCAGGGAACAGAATAAATGGGATTAGGAAGAGATGCGCTCCCGGTGGGGCGGCTGGACTTCAAATCCAGATGGGGCCGTCAGACGGTCCCGCGTGGGTTCGACTCCCACTCTCTTCCGCCATTCCTTGGCGACCGCTCGCCGGGACGTCCGGATGGAACCGGAGGGCGCCGTCATGCCTGAGCCGCAGGAGCGAATGGCCCGTCGCCTGCCGTCCGTCGACCGGGTGCTGAACACGCCGCAAGGGGACGTCGCGAGGGCCCGCTACGGGCATGGGGCAACGGTCGAAGTGGTGCGGGCCGTTCTCGCGGTGCTGCGTGCGCAGCCAGAGGGCTCGCCCGACGTCGATGCTGCGCTCGTAGCTAGTCAGGCGCTGCAGCAGCTCGAAGCGGCGATGCGACCCCGCCAGCGGCGCGTGTTCAATCTCACTGGCACGGTCCTGCACACCAATTTGGGTCGGGCCCTTCTCTCCGAAGCCGCCATCGAGGCTGCCGTCGCGGCAATGCGCTACCCGACCAACCTGGAATACGACCTAGTCGCCGGCCGCCGTGGCGAGCGTGACGAGCACGTGCGCGATCTCGTGTGTGCCCTCACCGGCGCGGAGGATGTTGTCTTGGTCAACAACAATGCTGCTGCCGTCCTCCTCGTCGCCAACACGTTCGCGAAGGGCCGAGAGGCCATCGTATCGCGAGGGGAGTTGATCGAGATCGGCGGTGCGTTTCGGCTGCCGGACGTGATCGCCCGCGCGGGAGCCCGGCTGCGGGAGGTCGGAACTACCAACCGGACCCATCTTAGCGACTATGAGGAAGCCATGAGTCCCAGGACCGGGCTCCTCATGAAGGTTCACACGTCGAACTATGTCATCGAGGGGTTCACGGCGCAGGTCGAGGCAGCTGCGCTCGCACGCTTGGGACGGGTCAGCGGAGTTCCGCTTCTCAACGATCTCGGCTCCGGCACGCTCGTCGATCTGGCCCGCTTCAACCTAGCGCAAGAGCCGACGGTGCAGCAGGCGCTGAAGCAGGGTGCTGATATCGTGACGTTCTCGGGCGACAAACTTCTCGGGGGGCCGCAGGCCGGGATCATCGTCGGACGAACCGATCTGTTACAGCGCGTCGCTAGGAACCCGCTTAAGAGGGCGCTGCGCCTCGACAAAATTAGGTTGGCGGCGTTGGAGGCGACGCTCGGACATTATCGGAATCCGGACCTACTACCCACGGCAGTGCCGATCTTGAGGCAGTTCACACGGTCGATCGAGGAGTTGCGCATCCTAAGTGAGCGGGTCCTCTCCGCCGCCCGCACCCTGCTTGCACCGATCGGCGAAGTCGCCCTGCGCAATTGTGTCAGCGAGATCGGTTCCGGCTCGCTGCCGGGGCAAGGGCTAGCGAGCGTCGCCTTGGCGATCCGACCCCGCCCCCTTCGCAGCGGGCGGGCGGTCCAGGCGCTCGCGGCGACTTTCCGCGCGCTCCCCGTCCCCTGCATCGGGAGGATCGAGAAGGGGGAGTTGCTGTTCGACCTCCGCGGCCTCGACGACGAGCCGCTGTTCCTGGACCAGCTCAGCCACGTGGACCGGATAGAGTCTCAGACGACATGAATTTCGCCGGCGCGGTCAGCTTCGACGACAGTGCCGACAACAGCTTGCGCGAGCGTGCGGTTCTCGGTCAGTTTTTGCAGGAGCGCCGGCAGCCTGTCTGGGGGGACGGCAATCAGCAAACCTCCGGATGTCTGAGCGTCGGCGAGGAGGAGTTTTTCGGGCTCACTCATGCCGTCCGGGAAACGGATGAACGGCGCTGCGAAGGCCAGGTTGCGCCGCGTTCCGCTGGGGCAGAGGCCATCGTGGAGATAGCGCGTCACGTTGTCGAAAACTGGAACGTCCTTCCATGCGAGGCGAGCCCCCAAGGAGCGCCCGAACACCCGTGAGGAGGCGCGCAGCACGTTGCCGAGGTGGCCGAGGAGGCCGAAGCCGGTCACATCAGTAGCGGCGTGGACACCGATGGCCGTCATTGCCTGCGCGGCTCCGCGATTGAGGGTGACCATGGAAGCGACTGCGTCCGCGAGCCCCATCAGATCAAGCGCGCCCCGCTTTGCCGCCGTGGTCAGGATGCCGGTGCCGATGGGCTTTGTCAGGACCAGGGCATCGCCGGGCCGTGCCCCAGCATTGGACACGATGCGAGCCGGATGGATCGTTCCCGTGACAAAGAGCCCGAACTTTGGCTCGTCGTCGACGATGGAATGCCCGCCCGAGATTTCGATGCCCGCCTCTCGGCACACGGCCGCCGCGCCCCCCAGCACCCGCGTCAGAGCGTCCAGTCCGATCCCCTCGACCGGCCAGGCCACGAAGCTCAAGGCGTTCAGCGGCGTGCCGCCCATAGCATACACGTCGCTCAACGCATTTGCGGCCGCGATCCGGCCGTAGTCTCGCGGGTCGTCTACAACGGGGGGGAAGACGTCAACCGTGCTAACTAGCGCGAGGTCGTCGGATACACGGACGATGGCCGCGTCATCTCCCGCGTCGTGTCCGACAAGTACGCGAGGATCCATCGCCCGAGGCAGGCCGACCAGCGCCCTGTAAAGGTCAGCCTGGGAAATCTTGGCAGCGCATCCGGCGCTTTTCGCCCATGCGGTCAACTGGGGATCCTTTGACGCGTTATCCAATGTGGGCTCCGCGTTGTGTCGATCTGTCGGGATTGCGGGTACACTTTATAATCATATAAATGCATTGGCGGCGGATTTGAAGGGGCTGCGCCCCCTGCGCCCTGGAGGGAGCCATGTCGTCACATCCCGCTGAGACAGCCCTCTCGGAACACGATGCTGTCGTGCGAGTCTCCTCTGAGGAGGCGCTGGCTTTCGCGGCGGCGTTGCTGCAAGCGCACGGTGTCACGGACGAAGATGCCGCGACTGTGGCGGGCTGCCTCATCCGCGCCGACCTGCGAGGCGTCGACAGCCACGGATTGATGTTCCTGCCCCTCTATTTAGACCGTTTGCGGCGAGGGTTGATCAAGGGGCGTCCGAACATCATCGTCGAGCGAGTCACACCAGTGGTGGCCTCTATCGACGGCGACGATGGGTTCGGCTTCGTGACGGCGACGCGCGGCATGGACGAGGCCATGTCGATCGCGCGCGAATTCGGCATCGGAGTGGCCTGCGTGCGGCGAAGCACCCATTTCGGCATGGCTGCGTCCTTCGTGCTCCGCGCGGTCGAGGCGGGTTACATCGGGCTCGTCTTCACCAACGCGTCGCCCGCCATCCCGCCCTGGGGCGGCAGCAAGGCTGTCTTCGGGACCAGTCCACTGGCGGCCGGCGCGCCGGCCGGGCGAGCCCAGCCCTTCGTGCTCGACATGTCGCCGGCGGTGGCCGCGCGCGGTAAGATCCGGCGTTCCGCCCGGAGAGGCGAGCCGATCCCCTTGGGCCAGGCTCTGGATGTGGAAGGGAGACCGACCACAGATGCGACGGCGGCACTGGCCGGTGTGCTTCTTCCGATTGGTGGTCCGAAGGGAGCGGCCCTGTCGATGCTCATGGATATCTTAGGAGGTTTGCTGACGGGGGCGGCCTATGCGGGGCAGGTCCACAGCCAGTTCAGCGAGGTAGACGAGTGTCAGAACGTCGGCCATTTCCTGCTCGCGATCCGGCCGGATCTCATCCTCCCTCTGGAGGAGTACGAGGCCAGAATGGAAGCGCTTGTAAACGTCGTTCACGCATGCCCTCCAGCGGACGGTTTCAGCGAAGTTACCATGCCCGGAGAGCGGAGCGCACGGTTGGAGCGAGAGCGGCGCGTCTCGGGGATTCCCTATAAGAGGCGAGAACTGGCCGCTCTGGTTGCAATCGCCGCGGAGGCTGGGGTCGCCGGTCCGCCCGAGGGCGGCGCGTGAGTGGCGGGGGGAGCTTGAGCATCTTAGGTGCGCCTCTCATCATAGCTGGAACGGACCAAATTCAACTCCGAATGTGAGGAGATCGACGGGCGCGTGATCGCCTTTTTCGACCGCGGATCGAGGGCGACTCGCCGAATCTTTGAGTCGATGCAACGTACGTGTAGGTGAGGAGCAAGGGCCACATCGTCAGTCGCGGTGACCATCGCGGTCGGGGTCGACGGGGACAGTGGGCGTAAGGTGCTCGGCACTATCGGCCCGGCGGGGGCGGAGACGTTCTGGACGGGCTTCCTGCGCAATGTCGCCCGTCGCGGTCTCAGGGGCGTCAAGCTCATCATCTCAGATGCGCATGAGGGCATCAGGCGGTGGCGAAGGTGCTCAGCGCGATCTCGCAACGCTGCGAAGCGGCGCGAGGACTGGTTCCAGAGCCAGCTCGACCTCGATCCTGAGCGCCACGTATTCATCAACGAGAGTTGGCGTCGACAAACAATGCGGACCCCATCCACGGACGGGCTCCTCAATAGAGAAGGGAAACGGATGCGAACTTTCCAGCATCACTTCGCGCCTCTGCGCATCCAGTACGGCACCTCCTGCCTGGCCGAGCTGCCCGGAAAAATGGAGCGGTTGAAAGTCTCCCGCGCCGTTGTGATCACGGGCCGCAGCCTTGGAAGAAACCCGCTTGGACTGCCGCGCCTGCAGAGCCTGCTGCAAGATCAGGTCGTGGCCGTGTTTGACCGCGTGGAGGCGCACAGCCCCTTGCCCTCTGTCGAACACGCAGCCGAGATCCTGCGCGCGAGCGGAGCCGATGTGATCATTGCACTCGGCGGCGGATCGGCGGTCGTTACGGCGCGCGCTGCCGCGATCCTCTATGGTGAGGCCCGGCCGATAGAAGAGTTACATACGCGTTTTGAGCCGGGTAAGGCGCCCTTCTCTCCCAAGCTTCTCGCCCCGAAACTGCCGATCTTCGCGATCCCGACGACGGCGACAACCGCTTGCGCGAAAGCCGGAACCGCAATACTCGACCCTGTTACCCGGCGGCGGCTCACCCTCTTCGACCCGAAGACACGCGCTCGGGAGCTTCTTATCGATCCTGAGCTTGCCGCGGCCACTCCGCGGGCGCTGATGATGGATGCCGGCCTGCACAGCTTCTCAATGGCCGTGCAGGGTCTGGAATCACCCCGCCGGGAACCCTTCGCAGACGCGGCTCTGATTCACGCTCTACGCCTGCTTCGCGACAACCTTCCGCTGCTGGGGCGCGGCGGGGACGGCCCGGAGGTACGCGGAAATCTTGTACTGGCGGCGATTCTCGCCGGCGAAGGAACTGACCACACTGGCGGCGGCAGCCTGGTGTCCGTCATTGGCCATTGTCTGGGGGCGAGGACGAATGTCGGTAACGGGCTGATCAACGCGCTGCTATTGCCGCATACGATCCGCTTCAACGCGCCGGAGACAGGTGACCGACTGGCTGTTCTGGGAGAACTGCTTGGTGCACGATCCAGCAGCGCGGCCGATGTCGCAGACGCGTGCGCCCGCTACTTCGAAGTCCTTGGAGTCCCGCCGCGGTTAAGCGACGCTGGTATTGGCGAAGAGCTATTCGAATCCGTGGCGGAGGACGCCCGGTCCGATTGGTTCCTGTATCAGAACCCCCGCAAAATCCTATCGGGCGGCGAAATCGTCTCGCTCCTTCAGGACGCAAGCGGACCGACGGCGGCTGCGGCATCCAGGGCTGAGCCAAGCCCACTTAGCCGCTCATTCTGATTGGATACTGTGCTCGGCCGTGCTGTTTTCGTAAGCTCCTTCTGCAGGTGAGTATCGAACGCGGTCACCGGGAAGGGCGCCTTTTCGCCAAGAACTCCTCGTCCTCCGGCTTGCCCATGATCTCGCGGATGCCCGCGTCGAGTTTCGTCGCTAGGGAGTGAGTCTGAGCGTTTTGCGTTGATCACGCAACGCGCACGATCAGCCCAATGGGCTTCTCGCGTCTCCGGGCACGCCTCTCGACCTGCGCACGTTGGCGTTCAGAAACTTCCGGAGCTCGGATCATCCTTTCGCGCCAGGGGCGCCCGCGCCGTCGTGAATGCCAACGGCTCTCCTCCTCGTGCCGCACACGGCCAGCGTCTAGGAGCGGGGAGGCGCAGGGCCGGTGCTGAAGGTCGCCCGCCGCCCGGTTCCATTCATCAGGCGCTTGTCGGACACCCACTCGGTCCGGGGCCCTGCCGTGCTGATGCAAACCGACGTTCGACGCACGCCAACACCGGCCGACCAGCAGAGCGCGACCATGTTGGAGCGCGCTCCACCTACCCTTGTTCCTGGAAGGCTTCCTCGCGCGTTTTGCTTACTAAGGGCGAGAGCACGAGGACGAGCAGGAGGGCGGCGAAGAGCAGCATCACGGCGCTGATCGGACTGGTGACCAGCACCGTCGGGTCGCCTCTGGAAAGTAGCATGGCGCGGCGCAGGAACTCCTCCATCATAGGACCTAAAATGAAGGCCAGCATGAGGGGTGCCGGCTCCGCGTCGAGCTTACGGAATACGTAGCCAATCACCCCGAATACCGCCATCAGGTACACGTCGAAGGTGGTGTTGTTGAGGGAGAACACCCCGATCGCGCAGAACACGATGATCGCTGGGTAGAGCAGGTGATAGGGCACCGAAATCATCTTCACCCACAGCCCGATGAGGGGCAGATTAAGGACCAACAGCATCAGGTTGCCGATCCACATGGACGCGATCAGGCCCCAGAACAGGGCCGGCTGCTCGGTCATAACCGAGGGCCCGGGCTGGATGCCCTGGATGGTCATGGCGCCGAGGATCAGCGCCATCACGGGGCTTGATGGTATGCCGAGCGTCAGCATCGGGATGAAGGAGGTCTGCGCGCCGGCGTTGTTGGCGGCCTCCGGCGCGGCGACGCCTTCGATGGCGCCCTTGCCAAACTCCTGCCGGTTCCGGGACACCCGCTTCTCCAGCGAGTAGGCCCCGAAGGAGGCGAGGACTCCCCCCCCGCCTGGCAGGATGCCTAGCACCGAGCCAAGGGCCGTGCCGCGCAGGACGGGCGCAATGATGCGGCGCCAGTCCTCCCGAGTGGGGAAGAGCCCGGTCACCGTCTTCAGGGTCACCTCCCGGGTGAGTTCATGCTCCAGGTTGGCGATGATCTCGCCAATACCGAACACCCCCATGGCCACCACCACGAACCCGACCCCATCGGCGAGTTGGGGTATCGCAAAGGTGTAGCGCACCGTGCCCGAGTTCACGTCCGTCCCCACGAGCCCCAGAAACAGCCCGAGCAGGATCATGCCGAGCGCGTGCAGCAGCGAGCCGTGCGCCAGCACGATGGACGCCACGAGACCCAGCACCATGAGCGAAAAGTACTCGGCCGGGCCGAACTTCAGGGCCATTTCGGCCAACGGCGGCGCGAATAGCGCGATCAGGATAGTGGCGACCGTACCCGCGAAAAACGAGCCGATGGCCGCGGTGGCGAGCGCGCGGCCCGCCTTGCCCTGCCGCGCCATCTGGTAGCCGTCTATGGCGGTTACTACCGACGAGCTCTCGCCCGGCAGGTTGACCAGGATGGCCGTGGTAGAGCCCCCGTATTGAGCGCCGTAGTAGATGCCGGCTAGCATGATGAGGGCCGCCACGGGCGGTAGCCCGAAGGTGATGGGCAGGAGCATGGCGATGGTGGCTACGGGTCCAAGGCCCGGCAGCACGCCGACGGCGGTGCCGAGGAGCACGCCCAGGAAGCAGTAGAGCAGGTTCTCCAGGCCCGTCGCCGTTTGCAGGCCGAGCCAGATGTTAGCGAAGACATCCACGGAGGTCTCCTCGGGCTCTAGCGGGCCGAGCCGCCGAGCACGGCCGGTAGGACGGGTTGCAGCCACGAGCCCACGAGGGGGGTGGGGATCCCCAAGCCCTTAACGAACACGAGAGCGCAGAACACCAGGAGACCAAGGAGACCTGCCGCAGCGGCCCAGTCGAAACGGAACTTCCTGCTAGCGGCCGCGCTCATGAGCACCATGACAAGCATGGCGGCGAGGAGGCCCGCGGCGTTGACGAGGGCCGCGAAGGCCACGAGGCCGCCGGTGACGAGGAGCATGGACCCGACGGCGAAGCCGCTGATCGGCTGGCCGGAAACCACAAAGGAGCGCACTAGCGTGATGAGGCCGAACAGGAGTAGCAGGCCCGAAATCACCGAGGGGAAGTAGGCCGGCCCCATGCGCCCGGCCGAACCGAACGAGTACTCGCGCCCGACAATCAGCCCCAGCGCCCCCACGCCAAGGTAGATCATGCTCATCCAAAAGTTTTTTGGACTGCGGATGATGGCGCCCATAACAGATCTCCTAGCAGGCTGTTCAGGCTCTCAGACGGCTCTGGGGGCCGTTTGGGCGCTGATCTTGCCGCTTTCCAAGCCGAGGGCCAACTAAAATGCCAATGCCGACCCGGGGAAGCGTTCCATCCTCGCCGCGATGCCCGGACAGAGGTGCGAGATCCCGTCGCAGGTGCCGATTGGGCCTGCGATCGCGAACCCTCCAATTTCCGGGATCAGTCCTCGATGGCCGCAGACCACCGTCTGGGGTCGTCGCTATAGCCCAGCGCTTCGACGGCCTTCTCCTCGCCCCCTGGCCCGGCTGCGAACAGGAGCGTGACGTCACGTGGCTCGGCGGTCTCGAGGAAGGATTATGCAGCGGGGCGAGCAGGCCGTCCGGTACCACGACTCCGACGAAGCCGGACCTGCAGGGCGCGGGGCCTTTCTGGATGGCAGACTCGGCGGGGTGGCGAAGTCTTCGCGCATGACCTCTGCGAGACGGTTTCTGCGCAGTCCAGCCGCCGTCCATGCGCCCCCGGCGGATCGCGATCGTGAGGTGCCATGACACGCTGGTGCGGAACTTCGGGGTTCAACGCTTCGAGTCGAAAGACATCAGGGCAGGCTCGCTGATCAAGAGCCCCGGTGACTCTCACTCGATCTTTACGCCGATTTTCTCGACAAGTTGCTCGTAGTCGTTGAACTCGCGCCGCAAAAGCGAGCCGAACTCGTCCACTGTGTTCACGAAGGGCTGTGCGCCGGCCCGCTCCAGTTTCTCTACTACCTCTGGATCAGAAAGCGCCTTCGCGACTTCCGCATTAAGTCGTGTAATGATGTCCCGCGGCACCTTGGCCGGCGCGAACAGGCCGAACCAGACGTCAACGCCTGCATCCGCGAAACCGGCCTCTGCCATCGTGGGTACATCCGGCAGTACTGGCGCGCGGCTGGCGCCAGTGGCCAACGCCAAAAGACGTCCATCTTTGACCGGCGCACGCGCTGAAGGCAGCGTTGTCACCGTGTAGTCAACGCGCCCGGCCATGATGTCCGTAAGTGCATCCGTAGTGCTTTTGTACGGGATGTGCACTGCCTCAAAGCCAGCCGCCACCCGGAACTTCTCCGCGGCCAGATGCGTGCTCGTGCCGACACCGGCGGATGCGAAGGTGAGCGAGCCAGGCTTGGCTTTTGCCGCCGCGACAAGCTCGCGTAAGCTCTTGTGACCTGTTGCGGCCGACGTCACCAGCACAAGCGGGGAGGTGCCCATAGTGGCTACACCGACAAAGTCACGGCGAGGGTCATACGGGATTTTTTTTGTTAGTGCAGGAACGGCGGTGAACCCGGATGCATCGGCTAACAGCGTGTAGCCGTCCGGAGCGGCCGAGGCGACGGCGGCACCGGCAATCGTGCCAGCCGCTCCGGGCCTGTTTTCCACCACAAACGGCTGGCCAAGCACCTTCGATAGCTTATCCGCTACCAGCCGCGCGGCAAAGTCGATCCCCGTGCCTGGGCCGTAGGGCACCACCACGCGCACTTGGCGCGAGGGATACTCCTGAGCGTGTGCGCCAACGGCTGCGATTGCGAAGCACAGGACTGCTACCCAACGAGTGAGGGATGCCATGCGGAGCTCCTGGGTTGATCTAACGGAGACTGGAGGTGGCCGTACTGATTGGGTGCGAGTTTTCAATTTCTCGAATGCGAGTAGCATACTCCAAGGCTCTCGCCCATGTCATCCGCGATCCCTTGTTCGGTGTCGTAAAGAGCGGCATCCGCGAATTTGGATGGACCTGCAGGCAATCTGACGTGCGCGTGCGGGAGACGGGGGACGGCCCCAGCTCCGTGCCGAATCTGCGCATCGGCTCGAACTTAGACTGCCACGGGCTCTGCTGGATATGCCGGAGGGAAGCTTCAGCAACGGTTCCTGTGAAACACTTCCGAGGAAACCGTCCCGCTACTCAGAGCGGCCAGTTGAACGCCGATAACGACCACTCTCGCGTCGCGTCTTGACCCAGAGGACCTGCGTGATGTGATCGGTGCCTATCATCGCTGCGTCACCGAGACGGTGGTGCGGTTCGACGGATTTGTCGCCAAGTACATGGGCGACGGCGTTCTGGTCTATTTCGGCTAGCCGCAGGCCGACGAGGCCGATGCCGAGCGTGCGGTACGCGCCGCTTTAGCGACCCTGGAGGCAGTCGGTCAGTTTGCGCCGGCTGGAGAGCCCTTAGTGGGACGGATTGGTCTAGCCACAGGCCTTGCTGTGGTTGGCGACCTGCTCGGTGCCGGTGCCGCACAGGAGCAGGCCGTCGTGGGCGAGACCCCGAACCTTGCTGCACGGCTGCAGGGGCTTGCCCAGCCCGGCTGTGCAGTAATCGACGCCGAGACACGACGGCGCATCGGTGGCTTGTTTGACTGTGACGAGCTTGGCGCGGTTCAGCTGAAGGGGCTGCCTGGCCTCATACGTGCCTGGCAGGTGCTCGGCGAGGCCCGGGTTCAGAGCCGCTTTGAGGTCATGCACCCGGCCACCCTTGCGCCGCTGGTTGGGCGTGAAGACGAACTCGACCTACTGCTGCGCCGCTGGCAGCAGGCCCGGGCGGGTGAGGGGCAGGTGGTGCTCGTCTCGGGCGAAGCTGGGATCGGTAAGTCCCGCCTGATCGCTGCGCTCGAGAACGAGCTGACCGCGGATGAGCTTGTGAGGCTCAAGTACTTCTGCTCGCCACACCACCGGAACAGCGCACTCCAGCCCATCATCGCACGCTGGGAGAACGAGGCGGGCTTCGTGCGCGGCGAGGCCGCAGAGGCACGCCTCGGCAAGCTCGAAGCACTCCTGCTACCACTCAGAGCTCCACCGGAGAAGGTGGCTCTCATCGCTGAGATGCTCGGCGTCCCAGGCGGAGAGCGGTATCCTCCGCTCGATCTCAGTCCCCCGCGCAAGAAGGAGCAAACTTTCAGAGCTTTGGGTCGTGTCCTGGAGCAAAGGGTCCGGCAAAGCCCTGTGCTGATGCTGTTTGAGGATGCGAATTGGGCCGACCCAAGCTCCCTTGAGCTGTTGGACAGGGTGCTGGCGCGACTGGCGTCGCTGCCGGTACTGCTCGTCATCTCCTACCGCCCGGAGTTCCAGGCCCCTTGGATCGGCCAACCCGGTGTGAGCGTGATCGCGCTGAGCCGTCTCGGTCCACGCCACGCGGCAACGCTCGCCTCTCAGGTCGTCGTTGACCAAGCCCTGCCGGCCGGGATGCTGGAGTCCATTGTGATTCAGAGCGACGGCGTGCCCCTGTTCATCGAGGAGTTGACCAAGGCGGTGCTGGAGAGTGCAGGCCGGGCCTCCGCGTCAGCCCTGCCGGTGCCCAGCACCTTGCAGGCTTCGCTCATGGCACGGCTGGATCGGCTTCCGGCCGCCAATCAGGTGGCGCAGATCGGCGCGGTGATCGGTCGGGAGTTCAGCCACGAGCTGCTGGCCGCGGTTGCGGGGCTTTCCGAAGCGGCCCTGTCACGAGGACTGGGCGATCTCGTGGGGGCCGGCCTGGCCTTCCGTCGCGGCACACCGCCTGATGCCGTCTACTCGTTCAAGCATGCCCTCGTGCAGGATGCCGCCTACGTCAGTCTGCTACGGGGCACACGACAGGAGTTGCACGCCCGGATCGCCAAGGCTCTGGAGACCAGGATTCCCGAGCGGGTGGTTGCTGAGCCCGAGGTACTGGCGCATCACTTCACGCAGGCCGGCCTGACCGCGCAGGCCGTCGACTACTGGCTGGGCGCCGGCGAACATGCGGCCGGTCGCTCGGCTAATGCTGAGGCAGTCGCGCACCTTCGGCGTGGGCTGGACCTGGTGGCCGCCCTGCCACCAGGGTCCGACCGTGCCCGCCGCGAGCTGGCGCTTCGGCTGGCGATCGGCGGACCGCTGATTGCGACGCAGGGGTTTTCAGCGACCGAGACGACCGAGGCCCACGCGCGGGCACGAGAGCTTTGTGAGGAGTACGGCGATAACGGACAACTGCTCCTCGCTGTATATGGCGAGTGGGCCGGGCGGTATATGCGCTCCGAAGTGCAGGACATGCGTGCTCTGGCAGCGCGCTTCAGAGCCCTTGCAGACCGAGATGCCCGGCCTGGGGTCCGCCTCGTTGCTACCCGGATGCTCGCGATTGACCGGCTCATCAGTGGGGAGCTGGTCGAGGCTCGAACCCTGTTCGAGAGCATCCTGACGCGCTACGACCCGGCCGAGCAGCAGGGCCTGGCCGCCTCCTTCGGCCTCGACGCACGAGCCGCCTGTCTCACTTATATGACGTGGGTGTTGTGGGCTCTGGGTTACCCGGATCAAGCGTCACAAGCCGGCCAGGACGCGATCGCTTGGGCGGAACAGCTGACCCACGCCAACTCCAAAGGCAACCCGCTTTGCTGGGGCGGCGCGATGCTGGATCTTCTGCTGCGTCGGGCAGCCCAGGCAGAGGCCAAAGCACGGGAACTGATCCGCTTCTGCGACGCCGCCCGGCTACCGTTCTGGGGATCTTATGGGCGCGTATTCCTCGGCATAGCGATCGTTGATCAAGGTGATGGCGAGGCAGGGTTGGAGATGGTCCGGGCGGGCTTTGCCGACCTCTCGGCCGCGGGCGGACGGGGTCTAGTGCCACTTCTTCTTGGCTGGGCAGCCGAAGCGGAGGCCAAAGCGGGCTTGGTCGAGGATGCCCAACGCACCATCGAGCAGGCCCTGGCCAGTCTTGCAGATACAGGTCAGGCGATCTGGGAGGCTGAGCTGTATCGGATGAGGGCAGGCCTGCGGCTCTTTGCTCGGCCCAGCGAGCAAGCTGACGTCGAGCACGATCTTCAGCATGCGCTCGAGCTCGCTCACCGTCAGCAAGCAAGAACCGTTGAGCTGCGCGCCGCGACCGACCTTGCCAGGCTCTGGCGTGATCAGGGCAAGGACAGGAAGGCCCACGATCTGCTCGCTCCGATCTATGGCTGGTTCACAGAAGGCTTCGATCCACCGGATCTGAAGGAGGCCGCGGCGCTGCTCCATGAGCTGCGTGAGTAGTGGTGAGACCCGACCCATAACATATCGGACGGGCTCCTAGCGCCGGAGGATCACACCCGCTCTGCTGAAAGCGAACCTGGCTGGTGCCGGTGAATCCTGCCGTGCCCCGGAAGGTGTAATTCGCAGACCTGTTCAGCCGTGTAGGTATGATGATGAATTCTTGTTCTCAGAGTCTGCAAACTTTACCTGACTAAGTCGTTCTGCCATGCACGCTCGGGTGCAGCGCCCTCGTTCGAGAGCTCGGGCTCCTGCGGCTCAGGTTCTGCGTTCAATGCAATGGACGCCTTATCGTATGCAGCCTCACCACTCACCTCAGCACTAACCCAGAGCGGTGGCTGAAACCCCTCAGCCTCGCCGGACGCTCGGAAACGAGACGCTCAGAAGATCAAAGTCTCGCCCTGCGAGCACCTGTTCCAGAACAGCAGTGATCCCTGTGGCCAAGGCGATGGGGGTGCACTCGTAAGCGATCTTGCCATGCGCCACATCGAGCAGCGCCTGAGCTTGCGAGCGCGGCAGCTCCGTTGCCTCCTCGACGAGCTGCCCCTCGGGGCCAGATACCATCATAACCAGGTGACAATGGGGTGGGTTCAGGCGCACGAAGTGGGTGCGCTGGAGCGTGTTAGCAAAGTAGCCCTCGAACACGCGTCCTTGGGTGCCCTGGTCCTTGCGGATGAGGCGGGCGAGGGCAGGGGAGACGAGAAAGCGGCGGGTGTGGGCCATGACAACTCCTTCGGTCACAGCTCACAAAGAGAACCACTCTGATCAAACCATGGCATGGGTCGGCCGCCACTGAGGTCGGACCTTTTCGCAGTGGTATTCTTGTTGAGCCGGTTCAGGGTTGAAGGCAGGTCGCTCCTCCTCTGTCCGTCGAGGCCTCAAGAACTTGAAGCGCCAGACCAGTGCGGCCCCCCTTGGCACAGCCGCGGGTCACCTAATCTCCAGACGTACCGCTCTCCGCCTCCGGCCACAGCTCAAGTTGTGCGGCCTTGAAGGTCAGCTTTTGCGATCGGCTCCGCCGGCGGCTGGAGCGCTCAGCCTGACTGCGTGCGCCGCCTGGGCTAGCAGTTGCGTCAGGTTCTAGTCCCGGCAGCAGGTGTTGAGGAGGGGGCTCCCCAGCTTCTGCTTCTGACAATGGCGGAGATGACTGCAGATCATCCCCGAGCCTACCGTTGTGGACGCTCGACAGGAGCGGGAGTTCCTGAGGTTCACGGAGCCCGGACTTAGGGTCCGCTTGTACAACCCGACCGTCAGCTGATTGCGCTTCAGGCTTAGCGAGCCTCTCGCTGCTTACTTCGTGAGATGAGCGCGGCTCCCCCTCGTCATCGCGGACATCTCGCACCGGAAGGTCATCAGGTGCGTCATCGAAGGTATCATCAGCGCCTTCATCCCAACCCGTGAAGGAGCGGGCACTTGGTGACCTGCCGCTCTTGTTCTGTCCGGATGATGCGGCTCGGCGACGTCGCATACGTTCCCCTGACCTGCTTGGTGGGCCCTGACCTAGCGGGGTCTCTACCGAACATCCTCATAGCTGCCCCGCCTCGGGGTGCGCCGATCCCACTCCTCGGAGGGCGGCTGATCCAGATCGCGACCTGAGCCGAAGAGAGCGTTGCCGACCTGCACCACGGCAGCCCAGGTGTCCGCCACGAGAGGACGGGCAGAGGGGCCAAGCGCCACCGCTAGCGCAAAGCCGAGCACGAAGGGCAGGATCCAGTGCCGGACCAGCACCCACAGGACGCCAATCACCAGAAGCGGGATGAGGATCGATAGGGCATGTTCAGGAAACATCAGCGAGGGAGATCTCCAGCCAATCAGGCGCGCTTCCCTGGACCGGGACCATGGCGATCCTCTGACCGCCTCCTGATGCGGAGCAGATCGTCTCTGGGGTCCTGCTGACTCACGAGATCGCCTCTACTGCTGTTAGTCTTGCCTACCAAGAGCGTGCGGCAGCGGAAATATGAGCCTGCGTGGTGGCTCGGCCTGAGTCGCTTTAGAGCATCGGAATTCCCATATCCAGCCTATGCCCCACTCTGCTGGATCTGCTCCAACACCTGACCTGTTCGACTACGTGCCTGCACCCCCGCAGCGCAGCCCGCGCACGTTGCCCAAAGTCACCTCACCTGCTTCTGATCTTGGCAGTCTGTCTGACGCTCGCTTGGCTCGGCTTCTCGTTGACGCTGCCACGGAGCTGAAGCGGCGTAGGATTGTGGCCTCAGCAACGCGTCCTGAGGTGAGCCAAGCGATTCAGGAGGCTGCTCATCACCTTAAGGCGATGGTTCCGAAGAGGGCAGGGCGGGTGAAGCGGTCCTCCGCGTCTGAGGCTATCCCCGCGTTGCAGGAAGCAAATCGCAAGGCGATTCGAACGGCACTGCAGGCCGGTGTGGCGCTAGGGCAGGCCGCCAAGCACTTTGGCTTGTCTCTTGCTACCCTGCGGAAGGCTCTTGCGGCAGACTAGTCGTCGCTCGTTCTAGTCCTGCAGATCACGCAGGCTGGATCTCTACCGATCCTCATACTCGAAGTTTGACCCTATGCCACGTCCCCTGAAGCCGAAGACGCTGACCCACATCACCCCTGCTCGGGAGGGGAGCACCTACCAGCTCGAGATCGAAGATGAGGCCGGCAAGCGAGTGCTGTTCGCGCTCACCTCCGACCAGGCGCTGCTTCTGGCTGAGCAGCTCGACGGCCTCTTGGCTGATGAAGAGGAGGAGCTGCATCCCAGGCCTGCAGCCGTTCAGGCTACACTACCGGTACCTGCAGGGCGAGGGAGCGTAGGGCTCGGGAACCTTGGGACACTGAAGTGGTTCAACCCCACCAAAGGCTTTGGCTTTGTTACGCCCGATAGCGGAGGCGAGGAGCTCTTCCTGCACCGCTCTGTCGTGGAGCAGGCAGGCCTACGAGATTTGGCCGAGGGCACGCCGGTACGGGTGGAGACAAGCAAGGGTAACAAGGGCCACAGGTCAGCGCTCTGGCCCTCGCGTGAGCTCCTCGGCTTATCTCACGGATCGGTAGACTCACCACGACGGCTCTCTCATCATTAGCCCCCTCCATCATGTACATTGGAAGGAGGCAACCGAAGTGAGGGCCAGCATCGTCAAGTGAGGATCAGGCGATGACGACCGGGCTTCGTTGCCGTCGGTTCTCGGCCTCGATTTGAGCTTTGAGCAGCCAAATCTCGGCTTCGTGCGAAGCGCAGAGCTGGAGCCAGCGCTCGGCCGGCATGTCGGCGGGACGCCATGCGCTCAGCATGATCAGGCAGGTGTCCGATTCGTAGCCTACGGTCTGTCCTGGTGCGACCCGGGCCGAAATGCGGAAGGCGAGGCGTTCGGGGCGCCCCACCGAATAGTCGACCAGCATCCGAGCGGGGTCGGCATCGATACTGAACCACCCCTTGGATCCGTCGAACAAGGACAGCCCCGTGTACAGCCCATTCTCACGGTCCCAGGCCGTGGCGAAGCAGCCGAGCGACCACCGTCCGAGCTGAAGTGGATCGCTCAGATACGCGAACGCAGCATCGGCAGGGGCGAGAACATGGGCTGTGGCGAGGTGGCCAAGCGTAGACATCAGCGCGCATCCTGAGCATGAGAGAACAATCCGGGCGGACAAGTGTGGGCAAGCGGGCCAATCAGGGCCTCGTACCAGCTTGAGGCAGCCATCCGTAACGCTCCCGCCGTTGGGCGTGCAATCAACTCCGCCAATCGATCGCATCGAGCCCCGTCCCACACCCGGAGCCCGTGAACGGCCAGCCGGCAACAGGTTCGTACTGTTTTGGCCTCAGGCCTTCTCATGTGCCGTCCCACATGCTGATATCGGCCGCATGAGCATATCCCTTCTGGAGGTGCGCGGCCTTGCCCGCAGCTTTGGCGCTATGCGTGCGGTCGACGATATCGGCTTCGACGTCCGCAAAGGGACGATCACGGGGCTGATCGGCCCGAACGGCGCCGGGAAGAGCACCGCCTTCGGGCTGATCGCCGGCGCCATTCGGAGCGATGCTGGGGAGATCCGCTTCAAGGGACAACGGATCAGCGGCCTGTCCCCGGACCGGATCTTTTGCGAGGGGCTTGCTCGGACGTTTCAGATCCCACGACCCTTTCCCAAGATGACCGTGCTCGAAAACGTGATGTTCGCGCCGCTCGGGCAGACGGGGGAACGGTTCTGGGCGAACTGGTTCCGGTATGCCTCGGTCCGGAACGAGGAGAAGCGCATCCGCGATCGCGCCATGGACGTGCTCGGCTTCACGGGTCTTGCCCCCAAGGCGAACGACCTGGCCGGAGAATTGTCCGGCGGCCAGCAGAAGCTCCTGGAACTCGCTCGCGTGTTGATGACGGAGCCCAGTCTCATCCTGCTGGACGAACCGGCGGCCGGCGTGAACCCGACCCTGCTCGAGGTTCTGATCCAGAAGATCCTAGCCCTGCACGAGCGCGGCATCACCTTCCTGATCGTCGAGCACAACATGGACATGGTGATGAGCATCTGTAACCCGATCATCGTCATGGCGCAGGGGCGCATCATTTTTGAGGGGCCGGCGGCGGCCGTCCGGGCCGACCGGCGCGTCATCGACGCATATCTGGGAGACGTGGCGGCGTGACGGAGCCCATCCTTGTCGCCCGGCATGTCGTCGCGGGTTATGTCCGCGGCATGCCGATCGTCCACGATGTCTCGATCGAGGTGGCGCAGGGGGAGATCGTCACGATCATCGGACCGAACGGTGCGGGAAAGTCGACCTTCCTGAAGGTTGTCGCGGGTTTGGTTCTGCTGGAGGGCGGATGGATTGAGTACCGTGGGCGCGACATCACCGGATTGCCCGCCCATGAGTTGGTCCAGTCCGGTGTGGGCTTCGTTCCCCAGACGGGAAACGTGTTCACCACCCTGAGCATCCAGGAAAACCTCATGATCGGGGGCCATACCCTGGCGGGCGCCGCGCTCCGATCCCGGCTCGCCCGGACCTACGAGCAGTTCCCGATGCTGGCCGAGCGCCGCTTCGCGCCGGGCGGCGTGCTGTCCGGGGGACAGCGCCAGATGCTCGCGGTCGCCCGTGCCTTGATGACCGATCCGGACGTTCTCATGCTCGATGAGCCCACCGCCGGCCTGTCTCCAAAGATCGTCGGAGAGGTCTTCGCGGGTCTCCGCAAGCTCGTGCAGGACGGGGTGGCGATCCTCATGGTCGAGCAGAACGCCAAGGCGGCGCTCCGGGTATCGGATCGCGGCTATGTCCTCGTCGAGGGACGCAACCGCATCCAGGGGCCGGCCGCCGATCTGCTCGCGGATCCTGCCGTCGGCGAAGCATTCCTGGGCGGACGGAGGGTTGCGGAGTGATCGGCCAGGCTATTGCGGACGGGTTTCTCACCGGGGCTATCCTGGCGCTTGGGGCGATCGGCGTTTCCTTGAGCCTCCAAATCCTGAGATTCGCCAACTTCTCGCATGCCGAGCTGATCACGTGGGGCGCCTACCTCGCTTTCAGCTTCGTGGGCTTCGCCACAGCCGGACTGCCTTTAGGGCCGCTCTCCTTCGGGTGGCCCTTGCTGGTCGCGGTCGTGGTATCGGGATTGGCGACGGGCCTGCTGGCCCTCATCATGGACGAACTCGTGTTCCGGCGCCTCCGGGCCCGCCTCGCCCACGGGCTCACGATGGTGTTCGCAGGCTTCGGCCTCGCCCTCATCCTGCGGAACCTCGTCCTCCTCATCTGGGGACCGGAGGCGCAGTATTATACGAACGAGCTGCAGATCGCTCTCGAGGTCCTGCCCAACGTTCGCATGCTGCCGGATCAGATGTTCGTCCTGGCCCTCACCCTCGTCGTGGTCGTCGCGCTCCACCTCGTCCTGAAATACACCCGGCTCGGGATGTCCATGAGGGCGATGGCCGAGAATCCGTCTCTCTCCCGCGTCTGCGGGGTCCGGGTGGAGACCGTCATTCGCTGGACATGGGTGATCAGCGGCATGCTCGCGGCGGGTGCCGGCATCTTCTCCGGTCTTACGGTGCAACTCCGGCCCGAGATGGGCTTCAACCTTCTCCTGTCCATCCTGACCGCCGCGATCCTGGGGGGCACCGGCAGCCTGTTCGGCGCTGTCGCCGGCGGGTTCCTGGTCGGCCTCGCCGAGAACCTGTCGGTGCTCGTCATCCCCGCCGGCTACAAGGCCGCCGTTCCGTTCCTGATGCTGCTTCTGGTGCTCTCTGTCCGACCGCAGGGTCTGTTCGGCGCCCGCGAGAGAGGTTGACCCCATGACCGGGCTCCTGTCCTACCTCGTCTTCTTTGCGATCATCGTCACGATCCTCAGCATCGTCACCCTCGGCCTCAACCTCCAGTGGGGCTCCACCGGGCTGTTCAATGCGGGCGTGGTCGGGTTTTACGCGATCGGCGGGTACACGCTCGCCATCCTGACCGCTCCTGCGCGCCCGGAACTCCTCGGGAATTTCGGCCTGCCCTGGATCGTTGGAATCCTCGGCGCCCTGGGGGCATCCGCCCTCGTCGCGACCTGCGTGGGCTTGGTGACGGTTCGCCTCCGGGGCGATTATCTCGCGATCGCGACCTTCGGGATCGCGGTCACCATCCAGCTCGTCGCTCTGAACTGGGAAGGTTTGACCGGAGGAAGCTTGGGTCTCACCTCCATTCCACGTCCCATGAGCGGCTCTTTCGAGACGCCGTTCAGCTACAACCTGTTCTTTCTGGCGCTCACCGCAGCCACTTGCATGCTGGTCTACTGGGCATTGGAGAGGATCGTCCGCTCGCCATGGGGCCGCGTTCTGAAGGGCATCCGCGAGGACGAGGAGGCAGCCATCGCGCTGGGAAAAAGCGCGCGCTCTTTTCGATTGCAAGCCTTCGTGCTCGGTTCCACCATCATGGGCCTTGCGGGAGCCCTCTATGTCAGCTTCATCGGCTTCGTCAGTCCGTTCGATTTCGTCCCGATCATCACGTTTCAGGTCTGGACCATGCTGATCGTGGGCGGGAGCGGCAACAACAAGGGCGCCCTGCTGGGGGCGCTCATCGTCTGGGGCCTGTGGAGCGCCAGCGGCACGCTCATCTCGAGCATGGTCCCGGCCGCGTACCAGACGCAAGGCGGCGCCGTGCAGGCGATCCTCATCGGCTCGGTGCTGGTTCTGACCCTGCTCTTCAGGCCGCAGGGCCTGATCGGGGAGGAGCCGGTCGTCTCGCGCCACGTGACTTGAAGAGAACGATCTCGGCCTACGCATGCGAACGCTCGCAAAATGGGGGAATGACATGAAACTGCTCGCGACGCTTTCAACGAGTGCCGTCCTGGTCGCCGGGCTGGCGGCGGGTGAGGCACAGGCCCAGGGCAGGCCTGCCTGCCCGGTCAAGCTCGGCGGCATCCTGCCCTTGACAGGTTCCATGGGCCCCGTGGGGAAACGCATCGCGGACAGCGCCCAGCTCGCCGTCAAGCACGTCAACGAGGGAGGCGGGGTCAAGGGCTGCCCCGTGCAGTTCATCCTGCGCGACGACCAGGGCCAGCCGACGGTCGGGGTCGACGCCGCCAAGTATCTCGTCGAAGTCGAGGGCGTCCCGGCGATGACCGGCACGGTGTCGAGCGGCGTTTCCCTGCCGATCCTCACCTCCATCGCGGCCCCGTCCAAGATCCCGATGATCAGCTGCTGCTCGACGGCGGCGACCTTCACGACCCTCGCGCAGGAAGGCAAGACGGGCGGCTATTTCTTCCGCACGCTCCCGACCGTGAAGACCCAGGCCTACGCCTCCGCGAAGGTCGCGGCCGACCGCGGCTACAAGCGCGTGGCGATGATCTACATCAACACGGATTTCGGCAGCGGCATGGTGAAGGACTTCACCAAGGCCTTCACCAAGCTCGGAGGCGAGGTGGTCAAGACCGTCGCCTACAACGAGAACCAGCCCTCCTACCGGGCCGAGGTCAATTCCGCTCTGGCGGAGAAGCCCGACGCCGTCTTCATGGTCGCCTTTCCCCAGGACGGCGCGACGATGACGCGCGAATGGATCTCCCTCGGCGGCACCCAGAACCTGATCCTCAACAACTCGCTGCGCAGCCCCGAATACGTCAGGTCCGTGGGACCGCGTTTCCTCCAGAACGCCGTCGGCATGGACAACGCCTCCACCGCCGGACCGACGGTCGATGCGTTCAAGCAGAGCTTCCAGGCGGCCTACAATGCGAGCCCGGACGGGCCCGGCATCTACAACCAATACGATGCCGTGATGGTGCTCGGCCTTGCCATGAACATCGCGCCGGACCTGACGGGACCGGCCATCCGCGATGCGATCCGCAAGATCCAGGATCCGGCCGGGACAGTCGTGGGGACCGGACCGGAGGAGTTCAAGAAGGCCTTGGCCCTCATCAAGGAGGGCAAGCCGATCCGCTATACCGGCGCCACCGGACCGGTGGAGTTCGACGCCAACGGCGACGTCGGTGGCGCCGCCCTGATCTGGAACGTCAAGGGCGAGCAGCTCGGCGTCGACCGCACCCTGACGATCGAGGACATGAACGCGCTGTTCAAGCAGATCGACGGCTGATCGGGCAAGATGGGGCGGCCCTGTCCCGGTGCCGCCCCTGCTCCGCGCGATGCTATGACAAACCGGCAGGGGCCTCCGCCCGATTCTCGCGCACAGGCGCTGCTCGACGCGCAATTCACCCTCGATACCATCCCCGATCTCGAAGCCGTCCGCGCCCGCCGCAGGGCCGCCGCGGATGAAGGCCTGCGGCGCTTCGAGGTTCGGCGCGACATGCCTTACGGCGCGCATCCGGCCGAGACGCTCAACATCTTTCCGGCAAAGGGCAGAACGGGGCCGGCTCCTGTCCTGGTGTTCATCCACGGGGGCTTCTGGCGCTCCATGGAGGCGGCGGAGTTCAGCTTCCTGGCGCCGGGATTCGTCCCGTTCGGCGCCTCCCTCGCAGTCATCGATTATCCGCTCATCCCCGCCGTCTGGCTGGCCGACATCGTCGAATCCTGCCGCCGTGCCGCCCTCTGGCTGCATCGAGAAGGCGCAGCCCATGAGATCGATCCGGAGCGGATCTTCATCGCCGGAAACTCCGCGGGCGGCCATCTCGTGGCGGAGCTCGCGGATCGCGCGTGGCTGCGCGGCACGCAGGCGCCTTCGACCCTCGTCAAGGGAGCGACCGCCATCAGCGGGCTCTTCGATCTCGGGCCGGTCGCGGCATCGTCTCAAAACGAGACGCTGCACCTCACGCCAGACGAGGTCGTCCGCTTCAGCCCCCTGCTGCGGCCGGTCGATATTGGCGCGCCGGTCATCGTCGCAGTGGGCGCAGATGAAGCCGAGGTGTTTCTCGACCAGTCGAGGAGGTTCGCTGGGCATGTCGGTGCCGCCGGGGTCGACGTCGATCACCGGGTCGTTGCCGGCACCAACCACATCACCGTCGTTCTGGACGCTCTCGCCGATCCGGAAGCCGACCTCAATCGGGCCGTGCGGCGCCAGATGGATCTGCTCTGAGGCCGGGCCGGCCACCAATGCGGACGCTTGTTCGGCACGGCGCCGCACCGTATGCGTGGCCGGATGTAAGGGGAGGAGCGGCGAATGGCCCGTTGGACGATTTCTTCCGGCTCCAAATTCGAGGAGATGGCCGGCTATTCCCGCGCCGTGGTCGACGGCGAATGGATTTTCGTGTCCGGAACGGCGGGCTACGATTTCGCGACCGGCACGATCTCGAGCGACGCCGCCGAGCAGGCGCGCCAGTCGCTGGCGACCATCGCCCGCACCCTCGAGCAGGCCGGCGCATCGCTCGGCGACGTCGTTCGTGTCCGGGTTTATCTCTCCGACCGGGCCGACGTGGTCGCCGTCTCGACGGTGCTGGGGCAGACGTTCTCCGATCCGCGCCCCACCAACACGACCATCATCTGCGGCTTCGCGATGGAGGAGATGAAGGTCGAGCTCGAGGTCACGGCCTTGAGGCGGGGCTGAACCCAGCGAGCGCGCGACACCGATGCTCGTCCTGAACTGCGAAACGGTGACGGCCGTCCTCCCCATGGCGGAATGCATCGCCGCGATGGAGGAGGCCCTGTCGGCCTTCGCCGGAGGCGCGTACCACCAGCCCCCGCGGATGCAGATCCGCCCGGGCGAAGCATCGACGGTGATGGGGCTCATGCCGGCTTTCCGGCACGAGGGCCGCCGGCTCTGGGCCGTCAAGGATGTCCTCGTCGCGCCGGGGAACCGGACGCGGGACCTCGATAGCCACCAAGGCGCCGTCCTCCTCCACGACGGGGAGACAGGCGAGCTGCTCGCCCTCGTGGACGCCACCGCGATCACGGCGATCCGGACGGCCGCCGTCTCCGCGGTCGCGACGCGCGCGCTGGCCCGTCCCGATGCGGCGCGGATCGCGATCCTGGGGACTGGAACCCAGGCACGCTCCCATGTCGTGGCGATGCGGCTGATCTTCCCGGCCGCGGGCATCGCCCTGTGGGGCCGGTCGCCGGACCGGGCGGGCGCCCTTGCGGAGGAATGCGGTGCCGAAGCGCTGGACTCGGCCCAGGCGGCGGTCATGGATGCCGACGTGATCTGCACCGTCACGTCGTCGGGCGAGCCGATTCTTCAGCGGAACTGGGTGCCGTCGGGCTGCCACGTCAATGCGGTGGGAGCGAGCAGCCCCTCCCGTCGGGAGCTTTCAGCCGAACTCCTCGCGGCGGCCGAGTTCTTCGTCGATTCGCGCGAACAGGCGCATGTGGAATGCGGGGAGTACCGGCTCGCCCTTCAGGAGGGCGCGGTCGGCCCCGATCACATTCGCGCCGAGATCGGGGAGGTGCTGATCGGCCGCGCCGCCGGTCGCAGCGGCAAAGGAGCCATCACGATCTTCAAATCCCTTGGGATGGCGATCGAGGATCTGGCTGCCGCCGAACGGGCGTTCGACCGCGCGCGCTCCCTCCGCTGCGGCACGACGGTGACGTGGTGAAGGCTCCCGGACGAGGCGCCGAAACCCATGGGCCGTCCCGTCGGCCGCGCCGTTCGTTATCGTCGAGCATCGCAGCGCCGGTCGGCCTGCGCCTGGAGGCTACGCCCTGACATGAACGCCGACCGGATCCCGGAACACCAGCGGACGGTGTGGTGGAAGACCGCGAACGAGAAGCCGCAGACGATGCCGCTCGAAGCCGCAGGGCGGCTCGACGTGGCCGTGATCGGCGGCGGGTTCACCGGGCTGACGGCCGCATGGCATCTGGCGCGGCGCGGCGCAAAGGTAGGCCTCTTCGAAGCCCACGCTATCGGCAGCGGCGCCAGCGGCCTCAATGCCGGTTTCGTGGTGCCCAATTTCGCCAAGGCCGATCCGTCGTCCGTCCTGGCGCGGCTTGGGGAGGAGCGGGGCAGGCGCCTCCTGGCCCTCGTCGGCGCCGGAGCCGACCGGGTCTTCGGGACGATCCGCGACCATGCCATCGCCTGCGACGCCGAGCAGGTCGGCTGGATGCATGTCGCGCATTCCCCGGAAATGCTCGCAGTCCTGAGCCGCCGCACTGAGAGCTGGGGGGCCCTCGGCCGATCTATCCGCATTCTCGGCGCCGAGGAGGCGCGCCGCCTCAGCGGCATCCGGCATTGCGCCGGCGCGCTCCTCGACCCGTCCGGGGGCATGCTGCACCCGCTGAACTATGCCTACGGGCTGGCGCGCCTCGCCATGGAGGCGGGCGCGACGATCCACGAGAACGCCCCGGTCGAAAACGTGGAGCCCGGCGGGACGGGCTGGCGCCTCGCGATCGGGGGCACCGGATCGAGGCCGACCGCGTGCTGCTCGCCACCAATGCGTCCGATCATGGAGCGGCGCGGCGGCTCTCCCGGGCGATCGTGCCCCTGCGGGTCTATCAGATCGCGACCAAGCCCCTGCCCAAGGCGGTCGTCGAACGCATCGCGCCGCGCCGCAATCCGGTCGCCGATACGCGGGCCAATCTCTTCACCTATCGGCTCGACCGTGACGACCGGCTGATCAGCGGCGGCATGGCGGTCCTCCCCGTCGCCGCGCATGGGCGCATGGCCCGCATGATCGCGGAGAGGCTGAGGCGCGAGCTGTCTCTGCCGAAGATGCCGGAGGTGGAGCATGTCTGGCGCGGGACCGCCGCCATGACGACGGACTTCCTGACGCATCTCTACAAGTTCGGACCTGGCTTCGTCGGCGGCATCGGCTGCAACGGCCGCGGCATCGTGCTCACGGCCATGCTGGGCGAGGTTCTCGCCGATGCCGCGACACAGGGGCAGCTCCGGGACCTGCCGATCCCGGTCGCCCCGGCACGGCCGATCCCATTCTATCTCCTCGCGAGAGCGGCACCGTCCCTGGCGATCGCCCAGGCCAAATGGCAGGACAGGCATCTCGCCTCCTGATCCCGGCGCGGCCCCGGCCAAGCCGCCAGGAACTCAACGCAGCGAAAGCACGATCTTGCCCCGGCCAACCCCGCTCTCCGCCACGGCGTGAGCGTCGCGAAAGCGTTCGAACGGGAGCATCTGTTCGACGTTGGGGCGCAGGATGCCGTCGGCGGCGAGCCGGACGATCCGGGCGAGGGCCGGGGCGTCCGGCAGAACCTGGGCCATCTCGACCCGGACATCCGTACGCGGTGTATGATCGGCGATCGGAGCGGCGTTCAGGTAGACCAGCGCGCCGCCGGGACGCAGCACCTGATGGCTGCGGCCATGTACGTCGCCACCGACAAGATCGAAGACGAGATTGATCTCGCCCGCAACCGTCTCGAACGGGACCTGATCGTAGGGGATCACCTCATGCGCGCCGAGGCCAAGGACGAACTCGGCGTTTCGGGCCGAGCAGGTCGAAATCACATAGGCACCCCGATGCCGGGCCAGCTGGACGGCCAATCCTCCCACCCCTCCCGAGCCGCCATGGATCAGCACCCGGCTGCCGCTTTCGAGCCGGCCCGCCGTGACGAGCCCGGCCCAGGCGCTGAGCCCGGCCAGGGGCAGGGCGGCGGCATCGGTGAACGCGAGCGACGGGGGAATGGCGGCCATCGAATCGGCAGGCAGCGCGATCTCCTGCGCCCAGGTCCCGACCCCCCGCGGGGCGAGAAAGCAGATTCTCGTTCCCACGACGCTCTCGTCGTCGCCGGCCGCAACCCCGGTGACGATCCCGGCCCCATCCCGCCCCGTTGTTGCGGGAAACCGCCCCGGCAGCGGCTTGAGAAGGCCCGAGCGAAGCTTCCAATCGATGGGGTTGACGCTGACGGCGTGGACCTCGATCAGCCGCTCGCCCGTCGAGGGGCGGGGCGTGGGCTGATCGGCTAGGCCGAGAACGTCCGGGCCACCGTAACGCGGGAATTGAACGGCCTGCATTGCTCACCTCGTACGCGGAATCGGACAGGACGCCGGCGGCCGGACCGCCCCCGCTCCTTCCAGGAACGGCCGGGATCATGGCCGACAATTTCCGCAGAGGCCAATGTCGGCAGTCCGGGACCGTTCGCCCTTGGAGTGCCCCCGGCCGATGCGCAGGCTTGCTTTCGGAGGCCGAGCCCCCAATGTGCTCGGGACCAGCACGCGGGACGCTTCCCATGCCCGCGGCGACAACCCGTCTTGCGGAGCGACGATGCCCAGAACCCCCATGCCCGTGACGGTCGAGGATATCCGGGGCGTGCTCGGAATCCTGCCGACGCCGTCCACTCCGGACGCCGACCATTGGTCGTGCGAGAACTCGGTCGACCTCGACGAGACGGCCAGGATGGTCGAGACCATCCTGGATGCCGGGGTGTCGATCTTCCTGACCAACGGCAGCTTCGGCGAAGGGGCGACGCTCACCTGGCCGGAACATCGGGACTTCACCGACTGCATCGTGCGGACCATGCGGGGCCGCGGACTTCTCTTCGTCGGCGTGACGACCCTCAACACGCGCGACACCATCGCCCGCGCCCGGGCGCTCGTGGAACTCGGCGCCGATGGGCTCTTCCTCGGCCGCCCGATGTGGATGTCCCTCGATCCGGCGGGGATCCTTCGCTACTACCGGGACATCGCGGAGGCGCTCCCGGGCGTTCCGCTGATCGTCTACGACAACCAATTCGCCTTCAAGGCGAAGATCGACACCGAGACCTATGCGGCCCTGAGCCGGATCCCCGAGATCGTCGCGACCAAGCATATCGGGGGGCCGACGATGGGCGGCGATCTCAGGGCCGTCGAGGGCCGGATGCGGGTGCTGCCCGTGGACTCGCAGTGGAGCGCCTTTGCCCGCGCCCATCCCGACGAGGCGCTCGCGTGCTGGACCGGCAACGTCGCCGACGGCGCCGAGCCGCTCGTGATGCTGGCGGAGGCCGTTGCCCGGCGCGACTGGGCCTGGGCGGACCACATCGGCGAGCGGATGGCCTGGGCTCAGGCCCCGATGTTCCCCGGCGGCAAGCTCGAGAACTTCGTCGATTACAACATCCCGATCGCCCATGCCCGGCTGGAGGGATCCGGGAAGGTCAAGTCGGGCCCGCCGCGGCCGCCCTATCTCGATGCGCCGGAATCGCATCTTGAGGGGGGCCGGGAGACGGGGCGGCGCTGGGCGGGCCTTGCCTCGGAACTGTCTTCGCCTCGGAAGGCGGTCGCCGCGGGCTGAGGCGCCTATCTGTCCTTGTGGGCGGCGGCGCGTCGTTCGAGAAGGCCGACGAGGCGGACGAGCGGCCACAGCAGCGCGAGATAAACGAGCGCCGCGCCGATCAGCGGCGTCGGATTGCCCATGAAGGCCTGGGCATCGGTGGCCTGCTTCAGGAGATCCGGCATGGCGACCACGGACGCGAGCGACGTGTCCTTCAGGAGCGAGACGCAGTTGCTCGTCTGCGGCGGCACGGCAATCCGCATCGCCTGTGGCAGGACCACCTTGGCGAGGGTGAGGGGAAAGGAAAGGCCGAGGGCGGAGGCAGCCTCGAACTGTCCCTTCGGCACCGCCTCGATGCCGGCGCGCAGCACCTCCGCGGTGAAGGCCGCGAAGACCATGGCAAGCGCGATCGTGGCCGAGGCGAAGGAGGAGAGGCGCACGCCCACGAAGGGCAGGGCGTAATAGATCAGGATCAGCACCACGAGGATCGGCACCGCGCGAAAGATGTCGATAAAGCCGATCGCGAGATAGCGCAGAGGCTTGGCGCCGTAGAGCCGCGCCAGACAGACCAGAAGCCCCAGCACCGTGCCGGCCAGGATGCTGGTGGCGCCGAGGAGCAGCGTGGTCTGCAGGCCGCTGAGCAGCAGCGGCAGGGCGCGGATGAACACATCCGCGTTGAAGAAGGTATCGATGAGGTCCATGGGAGATCTCCCCGGCTCGGGACGCCGAGGTCGAGGAGGGGGTGCCCCCGTCCGCGAAGGCGGGGGCGATTCGACGTTACATCGCGGCGGGAAGCGGCGTCACGGTCACCGTGCTCGTGCCGGCATCGGCTTCGACGCCGAGCCACTTCTTGTGCAGGGCGGCGAGCGTGCCGTCCTTCTTGAGCTCGGAGATCGCATTGTTCACCGGCTCTAGGAGCGGCGAGCCCTTCTTCATCATGATGCCGTACTGGTCGCCGGTCGAGATGCGCTCGACGATCTTGAGGCCCGGCATCTTCTGGAAGGTGAACTGCATGCCGGCGAGATCGCTGATCGCCCCGTCGACGCGGCCGTTGCGGGTATCGAGGAGCAGGTCCTGCTGGGTGTTGTAGGTCTTCATCCCGGCGATGCCGTATTTCTGCGTGTTCTCCTTGATCCAGGTCTCGCCGGTGGAGGTCGCGAGCGCGCCCAGGGTCTTGCCCTTCACGTCGGTGAGCGTCTTCAGGGGAGTGTTGTTGCCGGCCGCGAGCGCCATGTCGCTGTCATAATAGCCCTGCGTGAAGGCCTGCGACTTCAGGCGCTCGGGGGTGATGGTGATGGTCGAGATCGCCATGTCGATGCGGCTCGAGCTCGTCGCCGCGAAGAGGGCCTGGAAGCCGAGGTCCTGCAGCTCGACCTCGCGATTGAGCTTCTTGGCGATGGCCCTGACGAGATCGACCTCGAAGCCTTCGAACTCGCCCTTCTCGTTCTTCGCCTCCCATGGCGGGTTCGAGGGATAGGCGCCGACGACGAGCTTCTCGGCCGCGACGGCCGGAAGGGTGAAGGCGGCCAGGACGACGGCGGCCGCAAGCTTGCCGAACAAGGATTTCATGATGTGTTCCCCTCTTTGCCTGCCGTGAGACGCGGCAGCTGACTGACGTTCTAGAGCGGTTTGCCCTCGTGTAGAATTGGCCTCTCTTTCGATGCCCGGGTCTTCGGGTTCCGGGGATTTCGGACATGGACCTGGTCCGCCCGACCCGGGAGGGTTCGGCGGATCGTTAGGGACCCAGTCTCCTTCCGATCAGGCCGCATGGGCCTGGACCTTCGGGCGCCGCTCCTCGGCCGGCCAGGGCCGGTCCAGGTCGTCAGGCGGGATGCTGTCGAGGAGCATGCGCGTGTAAGGGTGTTGCGGCGCGTTGAAGACGTCCTCGACCAAGCCCGTCTCCACGACTTCCCCATGACGCATCACGAGCACACGGGAGCAGAGATAGCGCACTACCGCAAGGTCGTGGGAAATCAGGACGAGGGCGATGCCGAGCTCTTCCCGCAGATCGAGCAGCAGGTTCAGGATCTGGGCCTGCACGGAGACGTCGAGGCCCGAGACGATCTCGTCGGCGACGAGCAGCCGGGGGGTGACGCAGAGCGCGCGGGCAATGTTGACCCGCTGCTTTTGGCCGCCTGAGAGCTGCGCCGGGAAACGGTCGACGAGCTCCGGCGGCAGGCCGGTCTCGGCGAGAAGCTCGAGGGCGCGGGTCCGCCGGTCGGCGGCGGTCCTGCTCCGCCGCGCGGCCTCCATAGGCTGCGTGACGAGCCGGCCGATGGAGCGGCGCGGGTTCAGGGCCGATTGCGGGTCCTGAAAGATCATCTGGAGCAATTCGAGGCGGGCCTCGCGGGCGCGGGCATCCCCGGCTGTCACGTCGAGATCGTCCACCACGATTCGGCCCGTCGTCGGGGTCTCCAGCCCCGCGACGAGCCGCGCGAGCGTCGATTTTCCGCTGCCGCTCTCGCCGACGATCCCGACGAACTCGCCTGCGTCGACCGAGAAGGTCGCGCCCTGGACCGCATCGACGCCCCGGCCGCGGCGGCCATACCAGTTGCGCCGCCCGGGATAATGCTTCGAGACGTTCTCGACCGCGAGGATCGGAGCGCCCCGCGGCGCGGCGGCCCGTGACGGCAGGAGCGGGGGCTTGGAATCGGGCCCGTCCCGGAGACAGCCCGGCGAGCAGCGCACCCAATGCCCGCCGCCGAGGTCGAGGGGCTCGGGCGCCCCCGCAGCGCAGGCGGGGTCCGCCACCGGGCAGCGGGCCGCGAAGCGGCAGCCCGCGAGATCGCGGAAGCCGCCGAGGCCCGGCATCTGGTCGGGCAGGGAGGCAAGGCGCCGGATGGGGCCGGTCAGCGGCGGATTGGAGGCCTTGAGGCTTCGCGTATAGGGGTGGCGGGGCGCCTCCATGAGGGCGCGGGCGGGGCCGTGCTCCACCATCTCGCCGGCATAGAGAACCAGGATCTCGTCGCAGACGCGGGCGGCGAGCCGGAGATCGTGGGTGATGAAGACCAGCGCCGTGCCGTGGTCCGCCTGGAGGGCGCGAATCAGCTCGACCACGTGGACCTGGGTCGAGACGTCGAGGGCCGTGGTCGGCTCGTCGGCGATGACGAGGGCCGGGCGGCTCGCGAAGGCCATGGCGATCAGCACGCGCTGGCACATGCCGCCGGACAACTGAAAGGAATACCGGTCCACCAGGGTGTCCGGTTCCCGCAGCCGCACGGACCGGAGGGCGGCGATCATGCTCTCCCGCCGCTTCTCCCGCGGGACGCCGAGACGGGCGAGATGCTCGCCGAACTGAGCCCCGATCGTCATCAGCGGATTGAGGGCGGTCAGGGGCTCCTGCGGGATGAAGGCGATCCGATCCCCGAGCAGCGCGCGGCGCGTCTCGGCATCGGTGCCGACCAGATCCTCGCCGCCGAAGCGGAGCGCCCCGCCGGTCACCCGAAACCCCCCGGGAAGGTTGCCAGCGACCGCGCGGCCGACCATGCTTTTGCCGGCGCCGGATTCGCCGACGAGGCCGAGCACCCGTCCCCGCTCCACCGAGAAGGTGAGATCGCGAAGGACCGCGGCGCCGTCCCCGCCCCGCTCCCAGGCTACGGTGAGAGTCTCGGCGGACAGGATGCTCATGCCCGCTCCCAGGCGACGGTGAGAGTGTCGGCGGACGGGACGCTCATGCCCGCTCCCGGGCTGTCGAGGCGTTCTCGGCGGACGGGACGCTCGTGCGGCATCCGGGCGGATCGCAAGAGCCCGGGGACCCTGCCGTGAGGTTCTCGGCGGACGGGATGCTCATGCCGCGACCCCCCGTGCGATCAGGAGGCGCGGATCGAGGGTGCGGCGCAGGCCGTCGCCCAGGAGGTTGAAAGCGAGCACGGTGGTGAAGATGGCGAGCATCGGCAGCACCACGCCCCAGGGCGCCTGATGCATGAACTGCCTCGCATCCGCGATCATGACCCCCCAGGCGGCGACATCGGTCTCCACGGAGAGGCCCACGAACGACATGGTGGCCTCGACGATGACCGCGATGCCCATCTCGAGGCTGAGCAGGGTGATGAGGAGCGGCATCACAGCGGGAAGCAGCTCCTTCAGGATCACCTGCGCGTGGCTGAACCCGACGAGCCGGGCGGCCGGGATGTAGTCCCGCTTCATTATGACCAGAACCTCGCTGCGGATCACCCGGCAGAAACGCGTCCAGTCGATGATGATGATCGCGAGGATCACCTTGTTGACGCCGGTGCCGAGCCCGACGAGCAGGATGAGCGCGAGGACGACCGGGGGAAACGCCATCCAGACATCCACGGCCCGGCCGACGAGCCAGTCGACCCGGCCGCCGAAATAGCCGGCGAGCAGGGCGAGCGCCGTGCCGAGCAGCATCGCCCCCGTCGCGGACATCACGGCCACATAGACCGCAACCCGGGACCCGTAGATCAGGCGCGAGAGGATGCAGCGGCCGAGCGAGTCCGTGCCGAGCGGGTAGGCGGCCTCGCCGCCGGGCGCCCAGGCGGGCGGCAGCAGGGTATAGAGGAGGTCCTGGTTCGTGGGGTCGTGCGGCGCGAGAAAGGGCGCGAAGGCCGCCACGAGGACGACGAGCAGGGCGAGCAGGGACCCGACGATGACGCGGGGGCTCGCCAGGCAGCGGCGCAGCGCGGCTGTCGCGCGGGGCGTCATGCGGCCCTCAGCTTCGGATTGACCACGAGATAGAGCACCTCGACGAGGGCATTGATGAACAGCACGAGCAGGCAATAGACGAGCGCCACCGCCTGGATGACCGGCAGGTCGTGGTTGCGGACGGCATCGACGATCAGGTTACCGAGGCCGGGATAGCCGAAGATCACCTCGACGAGCACCGTGCCGCCGAACATGAAGCCGGCCTGCACGCCGATGAGACTGATCGTCGGCAGGGCGGCGTTCGGCAGGGCATGCCGCACCAGGATCCTGCCCTCCGGCATGCCGCGCAGGCGCGCCTGCGCGATGTAGTCGTCGAGGACCACCTCGAGCAGGGATGAGCGAAGCACCCGCATGATCAGCGGCGCCAGGGCGATCGCCAGCGCGAGGCTCGGCAGGACGAGGTGGAGGGCGACGCTCCTCAACACCTCGAAACGCCCGGAGAGAAGGCTGTCGACGAGCAGAAATCCGGTGATCGTCGGCGGCATCGCGAGATCCGGTCCCATGCGTCCCACGAAGGGCAGGAGGGGCAGCGCGACGCCGAGGAGCAGGATCAGCAGGAGCGCCCAGAGGAATTCCGGGATCGACATCATCGCGGTCGAGGTGAGATCGATCGCCTGCTCGGCGGGGCGCTCCCGCACCGCGAACATCGCGAGTCCCCCGACGATCCCGATCAGGACGCCGAGGATCAGCCCGGCCGCGACGAGTTCGACGGTGTTCGGCAGGGCCGTGCGGATGAGTTCGGCGACCGGGCGGCGGAAATAGATCGAGACGCCGAGATCGCCGGAGAGGAAGTTGCCGAGCCAGATCAGGTACTGGACCGGGATCGAGCGGTCGAGGCCCAGCTCCTGCTCGAGGCGCTTGAAATCCTCCGCCGTCGCCCCGGGCGGCAGCGACATGCTGACGGGATCGGCGGGCAAAAGGCGCAGGATCACGAAGACCAGCGCCGAGACGCACAGCATGATCGGAAGTGCCAGCAGGAGGCGCCGAAGGAAGATCTGTAATGCAATCAGGCCCATGGAACGGTCCGCCGATCGGCTGGGTTGTCGGGAGGCGCCCCGCGGATCAGGCGATCCGCAGGGCCGGCCTCGCTCACGCCGACTTGAAGGACCAGGCCTGGGGCAGGATCCAGCCGTTGTCGTACTTCACGTAGTTCACGTTGTTCTGGTGAACCACGGTGCGCGTGCTCTGCAGGAGGGGGATCGTGTAGCCCTTCTCGACCGCGTAGCGGTGGACGTCCCGGTAGCCCTGGTAGCGCTTCTGCTCGTTCGGCTCGATGAGAAGCGCTCCGATGCGGTCCTTCAGGTCCTCGGCCTTGTAGGCCGAGAAGATCGCCTTCGGATCGAGCAGATATCCGCCGTACATCTCGGGGTCGCCCGCGGCGTTGCCCCACTGGTACATGGTGGCCTCCGGCAGGGTGCCGGCGCGCAGGCGCTCCTGATAGGTCGAGAGCTCGATCACCTCGATATCGGCGTCGATGCCGACCTTCTTCCACATGGCGCCGATGGCGCGGGCCATGTCGAAGTCGTTCGGAAACACGCCGTTCGTGGTGAAGAACTTGATCTTGACCGGCTTGTCGGGGCCGTATCCCACCTCCTTGAGGAGAGCCACGGCCTTCTCCTCGCTGAAGGGGAAGTTAAAGTCCTCCGGGTAGCCCGCGGTGCCGCGGGCGGCCGGCACCGAGATCGGCTTGGCATGGCCCTGGAAGAAGGCGCGCGAGATCGCCTCCTTGTTGATCGCATGGTGGGCCGCGAGGCGCACCTGCTCCTGCGCGAAACCGCCGTTCTTGCTGATCTGCAGGAGCATGATGTCGGCGGTGGGATCGAGGCGGGAGGTGAGGCCGGCCACCGTGCCGAGACGCACCGCCTCGCGGATCGGCACGTCGATGGCGACATGCGCCCGCCTCGCCTCGACGGAGGCGACGCGCGCCGTGGGGTCGCGCACGATGTCGATCGTCACGCGCTGGATGGCGGGCTTGCCGCCCCAGTAGCGGTCGAAGGCCTCGAGGGCGATCCGGCTGCCCTGCTGGTATTCCACGATCTTGTAGGGGCCGGTGCCGACCGGCTTCCTCTGGAACTCGTCGAGGCCGACGCGCTCGAGATAGGCCTTCGGCACGACGAAGCTGCACAGGAAGTAGAGCCAGGCCACGGCCGAGGGCATGACCTCGGAGAAGTGCATCACGGCCTTGGTGGGCGAGACCACCTCGATGTCCTTCACCCGCCGCCAGAGGAAGGCGGTGTCGAGCTTGCGCCCGCCTTCCGGCACGGCCGCGCGGGGGCGCTCGAAGAAGGTGTAGCGGAAGTCCTCGGCGGTCATCTTCGAGCCGTCGTGGAAGAACACGTCGTCCCGGAAGGTGAGCTCCAGGGCGAGGCCCTTGTCGTCGAGATACTTCCACCCCGTCACGAGAGCCGGCTGCGGCGCGAGGTCCGTGCCCTGGGTGAGCGGCTGGTCGAACACCGTCTTGTAGAGAGACTGGACCGGCGCCAGCGACCGGGCGTTCGGGTCCCAGGTCGGGACGTCGGCCGGGAAGGCCATGGTGAGCTGGCCCGCCTGGGCGGCTTGGGCGAGAACCTCCTCCCTGATGCCGAGGGACGCGAGAGCGGCGGTGCCTCCGGTGAGCTGCAGAAATCGACGACGGTTCAAAGAGCGTGACATGGTGTTCCCCTTGGTTGTGGGTGTCCCCGGCGTGACCCCGGGTTGTGATGGGTCGTCAGGCCACCTTCTCGACGTGCGGCGGGTCGATTCTCGGCGATGGCGGTGCGGCGGGTGCCGCAAGTTGTGCAAGGGCCGCCTTGAGCGCTGCGCCCGTATCGTCGGCGAGCGCGGCCCGTCGCAGTTCGGCGAGGCTCTGGGCCGAGTCGGGACGGACGGCCAGCACCGGCAGGGCATCCATGATGGCGGCGTAGTTCTCCTGCCCGCGGGCGTGGGTGTCGCCATAGCCCTTGACCAGGGTGCGGCATTCGGCGACCTCGATGGCGAGGTCGTAATTCGCGCCCGCAACATCCACGACCTTGGCGAGCCAGGATTCGATCTGGGCCTGCTCGGCGGCGTGGCGCAACGAGCGGCGGCGCAGCGGCTTGAGGGACGCGACCGCAAACAGCATGAGGAAGCCGCCGATGGAGGTCGTCTTGACGACGCGCCCCTTGGAGGTGAGGCGCTCCACGACGGCGCGGGCCGGGCCGCGCTTGAGGAGGAAGCGTCCGAGGGGTGCGGGCAGCGTCTCGGCGATCTCCTGCAGGCGCGGATGCATGTATTCCGCGATCTCGACGATCTGGCCGTCCTTGGCCTGGACCTCCTCGCGGACCCGCTCGAAACGGCTGTCGCGGATCTTCAATTCGGCGACGCGGATCGTGTCCTCGTAGGCCATGGCGAGAGCGAGGTAGCGCGCCGTCTCGGCGAAGAGCCGGTCCGACCCGTCGCCGGTGCGGCTCTCGGCCGCCGCGATCGGTTCCAGGCGGGAGAGATAGGTCCGGGCGTAGTCGAGATCCTGATAGTCGAGGAGCCGTTCGAGGCCGATGCGCACGATGTCTCGGGCCGAGGACGGCACCCATGCATCCGCCTGGGCGAGAAGGCCGGCGTCGTGGGGTTCGGCGGGAGCCTTGGGGAAAGCGTCCGCGGCGGACGGGCTGCCTTCGAAACCTGCCGCGAAGGCGCTGAGACTCGGCGCGACGCCGACGCCGCCGCGCTCGACCGTCGCCTCGAAGGCGGCGCGGCCAAAGGGCAGGGCCTCGGAGCGGGCGAGCGCGCCGAACATCACGGCGCTGATCACGCTGCCGGTGCGCTCGGCGACGGCCGCCATGTCGAAGGCGATGAGGCGCTTCGCGGCGACCCCGCAGGCTTCGAGAAGCGGCAGCGGCTCGACGCGGCCGTCGCCCATCGCGATCTTCTCGGTCATGGCGAAGACGCGGTGGGTGGAGGTCACGAGGGTCGTGCGGTCCGGGGTCACGAAGCCGCGCTGGATCGCGCGGGCGGCCTCCATGAGTTCCGAACAGACCACCACGTCGACGTCGCCCGGCACCGGCATGAGCGCCAGGACCGGCGCCGCGCCGCCGGCGGGACCGGCGCTCCGCGGGAAGAGCTCGATGTAGTAGATCGTCGCGCCGGTGCGCTGGGCGACGCCCGGAACCGAGGTCATCTGGGCGATGTAGCCGTTGTGCTCGCCCATATCGACGATCCAGTCGGCGAGCACGCCGCCGCCTTCGCCGCCCATCGCGAGGACGGCGATGCGGATCGCGCGGGGCGTATCGGAGCCGGTCATCGCGGCCTCCTCACGCCGTCGCTGCGGCGGGCTTCGGCAGCCGCCGCTGCAGGAAGCCGATCACCGCCCCCCGCGCGCGCGCCTTGAGGAGGTCCCACCGCGTCGGGTTGTTGATGATCGACGCCTTGTAGAAGGACGGGCAGAGCACCGCGGCATGGCTCACCTCGCCGCACAGGCCGCAGCCCACGCAGGAATTGATGATCTTGGTCACCGGGTCCTTGCGCAGCGGGTCCGGGTGGGGCGCCACCGTGAGCGAGGGACAGCCGGAGAGGCGAATGCAGGAATGGTCGCCCGTGCAGGTGTCGTGATCGACGCCGAAGCGCTCCCGCACGACGCGCTTGCCGTCCTTGACGGCCTTGGCGAGGAGTGGCTTGATGCGGCGCTGCTTGTTCAGCATGCACTCGGATTGCGCGATGATGACCTTCGGCCCCGGCTCCTTTGTGGTCAGGGCCTGGCGCAAGGTGTCGCGCATCTTCGCCACGTCGTAGGTGCGGGTGATGGTCCGCACCCAATTGACGCCGACGCCGCGCACGGCCTTCTCGATCGGGTTCCTGGTCGAGCGGATCTCGTTCGGCGCGAGGGACGAGAGCAGGTCCTGCCCCCCCGTCGCAGCGGAATAGCCGTTGTCGACGATGATATGGACGTTCTCGCTCTTGTTGAACACCGCGTTGCCGACGGACGACACGAGGCCGTTGTGCCAGAAGCCGCCATCGCCGATCACCGCGATGGCGCGCTTGTCGGCCTTGGCGTTGAAGGCCGCGGCGCCGGCGCCGCCGAGGCCGTAGCCCATGGTCGTGTTGCCGATGTTGAAGGGCGGCAGGATCGAGAACAGGTGACAGCCGATGTCGCAGGACACGTGATGCTGGCCGAGCTCGCGCTCGACGAGCTTCATGGCGGCGAAGATCGGCCGCTCGGGGCAGCCAGTGCAGAAGGAGGGCGGGCGCCCGTGCACCTTGCCCTCGACCCGGGTGAGCGCGTCCTTGACTCGGTTGTCGCCGGGGGGCGGGCTCGCGTCGGGAACGAGGTCCGCCCGGTAGCGGGAGACGAAGGCGCGGAAGCCGTCGCGCATCACGCCGCCGGTGTATTCGCCCGCCATGGGCAGCATGTCCTTGCCGTGGATGCGGGTCTGGATGTCCGCCCGGCGCAGGATGGTGTTGACGGCCTGCTCGATGAATTCCGGCTGCCCTTCCTCGACGATGAGGATCGCCTTCTTTCCCTCGCAGAAGCGGACGAATTCCGCATCGACCAGCGGATAGGTGACGTTGAGGACGTAGAGCGGCACGCTGGTGCGGCCGAAGGGATCGGCGAGGCCGAGCAGTTCCAGGGCGCGGGCAGCAGTGTTGTACATGCCGCCCTGCATGACGATGCCGATATCGGCGGCCTCGCCGGGGAAGAACTCGTTCAGCCCCTCGTCCTGGATGAACTTCACCGCGGCCGGCCAGCGCTTCTCGATCTTCTCTTTCTCGTGCAGATAGCTCGCCGGCGGCAGCACGATCCGGTTCACGTCCCGTTTCGGGTTCTCCAGCGCGTCCTTCAGGGTGAAGGTGGGGCGCACGTTGTCCTTGGTCTTGAAGCGGCCGTGGACGTGGCAGGCGCGGATGCGCACCTCAAGCATCACGGGCGTGTTCGAGGCCTCGGAGAGTTCGAAGCCCTTCTCGACCATCCGGACGATGCTCGGCAGGTTCGGCCGCGGATCGAGGAGCCAGACCTGGCTCTTCATCGCGAAGGCATGGCTGCGCTCCTGCATGATCGAGGAACCCTCGCCGTAATCCTCGCCGACGATGAGCATCGCGCCGCCGGTCACTCCGCCCGAGGCCAGGTTCGCGAGCGCATCCGAGGCCACGTTCGTGCCGACGGTGGACTTGAAGGTGACGGCGCCGCGCAGGGGATAGTTGACGGAAGCCGCGAGCGTCGCCGCCGCGGTCGCCTCGCTCGCGCTCGACTCGAAATGGACGCCGAGCTCCTCCAGGATGTCGTTGGCATCCGAGAGCACGTCCATGAGATGCGAGATCGGCGCGCCTTGGTACCCGGCGACATAGGAGACCCCGGCCTGGAGGAGGGCCTTCGTGATCGCCAGGATTCCCTCGCCCGCAAACTCGTCCCCGTCGCCGAGATAGAGCTTCTGAACTTCTTCCTTGAACGATCTCTCCGCCATCGGGTGATCCTCGCATGTCTGGTGGGGAGGGGATCGGCCCCCTCCCGCGTCGCAGCCGGTCAGCTCTCCTCGGAGACGAGCGCCAGCACCCTCAGGGGGCTGCCGGAACCGTTCTCGATCTTGAGGGGAGCTGCGATCAGGATTGCTCCCGTGGGCGGGAGCTGATCCAGGTTGCACAGGCTCGCCAACCCGAACTTGTTGGCGCCGTGCATGAGATGGTGGGCCGGGAAAGCTGGCTCGAAGGCGAAGGCCTGGCCGGCATCGGTGCCCACGGCCTCCACGCCCCAGCCGTTCACGTCGCGCTCCTCCACGAGAAAGCGCACCGCGTCGGCATTGGGGCCGGGCACGTGGGAGCCGTCCTCCTTCATGTTGAGAAACTTCGATGGATCCGTGCGCTTCGACCAGTCGGTCCGCATGAGCACCCAGGCGCCATTGGGGATCTCGCCGTGCTTCCTCTCCCAGGCTAGGATGTGCTTCGGGGTGAGGAGGAAATCCTCCTCCCTAGCGACTTCCTTGGAGCAGTCGATCACGACGGCGGGGGCGACGAAGCGCTGGACGTCGACCGTATCCGTGGAGGCGCCCTTGAAGTCCTTTCCGGTGACCCAGTGGATCGGCGCGTCGAAATGAGTGCCGGTGTGCTCGCCGCAGGCGATGTTGTTCCAGTACCAGGCTGGTCCCCGGTCGTCGTAGCGCGAAATCTCCGAGATCTTGAAGGGGTTGCTCGGCGCGAAGTTCGGGGGCAGCTGGATCACCGGCGTCGAGGGCCGCAGGGTCTGCGTGAGATCGACGATCCGGATTCTCCGCTTCGCGATCGCCTTCGCCAGCTTCATCAACACCTCAGCCATGTTCGCTCCCTCCCGGTTTGGGCCTCTCGCGGCCTCTAGAGCACCCGACTTGGATTGAGGATTCCCGCCGGATCCAGCGCGCGCTTGATGGTGCCCATCAGGGCGAGTTCCGGTTCGGTGCGGCTCAGGCGCAGATACGGTCTCTTGTTGCGGCCGATGCCGTGCTCGGCGGAGACGGAGCCCCCGAAGGCGGCGACGCGTTCGTAAACCGCTTGCTCGACCTCGTGCTTCATCGTCTCGTCCAGATCCGGCATGGCCGCGATCACATGCAGGTTACTATCGGCAATGTGGCCGAAATAGACCTGCGTGGCCTGAGGCCAGCGCGTGGCGATGTCCCCTCGCAGGGCCACGACCGCTTCACCCATGCTGACGCGGGGGATGCTGACGTCGAAGCCGACGAGCTTCGGAAGGATTTGTCCATATTCGTAGGGCGTCTCGCGATAGGCCCACAGGCGGGCCTGGTCCTGGCCCGATTTTGCCACCACCGCATCCTGGGTGAGACCGGCCTCGTAGAGTTCGGCGAGGGCCGCTTCGAAGCGCTCGGCGCCCGTCGTCCCTTCGCCCGGTGACGCCTCGATGAGGAGAATGATATCGTGCTCGGTGTCGAAGGGCCTGGGCAGGCCGATGCGTGCCGTCGCCACGTGTATGAAGTCACGCCACATGGCCTCGAACACGAGAAGGCCTCCGGCGAACCGCTTCTCCAAAGCTCTCAAGGCAGCCAGGGCATCCTCAAGGCTCGATACCGCGCACAGCGCGGTCTGGATATCCTGAGGCTTGGGCTGGAGGGCGATCACCGCTCGGGTGACGACGCCGAGCGTCCCCTCGGAGCCGATGAAGAGCTGGGTCCAGTCGTAGCCCGCATTGTTCTTCAGCATCTTGTTGAGCGAGCGCACCACCTTGCCATCCGCCAGCACCACCTCCAGCCCGAGCGTGTTGCGCCGCGCCATACCATAGCGCAGCACCTGGTTGCCGCCCGCATTCGTCGCGATGTTGCCTCCGATCGTGCAGGTGCCCCGGGCACCCAGATCGATCCCGCACAGGAACCCCGCCTCCTCGGCGGCCTGCTGCACCACGGCAAGGGGCGTGCCGGCGAGCGCCGTGAGGGTGGCGCTGGCCTCGTCGATCTCCTCGATACCGCTCATGCGCTCAAGCGACAGGGCGATCTCGCCTTCCTGCGGGTGAGCCCCGCCCGCAAGCCCGGTGAGGCCGCCCTGCGTGACCACCGGCTGCCGGTGCGCGTGGCAGATCCTCAAGGCAGTGGCGACGTCTTGCGTGCTCCGCGGCAGGATCAGGGCGGCCGGAAGCGTCGGGGCAAGGCCGCTCGCGTCGGCATGGTTGCGCTCAGGGATGTCAGGGCCGATGACGATCCGGTCGGGCCCGAGGCTCTCGATCAGGCGGTCGAGGACGGCACTCATGCGGCGGCCTCCGGCAGGCGGGCTTCGAAATGGCAGACTTGGGAACCGCAGGCCGCGCATTCCGTCTCCCGCACTTCCGGCTCCCGGCCGATGATCATGGTCGATACGGCCTTGACCATCCCGAGGATTGGGTAACAGACGGGCGTGTCGGACGGGCCGAAGCCCACGGCGAAGGGGCTGTTGCGGACCTCGAGCCGGATCGAGTCCGGGCCGAATTCGAAACTCCAGATCCCCCATCCGAGCTGCGGTGCCGTGGCGGCCACGGTCTGGGCGAGCGCCGGGCCGCCGCCTTCCATGACGGTATAGGCCCGCGCGCTGTCCGAGCCCTGCTCGACGATCGACTCCGCAAAGGCTTCAAGAGCCTGCCGACGCTCCGGCTCGGGAAGGCGGCGGAAGATCCCCATCAGCGCCTCAGGCCGGATGAGCATGTAGCGCCGGCTCTGATCCATGAGGGCGCCGTTCCCGTCGTCGAAGACGAGACGCTCGCGGAAGGGCGCAATCGTGTTCATGCCGCCCCCGCCGTAACGGGAGCCGTGCACGGGCCCGCCCGATCCGATGCGGCAGACCCGCGAGTCGGTAGAACGCGCCTCATTGCGCGGCCTCCCGCAAGGGGACCACCTGCGCGGCCTGGTTCGGCTTGGCGGGTGCCGGAGCCTGGGACCGCGCGCTGAACGAGGCCGTGGCGAGATTGAAGCCGCGCGACACGAGCTCGATGTCGTTCGCGGTCACGACCAGGCGGTAGCCCTTGGTGCGGCGGTCCATCGCGCCCTCCAGGCCCATCGTGAAGGTGCCGCAGGGCGTCCAGGCGCTGCGGCAGGCGGCGCGGACCGCCTCGCAGGCCTCTTCGTGGCGCGGATCGCTGTTCGGGAAGGTGCCGAGCGAGAGCGCCAGATCGCCGGTGCCGAGGAATACCATGTCGACACCCTCGACCTCCGCGATCGTACGGGCGTTCTTCACGCCCCGCGCGGTCTCGATCATCACGATCACGACGATGCCGCGTTCGGCCGCCTCCGTGTAGGAGATGAAATCGGTGAGCGGCCGCACGCCGCCGCCCGAGCGGATGCCGTGCGGAGGGAAGCGGGCGTAGCTTACCGCCTTGCGGGCCTGTTTCGCGGTTTCCACAAGCGGGACGATGACCCCTTCGGCACCAGCATCGAGGGCCTGGCTGATGGCCGTGGCGCTGTTCTCGGCCACGCGCACGAGCACCGGCACTTCCGGCGGCACGAGCCCGATCGCGGCTTCGAGGTCCCGTCGTTCCCACAAGCCGTGTTGAAGGTCGAGGACGATGCCGTCCGGCCGCGCGCGAGCGGCCGCTTCGACCATGGCGACGCTGCCCATCGCGAGCCACACGACTCCGAGGCAATCGCCGCGATCGATGCGGCGGCGGAGCTTGGAACGGGTGGGATCGAACATGATACGCCTCACTCGAGTGTGGTGTAGCGCCCGTCGTGATAGACGAGCGGCTTCGCCGACGGATTGGTGAAGTGGACGTCGCAGACGCGGCCGACGACGATGCGGTGCGTCGCCCATTCCATGGCTTCCGCGACGACGCATTCGAAGCTCACGCGCGCACCGCCGAGCAGCGGCACGTCCCCGTTGCTCCGGAACCACGCCCCGTAAGCGAAGCGCCCGACGCCGCGCACCGCGCGCTGTCCGCCGAAGGCCTGCGCGATATCCACCTGGTCGTGCGCGAGCACGTTGGCGCTGAAATGGATGCCGGCCTGCAATGCCTCGGCGATGGCGGAGGAGCGGTTGACGCAGACGAGGAGCGAGGGCGGATCGGCGCTGAGCGACGTCACCGAGGTCGCGGTAAGCCCGACATACAGCCCCATGGAATCCTGCGTCGCGATCACGCTCACCCCGCCGGCGAGCGCGCGCATGCCCTGCTTGAAGGGAGCCGCTCCAGCGATACGGGGGCGGGTCATCAGCATCCCTTGTCTCCACTCTGGTCGCACGGCTGCAGGTTCCGCGACGCACAAGTGTCGAAAGTCATGAGGATGGCCCGCATCGTCGCCTCAATTCACCCGCAGGCCCGCTTGCTTCATCAGCGGCAGGACGCGGTCGCAGAAGAAGGGCAGTTCATAGGAATAGTTCACGAAGGTCAGCGCCGTGCCGGCATAACCCTCGTTCGCGATCTTGATCATGTCGTCGACGATCTTCTCGGGGGTGCCGACGAGCGGATAGGTGCCGGCCCCTCCGGCGAAGCGCTGGCGGTAGAGGTCGAAGGCGCTCTTGTCGTGGGAGCCGGCGAATTCCTTCTTGCTCGCCATGTGGTAGTCGACGGCGTCGTGATCGGCCTCGGCAACGGCGTATTTGTGGTAGTATTCCTCCGCCTCGGCCTGCGTCTCCCGGCAGACCACGTGGCAGACCGTGTAGATCCCGACCTCGCGCCCGAACTGGCCTGCCCGCTCGCGGATGTCGGCGATGTGCCCGCGCCCGTCCTCGATCGTGGAGAAGGTCGAGAACAGGTAGTCGCAGTTCTTGGCCGCGAAGGTCCGCCCGGGCGCCCCGAAGGCGGCATTCATGGTCACCGGCCGGGGCACCTGAACGCTGGCGGGCCGGCTCACGACGCCCTTGAGGCTGTAGTACGTGCCCTCGTAGTCGAACAGGTCGGCCGAGCCGTAGGCTCGCTCGATGACCTCGATCCATTCCGCGGCCTGGCCGTAGGCGTCATTGCCTAGGGCGACGCCGAACATGGCGAACTCGCTCGGATTCCAGCCGCAGACGATGTTGAGTCCGGCCCGTCCATGGCTGATATGGTCCACGGTCGCGAGCGCCTTCGCGGCATAGACCGGGTGCAGGAGCGGCACGTGCACGGTCATGAAGAGGCCGATCTGCTGGGTCGATGCGGCAAGGCCCGCCGCCCAGGTGAAGGTCTCGAAGGACCATTCGCGCACCTTCGTCCTGCCGCCGAACCCGCGCCAGCGGGCGATCGGCAGGAAGAACTCGAGGCCGGCGCGGTCCGCGATTCCCACCGCGTTGAGGTTGTCGTCCCAGCTGGCGCGCCAGCGCTCCGGCACGGTGGTGATCGCCAGCCCGCCATCGGCATTGGTCGAGAACACGCCGAGCTTGAAGCGGTTCGGGCCTTTGAGAGGGTGGGGCTTCGGCATGAGCGGTCCCGGCGGGATTAGCTTGCCACCGCCCGGAGGCGAGGCTGGATTGTTGCGGGAGACGCGGCGCTGCGCACGGCGAAATAGGCCTGCTCGGCGGCCCCGATGAAGGCCGCCATCCGGTCCCCCGCGGTGATCGGGTCGCGGCTGATGAAGGCCGTATGGAGATCTTCCAGCCCGTCCAGCACGACCTGCCGCGTCGCGCTGCGCCGCAAGGTCTCGAGTCTGACGGTCTGCACATGATCGACGAAGCGCCCGATCGTAGTCGCGAGGCGGCCGTTGCGCACGCAGCCGAGCCACGCGGTCCGGAACGCGATATTGGCCATGATCAGTCGCTCGACCGCGTTGGCCCGCAGGGCCTCGTGAGCCTCTTCTACGGCCTTCGCGAGCGCTGCCTCCGCCGACGCGTCGAGATCGCGCGCGGCATGGGCGGCGGCGCGCGGCTCCAGGAGCTTGCGGACCTCGAAAATCTCCCGGATGTCCTCCTGGGACAGGGTCGGAACCATGAAGCCGCGGGTTGTGCCGACGAGATAGCCTTCGTTGACGAGCTGCAGCAGCGCTTCGCGCACGGGCATGCGGGAGGTGCCGTAGGTGGCGGCGACATCCACGTCGACGAGGCGATCATCCGAGCCGAATTCGCAGCGCTGCAGACGGGTACGCAGGTCCGCATAGATGCGCTCGCGCAAGTTGCCCAGCTTCCTGAGCTGGTTCGACTCCGCTGCCCCGCGGTCGCGCATCATCGGATTGCCCCTCTTTCGGATACAGTATTCAGTTGCTGTCCAGCCCGTCAAGGAAGATCCCAAAGGAAGATCAGATGAGCAAAGCGGCGCCGTGAGCCGGTTCTGCGCCGAAGATTGTCGATGCAGACAGTATTTGAAGCTTGAAATGGATACGGATCCGGCCTCATGATCCGCCCCTGCCCTGCAAACTGTCTACACGGAGATGCCCTCCCATGCCGAGCCGATCGCCGTCATCTCCCCTGTTGCGCAACGAGCCGGCCGAGCGCGCCGTCAACCGCATCCGGCCCCAGGTCCAGGGCCTGCCGACGGAGAACATCGCCGAGCTGGCGGTCAGGGCGCAGCAGCTCGGGGGCGTGATTCCGCTCTGGTACGGAGAGGGCGATCTCGTGACGCCGGCCTTCGTGCGGGAGGCCGCGAAGCGCGCGCTCGATGACGGCTTGACCTTCTACATCCCGAACATGCGCGGGATGCCCGCCCTGTCGGAGGCCCTGTCCGCATACCAATCTGATCTGCACGGGTTGGCGATCAGTCCCGAGCGATCGACGGTGGCTCCCGGCGGCATGCAGGCGCTCCTCCTGGCGCTCGAGCTCATCCTCGATCTCGGGCAGAACGTCGTCTACGTGGAGCCGCAATGGCCCAACATCCACAACCTCATCCACCTGTGCGGCGGCGAGCCCCGCCCCGTGCCCCTGGCCTTCGTGGACGGCGATTGGGCCCTCGACCTCGACCGCATCAAGGCAGCCTGCGACGCGCGCACGCGGGCGATCGTTTTCTCGACGCCGGCCAACCCGACCGGGTGGGTGGCGAGCCGGGAGGATCTTGCCGCCCTGCTGGACTTCAGCCGGCAGCAGGGGATCTGGATCATCTCGGACGAGGTCTATGGGCGCCTCTATTTCGACGGACGCGTCGCCCCCTCGATCCTGCAGATCGCAGAGCCCGAGGATCTCGTGCTGACCGTGAACAGCTTCTCGAAGGCCTGGGCGATGACGGGCTGGCGGGTCGGATGGCTCACCCATCCCTCCTCGGTGGCGTCGGAACTCGCGGCGATGACCCAGTACATGAACAGCGGCACGGCTGGCATCCTGCAGGCCGGGGCGCTCGCGGCGCTCACCGAGGGCGAAGATCTCGTGGAGCAGATGCGGGAGCGCTGCCGCCGCGGCGTCGACCTCGCCTATGAGGCACTCTCGCAACTGCCCGACATCCAGCTTCCAAGGAAGCCGAAAGGCGGGATGTACGCCTTCTTCCAGATCGCCTCCGAACCCGATTCCCGCGCCGCCTGCCGGCGCATCCTGGACACCGCCCGCGTCGGGCTTGCGCCCGGATACCTCTTCGGCGCGTCCTCTCGCAGCCACCTTCGCATGTGCATCTGCCGCGACCCCGGCCAGCTCGAAACCGCGCTCGGCCGGATGGTCGAGAGCTTGAGAGGGTGATGCCCCTTCTTGAGCATCGGTTCGGCCCCGTAATCCTTCCGAGGTGACATACTGCCCTCGTTTGGTGAAGTCTGGACGCTCACAGGTTCGGAGTGTGCCCTCGCCCCCGGCAGGGAAGCGGCTGACGCGGTGATCCACGCCGGACCAGGAGCAGCGGCTCCCCACAGGCGGGCGGTCACGCCACGCTTGGCTCTCACAGGGAGCTTTCGGCGCACCGGCTCCTCCCGTCAGCTCTCGAGTCGCCGAAGGACTTGCTTGTCGCGCAGGATGATGGTGCGGCGGTGGGCGGGGAGTTCGATCACGCGCTGGCGCTCGAGCTGGGTCAGGGAGCGCGAGACGGTCTCGATCGTCAGCCCCAGATGGTCGGCGATGTCGGTGCGCGACTTCGGAAGATCGACCTGATCCTCGTCCATCCGCTCCGCTCGGCCGCATAAGCTGCCCTGGAAAGCCAGTGAGGAGGAGCGGGCGATCGGCTGCGCGCTGCACCGCTCAACAGGCTTCCCACTGGAGGATCTCACCTTCGTGGTCACGCACTTCCTGCCTCATCTGAACCGGGATGCGGTCTACCGCATCCGGAAAGCCGAGGGGCTCAGCCGCCTGCCGGCCCAGAACCGCTCCCGGAAGCCCGATGGAGCCTTCAAGGAGTACGGGCTGGGCTTCGTGCATCTCGATGTGAAGCACCTGCCCAAGCTGCGAGACCGGGATGGCGTCACTCGCAAGCGCTTCCTGTTTGTCGCGATTGACCGCTGCTCACGCTGGGTGCACCTGGCCGTGAAGGAGGACGAGACCACCGCTAGTGCGGTGGCTTTCCTGAAGGAAGCTGTCCAGGCCTTCCCGTTCCAGGTCACGCATGTCCTCACGGATCGGGGCTCCTGCTTTACAGCAGACGGGTTTGAGGCCGTCTGCCGTGAGGTGGCGGTGCAGCATAGGAAGACACGGCCCTACACGCTGAAAACCACTGATGTGATCGACAAGAGCTTTTTGCAGCGACTTGGGTTATCCCTCTGGTGCGCACGGGTGACCGCGTGGCGAAGAGCAGGGCGTGAGGTGAGAGCCCTGCCGCGCAGCCTCTATTGTCGCTCCTCCTTTGCGGCGCCCGTGCGCACCCTCTTCGGCCCGCGTGGGTTCCAGCCAGCCACGAAGCGGGCATAGGCGGTCTCGGCCTGCTCGACCCAGCGCCGCTCCTCGTCACGCAGGCTCTTGATGTTATAGGCGTGCGCTGCCCCTTTCCGCCCTCGCACAGCTTTGTAGCCCGCCTTGAGCTCGAGATCGCGCAACTTCTTGGCGTGCAGAGACGGACGGGCCCAGACGTAGCTCTCGCCCTTGGTGAGCAGATGCCAGATCACGACAGAGATCTTGCGAGCCGTCGCAACGGCTGCCACGTGCTGCCCCCCCGAGCGCGAACGCGCAAGAAGAAGGCCCGGAGCGGCCCTGGCGCTCGTGCGGCCGCCCAGGCTGCCTCCACGAGCATGCCGCGGGCATGACCCCGTCCCTGCTTGGTGATCCGTCCGTGGTGGGCGGGTCCAGGCCCTGACTGCCGGACACTGGGGTTCAAGCCGAGATAGCTGACCAGCTTCTGCGGGCTGTCGAAGCGTCCAACATCTCCGATGGCCGCTGCCATGGCGAGCGCCACCA
>JAESFL010000115.1_pt1 | contig 80863 bp, 75 predicted proteins | sample 9269401 | NCBI WGS metagenome assembly JAESFL01 (sample SAMN14506025, study PRJNA617098) | algae metagenome | isolation source: Gloeocapsa sp. UFS-A4-WI-NPMV-4B04 and co-occurring heterotrophs from desert... | place: USA: Utah | collected 2006-10-01 | reverse complement strand
CGCGAGCTGGCGGTCGAGACGCGGCGGGTCTCGCCGGAATGGGCCGAGATCGCGGTGTCGGATACCGGCACCGGCATTGCGGAGGAGGTGGCGGACCGTTTGTTCCAGCCCTTCGTCACCACCAAGGCCGCCGGGATGGGCGTCGGGCTCTCGATCTGCCGCACCATCGTCGAGGCGCATGGCGGCCGCCTCTGGGCCGAGGGCAATGCCGCCGGTGGCGCGACCTTCCGCCTGACGCTGCCCATCGCGCCCGAGGGAGAACCGTGATCGATGGCGCCTGCTCTCGCTCCCGCCCCCGTTCCCGCTCCAGCCCTTGTGCACGTGGTGGACGACGACCCTGCCATGCGGGACTCGGTCGCCTTCCTCCTCGACACGGCCGGCTTCGACGTGCGGCTCTACGAGGCAGGCGCGGTGCTGCTGAAGCGGCTCGCGCCGGCGGTCAGCGGCTGCATCCTGACCGATATCCGCATGCCCGGCCTCGACGGGCTGGAGCTGTTCCGCCGCCTGCGGTCGGCCGGCCACACGCATCCCGTCGTGATGATGACGGGGCACGGCGATGTGCCGCTCGCGGTGCAGGCGATGAAGCTCGGCGCCTGCGACTTCATCGAGAAGCCGTTCGACGGCGAGGCGCTGCACGCCGCCCTGGAGCGCGGCGGCCATAGCGGGACGGCCGACCCGACCCTTCAGGAATTCGTCCGGCGGCGGTCGACGCTGAGCGAACGAGAGCGTCAGGTTCTCGATCATCTGGTGGCCGGCGGCACCAGCAAGGAGATCGGACGCATGCTCGACATCTCTCCGCGAACCGTCGAGATTTACCGGGCCAAGGTCATGGCCAAGACGCGGGCGGGGAACCTGCAGGAACTGGTGCGCTGGGCAGTGCTGGCCGGTTGCGCGTAAGAGTCCCTCGCAAAGCTCCCGGCCACCGTCGTTCTTCTCCCGGCAACAACGGCGCGACGGGAGTTTTTCCCGAGAGACAGTCAGGCCGACTTGAGGTCGATCAAGGTGGACGGTGGGGCGGCGCCCATGATGGGGGCTCGACCCGCGTGATTCTCGCAGCCCCTCGGGCCGACCGATGCCGCTGTCTCTCCCAAGCCTCATCTACGTCGTGGACGACGACCCGGCCGTCCTGCACTCGACCTGCTTTCTCCTGGAGTGCGCGGGGCACCGGGCTGCGGCCTTCCCCAGCGGGGAGGCGTTGCTGACCGCCTTTCCCGGACCGAGCCCGGCTTTCGTGCTGCTCGATCAGGTCATGCCGGGCATGGACGGCATCGAGGTGTTCGGCCGCCTGCGGGACCTCGATGCCCGCGTGCCCGTCATCCTGATCACCGGGCATCCCAACCCGTCCATTCGCACGAGGGCCCGCGCGGTCGGGATTGCCCTGGTCGAGAAGCCGCTTGCCCTCGAGGATCTTCCGGGGCTGATCGCCGCCGGGAAGCGCTCGGGAGCAGCCATGGTCGACTGAGGCACAGCCCGCTGCGGGACTTCGCGGGCGCAGCGGCTTGCGCGGATCGGCCCAGGGCGCAACGTGGGGGGACACGGCGTGCGCCTTCCCTGATCCGGCTGATCGCGGAAGCTGACAGGCGGCGCGGCGCAGGGCGTTGATCTTGCGCAACCCATCCCGAGCGAGGTGCGGTCGCGCTCGGATTCTCCGGCGGAAGCGGGATGTCTCGTATCACCGCACCGGATAGGGCGCGCCCGGGATTGCGGCGGCGCAGGCTTACGGAGCAACGTCCGAGCCGAGCTCCTTCTGCACCTCTACGTAGTTGTGCGTAAGGGAAGCCACTTAAGAGAGTGCCCTGAATATCGTCGGCACGAGCGCGGGGCCACTCTTGCTCCATCGAGACGGACGAGGAGCGAACCGATGGGCATCAAAGCGACGCCGAGATCGACCCCTGCCGCCGCGCGCTCGCGCACGCCGCGGAGCATCCACGCGAGCGACCATCGAACCGGCCTCTTCGCCGATTGTCCCGACCTCATCGGCACGCCCTTCTCCTATGCCCGCGAGGAAGAGATCTACGGCGAGGGCGAGGAGGCCGAGTTCGTCTACCGTGTCGTCGAGGGGGCGGTGCGCTCCCACAAGGTGCTGAGCGACGGCCGGCGCCAGATCACCGGTTTCCACTTGGCCGGCAGCCTGTTCGGCTTCGAGCAGGGCGATGTCCACTGGCACACGGCGGAGGCCCTCTCGGACACAAGGGTGCTGATCTTCCAGCGCCGCCCGATCGAGCGGGCCGCCACCCGCAGCGCCGAGGTCGCCTGTCAGCTCTGGAGCATGGCCACGGCCAACCTGCGCGATGCCCAGGATCTGACGCTCCTGCTCGGTCGCCGTTCCGCCCAGGAACGCCTCGCCGCCTTCCTGATCGAGGTCGACGGACGCTTCGGCCGCACCGGGACTTTCGCCCTGCCGATGACCCGGCGCGACATCGCCGATTATCTCGGCCTCACCATCGAGACCGTGTCCCGGACCTTCTCGCAACTCGAAGAGGAGGGCGCGCTGCGGCGCGCGGGCGGCCGGCAGATCACCCTCCACCGGGCTCGCCTGCGCCACGTGGTCGAGGCCTGAGCGGCCCGGCGGCGTTTTCGGACGCCGCCGCGGCGGTCAATGAGCAAGGAACAGCGGCACCGGCGGGCGTGTCAGGAGGGCGTGCGTCACGCCGCCGAGGAACCACTCCTTCAGGCGCGAATGCCGGTAGGCGCCCATCACCAGCATCTCTGCCCTGAACAGGCCGACCTGCCGTCTCAGGGTCTCCGCGGCATCGCCCTCGACCGGCACATTGGTCACCGACACGGTCACGCCGTGGCGGGCGAGGTGCGGCGCGAACTCGGCGCCCGCGACCGTGGTCGAGAGATCCTTCTCGCCGACCACCGACACGATCTCGACCGCCTCGGCCGCGCGCAGGAACGGCAGCGCGTCATTGGCAGCCCGCGCGGCCTGGGCGCTGCCGTCCCAGGCTACGACGATCCGGCGGGCCGAGAACACGTCGCAGCCGGCGGGCACCACGAGGAGCGGCCGCCCGCTCCCGAACAGGACCCCGTCGATCAGGTCGCGGTCGAGATCGACCTCCCGCGCCTCGGCGTCCAGAATGGTCAGATCGCTGAGACGGGCGCGGGCGGTGAGCCGTCCGACGAGCTCCGGATAGACCAGCGCGGGCACCTCGATCGAGCAGGTCACACCCTCCAGCGTGGCCTCTGTCGCGGCGCGCTCGGCGATCGCCCGCGCACGGGCGCTGAGGCGCCGGTTCTCCTGTGCGACCAGATCGTTGACGAAGCCCCATCCCGAGCCGCCGACGAGGGTCAGGCGGCGGGCGGCCGATTGGACGGTGAGGTGGGCGCCGCTCATCCCGGCGAGCGATAGGGCGAGCCCGAGCGCACTCGCCGTCTCGTCGCCGCGGCCCTCTTCGGTCAGCCCGACGAGGATGTCGCGCAGGCCCGCGAGGGGGGCGGGCGGTGGGTTCGGCATTGTCTTCCTCCGAGGCGAGAACGGCCGGGAGAGTGCCGCACCGACGGCGGGTCGCCTTGATCCAGCGCAAGTCCGGCCTTCTGCGGCGAAGGTGGGGGAAGACCGGCGGAGGAGGCCGTCTTTCGCTGCGTCCGGCCCGGTCCTGCGGAGCCTCGATCCCTCGCTCGATCCTTCGGGCCGGCGATGCTGCCGCGGGTCGGCGCTTGCAGCCTTGAGGTGGATCAAGGCACCGCGTGCCGGGCGCGCCAGGATGCTCCTGTCATCCAAGGACGGGAGCGAACGATGAGTGTGGTGCTTCAATCCATCGACATCGAGACGGTGCGCATCGTGCGGGTTCCGGCCGGATCGGAGCCCCGCGACGAGGCGGCTTCCAGGCCCGGCGCCGGGCTTGCCGGTCCGTCCGCGGCGCGCGTCGTCACGAACATCGCACGCTACCACACCATCCCCAGCCTGCAGGCGCTCGCCCTGGCCGCTCTGGCCTCGGCGGTGACACCGGCGCTGATCTGGCTGGTGCTCTGACTCGTCGAGATCGTGTAGCGAGGAGGCGGGAGATGGACGACGTCACCGTGCGCCAGCACGTCCTCGACGAGCTGGAACTCGCGCCGATGATCGATGCGGCACAGATCGGGGTCGCGGTCGAGAACGGCATCGTGACCCTTAGCGGGCATGTGCGGAACTACGCCGAGAAGGGGATCGTCGAGCGGGTCGCCCTCCGGGTTCGCGGCGTCCGTGCCGTGGTCGAGCAGATCGAGGTCCGCTATCCGGACAATCCGCGGATCGGCGACGAGGCGCTGGCCGACCGCTGCGCGCGGGTGCTGGAATGGGACGTGCAGATCCCGGAGCGATCCGTCTCGCTCAAGGTCGAGCGCGGGTGCGTCACGCTCCAGGGCAGCGTGCCGCACTACTATCAGAAGGCGGCCGTGGACAAAGCCCTGCGCCGCCTCGCCGGCGTCACCGACATCGTCAACCTCATCGCCGTGACGCCGCCGGCCGAGGCCACCGAGGTCGAGGCCCGGATCCGCGCGGCGCTGAAGCGGAGCGCGAAGGCGCCCGACACGATTCGGGTCCGAGTCGAGGGCGGCAAGGTGATCCTCGACGGCTGCGTCGATGTCTGGCGCGAGCGTGAACTGGCCGAGCGGGCGGCGTGGTCGGTCCCCGGCGTGTCCGCGGTCGAGGACCGTCTGACGCTCGCCTGAGAGGACGCGCCGAGGCCGGCCCTCGCGATGCCTTGAGGTTCGATCCCCGGCGGCGAAGCAGGAGGCCGGCCGGACCGTGGCCCGCCGGCGGGGGCAATCGGGAGAGTGGTCATGACGATCCGCACCATCATGGTCTCGGTCGATCTCGGCGCCGCGGCGGCGGACCGGGTCCAACTCGCGGCGGGACTCGCCGAGCGCCTTCCGGCGCGGCTCATCGGGGTCGGTGCCTGCCGCGTCCCCGGCTTCCTGCCGGTGGGCGACATGCTGGCGGTCGAGCGGATCTACGAGGACGAGGAGCAGCGAGCGCGCGAGCAGCTCGAAGGGGCCAAGGCGCTGTTCGAGCGCGAGGCGGGCGCCCTGCCCCGAACCGAGTGGCGCTCGGCGCTGGCCGAGCCCCTCGCCTACCATGCCGAGCAGGCCCGCGAAGCCGACCTCGTGGTCGTCGGCCGGCAGGGACCGGCGGACGGCGATCCGGGGCCGATGGCGGTCCCGACCGGCGCCATGCTGATGGCGGTCGGCCGTCCCGTGCTGGTGGTGCCGCCCGGTCTCGAACGGCTCGGGCTCGGATGCGCCGTCGTGGCCTGGAAGGATACCCGCGAGGCGCGGCGGGCCGTGCGCGACGCCCTGCCGCTGCTGAGCCGGGCGGAACGGATCTGCGTCGCGGCTGTCGGCCCCGACGCGCATCACGAGGGCGCCGAGGGCGTGGCGGCCTACCTTGTGGGGCACGGCCTCACGGCCACGACGCACCTGCTGCCGGATCCGGTGATCGGCGCGGGCGACGCGCTGCTGCGCTTTGCCGGGCGCGAGGGCGCGGACCTCCTCGTGATGGGCGCCTACGGCCACAGCCGCCTGCGCGAGTGGATCTTCGGCGGGGCCACCCGCGACATCCTCCAGACGACGCCGATCTGCTGCCTGATGAGCCATTGAGGGGCTGCCCTGACCGGCGTCGTCATGCTCCGGTGAGGCGCTGGCCGATCTCCTCGATCGTCAGCTTGGTCAGATCCTTGTCGATCTCGGCGATGACGGCGCGCTTCAGACGGTCGGACAGTGCCTGCCGCAACGCGGCCAGCGTCCGCGGCGGCGCAACGACGACGAGGGCGGAGATCGCGGCGGCGACGCGGTCCAGCGCCGCCGCAACCTCCCCGGCGAAGCGCTGCTCGGCGATCTCGTGCCAGTCGGTCTGGGCGATGGCGCTGCGGTGCTCCCCCTGCCGGACGCGGGGCGGCCGGTCCGTTCCCTGTTCCCGCGTCGGCGGGTTGGGCGGGGCCTCGAACAGGTGCTGCACCTTCAAACTGAGATGCAGCGCGTGGCCCTCGTTGCGCAGCACCAGGGCCCGGCGGCCGTCGCCGACCAGGACGTATCCGCCGTGCGGGATCTTGAGGTTGAACGCCTCGGTCATCGGCGGACTCCGAGCTTAATGTGACTTCAGGCCAAGCGGATGGAATCCGATCTGCGACCGGATCCAGGCGTCCCTTCCGTGTGTCCGGCGGCCGCCCGCCGCCGGGGTCATCGACGATGCGTCAGCATCGTCGATCGGTCTCATCCCAAATCCGGTTGATCCCTTCGGGATGGCGGATTTGGCTTCGGCGGGATCCCGTCACGCCCGCGCGATGGGTGCGCGCCTCAAGCGCCGCGCGGGCTTGCCGATACGCGCTCCGCTCTGAGCAAGCGGCGACCGTCTCAGTGGCTCATCAGGCAGCAGATCGGCGCGCCGGCCAGCAGGTCGCGGGTGACGCCGCCGAAGACCCACTCGCGCAGGCGGCCGTGGCCGTAGGCGCCGAGGACGATCAGGTCGGCGGCCTGCTCGGACGCCGCCTCGATCAGCGCCTGGGAGGTCTCGGCACCGCCGGCCTCCCAACGCGTCGCCGTGGCGTCGATGTCGTGGGCCTGGAGGAACCCGACGACGTCCGCCGGGTCGTCCGTGCCCTGCCCTTCATCGATCGCCAGCACGACGACCCGCGAGGCCCGTGACAGGAAGGGCAGCGCGTCCCTGACCGCGCGGCGAGCCTCGCGGGTGTTCTTCCAACCGATCGCGACCCGCCGGGCGTCGAGGTGATCGACGCCGGGCGGCACCACCAGGATGGGCCGTCCGAGATGCATGACGAGATCGCCGGGATCGACCGAGAACAGCAGGGGACCGGGCGGGCCCTTGCGGCCGACGACCACGAGGTCGGCGGCTGCCGCCTGCCCGATCAGGAACGGCAGCGGAAAATCGAGGTTTGAACGCCATTCGATGCGGCTGCGCCCGCCCGCCGCCGCTTCGAAGACGGCGTGCGCCCGCTTGAGGTCGTTCAGGATGACCTCGTTGTTGGCGGCCAGCGCGTAGGCGCTCGCCGGGATCGGGCCGGCCGGCGCGATGGCGTAGGACGCCTCCTCCGCCGCGACGCCGATCAGCCGGGCGCGGAAGTCGTCGGCGAGGTGCCCGGCGAGGTGCACGCGCTCGCGCGCCTCGGCCGCGAGATCGACGGCGACCATGATGCTGGCATAGGACATGGGAGAACTCCTGCCGCACGCGGTTGCGGGTTGGCGGCCGCCGCAAGGCCGGTGTCTCGGCCTCGTGCCGTCCGATCCGAGGCGCGGCATCGTCCCGGAGGGCGGTCGCCCGCTGTCAGGGAAAAGACGATGCAGAGACAAGGGGATAGAGCATCGCCGCCGGCCGGACCTTGATCCAGCGCAAAAGGTCCGATCCGCGAAGGCCCGCCTCCCCGCGGCCGATGCGGTGTCCCGGCCGCTGTCAGGGGGCCTTGATGTCGATGCGCTTCGGCTCGCGCGGCGTCAGCGCAGCCTTGGGCAGCGTCACCGTCAGGACGCCCTTGTCCATGCTGGCCTGGATCTCCTCGGCCTTGATGCCCGCGGGCAGTTCCAGGCTGCGCACGAAGGCGCCGTAGCTGCGCTCCGTGACCTTGCGGGCGCCCTCGGTCTGCTCCTTCTCCTGCCGCTTCTCGCCGCTGATGACGAGGGTGTCGTCGGCGAATTCGACCCTGACGTCGTCACGCGCGAGCCCCGGCAGTTCGGCGGTGATCTCGACCTTGCCGTCCTTCTCGACGACATCCATGCGCGGCACCGCGCCGCCCTGGAAGAGCGGGAGGCCGAGGCGGAGGTCGCCGAGCATCGATTCCACGAGCGGATGCGAGGGGAGCGTGATGGCGCCCGGATCGGCCGAGGGGGTGTGGGAGCGGTGGCCGAGCGTGAGGAGCGATTTGAGATTCATGGATCATCTCCCGTCAGGCGGCTGCGTTCGGCCGCCCGGGAGAGTCTGCTGTCCTCGCGCCGTCTCGGCGTTGAGGTGGATCAAGCGCGAACGATCATGCCGTCGTGCCGGGACGTTTCGCGAGCCCGCCCTCGCGGGCCGGGCCAGGCCACCCCGAGAGCATCGTCCCGAAAGGTGACCGCCGGCTTTCGGAAAAAAGACGATGCTCTATTCCGCGCGGCGATGAGGCCGATCCAGCCCCCGCCGCGCCGTGCGGTCAGGCCGCCAGCTCCTTGAGCCAGGACTGGAGAACCGGCTGCGCGTCGGCGGTGCGGCCCCAGACGGTGGCGCCGACCTCGGTCTCCCGCGGCAGGAAGCCGAACCGGCGCTTGAAGGCGCGGCTGAAGGTCTTCTCGTCGGAGAAGCCGGTGGCGTAGGCCACCGTCGAGACGCGGGGCCGTCCCGTCGGGCCGGGTTGCGTCAGCATTTTCATCGCCCGGAGCAGGCGCCGCTCGCGGATGAAGCGCTGCACGCCGCCCTCCAAGGCGAATTGCCGGTAGAGGGTCGCGCGGGAAAGGCCGAACTGCTCCGCGAGCGTCTCGGCATCGAGACGCGGCGAGCCGAGTTCCTTCTCGATGTATTGCCGGATCGTGATGCTGAGCTGCAGCTCGCTCGCCGGCCGATCCGCGACCTGCCCGCGCAGGCAGGCGCTGCCGAGCATCGCGACGGCCTGGCTGACATGCGGAAGCTGATGAACGTCGAGGGCGTCGGCGCAGTCCACGAGTTCGCGCACGCAGGTGAAGAACAGACGGCTGATCCGGTCGGTCGCGTAATCGAAGGCGTGGCCGTGCAGCGACTCGAGATGGGGGACCTTCTCGGCGATGAGGGGGCGCGGCAGGAGGACGTTGGTCGCGTGGGCCGGCTCGGCGATGATGGTCGCCGGCTGGGCGAGGTCGAACAGAACGCAGGTGTTGGGGCCGACCTCCGTCTCGCCCCAGGCCACTTCGACCCGAGCGGTGCCGGAATGATAGAACTGGATCAACAGGTGGTCGAGACCCTGCTGCGCGACCATGCGCGGCGTCCGTTCCAGGATCTGCGCCGGCGCGCGAACTTCGCCGACAAGCAGATCACCGAGATGATAGTTGTCCATCATGACCGGCTCGGACAACAGGCGCCCGCTCGGCAGGGTCGCTTGAAAGACCGGTGACATCGCCGCGATCCACTCCGCACGGAGCGCGGCAGGATCCGCAGGTGCATCGAAGCGGTCTCGAAGAATCCTCGACATGGCTGGCAAGTCTCTGAGAAGGAACGTCGCGGATCGTTTCAAGTCTGCGGCCAGATGCCGACCGTGGCTCCGCGCCGAACTTCGGCACGGTGCGCAAACCGAAAAATACTGCTCCGATAGAGACAATAATACGCACTGGTATTTCTGTCTATATCAGCTGTGGTGCCAGGCTGGTATGGATATACCAGTCGTTCCCGGCGCTTCATTGGGCCTTTTAGGCACTACCGCCTGTCTCGGAATCGGACAATCGGGCGAGGGCGTCAAATTTTGCGACGATCTTCGCGGTCTCAGTCTCCGGTCGGGCGCGCCGGGCTCGACCCCGAACGGCATGCGCCGGTCAACGTCGCTGCGACGCTCATGGATGTGCCGGAGCGGGGTGCGGCCGGCAAATGCCGCGCGGTGGGACCGATTGGAATTCTGAGACGAAATGAGAGTTCTTTGATATGCTTTGCCTCATAAGCAAACTTTGAGACAAAATGCGACAATCTTGATATTATATGCGATGTAATCGATGGGTCATCGGGCAAATACTTAGATCGTCATCAATTGCGCCGGGCGCTTGATCCCCTCACCGCCGCCACGCCGGCTCCAGAGGATCGAGTCGCCCCATGTCTTCCAGCATCACGCTCTCGGCCGCGACGCGGCAGAACCTGCTCTCGCTCCAAGACACCGCGAGCCTGCTCGCGACGACGCAGAGCCGGCTCTCGACGGGCAAGAAGGTCAACTCGGCCCTCGACAACCCGATCAACTTCTTCACCGCCAACAATCTGAGCGGCCGCTCGACCGAGCTGTCGTCGCTGCTCGACGGTATCTCGAACGGCGTCCAGACGATCCAGGCGGCCAATACCGGCCTGTCCAAGCTCCAGAACCTGACGAGCCAGCTCAAGTCGACGGCGCAGCAGGCGCTCGCCGCCACCAGCGCCTTCACCTCGAAGGCTTCCACGGTCTCGACCGCGCTCAATGGGGCGACGGCCGCCAACCTGCTCTCCACCGGCCCGACCGTGGCGCGGGGCGACAAGGCGATCGGCACCCTCATCGGCGATCTCCCGCCCGCGGCGGCCGTGCCGGCGACGGTGGCGGGCAGCGTCGATTACAAGCCGACCGCCGCCCCGGCGACGATGCGCGGCACCACCTTCGCCGCGACGACGCCGACGGCGGCCAAGGCGACCGCGGCCTCCGCGTTCAGCGCGCCGGCCAGCGCCGTGGCCGGCACGGTCACGGGGGGCAATTTCACGACGTTGACCGGCGCAGCGACGATCTCGGTCACCGCCGGAACCGGCGCCGCGACGAACGTCACGCTTGCGGTCAACGACACCATCGACGACGCCGTCGTGAAGCTCAACGCCGCCCTCGGCAGCAAGGGCATCTCGGTCAAGAACGACGGCGGCAAGCTTGCTTTCACTGGCGCCTCAGACGGTTCGCTCCTGAAGGTCGAGACGACGTCTCAGACAAATGGCCAGACCGGCTTCACCACGGCGTCCGCCGTCGGCTCGACCAACAACGTCGCGGCGCAGACCCAGACCCTGAAGATCGGCAGCAGCACCATCACGATCTCGGGCGGCCGAGCGGGGGCCGATCCGGCCGACGTGCGGAAGGATGCGCTCAAGGCCATCAACGACGCCAATACGGGCCTCACGCCCACCGGCGTCTCCGCCACCTTCGAGCCGGACGGCAGTGGCGGCCAGCGGCTGGTGCTCGCCGGCGCTGCGAACGGCACAAACTTCACGGTCGAGGGCAGCGCCGGTAACACCCTCGGCTTCGCCTCGACCCCGCTCACCACGGCCAACGGCGCCGCGGCGGCGAGCCAGACGCTGACGATCAACGGCACCCAGATCACCGTCGCGGGCGGCGGCGACATCGACGCGGCGGTCACGGCGATCAACAATCAGAAGGGCACCACCGGCGTCGCCGCGAGCAAGGATCCGGCCGACCCGACCCGTCTGCTGCTGACCGGCAAGAGCGACGGCTCGGCCTTCACCGTCGCCTCCTCGAACCCCGCCTCCAGCGGCTTCTCGGCGACGCCGACCAGCACCAGCCTCGCCGCCACGGTGAGCGGCGTCTACACGCCCGACGGCACCCCCGCGACGACGACAGCCGGCAGCGCCTTCCGGGCGCCTGCCGGCGCGGCGGCCGGGACGCTGACGGCGACCTATTCCGCGCCGGCGGCGGCCGGCACGCGCCTCGCCGTCACCTCCGGCGCGGGTGGGGCCGAGAACACGTTCTCCGTCGATCTCGCGGCCGGCGATTCGATCGCCACCGCGGCCCGGAAGTTCAACGACGCGTTCGGCACCAGCGGCATCAAGGCGGCGGTGAGCGGCAGCGACCTCGTCTTCACCGGCAAGGCCGACGGCTCCGCACTGAGCATTGCCAGCGGTGGCGCCCTCGCCGGCTTCACCGCGGCGGCCGTGGGATCGACGAACAACGTCGCAACGGCCACGGCCGGAACCGTCAACGCCCCCGACGACTTCGGAACAATCGGTGCCGGAGGCACGTCGATCACCATCACCTCGGGCCCAGGTGGGATCGGGAACGTCTTTACGGTGAACCTCACGGCTGCTGACACTGATATCGCGAAGGCCGTTAAGACGATCAACGACCAGTTGACCGGAGCCGGGGGCATCAAGGTCGAGGCGGACGGCCAAAAGCTCAAGTTCACCGGCAAGACTGACGGCTCTGCGCTGAGCATCAGCAGCAACAACACCAACGCTGGTTTGACGGTCGCCGCCCTGAACGCGACGAACAACAAAGCCGTCACGGCCGGAACCGTGACAGGGCCAACAGACTACGCGCCTCCCGGCGGAGTCGGTGCTGCCTTCACGATTACCTCGGGGGCGGGTGGGGCCGGGAACGTCTTTACGGTAAACCTCACGGCTGCTGACACTGATATCGCGAAGGCCGTTAAGACGATCAACGACCAGTTGACCGGAGCCGGGGGCATCAAGGTCGAGGCGGACGGCCAAAAGCTCAAGTTCACTGGCAAGGCCGACGGCTCCGATCTGAAGGTCGCCAGCACCGCCCCCGGCGGCGGCTTCACCGCCACGCCGACGCTCTCGACCGGGCAGAAGGTCGCCGAGAGCCAGACGCTCACCATCGCGTCGGGCAACACCTCCGCGACCGTCGCGATCTCCGGCGGCGCCGCCGGCGACAGCGACGCGAAGGTGCAGGCCGCGGCCCTGAAGGCCATCAACGATGCCAGTTCCGGCACGGGCGGCACGGGTGTCACCGCCTCGGCCTCGTCCGACGGCCGGATCGTGCTCAAGGGCCCCGCGACCGGTGGCGCCTTCACGGTGACGGGTGGGCCCAACAGCTCGCTCGGCTTCGGGACAAGCCCGGTGACGGCGAATAACGGTGAGGCCTCCGCCGCCCAGACGCTGACGATCAACGGCACCGACATCACCATCCGCGCCGGCGCGACGCAGCAGCAGGCCATCGACGACATTAACACGGCGTCCGGCACTGCCAGGCTCGGCGTGATCGCCAGCGTCGATCCCGACAACGCCGGCAAGATCAAACTCACCGGCAAGGCCGACGGCTCCGCCTTCACCGTGCAGTCGAGCAATTCCGCCTCCAGCGGGTTCTCGGCCATCGCCCAGCGGATCAACAACAACCAGGGCGCGGCGCAGACCGTGACGGTGAACGGCACCGACATCGAGATCGCGGCCTCGGCCACGCTCGATCAGGTGATGGCCGCCATCAACGCCAAGAGTTCGACGACCGGGGTCACCGCCGGCAAGGACGGCAACAAGCTCACCTTCACGGGGAGCGCCGACGGCCAATCCTTCACGATCAAGGGCTCCGAGCACAACACGCTGGGGCTCGCGAGCACGGAGGCCTCCATCGCCGGCACCTTCGATCCGGGCCAGACCACGCTGATCTCGACGCTCGGCTTCAAGGGCGGCGACAGCTTCTCGGTCAACGGCCAGACGGTGAACCTTTCGGCGACCGACACCATCGGCTCGCTCGTCCAGAAGGTCGGCGCGGCGACCAACGGCGCCGTGACCGCGAGCTACGATGCGGCGACGAACAAGTTCAGCTTCACCGCCACCGACTCGAACACCGCGGTGCAGCTCGGCGACGGCTCGACCGCCACGTCGAAGGTGTCGAATTTCGGCTTCACCGCGACGAACTTCACGGCGGGCGGCGGGCAGCCCGAGTCGCAGAGCGCGCTTGCCGGCAAGTCGCTCACCGTCCAGGTCGGCAGCGGGGCGGCCATGAACACCGCCACCGTCACCTTCGGAAACGCGCCGGGCCAGATCTCGACGCTGGCCCAGCTCAACCAGGCGCTCGCCCCCGCCAACGCCCAGGCGACGATCGACTCGCTGACCGGCAAGATCTCGATCACCACCTCGAACGACGTCGGCGCCCAGAATCTGTCGGTCATCGCCAACGGGGCCGGCAACCCGTTCACCACCGGCAACGCCACGGCCAATCTCGGCGGCGACGGGCTCAATGCCCGCAACAACCTCGTGCAGACCTACAACGACCTGCTCAAGCAGATGGACCAACTCGCCTCGGATGCCGGGTTCAACGGCGTGAACCTGCTGTCCGGCGACAACCTCACGATCAACTTCAACGAGAAGGGTTCCTCCTCGCTGAAGGTCCAGGGCAGCGCCACCAACGCGGCCAGCCTCGGTCTCTCGGCGGTGGGCCAGACCAACTTCCAGGAGAGCAGTGCGATCAAGAAGATCGTCGATCAGATCAACAGCGCCAGCAGCCAGCTCCAGTCGCGGGCGGCCGCGCTCGGCTCGAACCTCGCGGTGGTGCAGAACCGGCAGGACTTCACCAAGCAGATCATCAACGTGCTCGACACGGGCGCGGCCAACCTGACGAGTGCCGACCTCAACGAGGAAGCGGCCAACTCCCAGGCGCTCTCGACCCGCAACTCGCTGGCGATCTCGGCGCTGTCGCTGGCCAACCAGTCGCAGCAGGGCATCCTGCAGCTTCTGCGCTAGAGCCTTTGTCGCTGCATCGTCCCGAAAGCCGGTGACCACCTTTCGGGACGATGCTCTGATACGGTCTTCCGCTTGATCGCTTCGGTGTCTCTTCGTCATTGCGAGGCGAAGCCGTGGCAATCCAGGGCTCCGCACTTTCCGGAAATGTCGCGCCCTGGATCGCTTCGGCTTCGCCTCGCGATGACGGCGTCGGGCAAAAACAGAAGCGATCAACCGACAACGGTATCAGGCGATCCGCGCCGGCCCCGGCGCGGTAGGACGGGAACGGGCCGGCTTCCTCCAGGGGGAGCCGGCCCGCTTCGTTCTGACCGGTGCGGGCGGCGCGCGGGTGGCGCTGTCGGATCAGGATGCCGTCCCCGCCGACCGGGCCGGTTCCGCCGCCAGGCTCGCCAGCGCCATGCGATAGGTCATGTCGTGGGAGGAGAGGGTATCCGCGATGAAGCGGTCCACGGCGGCCAGGCCGCGGGCCGTCGGGGCGAGATCCTTCAAGCCGCGGCCCCCCGATGTGAGGAGCCCGCCGGCCTCGGCCGCCGCCAGGATGTTGCGGACATGCGACCGGGATACCCCGAACCGCGCGACGATGTCGGAAAAGTCGCTCTCGCGGATGGCGGCCCGCGCATCCGCCTCCCGCAGCAGGATCACCCGCACCAGGACCTGGAAGCCCTGATACATCTGGAGGAAGGGGAGGATGTCGCCGTTCTGCGCGATGAACCGGCCGATGACGTCGAACGTGCCGACCGAGACCCGGCGGTGAGCCCAATGGAGGGCCGGATCGCACGCCACGGCGGGACCGTATCCGGGGTCCGGATAGAGGTCCTGCAGCACGCCGTAATAGGAGGACAGCAAGACCCGATCCCACGCGAGAAGTTTGTCCGTCGGCACCAGCAGGCGCAACCGGCCGTCGGCGGCGGGGCGCTCCAGGACGACGTGACCGGTCTCGACGAGGCGGGCGATGAGATCGTCGATCTGCCGCGGACTCGAGAGCCCGAAGGAGGCGCCCGCCTCCTTGAGCCGCGCGAGCGTCGGCCAGGTCGCCCGGTCCGCCGGGTCCCAGGCCGCATGGAGGCAGATGATCGCGCTGATGACGGCGACCCGGTAGGCCGCGCTCTGCCATCCGCCGGGGAAGGTCGCGATTTCGTAGCACGCCACCGTGGCGGCGATGTAGCGTGGGCGCATCCGGGCGTAGTCGGGATGGGTCAGGATCTCGCCGCTCGTCCGGTGCGCGATCTCGGGGAGGAAGCGCTCGAACTGCGACGGGTCCGGCGGACTCGGAACGAAGCGCCCCTCGCGAGCGACCGGGTCGTCCGTTCCCGCGTCCCGCGAGGAACCGCTCGTCTTCGGCATGGAGCTGTGTGTCTCGGCTGCGCCGCGAGGGCTGGACGCCCGAGCGGCGACTGCCGGTGCAGCGTCGCCCGTCTCGGCGCAGAGTCCTCGACGGCCTGTCCTTGGTCATCGATCTCGGCCCGTGAGGGCGAGACGGGTTTAATGACGATGCGGCCGATTGTGCAATGCAAGGCGAATTGCGTAGCGGCTCGTTCCGGCTGCCGCCTCGCAGACACCGCGCGATGCGACGGACCCCGTATCGAGGGGCCGGGCCGAGGATAGGGTGCCGGCGAGGTCGGGGAGTGGCGTCCCCTTCCTGCCGGCGAGATCGTGCCGCCATCGACACCGCCTGTCGGAGATCGTCCGCGTGGAGCGCGTGCCGACGACGGGGAGACCGGTTCAGCCAAGGAGCGCGCGACCGGACGAGGCTCTATTCGGGAAGCAGGTCCGAGTCCGGCGGGCTCTCGACATCGACGGATGCGGGAGCAGCGAGCGGCTTGGCCGCCGGGGCGGACGGCATCATCGCCGCGCCTGAGGCGACGAGCCCAGCCAGCATCCGCAGGTCAACCGGCTGGCGTGGATCGTCGGCCACGCGCGCGGCATCCACCTGGAGCCGCAGGTTGCAGGCCTTCGGAGCCAGCGCGCCGTCCGGCGTGCAGGCATCGTGGCGAGCGCAGGCCGCATCCAGCGCATCGACGGGTGCCGCCGGCCCGTTGTTGCCGGGCCCGCAATAATTGCCGTGCAGCAGCATCGGCGGACCCTCGACCGCCGCTGCGGTCTGCGTGAGTGCTGGCATCGCCAAGCCGGCGACCAGAAGCAGGGGAAGAATCGAACGGTTCATCGGAAGGCGTTTCTCCTGTCGTCGATCGTCTCCGGGCGCGTCGGCCGTCCGACCGCGCTGTGCGCATGGCGCCCGGTTCGAGGAGGCGCGACGGTCGACCGCCGCGTTCGAGCCCTTGATGCTCTCACCTCTTGCTTTCGCATCGTCTTTTTCCCGAAAGCCGGCGGCCACTTTTCGGGACGATGCTCTAGCGGAGGCTCGCGGAGCGCCGCCCGGCCGAGGAGGCCATCCCCTCGTCGAAGGCGGCCCGGCAACCGGGGCTGAGGCTCGTCCGCTGTGCCTTCATGCAACTCACGATGCGGCCGCGGTCCGGTATCGATGTCAGGCACAGCCGCATGACGTCGTCGCGGCAGAGAGCAGCCTGCTCCTCCTCACCGGCCCGCACGCTGGCCGTGCCGGTGGCGGAGAAGGCGATCAGAGCCAGCATTGTGCGGGGTCCGATCCTCATCATCAAGGTCTCCTGTCTCCTGCCCGCCGAGCAACCGCTTCAGCCAAAGCGCTCCAGCCAAGGTGCTCCAGCCAAGGACCGACGGTGAACGTCAGAAGATGTCGGCGCGTTCCGTGGACCCCTGACCGCAACGGCGGGAGGCCGGCGCGCCCTCCGCCGCGCCGGAACGGATTGCCAGCGATTTCGATGCTGCGATGTCTGTGTATATATAAGACAATATTAAAGGTGCCGACGGATTTTGTGCTGAAACATCGTGCCGGAGGGGGGTTCTATGGTGACATCACCATCGGGAGATTATCGATGCAAACGATTCGCATGGCGTGTTTTACTTCGCTTTTTCTGATCGGGGGGCTCGGTGCCGTGTCGGCAGGGGAGACGTCCGGCCAAACCGGGGCCCAGCAGCCGGCCGCGCCCTCCGGCACGTCGCGCGCCGGTACGGCGGGCGAGATGCAGAAGGGCGACGCGATGAAAGGTGGGGAGATGGGCGGCGGCTCGGGCAATACCGGTGTGCCGGGAACGTCCCCCGCTGCGGAGGGGAACAGGAACCAGGATTCGCGCACCACGAAGACACGCGACCGCTGAAGCTGGCACCCCCTTGGCCGGGACCGGACGGTTCCGGCCTCAGGCCGCGACCGGCACCTCGCGATGCAGGTAGTTCGGCCGGAACTCGGCCATGTCCATGAGGCCTGGCAGATCGCACAGCGTCAGGCGCTTGCCCTTGCGCTCGATCAGCCCCGCGCGCTTGAGTTCGCCGAGTGAGCGGTTCACGTGCACGCTGGTCATTCCGGTGGTGTCGGCAAGGTCGAGCTGCGTGATCGGCAGGTCGTAGCTGTTGCCGAAGGCCAGTCCTACCGCCCGCATGCGGACCAGCAACTCGCAGAACAGGTGGGCGAGCCGCTCCACGGCGGAACGTCGGCCGAGATTCATGATCCACTCGCGCAGGATCGCCTCATCGATGAGCGCGGCCGTGCGCAGGCTCCGCGCCAGGGCTGGGCGCGCGCGCAGATCCCGGGCGGCCTCGGGGGCGATCCGGGCGACGCGACAGGTGGAGAGGGTGCCGACCCCGTGATCCATCCGGTTCAGGACGGAGCTTTCGAAGTCGCAGACATCCCCCGGGATGAGATAGGCCATGATCTGGCGCGCCCCGTTCTCCCGCAGCTTGTAGCGGCAGGCGAATCCCTCGGTGATCGCGAGCATGCCTTCCGGCCGGTCGCCCTCGGAGATCAGGTCGGCTCCGGACGGGGCCAGCCGCGTTCCCAACTCGAAGAGGGCCAGGGCGGTGGCGTCCGTCTCGTCCAGCCGGCCGAATCCCTGCAGCTTGCGCAGGACGGGCCCGCCCGTCGCGGCGATGCCCCCCGGGACGACCTTCATCGGACCTGTTCCGCCTGAACCGCCCTTCCACCCGCCGCGGCGCTATCGTCGCGCGGCAAGGCCGGCTCGGCGGCGGGGCACCCCGCACCTGCCGGGGCATGCACCGAGGAATCCGTCACGGCGTCTGCCAGGTCCGGGCCGAGGACCGGGACGGCCTGAACGAAATCTCTCCGGCTCGGCCGTGTCATGATCGCTCCCCAAACGTGAAATCCCTAAACCGCCGTGAGAACGGGCGGCGCAGCTTCCCACGGTCCTCTCGCCGGCTGTCCGCCGCCCCCGCCTGGTCAAGGGGCGTGCGGCGAGAGACCGGGAAGGTTGCGGGACACGTTAAACGTCGATCCAGCGGCATGTAAGCCGCTCCCTCCTGTATGTGCGATATCCGACATTGCATTATTTGCCATGGGATGCGTGTTGAGCAAGAGCTCCGGCCATCGATGTCGGATCTCTTGTGAGGTGCCGCGGCTGGATAGGCTCACCTTCGGGGCAAAGTCTCCATTTCACCGACTTCGGAGGCGTTGCCGAAGGCTGCCCTCCAGCTTCACCCGTTTCCCTCCCTGATCGGGACGACGCATGCCGCCGGATCTTGAAAGGTCTGGCGCCCAGATACTGAGCGCGCCGGACGCGATCTGTCTGCCTGGCCCTTGCCCGTGCCGTTCGGGGCGAGCCCCTACACCGTCTTCCGGCACTCGGCGGCGCAGGTCCGGCACGCCTCGCGGCAGGCGCGGCAGGCCGCGATGTCGGGGAACTTGGCGCATTCGGTCTCGCAGGCGGTGCAGATATCGGCGACCGCCCGGGCCATGGCGCGGGTGTGGGGCGAGTCGACCGCCGCGAGCGTCTCCAGCGCCGCGCAGGCATGGACGAGATCGTAGGTCGCCTTCATGCAGGCGGCCATGCTCGTATCCTTCATCGCCAGCATGCCGAAGCAATGGCCCAGGCAGTCGTTGCCGGTGGCGACGCAGCGGGCGCTCGCCTCCTTCAGCGCCGCGAACGGTGCCGGATGGTCGGCATGCCCGCCGTGGTCGTGCCCATGCGCTTCGCCGTGAGCATGCCCATGGTCGGGGTCGGCCGCCTGGGCGCGAGCCGCAGCCAGCGAGGCCAAACCTGCCGCCGCGCCCAAGGCCGTCATGAAGTTCCGACGTTCCATCCCGCTCATCCCCCGTTCGCAGATCCGGCCGCGCCCCTCATCGGCCGTGGGCCGAGACGGGTATCCTACCGCTCCGCCGATGGCCGGCGAAACCGTTCTACAAAAGATGTGATCGGCAGCCGGAAAAGACCCGGCCGAGCGCGTCGCGCCCGGCGCTCTCGCTCCTCGTCTCGGCCATGCCGGGGCCTGCGGGCTAGCGCATCTGCCCGAAAGGTGGTCACCGGCCTTCGGAAAAGACGATGCATAAACAAGAGGATAGAGCACCGTCCCGAAATGTGGTTGCCGGTTTTCGGAAAAAGATGATGCAGAAACAGGGGGCTAAACCATCGTGCTGGATCGGATATCCAGCACGATGCTCCAGCGTGACGGGCGGGGTCAGGGCTGCGCGATCCGACGGACGATCCGGGCGACGGTCGCGGGGTCGAGGTCGGGGTAGATCGGCAGGCACAGCACCCGGTCGGCGGCGAGCGCTGCGACGGGCAGATCCTCGCGTCGGGCGCTCGGCAGCGTCCGATACATCGGGTGATCGGAGATCAGGGGGTGGAAGTAGCGCCGCGGATGGATCCCGTCGCGCTTGAGCGCATCGTAGAGTGCGTCGCGGCCGACCGGATAATCGGGGCCGACGAGGATCGGGAAGTAGGCGTAGTTGGCCGTCCCCTCCCCCAGGCGGTCGAGGCAGCGGATGCCGGGAACATCGCGCAATCCCTGCCGGTAGGCCTCGTCGATGGCCTGCCGACGCGCCAGCACCGTGTCGATGTACCGAAGCTGGACGAGGCCGAGGGCGGCATTCAACTCGCTCATCTTGCCGTTCAGGCCCACGCCGATGACCGAGGTCTCGTCGTCGAAGCCGAAATTCTTGAGCTTGTCGATCCGGTCCTTCATCGCCGGATCGGCGCAGACGATGGCGCCGCCCTCGAAGGTGTTGAACACCTTGGTGGCGTGGAAGCTGAGGACCGAGAGGTCGCCGTGGTTCAGCACGCTCCCGCCGCGATCCTGCACGCCGAAGGCGTGGGCGGCGTCGTAGATCACCTTGAGCCCGTGCCGGGTGGCGATCTCGGCGATGGCGTCCACGTCGCAGGGCTGGCCGTAGCAGTGGACCGGCAGGATCGCGCTGGTGCGAGGCGTGATCGCGGCCTCGATCCGGGCGGGATCGAGGTTGAGGGTCGTCGGATCGATGTCCACGAAGACGGGAGTCAGGCCGCTCCAGAGAAGGGCGTGCGAGGTCGCCACGAAGGAATAGGGCGTCGTGATCACCTCGCCGGTGAGATCGAGCGCTTGCAGGGCCATGATCAGGGCGGTGGTCGCGTTGTTGAACAAGGCGACCTGCGGCACGCCGAGATGATCGCCGAGGCGCGCCTCCAGCTCCTGGTGGAACGGGCCGCCATTGGTCAGGACCCGGGTCTGCCAGATCTGCCGCAGCAGCGGTTCGAACTCTTCGAGCGGTGGGAGGAACGGCCGGGTGACATAGACCGGCCCCGTTGCCGCCTCCGCGTCCAGGGCCATCTCCGGCGAAGTGTCGGAAGCGGCGTCGAGGACGCGCGCGAATTCCCGCTCCAGCCGTCGCAGGGTTTCCTGCACCGGCAGCGTGGGCGGCTGGGCGGATCGCGGGGAGAGGTCCGCCTCGGGGTTGGGATCAAGCGGCGCTGTTTGCATCGGTCCGGCGCCTCTCGAGGGGGCGTGCGGCGTCCGCGGCATATCCGGCGCGCACCCATCCGGCCGCGCACAGTCTGCGATGTTCGAACATGCCCGGCATCCTGCCCCGACCGGACGTTAGGAATTGTTTGGCTAACGGATCGTTAACGTTGCCATGGCGGCGTAATCCGACAGCCCAAAACGACGAAAGCCGCCCAAAGGCGGCTTCTCGTAGGTCGGTCAGTTCTTTTGAAGAAACTGGAGCGGGCGAAGGGATTCGAACCCTCGACCCCAACCTTGGCAAGGTTGTGCTCTACCCCTGAGCTACACCCGCTCTATTGTCCGTCCGTCCGGCGCCGTGGGCGCCCCCGTCGGTGGAGGTGTGTAAACACCATCCCGCCGCAGGATGCAAGCGCCAAGTTCGAGGGGCGTTCGAGATTTTTCCGCGGCTCACCAAAGCTCGGCCGGAGGCTGCCCCCCGCGGATCTCGGCGAGGCGGGCACGGGTGGCGCGGGTGGTGTCCGCCGGCAGCGCGTCGAGGGGGAAGAAGCCGGCCTCGGCAATCTCGCGGTCGGGCTGCTTCGGCCCCGTCACCGTGAAGGCCGGGACGACGTAGACGGCGATATGGTCGCGGCGCATCGCACCCGGATTGAGGAAGAAGCCGTGCAGCCGCAGGCTTGTCTCGGGCGCCACGACGATCTCGGCCTCCTCGCGGAATTCGCGGGCCATCGCGGCGGGCGCGCTCTCGCCCGGATCGATCCCGCCGCCGGGCAGATGCCAGCCGCCGACATAGGTGTGGCGTACGAGACAGACCCGTCCCTGCCCGTCGATGGCGACGCCGCGCACCCCCAAGGTCATGCCGCGCGTGAGGAGCGCGACGCGCAGGGACAAGCGGTGCAGCCAGGGGCGGTCGAGATTCAGGATCATGCTGGGTCTTGTAGACGGCGGCATCGCGCCCGTCCCGCTCACACGACCCGCAGCGCGATCGCGCCCACGCTCTCGATCCGCGCGCGCATGGTCTGCCCGCGCCGCACCGCCCCGACGCCCGACGGCGTGCCGGTGAAGATCAGGTCGCCGGGATGCAGCTCGAAATAGGTCGAGAGCAGCGCGACCTGCTCCGGCACCGACCAGATCATCTCGGACAGGTCGCCCCGCTGGCGTTCCTGCCCGTCGACGGAGAGCGTGATCGCGCCGGCGCGGGGATGGCCGATGACGCCCGCCGGCCGAAGCGGACCGATCGGGGCCGAAAAATCCGCGGCCTTCCCGAGTTCCCAGGGCCGCGCCTGCCGCTTGGCCTCGTCCTGCAGGTCGCGCCGGGTCATGTCGAGGCCCACCGCATAGCCGTAGACATGGGTGCCGGCGCTCTCCACCGGGATGTCGCGCCCGCCCCGGCCCAGGGCGGCCACCAGTTCCACCTCGAAATGATAGTTCTCGGTGCGCGGCGGGTAGGGATGCTCGACCGTCGCGCCCTCGGGTACGACCTGGAGCGTATCGGCGGGCTTGAGGAAGAAGAAGGGCGGGTCGCGCTCGTCGGCACCCATCTCGCGGGCATGGGCGCGGTAGTTGCGACCCACGCAATAGACCCTGCGCACAGGGAACAGGTCGGAGCAGCCCTGGATCGGCAGCGTGGCGCGCGACGGGTTCGGGATCACGGACAGCATGGCGCCTCAAGCCTCGTCTTTCGGTAAGCGGACGGAACGCGATGGATCGAGCGGCGATCCGCTGCGGGAGAGAAACCCGCAACGGCGCGCAGCGTGCCATCTCCCAATTCCGCCTTTCCCCGCCATCCACGGTCGTCGGTGCAATCTGCGTCCACCCGGCCTATCTGGAGCGGAGGATGCCCTCGCCTGCCCGCCGATGACCGACGCCCGCCTCTCTCATGACGGCCTTCTCGCCGCGCTTTCCGGCCGGCTCGGGGCGCGGCACGTCCGCACCGAGCCGGCCGAGATCGCACCGCACCTGGTCGAATCGCGCGGGCTCTATCGCGGCCATGCCCTCGCCGTGGTCGCGCCGGGCACGACCGAGGAGGTCGCCTTCACGATGCGGGCCTGCGCCGAGGCGCGAGTGCCGGTGGTGGCGCAGGGCGGCAATACCGGACTCGTCGGCGGCGGCGTGCCCTTCGGCGGGATCGTGCTGTCCCTGAACCGCCTCGCACGGCTGCGGGCGATCGATCCGCTGGGTGCCAGCATGACGGTGGAGGCCGGTATGATCCTCGCCGACGTCCAGGCGGCGGCGGCGGAGGCCGGGATGCTGTTTCCGCTCTCCTGGGCGGCGGAGGGCACGGCGCGGATCGGCGGCGGGATCGCCACCAATGCGGGGGGCCTCGCGGTACTGGCCTACGGCAATGCCCGCGACCTCGTGCTCGGGCTCGAAATCGTGCTCGCCGACGGGCGGGTCTGGAACGGGCTCAAGGCTTTGCGCAAGAACAACGCCGGCTACGACCTCAAGCACCTGTTCATCGGCTCGGAGGGCACCCTCGGCATCGTCACCGCCGCGACCCTGAAGCTGTTCCCCAGGCCGCTCTCGACCTGCGTCGGCTTCGTCGGGCTGCCCTCGGCACGGGCAGCGCTCGCCCTGTTCGCCCGGCTGCGGGCCGGCGCCGACCGGGGGCTGACCGCCTTCGAGTATATGCCCCGCTTCGGCCTGGAGATCGTCCTGAAGCACGGCATCGACGTGCGCCCGCCGCTCGCCGGCACTCATGCGGCCTATGCTCTCGTCGAATTGTCCTCGCCCCGTCCCGGCGCCGACACGCGTGCCGAGATGGAGGCGCAACTGGCGCAGGCGATGGAGGCGGGGCTGGTGGAGGATGCCGTGATCGGCGGCAGCGCCGCGCAGGATGCCGCCCTGTGGCGCTTACGCGAATTGCTGCCCGAGGTGCAGAAGGCGGAGGGCGGCTCGATCAAGCACGACGTCTCGCTGCCGCTCTCGCGGCTGGCCGATTTCCTGGAAGAGGCGAGTGCGGCCTGCGAGGCGGCGATGCCGGGCCTGCGCCCCTGTCCGTTCGGCCATTTCGGCGACGGCAACATCCACTTCAACCTGACCCAGCCCGTCGGCATGGAGAAGGCTGCGTTTCTGAGCCAGTGGAGCCGCTTCAACGCCATCGTCCACGGCATCGTCGAGCGGATGGACGGCTCCATCGCCGCCGAGCACGGCATCGGCCTGATCAAGCGCGACGAACTCGCCCGCACCGCCGATCCTGTCGGCCTCGACCTGATGCAGCGGCTCAAGCGCACTCTCGATCCGCACGACCTGCTCAATCCCGGCAAGGTCGTGGCCCTGTCCGAGGATCCGCCCCCGGCCCTCCCGGTGTGAGGATCCGCCCGGCATTCCTGCGACGGCGCGTGTGACGGGCTCTTGTGACGGCGCGCACATGGGAACGCGAACCGTCCTCCGGTGGTTGTTGTGCAGCGCACAAGAACGCGGCATGATGCTGGCCCAAGGGATGGGAAGCGGCCTTGTGCACAACCGGATTCGAGCCCCGGATGATGAGATCATTAACCCTTTCGCCCGGACAATCACCCTCTGCGGCGACCGGGTGTGAGGGGAGCCGCCTCGGTTTCGTCGCATGACGATTTTAGGCCCTCATCCCACATGTTGCATTGCGGCGCCGCTTCTTCGCAGAGCGATGCACCGCAGCGGCGGGCAGGAGACGCGCATCCGGGGCGGTTTTCGCCGCGTGCCCTACGTGCGTCCCCGCCCGCACCGACTTTGAAGGAGACCATTGATGCCCATCTCTCAGGCCCGGGTGCCGACTGCGGAAGCGAGCCGCTACCTCAAGCAGCTCTGCCGCCACTGGAGCCACAAGTTCCCCGTCGAGGAGAGCGGCGACAAGGGCCGCGTTCCGTTCGGCGAGGACCGCATCTGCACCTTCGAGGCGAGTTCCGAGGCTCTGCTGATGCAGGTTGCCACGCCCGACCCCGCCGGCCTGACACGGCTGGAGAATGTCGTCTCCGACCACCTCCTGCGCTTTGCCTTCCGCGAGAATCTGGGCGAGATCACGTGGTCGCGCGCGGCCTGAGCCGCGTGAGGGTCTGATGCCCGCATCTGAGCCGGGGGATCGCGCGCGGCAAAATAGCGTGAGGATCGCCCCATGAGCCAGATGCCGGGAACGGCCGCCCTCCCCTTCACCGAGCGCCTCGACCGGCTGGCGGAGGTCGCCGTGCGGGTCGGCCTCGGGCTGCGGCCGGGACAGGAATTGGTGATGACGGCACCCCTCGAAGCGGTGCCGCTCGCCCGCGCCATCACCGAACACGCCTACAAGGCCGGCGCCGCGCTGGTCACCACCTTCTACGCGGACGACGCCGCCACCCTCGCCCGCTTCGCCCACGCATCCGACGAGGCCTTCGACAAGGCCGCCGGCTGGCTCTACGCCGGCATGGCCGACGCCTACCGCAGCGGCGCGGCCCGCCTCGCCATCTCCGGCGACGACCCGTCCCTGCTGGCGGGTCAGGATCCGGCCAAGGTCGCCCGCGCCAATCGCTCGCGCTCCCAGGCCTACGTGCCGGCCCTGGAACTGATCGCGGGCTTCTCCACCAACTGGACCATCGTCTCGGCGGCGACGAAGCCCTGGGCCCGCACGGTCTTTCCCGACCTGCCCGAGGACGAGGCGGTCGCCCGGCTGTGGGACGCCGTGTTCTCCGCCTCGCGCATTGACGGGCCTGATCCGATTGCCGCCTGGGGCGCGCACAACCGCGACCTCGCCCGCCGCACCGAGCGGCTCAACGGGTCCCGCTTCTCGGCCCTGCACTTCCGCGGCCCCGGCACGGACCTGACGGTCGGCCTCGCCGACGATCACGAATGGTGCGGCGGTGCCACGACCGCCAAGAACGGCGTCGTCTGCAACGCCAACATCCCGACGGAGGAGGTGTTCACCACGCCGCACCGCCTGCGGGTGGAGGGCACTGTCGCCAGCACCAAGCCGCTCTCCTACCAGGGGACCCTGATCGACGAGATCCGCGTGCGCTTCTCGGAGGGGCGGATCGTCGAGGCGCATGCGCGCACCGGCAGCGACGTGCTCGCCAAGGTGCTCGACACCGATGAGGGCGCGGCCCGTCTCGGCGAGGTGGCGCTGGTGCCCGCCTCTTCGGCGATCTCGGCCTCGGGCCTCCTGTTCTACAATACGCTCTACGACGAGAACGCCGCGAGCCACATCGCGCTCGGACAGGCCTACTCGAAATGCTTCCGCAACGGCGGCGAGGGCCTGAGCGAAGCGGACCTCGCCGACCGCGGCGCCAACCGCAGCCTGATCCATATCGACTGGATGATCGGCTCGGCCGAGATCGACGTGGACGGGATCACGGCGTCCGGCGAGGCCGTGCCGGTGATGCGCCGCGGCGAGTGGGCCGACTGATCCGATTCAAGTCCGTCCTTGCGAGGCGAAACCGAAGCAATCCAGAGCGTCACTCTTCCGGAGAAGTCGCGCCTTGGATCGCTTCGCTGACGCTCGCGATGGCGGAGAGAGCGGAAAGCTGGGGCGTCGCCGCCGCGCCGCCCCCTCTGAACGATGGAATGGCGCGCTGTCAGGCGGTGTGCGTCGGTGTCCCTTTCGGCAGCATGTTGGGCCGCCAGCGGCGGTGCATCCACAGCCACTGGCCGGGATGCTCGCGCACCCATCCCTCGACCACGCGCGTCATCGCCTGCATCGCGCCTTGAACGTCGATGAGCCCGTCGGGGCCGCGGGGCAGGTCGAGGGGCGGCGTCAGTTCGAGCAGGAAGCGCCCGCCCGGCTTGCGCACCACCCGCGCGCCGTGGACCGGGCAATCGTGGTGCCGGGCGAGCTTGCCGAGCAGCGGGTTGGCGAGAACCGGGCGGCCGAAGAACTGAACCACCACGCCGCGGGTGAAGTGCTGGTCGATGAGCTGGCCGAGATGGCCGCCGCGCTCCACCACGCCCTGCATGGCGAAGACGGCACCGGGCCCGGAGGCGGCCAAGCCCCCCATGGTCTTGCGGCGCACCTCCTGCACCAGTTGGGCGGCGGCCGGATTGTTCGGCGGCCGGAACACCGCGGTGGTCTCCAGCCCGAATTTTTCCGCGCAGATCGCCGGCAATTCCCAGTTGGCGAGGTGGGCGGAGAAGATCAGCCCCGGCTGCCCGTCGTCGCGGATCGCGAAGAACTGCTCCAGCCCGCGCACCTCCATGCGCTGGGTGGCGAGGTTCTCGGGATCGAAGTCGAAGATCGTGTCGAGATGGGCGTATTCCGCGCCGGTGCGCCCGAGATTCTCCCAGGCCTCCCCTGCGATCGCCCGCAGGCGCGCCTCGTCCTCCTTCGGATAGGCTGCGCGGAGGTTGGCCATCGCCGTGCGGTGCGAGGGCAGGAACGGGCCGACGAGACGCGCGAGTCGGCCGCCGGCCGCACTCGCCCGGTCGGTGCCGAGCATCCGCGCGAGGAGGAACACCGCCCGGATCAGCGGGATGGTCGCGAGGCCCGCCAGCCGGGGCAGGTTCCGCCGCAGGATCAGCGCGAGGCGCAGCACAGCCGGTTCATCGATCGGAGGATTCGGGGAGGTGGAAACGCGGAATAAGGTATTTTTCTCGGGCAAGCGAGCATTCTGCCCGAAAATGGCGAAGGCCGCCGGCCCGTCGAGCGGACCGGCGGCCTTCGGAAGGCGCGGGACGAGGACGTCGATCAGACGAAGTGTTGGCCGCCGTTGATCGTCAGCGTCGAGCCGGTCACGAAGCCGGCCTCGTCGCTGGCGAGATACTCGACCGCGTGGGCGATCTCGTCGGCTTCGCCGAGGCGGCCGGTCGGGATCGTCGAGATGATCTTGTTGCGGATGTCCTCGGCCACCGCCATCACCATCTCGGTGGCGATGTAGCCGGGGGCCACCACGTTCACGGTGATGCCCTTGGAGGCGCTCTCCTGCGCCAGCGCCTTGGCGAAGCCGATCACGCCGGCCTTGGCGGCCGAGTAGTTGGTCTGGCCGGCTTGGCCCTTCTGGCCGTTGATCGACGAGATGATGATGATGCGCCCGAAATTGCGCGAGCGCATACCGTCGATCAGCGGACGGGTGCAGGTGAACATCGAGTCGAGGTTGGTCTTGATGACCGCCTGCCACTTCTCGAAGGACATCTTGTGGAAGGCGCCGTCGCGGGTGATGCCGGCGTTGTTCACCAGGACGTCGATCGGTCCGAGTTCTGCCTCGATCGCCTTGATGCCGGCTTCGCAGCTCGCGAGATCGCCGACGTCGAACTTGAACACCGGGATGCCGGTCTCGGCCTTGAAGGCGTTGGCGGCCTCGTCGTTGCCGCCGTAATTGGCAGCGACCTTGTAGCCCTTGTCCTTCAGGCGCTTCGAGATCGCGGCGCCGATGCCGCGCGTTCCGCCCGTGACGAGGGCGACGCGTTCCTGAGCCATGATTTCCTCCGTGCTCCCGTATCGGGTTGTTGTTAAGCTGGTTCGCGAAACACCCGCTAGGCGTGTGGCCAACAGGACAAGGATCCTGTCACCACCTTCGCGGGAGCGGGTCGCTGCGCCTTGCCCAGGCTGTGTAACCGGGCGACCGGACACTGGCACCGCATTTAAATTTCACAAACTCTCAAGCTGTTTTCGTCAAATTCAGCTTGAGGTCAGGGCAAGGCATTTCAGGGGAAGAGAGGGCAGCAGATGCCCTCCCCTCCAAGGCCGGTCACTCAGACCCGCTCGACGCACATCGCGACGCCCATGCCGCCGCCGATGCAGAGGGTGGCGAGGCCTCGCTTGGCATCGCGGCGCTTCAACTCGTGCAGCAGGGTGATGAGGACGCGGGCGCCCGAGGCGCCGATCGGGTGGCCGATGGCGATGGCGCCGCCATTGACGTTCACCTTCTCGTCGTCCCAGCCCATGTCCTTGTTCACGGCCAGTGCCTGGGCGGCGAAGGCCTCGTTTGCCTCGATCAGGTCGAGGTCGGCGGGCTTCCAGCCGGCCTTGTCCAGGGCCTTGCGCGAGGCCGGGATCGGGCCGGTGCCCATCACCTTGGGATCGACGCCCGCGGTTGCCCAGGACACGATCTTGGCCAGCGGCTTGATGCCCCGGCGCTCGGCCTCGGAGGCCGACATCAGCACGAGGGCGGCGGCGCCGTCGTTGAGGCCCGAGGCGTTGGCCGCGGTCACGGTGCCGTCCTTGGTGAAGGCGGGCTTGAGCTTGGCCATCGCCTCGACGGTCGCGCCGTCGCGGATGTACTCGTCGGTGTCGACGATCGTGTCGCCCTTCCGGCCCTTCACCGTGACGGGGACGATCTCCTCCTTGAACCGGCCCTCCTTGCGGGCGGCCTCGGCCTTGTTCTGCGAGCGGACCGCGAACTGGTCCTGCTGCTCGCGGGTGAGCTGGAAGGCCTGAGCCACGTTCTCGGCGGTCTGGCCCATGTGGTAGCCGTTGAAGGCGTCCCACAGGCCGTCCTTGATCATCGTATCGACGAGCTTGAGGTCACCCATCTTCTGGCCGCCGCGCAGGTACTGCGCATGGGGGGAGAGCGACATCGATTCCTGGCCGCCGGCCACGATCACCTTGGCGTCGCCGTTGGCGATCTGCTGCATGCCGACGGCGACGGTGCGCAGGCCTGAGCCACAGACTTGGTTGAGGCCCCAGGCCGTGGCCTTCTCCGGGATGCCGGCGGCGATGGCAGCTTGGCGCGCCGGGTTCTGGCCGGCGGCCGCCGTGAGCACCTGGCCGAAGATCACCTCGTCCACGTCGTCCGGCGAAACGCCCGCCCGCTCCAAAGCCGCCTTGATCGCCACCGCGCCGAGTTCGTGCGCGGGCACGGAGCCGAAGGCGCCGGCGAACGAACCCACCGGTGTGCGCGCCGCCCCGACAATGACGATATCTTCGCTGGCTGCCATCGTGACGTTCTCCTCGTTCGGCTGCGCGATATTTGGTAGACCAGAATGTCCGGTGCGCGACTTGCCGTTCACCGGATGAAGAGCGCAGCACTCGCGAAGTCAAGCGTGCTTTCGGACAAGATGGCCGGAACGTCGCACCCGCACAGACGCGTGCCGTCGGATTCTGCGGGGACAGAGATAAATTGCTGTTTTCGCCGCGTCGCGTAAGCCTTAAGGTCGGAGCTGACGAATGCAGGACCCGGCCTGCGCAGGCGGGCAGCCGATCATGGCGGAGCGTTGAGCTTTGCGCAGACTCATGACCGAAGCGGGAGGTGTCGCAACGATGGCCGAGAACGGCAGGGCGCATCAGACCGTCATCAAGAAATACGCCAATCGCCGGCTCTATCACACCGGCACATCCACCTACGTCACGCTCGAAGACCTCGCGACGATGGTGCAGAACGGCGAGGACTTCATCGTTTACGATGCGCGCTCGGGCGATGACATCACCCGCTCGGTCCTGACCCAGATCATCTTCGAGCAAGAAAACAAGGCCGGCGAGGACAACTTGCTGCCGGTGGCCTTCCTGCGGCAACTGATCCGCTTCTACGGCGACAGCATGCGCACGATGGTGCCGAGCTTCCTCGAATTCTCCATGGCGAACTTCGCCAAGGACCAGGACGGCCTTCGCGAGAAGATGGCTCAGAGCTTCGGCCCCTCCGCTTTCCAGCAGGCTCTGCAGGAGCAGGTGCGGGCCAACATGACCTTCTTCGGCGATGCGATGAAGATGTTCACCGGCGGCTTCGGCCCCCCTGCCCCGCCCTCGGGTTCGGGCGCCGCGCCCGCCTCGCCGCCGGCCGCCGTCCCTGCCGCCGGCGGAGGAAACGACCTCGACGAATTGAAAAAGCAGATGGCGGAGATGCAGGCCCGCCTGGAATTGCTGGCGCGCAAGTAGCGCTGCGGCATCTTCGCGGCGTCTTTCAGGGGGTATCGCTCGAGGGCGATGCCCCTTTTCTTCGTTCCACCACAACCTCCTGCGGTGGCCTCAGCAGCCTCGAGGGTCGCTCCGATCGACGGTCCTGCGGCTGTTCTTCCGGCTCTTCGGACATGCTCCGCGGGGCGTGTCCGTGTGTGACAGGCGGGGCCATCCCTGGTCGAGGATTCCTCGGATTCCGCACCTGCCGGGCGCGAGACAGTTCGTTAAGATCCGGTTAACGTCGGCCCAGGCCTTGCACGAGATCGCGTGCGGGGCCGGAGATGCGACGCGACATGGACCGTTCCAAGACCGATTGTGCCGATCAGGGCCACGCCGACTCAGGTGAGACCAGCGGTCCCGACGCCTCCTCGCGTGCTCTGGTGGCCCAGTCATCCGCCGGAGCCGGTCCCCGCCTCCGGGGCGGTCGCCCGATGGCGGATTTTCTGACCCAGTTGATCGTCAGCGCCGACCCTGCCCTGCGTCCGGCCCGCTTGGAACGCACGAAGGCCGCGGCCGCGCTCTACGCACGGGCCGCGGCCTCCAGATAACGGATCTGTGGCCGCCGGACAGTTCCGGCGGCTCTCAGTCCTTACGCCTCGGCGGACTTCACCTTCAGAACCTGACGGCCGCGATACATGCCGGTCTTCAGGTCGATGTGGTGCGGGCGGCGCAGCTCGCCCGAGTCCTTGTCCTCGACATAGGTCGGGGCCTTGAGGGCGTCGGCGGAGCGGCGCATGCCGCGGCGGGAGGGGGACGTCTTTCGCTTCGGAACGGCCATGGGATGTACCTCAGGCAAATAGGGCGCCCAAGGCCCATCCCCTTAATCGGGGGATCGCCGATGGCACCGCGTTGAGTGACGGAGATTCGAGGCGGGCTGTATAACCGCAGGAAGGGCGACTGGCTAGAGCGCCCGTTCCTCTATGGACAGGCGGCTGACGTGCGATAGGCGCACGACATGGTCACGGTGTGGCGGGGGCTGCCGAGGCCTCCCGGATCGGGGCGGGTTCGGCGGGCTTGCGAGCCACCACGATGGGGGCGCGGACGATCGCCGCGAGCGCGGTCTCGGAGGGGCGGCGCGGCGGCAGCGGCACTTCGACGGAATCGGACACGGCCGCGTGCTGTCCGGCGGCAGCCTGCGGACTCGGCTGAGGCTGGTTCGGTACTTGAAGCGTGGCTTGGGCTGCGGCCTGCGGCTGTGCGGCGGCCTGGGCGAGGCTTGCGACCTGCAGCGCCGGTTCGGCGGCGAGGGCAGCGGGCCGGCGCGGCGGGAGCGGCACCTCCACGGCGTCGGTTGGGCCCGGCCCCGGCGCGGCGTAGGCCAGCGCCTGCGGGGTGCCAGCCGCCGGTGCGTTGCCGCGAAGGGCGAATAGACCGTCGAAGCCGTTGGCCGAGCGAGCGCTCGTGCCGGCGGCCGGCGCGGCAGAGGCGACGGTCGTCGCCCCCGCATCGTCGGGCGGCGTGGCGTCGATGCCGAGGCGCTTGGCGGCGTAGTAGTAGCCGCGATTGTAGTAGCGGTAGGCCTGCTCCAGATCGCCCTTCGCGGCGCGGTAGGCGCCGGCGAGATAGGCGATGCCGTATTTCAGGTTGGTCTCGGGGTCGAACAGCCCGGCGGCGTCGCCGGTATAGCCGAGGCCCCGCGCGGTGGCGTGCTTGATCTGCATCAGGCCCAGCGCCGAGCCGCCCTTGGCGCGGGCGTTGTAGTTGCTCTCCCGTTTGACCACGCGATGGACGAACGCCTCGGGCACCTTGTTGGCCCGGGCCTGCTCGGCGATCAGTGCATCGATGTTGTCCCGCGCCGCCGCTTGAGCGAAGGCCGACGCCGGGGCGGCGGCAAGCAGGGCGGCGAGGAGAAGACGCATGGGGGACCCGGTCGTTTTTGGGTGCCTCGCTTCAGCCTCCCGTGGACCGGCAGCCCATCCCTGACGGGAAGCGGCTGCCGCGGGAGCCTCGCGAGGGGCACTCGTTACGGCTCAGTTTGTCTCACCTGGGTCGGGGCCAAATGAGGCGGGAACGTGGAGCCCGGGCAAATCCCTGCGGATGCCGGGGCGCGCGGCCCCGACCCTGTCGCAGAAGAGGCACAGCCGCCCGCCGCGGCCGGAGGCAGGGGCCTCAGGTGTCCCCGAACACGAACCGGTTGATCGCGCGGGCGAAACCGTCCTCGTTGTTGCTCGGTGCCACCACTGAAGCCGCCCGCTGCACGGTTGCGGCGGCGTTGCCCATGGCGATCGACAATCCGCTCTCGCGGAACAGGGCGATGTCGTTGGCGGCGTCACCCAGCGTGGCGATTCGCTGCCGCGGAAGGCCGAGCTGGCGCCCGAGATCGGCGACGAAGCTGCCTTTGTCGATGCCGGGCGGCGTCACGTCGAGGTAGTAGGGCTGTGAGCAATGGACGGCCGCCCGCCCGTCCAGCGCCGCCACGAGCGTCGCCTCCAGCCGCGCAAGGCCGGAATGGTCGCGGCTCACGCCGACGATCTTGGCTGCCCGTCCGAGCAGGGGCGACAGGTCCGGCATCACCGTCGGATCCGTTTGCAAGGTACGGCGCTCGAGATCGGTATAGGGCGCTTGCGCGTCACGCAGGTTCCAGGCGCCGTCGGCGAACACCCACAGGTCGATCCCGGCCGCGTCGAGGCGCGCGGCCGCCTCGCGGGCGACCGCCTCGGGGATCACCGCCTCCGAGATCGGCCGGAGGTCGGGGGCGCAGACGGTGCTGCCGTTGAAGGCGCCCATCGGCAGGCGCAGGTCGAGCCTCTCGGCGAGTGAGCGCAGGCCGACCGGCGGGCGGCTGGAGGCCAGGGTGAAGCCGATCCCTGCCGCGCCGAGCCGCCGCACCGCGTCGATCGCGGCCGGCGTGAGCCGCTTGTCGTCGGTGACGAGCGTTCCGTCGACGTCGGAGACGACGAGGGCGATGTCCATGCTGTTCATGACGATCCGCAGATGTCGCTGGCCGGGACGCCGAGCCGCGTGGCAACCGCCGCAACGATGGCGTCGGGGCCCTCCTCGATGCCGACGGTGATCGGGGCTTCGTCCGGTCCCGGCGGTTCGAGGGCGGCGAGCTGGCTGTCCAGAAGCGTGGCCGGCATGAAGTGGCCATGGCGCGCCCGAATCCGGCTTTGGATGAGCTCCCGGCTCCCCTCCAGGAAGACGAGGCGGATGCGGGGGGAAGCGCCGATCAGGGTCCGGCGATAGGCACGTTTCAGGGCCGAGCAGGCGACGACCGCGCTCTCTCCGGCTGCGAGTCGGGCCTCGATCCAGGCGCGGATGCGGCCGAGCCAGGGTTGGCGCGCCGCGTCGTCGAGAGGATGCCCGTCCCGCATGCGGGCGATGCTGTCGGGTGCGTGGAAGTCGTCGCCGTCGGCGAAGGTCCAGCCGAGCCTCTCGGCCAGCAGCGCGGCCACCGTGCTCTTGCCGGAGCCGGAGACGCCCATCACGACGAGAACGGTCGGGGCGGTGGGTCGAGAATCGGTCATCCGGCTCCTTGGACGAGCGATGGGGAGACGGGCCGAGCGCCTCGACCCGCCTGCGAGACGGTCGGCACCGGCGCGGCCGGAAGCGGACAGGTAGTGGATCGGAATCGCGGGACCATCCTCTCGGCCGGGTCTCGGTGTCCGCCGCGTCCAGGGCGGTCCTTCGGGAGGCGTGGGAGAGGTGTGGGCTTCGGGGAAAGGCGGACGCAATTCGTGCTGCCCCGCCCGGTGTGGCGGCCTCGCCACGGACAGCTTGGCCGCTTTCGGCTACCCACCCGATGAGAGAAACCGTCAGGCGACCTGAATGCGCGCTCCAGCCCTTGCCCTCCTCGCCGCCACGGCGGTGTCGGGGTGCTCGATCCTGCCGGCGGCGGGGCCGACCACCTCGGCGATCGAGAGCGGCGCCGATGTCGCCACCGCCGAGGGCCTGTTCGCTCGCTACGAGATCATCGACGTCACCCCCGCCCTCGTCGAGTCCCTGCGCACACGCCCCCTCGACAGTCTCCTCGTCACCTTCGGCGACAACCGGCCTGCTCTGGAGCCGGTGATCGGCGTCGGCGACTATGTCGCGGTTCAGGTCTGGGAAGCCGGCTCCGGCGGCCTGTTCTCCGGGCCGCTGGTCGCCGACCGCTTCTCCGCCGGTTCCAAGTCCGCCATGATCCCCGAGCAGGTGGTCGGGCCGGACGGCGGCATCACCGTGCCCTATGCCGGCCGCATCAAGGTCGTCGGACGCCGCACCCAGGACGTCCAGGCGCTGATCGAGACCGAACTCGCCGGCAAGGCGATCCAGCCGCAGGTGCTCGTCTCCGTCACCAAGCCGATCTCGCAATCGGCGACCGTCACCGGCGAGGGGGCGATGGGCATGCGCGTGCCGCTCTCGGGTCGCGGCGACCGGCTGCTCGACGTCATCGCCCAGGCCGGCGGCGTGCGCACGCCCGTGGCCGAGACCTTCGTGCGCCTGTCGCGCGGCAACCGCACCGTCACCGTGCCGATGAGCACGGTCGTGGCCAACCCGCGCGAAAACATCTTCGTGCGGCCGAACGATACGCTGACGCTGGTGCGCGACCCGCAGACCTTCCTGGCGGTGGGCGCGCTCGGCGCCACCACCGAGGTGCCGTTCTCGGCCGACGGTCTGACGCTGTCGCAGGCGCTGGCCCGCGCCTCCGGCCTGCGCGACTTCCAGGCCGATCCGGAAGGCGTGTTCATCTTCCGCTACGAGCCGGCGGCGGTGGTGCGGCGCCTGCGGCCGAACTCGCCGCTTCTGGCCTCGCCGCAGGTACCGGTGGTGTACCGGGTGAACCTGCGCGATCCGCAAGGCCTGTTCCTGACCCAGAGCTTCCGCATGCGCAACCGCGACCTCGTCTATGTCTCGAGCGCGCCGTTCGCCGAACTGGGCAAGGTGCTGAGCGTGTTCTCGACCGTGACGGCGCCGGTCGCCGCCGGCGCCTCGCTCTACACCGTCACGCGCTGATCCGGGGTCGCGGTTCGCGAGGGCGCGGGGATGGCAGGCGGCACGGTTCTGGCGGTGATGGGTCTGGCCCGCGAGGCCCGTATCGCCGCGGGCCCCGGCATCGAGACGATCCAGGCCGGCGGCAATCCCGCCCGTCTGAGGCGGGCACTCGACGAGCGTCCCTCGCACGGTCTGCGCGCGGTCGTCAGCTTCGGGATCGCCGGCGGCCTCGATCCTGCCCTGAGACCGGGTGACGTCGTCGTCGCTACGCATCTCGATGCGCAGACGCGGTTTCCGGCCGATCCCGCGATCGGCCGCCGCCTGTTCGAAGCCTTGCACGGGCTGCCGGGCCGCGTTGCCGCCGGCGGCCTCGCAGGCTCCGACGTCGCGGTCATGACGATTGCCGACAAGGGGAGCCTGCATGCGCGCACCGGCGCTCTGGCGGTCGATATGGAATCGCACGTGGCCGCCGCCTATGCGGCCCGCCACGCCCTCCCCTTCGCGGCGCTTCGGGTCGTCTGCGACCCGGCCGAGCGCGCCCTGCCCGCCTTCGCGGCTACGGCCCTCACGCCGGAGGGCGAGCCTGACATTCGGGCCGTGCTCGGCGCGCTGCTGCGAGGGCGCGCCCGGATCGGCGAGCTGATCCGGCTCGGCCGCGATTCCTCGGCGGCCTTCGCGTCGCTCGCCCGCTGCCGCACCCGGCTCGGACCCGATCTCGGGGTGGCGTGAACGGCCGCCTCGTCGCCGAGCGAGAATCCGGAAACGAGAAGACCCGCGCGGCCGGTACCACGCGGGTCTTCTTGCAGGCGATGGAGAGCTGGGCTCAGACTGCCTCACAAAACTCTCGCTCACTGACCGTTCTCGCTCTGGCGAGGACAGCGCAGCGGGAGTTTTGTGAGCGACACTCAGGCAGCGGTGCGCTTGCGGGCTTCCTGCTTGGTGTCGACGCCCGAGGCTTTGATCTCGGAGAGCTTCTGGGCGACGTTGCGCGAGAACACGAACTCGGCCGGGCGCTGGTTCTCGAGAGAGATCTCCGGCGCCATGTCGCCTTCGGTCTTGATGCCGCGGATCGCGTGCACCAGCGGCTTCCACGGCTTCTTGACCGAATCGACCACCGAGGAGGCCTCGTAGCCCGAGTGGACCATGCAGTCGGCGCACTTCTCGTAGTTGCCGGTGCCGTAGGCGTCCCAGTCGGTCTCCTCCATCAGCTCCTTGAAGGTCGCCGCGTAGCCTTCACCGAGCAGGTAGCAGGGCTTCTGCCAGCCGAACACGGTGCGGGTCGGGTTGCCCCACGGGGTGCAGTGGTAGGACTGGTTGCCGGCCAGGAAGTCGAGGAACAGGCCCGACTGCTGGAAGGTCCACTTCTCGCGGCCCTTCTCCTTGCCGTGCCGGAACACGCCGCGGAACAGGTCCTTGGTCGCCTTGCGGTTGAGGAAGTGCTTCTGGTCCGGCGCGCGCTCGTAGGCGTAGCCCGGCGAGACGGTGATGCCGTCGATGCCCATGCGGGTCACCGAATCGAAGAAGTCGGCGATCTTGTCGGCGGACGAGTTGTTGAAGAAAGTGCAGTTGATGGTGACCCGGAAGCCCATCTCCTTGGCCTTGGCGATGGCCGCCACCGCCTTGTCGTAGACGCCGCGCTGGCACACCGACTGGTCGTGCATCTCCTTGTCGCCGTCGAGATGGATCGACCAGGTGAAGTACGGGCTCGGCTTGTACTCCTTGATCTTCTTCTCAAGCAGCAGCGCGTTGGTGCAGACGATCGCGAACTTCTTCTGCGCGATGATGCCCTGCACGATCTGCGGCAGATCCTTGTGGAGGAGAGGCTCGCCGCCGGCGATCACGACCACGGGTGCGCCGCACTCGCGCACCGATTCCAGCGCCTCGTCCACCGGCAGGCGCTTGTTCAGGATCTCGTCGGGGTAATCGATCTTCCCGCAACCGGCACAGGCGAGATTGCAGCGGAACAGCGGCTCCATCATCATGACGAGCGGGTAGCGCTTCCGCCCCGTGATGTGCTGCTTGAGGATGTAGCCGCCGATCTTCGCGACGTACCGTATGGGGATTCCCAAGACGCGGCTCCTTAGATGCTGTGGTCCCGGACTTAGCCGGGCTGCTTAGCGTGAGAAGGACAGGAATTCCAGCGCATTAGGCTGGAACTGTTCCCAAAGGGCGCTTGTCAGGCGCGATTTCGAGGGGGTGTGGCCTGCCGGTGTCGCGGCCGTCCGCCGGCTTCTGAGATGAAGCCTGCGGCCGTGCGATCCGGAGCGGAATAACCTTCTGATTTCCGCCTTCTGCGGCGGATTTTTGACCTTTTCTCGCACATGGCAAACTGCGTAGGACCAGACGAGTTCACGATTTCTCGTGCATGCCTCGTGCCGGTTTCCGCGGCTCATCCCCGGCCGGCCCGAGCGGATCGTCACGGCGCCGCATCGAGTCGACATCAGCCGGAACGCTTGTGCGAAGCGATAATCCTGCGCAATCCGGGTGCAGTGCGCAATCGCACCCACCCCACCGGAGCGGACCGGTTTGCCGGGGCGCGTTGCATTCCCCCGCCGGGGCAAGTAGGTAGCGCGCCAACGACACGGATGATCGGGGTGGAGTCCGTTCACGTCTCCTCGCGTATTTCGTGTCCGCTGGACAAGGGGCTGCCGACCGGTAGTCCCCATCCGGATTTCTCGCTCGCGAGGGTCACGTCCCGCGGGCCATGACGAGGATCGATTCGGCGCGTCGCCGCCTGCTTGAGGACGCCGCGTCCTGTGTCGCGGGGAGGACGGGACTTCGAGTGTCCTGGCCCGTCGTCACGCGGGGACAGGCCGGATCGTTAGGCAGGCAGGGTTTTACGTGATCGAACGTCTCGTCGCGTTTTCCGTCAGGCGCCGCTGGCTGGTACTGGTGGCCGCGGCGCTCCTCACGGTGGCGGGCGCGGGCACCGCTGCCCACATGTTCCGCATCAACACCGATGTCGAGCGGCTGATCGAGCCGAGCGTTCCCTGGCGCCAGGACGAGATCGCCTTTGAGAAGGCATTCCCGCAGCGCACGAACCTCGTGGCCGCCGTCATCGACGGCGAGACGCCGGAGATCGCCGAAGAGGGGGCGGCGCGCTTCGCCGAGGCCCTGAAATCGCACCGCTCCGAGATCGAGACCGTCTACCGGCCCGATGGCGGCCCGTTCTTCGATCGCAACGGCCTCCTGCTGATGTCGCAGGAGGAGCTGGAGCAGACGACCCAGCGGCTGATCGAGCAGCAGGGCCTTCTCGGGCCGCTGGCCGCCGATCCGTCGTTGCGCGGCGTGATGCGCGTGCTCAGCCTCGGCGTGAAGGGCGTGAAGAGCGGCGACGCCAAGCTCGAAGACCTCGCCCAGCCGATGACGCAGATCGACGAGACGCTGCGCAAAGCCCTCGACGGGCAGCGCGCCCGCATGTCGTGGCAGACCCTGCTCGCGGGCGGGCGCAGCGAGACCACGGACAAGCGCAAGTTCGTGATGATCCAGCCGGTGCTGGACTACAATGCGCTGGAGCCGGGCCGCGAGGCGACCAAGCTGATCCGACGCGTGGCCGCCGAGCAGAACATCGACGCGGCCCACGGCCTGCGCATCCGCCTGACCGGCCCGGTGGCGGTGGCCGACGACGAGTTCGCCACGCTCGCCGACGACGCCTTCCTGAACTACTCGCTGACGACGGCGGCCATCGTCCTGTTCCTGTGGCTCGCCCTGCGCTCCGGCCCGCTCGTCGTGGCGGTCCTGATCACCACCTTCTCGGGACTCGTCGTCACGGCGGCCCTGGGCCTCCTCATGGTGGGCGAGCTGAACCCGATCTCGGTGGCCTTCGCCGCCCTGTTCGTGGGCCTCGGCATCGATTTCGGCATCCAGTTCGCCGTGCGCTACCGCGCCGACCGCTATGAACTCGGCGACGTCGATTCCGCGCTTCGCGGCGCGGCGCGGGGCGTCGGCTGGTCGCTGACGCTTGCGGCGATCTCGCTGCTCGCCGGCTTTTTCGCCTTCCTGCCCACGAAGTTCCGCGGCGTGTCCGAACTCGGCCTCATCGCCGGCGTCGGCATGATCGTAGCCTATCTGTTCTCGCTGACCCTGCTCCCGGCCCTGATCGCGGTGTTCAACCCGCGCGGCGAGAAGCGGGCGGTCGAGACGACGTGGATGGCGGGCGTCGATCACTGGATCATCGAGCACCGCAAGTGGGTGCTGATCTTCGTCGGCCTCATCACCGTCGCCGGCATCCCCCTGCTCCTGAAGCTGCCGTTCGATTCCAACCCGATGCACCTTCGCAGCCCGAAGGTGGAGTCGATCGCGACCTATCTCGACCTGATCAAGGATCCGGCGACCAGTCCGAACTCGATCGACGTGCTGGCCCCGAACGTCGATGCCGTGCCCGAACTGACCAAGCGCCTGGAGGGGCTTGAGGCGGTCGCCAAGGTGATCTCGATCGATACCTTCGTGCCGCGCGACCAGGACCAGAAGCTCGCCACCATCCAGGAGACGGCGCAGCTCCTCGGCCCGGCGCTCAACCCGGCCCGCAAGCCGCCGCCGCCGACGGATGCCGAGAACGTCAAGGCGCTGAAGGACACCGCCGCGGCGCTGAAGACCATCGCCGGCGGCGATTCGGCCGGCGCCAAGGCGGCGGACCGCCTCTCTGGCACCCTCGACACGCTGGCCGCCGCGCCCGCGGAAAAGCGCGAGGCGGCGAGCGTCGCGCTCACCACCGACCTGAAGACGCTGATGAGCCGCCTGGCCGGGCTGCTCGACCCGAAAAAGATCACCCTCGACAACCTGCCCAAGCCCCTCAAGGCCGAGTGGGTCACGAGCGACGGCCGCGCCCGCATCGAGGTTCACCCGAAGGGCGATTCGAACAACGACGAGGTGCTGCGCCGCTTCGCCAACGAGGTGCAGACGGTCGATCCCCACGCCACCGGCGCGCCGGTGGCGACGACGGAATCGAGCTACACCATCCTCGGCGCCTTCGTGCAGGCGGGCCTGACGGCGCTCGCGCTGATCTTCATCCTGCTCTCGGTCGCCCTGCGCAAACCCTGGGACGTAGCGATGACGCTGGGCCCGCTGGTGCTGGCGACCCTGTGGACGCTGATGGCGCTCAAGGTCATCGGCATGCCGCTGAACTTCGCCAACATCATCGCCCTGCCCCTGATGCTGGCAGTCGGTGTGGCCTTCCACATCTACTACGTCATCGCGTGGCGCGCCGGCGTCGTCGACATGCTCGCCTCCAGCCTGACGCGGGCGATCTTCTTCTCGGCGATGACCACGGGCACAGCCTTCGGCTCGCTGATCCTGTCGAGCCATCCCGGCACCGCCAGCATGGGCGAGTTGCTCGCGCTGTCGTTGTTCTTCACCCTGATCGCCGCGTTCTTCGTGGTGCCGGCCTTCCTCGGGCCGCCGCCGAAGCATCCGGATGCCGACCGTCCCGAAGGCACGGAAGCCGGCCGGTCGGCCGGTGAGGTGGCGCGCGAGCCCGCGGCGGTGAAGTAGAAGCTCGGTTGGGCGGGTGGCCTTAGTCGCCCGCCAGCCGCGCCTGGATCGCCTCCAGAATCCAGGCGTCGCGTGTCTTCCCCGCCTTGGCGGCGGCGGCATCGATCTGCAGCGACAGCGCCGGCCTGACCGGCAGGCTCAGGATGAACGCGGTCTCACCTTGGTTCGGTTCGGGAGGATCGTAGACGAGGCTCGTCAGCGTGGAAGCGAAGCGGCGGACCGCCTCGCGCTGGCGATCGAGCGTCAGGCTTCCGTCGCGGGCGACCAGCGGACAATAGGCGGCGACGGCACGGTCGACGATGACTGCACGGGGCACGCCCGCGCTGGTGAGGCGGCGGACCGCTGACGCGAGTGCCGCGCCCGCCTTCTCGTCGAGTTGCGGCGAGAGGATCGCCTGGGTCAGGACGGCATCGGCCTCCGGATGCGGCGCCGAGGGCGGACCGCAATCGAGGCCCGCGGATCGGGCGGGGGCGCCCGCCAACGCAACGGCCAGGCCCGCCGCGAGGCCGAGCGATCCGAGGGCGGCGCGTCGTCTCATGGATCTGGGTTCTCCCGGCCCTGGAGTGGTTCGCCCGGTCGTCGCCCCGGCGGATCCTGATGCCGTCGGCCTTCGGGCGTGGTTCTCCTCGCAGGATGCCTCCCGGCGCGTCGAACGGCGTTGATTTCGATCAGCGTTCGGAGGTTGCGCGCACCGGAGACGGCCACCCGTGTCGAGGCTAAGCCCGAGGTCAGGGCGCCCGATCACCTGCGGGCTCTCGCGCGAAGCCGCTTCACACCGATGCCGGCCGTCCCATCGCAATGAGGCTCAGGCGAGAAAATCCGAAAAGCCGCCCCGCTCGGCGCCGCTGCGCTCGGCGGCGTCCCGCGCCTGCGGTGCGACCAGGGCGTCGCGTTCGGCCGCGTAGAGGTAGCCACGCGCCTCGCCGGGGAAGCCGCCGGCCGTCGCGGGATGGGTGTAGAGTTCGGTCAGCCCGTCCGGCAGATGGCGCAACAGGGCGGTGACGCGCTCCGGCGTCATCGCACCCGACCATGCGAGGCCGAGCGTTCGGGCTGGGATCAGCAGGCCGGCATGCCGGGCGCGCAGGGCAAGCAGCGCCGCCCAGGGCGCGGTGTCGAAGGCGGGTTTCGGTTGGAAGCTGGGCTCGGCCCGCCGCAGCAGGTCGCGCGGCTCGCGCGGCACCCGCAACGCCCGCATCCCAAAATCGCGGCCGATGCGCAGCACGAGGCCGGCGATCAGCGGGTGGATGTGGAAATGCTTGTGCGCGTTGACGTGATCGAGCGGCAAGCCGGTCGCGCGGAACGCCTCGAACTGCGCCCGGATCTCGGTAGCGAGCTGCCGCCGGGCGGGCGCCTTCAGGGCGAGATCGAGGCCGAGGCGCTCCATGTCGCGCCGCATCAGCCCCTGCCCGTCCGTCAGGTCGGGCAGCTCTGCGGGCGGTAGGGTCGGCCAAGCCTCGACCAGGACGAGGTGCAGCCCGACCCGGAGGGACGGCGTGCGTCGCGCGCGGGCGGCGGCATCGGCCGCACCGGGTGCCGACACCATCAGGCTGGCGGCGGTGAGGATACCCTCGCGATGGGCCTGCTCCACGGCCTCGTTGACCTCACGGCTGAGGCCGAAATCGTCGGCGGTGACGACCAGTCGCTTCAAGCTCTGCCCCCTCTCTCGGGTGTCGAGAGGGCAAGCCCTCTCGGGGGTCCAGGGCGGAGCCCCGGAAACGGAAATGGCCGGGCCCAAGGCCCGGCCATTCCGGTTTTGAACGTCCCTGACCGGCGTTACGCGGCGGCCTTGCGGTCCCGCAGGAAGTGCCAGAACTCGACGCCCTCGCGGAGCCGCCGCTTCATCATCTCGGGTGAGCGGACCATCTCATTGACGATCGAGGCGATCTTCGGGGCGCGGAAGTAGAACTTCCGGTAGAACTCCTCGACCGCCGAGAAGATCTCCGAGTGCGACAGGTGCGGGTAGTGGAGCGGCGCGATCTGCACGCCGTTCTCATCGACCAGCTCGGCGTTCTCGACGTCGAGCCAGCCGTTCTCCACCGCCTGCTTGTAGAGGAAGGTGCCCGGGTAGGGCGCGGCCAGCGAGACCTGGATCGTGTGCGGATTGATGCGCTTGGCGAAGGCGATCGTCTCCTGGATCGTCTCCTTGGTCTCGCCGGGCAGGCCGACGATGAAGGTGCCGTGGATGGCGATGCCGAGATCGTGGCAGTCCTTGGTGAACTTCTCGGCCACCTCGACGCGCATGCCCTTCTTGATGTTGTTCAGGATCTTCTGGTTGCCGGACTCGTAGCCGACCAGAAGCAGGCGCAGGCCGTTCTCCTTGAGCACCTTCAGGGTCTCGCGCGGCACGTTGGCCTTGGCGTTGCACGACCACGTCACGCCGAGCTTGCCCAGCTCGCGGGCGATCTCTTCCGCACGCGGGAGGTTGTCCGTGAAGGTGTCGTCGTCGAAGAAAAACTCCTTCGTCTGCGGGAACTCCTTCATGCAGTACTTGATCTCTTCGATCACGTGGGCGACCGAACGGGTCCGGTAGGTGTGTCCACCCACGGTCTGCGGCCACAGGCAGAAGGTGCAGCGGCTCTTGCAGCCGCGGCCGGAGTAGAACGAGATGTAGGGATGCTTGAGGTACCCGATGAAGTACTTCTCCATCTCGAGGTCGCGCTTGTACACGCTCGTGACGAAGGGCAGCTGGTCCATATCCGTCATGATCTCGCGGTCCTCGTTGTGGACCACGACGCCGTTGGCATCACGATAGGACAGACCCTTGATTTCCGACATCGGCACGCCGTCGGCGACTTCCTTGACGGTGAAGTCGAACTCGTTGCGGGCGCAGAAATCGATGCACGGGGCCTGGGCCATGGCGCCGGCGGCGTCCACCGCGACCTTGGCGCCGATCAGGCCGGCGATCAGTCGGGGGTTCGCGGCCTTCAGAGCCTCGACGGTCTTCACGTCCGACTTGAAGGACGGGACCGAGGTGTGGAGCACCACGAGGTCAAAATCGTTGGCCTGGGCCACGATCTCGTCGAGCTTGATGTTGTGGGGTGGCGCGTCGATCAGCTTCGAGTTCGGCACCAGGGCGGCCGGCTGGGCCAGCCAGGTCGGGTACCAGAAGGACTTGATCTCGCGCTTGGCCTGGTAGCGCGAGCCGGCGCCGCCATCGAAGCCGTCGAAGGTGGGGGCCTGCAGGAAAAGCGTGCGCATGGGGTTCAAGGCCTCAAGGCTCGAGCGTTGGAATGTATAAGGGCGAATGGTTTGAAGCTTAGACCGAAGTCGCGCGCGACTCGCGACCGAGGCCGTGCTCCGGAATCAGCGTACCGTCCGCAACCACACGGTAATCGTGACCTTTCCATGTCACCGCACCCGAGACGAAGCTCCAGGTGAAGTTGACGAAGGAGAGCATGTCGCGAATCGGCAACAGCCAGTAGGCGTGGGGCGCGAGCCCGAAGGCGCGCTCGATGCGCAGGCAGAGCCCGATGCGGCAGGCGAGCGCCAGGGCGGCTACGGCCAGCGCACCGGTCCCGGCACCGGGGATCAGCGCGGCGAGCAGCGCCAGCGGGAAAGCGTGCGTGACCACCGAGCCGGCATAGCCCTTGGGATCGACGTTGCGGATGGTGCGGTTCCAGCGCAGCTCGTGCCGCCACAAGCCCGACAGCTCGGTATCGACGCAGGCATGTCCGATGGTCAGCGCGGGGATCGCCACCGTGCCGCCCTCACTGCGCAGGGCTTCGCCGATGGCGTAGTCGTCGGCAAGATCATCCTTGAAGGCGCGGAAGCCACCGATACGGGCGAGCGAGGCCGCCGTCATGGCGATGGTCGAGCCGAAGCAGGGCCGGGCAAGATCGAAGGTGGTGCCGAGGATGACGTTGGGCACGAACTGCACATCGATGGCGAGCGCCGCGAGCTGGGCGCAGACGCCGCGATCGCCCGGCACACCGTGATAGAGGCAGGTCACTCCGGAGACGCCCGGCTGCGACAGCGCAGCGACGACGCGCTCGAGGTAGTCGGGCCGTACCGACATGTCGCTGTCGGCCAGCACCACGATTTCGTGGGCGATCCGCTCCGACATGTTGATGAGGTTGGAGACCTTGCGGTTCGAGCCGTGCTGGCTCGCATCCACCACGAGATCGATCCGCAGGCCGGGATGGGCCTCGCGCAGGGGTTGCACCACACTGAGCGCCGGGTCAGAGGCGTTCTGGACGCCGAACACGACCTGCAGCGGGCCGGCATAATCCTGGCGGCAGAAGGTTTCGAGGTTCTCGAACAGGTCCGGCTCGAGGCCGCAGAGCGGCTTGAGGATCGTCACGCTCGGCCGCGGCGCGTCTTTTGCAAGAACGGGAGAGGCTTGGGCGGCGAAGCGGCCGACGAGAACGGCGGCGAGCAGGGCATAGACGCAGCCGGCGAGCGCCGTCAGCAGAAGCACGGGGGCGATCCAGGCCAGCAGCTCGTTCAGGTCCATGGCGCGGCGTTGCTCGCTGCTGTCGTGGGTCGGGGGCCGCGGGCGGCGGCCTGAATGGTCAAGGCCCGGATGCCGCCCCAACCGGGTCGCGGTCGGCTCCGGGCCTTTGTCCTGAGGTTCGCGTTGCCGCCGAAACGCTCGACGCTTCGGCGGCAGGAATGGCTTCTAAGAATGCCTCACAAAACGCCCGCTCGCTGACCGTTCTCGCTCAGGCGAAGGCAGCGCAGCGGGCGTTCTGTGAGAGACACTAAGCCCCTACTCTCGGGGCGAGACTTTGGCGGCGAGCATTCCGTCGGTGCGTTCGAGCATGAATTTCAACAGGCCGTCGGCGCCGCCCTTAAGCGGATCGGAGAAGCTCGCCCGCATCGAGGCGACCTCACTGACGTTGCCGTTGAGCAGCACGTCCTGCACCCGGTTGCTCGCGTTGACGACGTAATCGACGTCCGACTCGTCGCCGTCCTTGTTCGAGACGTGGGTGAAGACCACGCGGTTGGGACCGCGCGCTTCGCTCTGCGGCTTGACCTCGAACTTGCCGCCGGCCGCCTGCGAGAGGCGGTTGGCGTAGAGCGTGACGAAATACTTGCCGAAGGTCTCGGTCAGCGCGTCCTGCTGCTCGGGCTTGAAGGTCTTCCACTTCGGGCCGACGGCGGTGCGCACCATGGCGGGCGTGTCGAAGGTCGCGGCGAGCGTATCGCCGACGATGGCCAGCCGGCTTTTGAGGTCGCCCGCGCCGTTCTTCAGCGCCTCTTCGAACTTGGCGTAGAGGCGCTTGATCGGCTCGACCGCCGGATCCTCGGCGGCACGGACGATCTGCGGCGTCCCCGCAGCGGCGAGGATCGCGGCGGCGGCGAGGAGGGTGCGGCGGTTCAGGCGCACTTCTGGAGCGCTCCAGCTTCGTTGTCGGGGGAGAGGGTGGCCGGGTTCCGGGCGGCGGGAAAGCCGTAGGTCGGAGCGAGGGGAGCGGGCGCGAGGCGGCGGCCGAGCCGCGCCCGGATCGCGCCGAGTCCTTCGCGAACGGCCTCGGCGCCGGCGGGCTCGGGGGAGGCTGCAGTCTTGCGCTCCATCAGGTTCCACAGGGCGAGGCTCGGCAGGCCGACGGCAAGGTCGGCGACGCGCTTGACCAGCGACAGAGCGAGTGCGGCCTCCGGCGGGATGCCGAACAGGGCGCCGAGCGCGATCAATCCGCCTTCCTGGGCGCCGATGGCGCCGGGCACGACGAAGGCGGCGCCGCGCACGGCCTGGGCGAGGCTCTCGATCACCAGGGCATCGACGAAGCTGATGGAATAGCCCATGGCGTTCAGCGCGATCCACACCTCGACCGTGCCGGCGACCCAGCCGGCGAGGTGGATCAGCAGCGCCGCGCCGACGCGGGCGCGGTTGCCGTAGAGCCGGCGCAGGTTCTGGTAGAGCACGTCGATCGCGCCGAGCGCGCGCCACTCGCGGCCGGCGGCGAAGCGGCTGAGCGCCGCCTCGATCAGGCGGTGACCGCTGCGGCGCTGGATGACGTAGAAGGCGGCGAGCGCCGGGATCGCGAGAAGCACGCCGCCCGCGACGGTGCGGACCAGCGGCCCGTCGCCGGTGATCTGCATCAGCAGGAGGAGGCCGGCGATGGTGAAGACGAGCTGCGTGACCGCCTGGGTCATCAGGTCGACGAACATGCTGGCGCCGGCCATGCCGCCGGGCGTGCCGCGGCGGGTGAGCAGGCGCGCGCCGATGAAATCGCCGCCGACCTGCGCCACCGGCAGCAGCGTGTTGATGCCCTCGCGCACGAAGCGCAGCGAGATGCAGTCACGCAGGGTCGGCCCGGCGCCGCGGGGGAACACCGTGTGCCAGCCGAAACCGGCCCAGGCGACGGCGGCGAAGCGGGCCAGCACGACGGCGAGCGTTCCCCAGCCCGCGCTGACGACTGCGGCCGTGACATCGGACACGCCGGAAGACAGGAACAGCGCGAGCGCCGTGCCTAGTCCCACGATCGATGCCAGTGTTGTGAGACGCTTCATCAGCCTCTTTCGAGTGATCGCCAAGGCTTGTGTTGTCGAAATCCCACCCGAAGCGACCATCGAAGCTTAGCCGGTGGCGGGAAGCGTTCCGGCAGGTTGCAGCTTTGCCCAGCCCTGTCTATCACCCGATTGACACACCGGGGAGCAAAGCGGCGCCCGCGGTGGACGCTGGCGACGATTGTCGCGCGATGCCGCTTCTAGGGAGCCTCAAATGGATCGCGAGCCGCAGATCACGGCGGATTCCGCCCTGATCGACGACGCCTCGGCGAACGGTTTTTCGCAGGGCTACGAGGGCCGCCACGCGTTGGAAGGCCGCTCGCCCGCCACCCGCAGCCCGGTGATGGCCTGGAACGAGTGGGATCCGCTGGAGGAGGTGATCGTCGGCTCGCTCGACGGCGCCACGATCCCGACCCATCACCTCACCGTGATCTTCAACCTGCCGCGGGCGGCCCAGCCGTTCTACCGCTTCGCCTCCGGCTGGAAGTATCCGAAGTTCATGAAGAAGCTGGCTCAGCAGGAGCTGGACAACTTCATCTCGATCCTGGCCGGCGAGGGCGTGAAGGTGCGCCGTCCCGATCCGGTCGATTTCTCGAAGAAGTTCAAGGCGCCACGCTGGACCTCGCGTGGCTTCTGCGTCGCCTGCCCGCGCGACCCGTACCTCGTGATCGGTGATGAGATCATCGAGAGCCCGATGTGCTGGCGCTCGCGCTACTTCGAGAGCGATGCCTACCGCTCGCTGTTCAAGGAATACTTCCGCGCCGGCGCGCGCTGGACCTCGGCGCCGCGTCCGCAGCTCACCGACGACCTCTACAACTACGACTACCGGGTGCCGAACCTGAAGGCCGGCGAGCCGATGCAGTTCACGGTCAACGAGTTCGAGCCGGTGTTCGACGCCGCCGACTTCGTGCGCTGCGGCCGCGACCTGTTCGTGACCCGCTCGAACGTGACGAACCTGATGGGCATCGAGTGGCTGCGCCGCCATCTCGGCCCGGGCTTCCGCATCCACGAGATCGAGAGCCGCTGCCCGCAGCCGATGCACATCGATTCGTCGTTCATGCCGCTGGCGCCGGGCAAGGTGCTGGTCAACCCGGATTACATCGACGTCGAGAAGCTCCCGGCGGTGCTCAAGAAGTGGGACGTGCTGATCGCGCCGCGCCCCGACCCGGTCTCGGGTTTCATGAGCAAGATCTCGATGTGCTCGCCCTGGACCTCGATCAACGTGCTCGCCATCGACGAGAAGAAGATCGTCGTCGATCAGAGCCAGCCGACCCTGATCAAGGCCCTGAAGGATTGGGGCTTCGATCCGATCCCGGCCCCCTTCCTGTCCTACGGCCCGTTCGGCGGCTCGTTCCACTGCGCCACGCTCGACGTGCGCCGCCGCGGCGTGCTGAAGTCGTACTTCTGAGCGATCGCCCCGCCCGCGGGGTGGGGCTTTCATCGACTGGAGCCCGCCGCGAACGCCTCGCGGCGGGCTTCTTCATGTTCGGCCGCCGTCGTGCTCCCGGCTTGCTTCGGCTCCGCCTCAGGATGACGGCCTGGATCAACCGCCCCGTCATCGCGAGCGTCGGCGAAGTGATCCAGAAGTGCAACGTTTCAGGATAAGCCGCTTGGTTAGAAGAGTTTTACCCGCAGGCGCGGATCACTCGCCCAGCAGCCGGTCCGGCACCCGCGTCGCCCGCCGATAGGTCGTCCGCGCCAGCACCAGAGCGCCCCCGTATTGCAGAAACCCGTTCTCGGCGAGCCCGTCCGGTGCCAGATGGGCCTGGAGCGCGAGGCGGGTCAGCGCATTGAGCGCGATGACGGCAAGGCAGAAGACGGCGGATGCGAGCGCCGCGGCGACGAAATCGGGCATGACGGGCCTCCCGGATGGGACAGCCCAAGCTTAGCAAGGGGCGAGCCAGCCGGAAGACCCCCGATGGGCTAACCCACCGGCGGGCGCGTGGCCACCATGGCGGGCCGTTCCTCGAAGCGGGCGAACCACGCGGCGAGCTTCGGCGCGTCGTCGCGCCAGGCGATGTCGGAGAAGCGCAGGTCGAGGTAGCCGAGCGCGCAGGCGAGCGCGATGGTGCCGATGTCGACACGCTCATCCAAGCTTTCGGCATGCTCCTCGAACCATGCCAGTGCGCTCTCGATCTTGGCGGTCTGGCCCTCGATCCAGGCGGCCGAGCGCTCGGCTTCCGGCCGTGCGGTCAACTCGTAGCGGATCAGCAGGGCGGCATCGAGCACGCCGTCGGCGGTGGATTGCTCGTTGAGGGCCCGCCAGCGCGCGGCCCCCTCGGCCGGAAACAGGCGCCCGCCGCCGAGCACGTCGAGATACTCGCAGATCACCCGGCTGTCGGCGAGGCTCTCGCCGTCGTCGAGGATCAGGGTCGGCACTTGGGCGAGCGGGTGCTGCGCCAGCACCGAGCGGTCGCGCTTGACCGGGTGGACGGCGCTCGGCAGCAGCTCCAGCCGCTCGGCCAGGCCGAGTTCGTGGGCGACCACCATCACCTTCCGCACGAAGGGCGAGCTGTGCGAGTGGAACAGCTTCATCGGCGTCAAACAATCCTTTGCAGTTTCGAACGGGATGCGGTGCTCAGCGCTGCACGGCGGCCGGCGTTGCCGGCACCTTCGGCGTCTCGACGCCGAGGCGCTTCACCGGCCAGCCGTCGCCCCAGCGGCGCATGTCGCTGAAGGCGGGGTCGTTCTTCAGGCTCTGGGCGTCCTTGCCGGCGAAGGCGGCGGTCGCCGCCATGTCGAAGGTGCGCCAGAAGGCGAGGAAATCGAGGCTGTCGGCGCGGGCGTTGTTGATCTGCGAGACGAGCGTCGTCTGCTCGCCCGAGAGCGCCATGTCGGCCGACCAGCGGAAGGGCGGCGGCTTCTCTCCCGGCGGGTCGGGCGGCAGCTTGATCGCCCCGCTGTCATAGGCCGCGTCGAGCCCGGCGGGCGAGGCCAGCGTCGCGGTCAGCGCCGGGAAACCGTGATCGTCGGAGAGCGCCCGCACGAACAGTTTGCGCTCCGGCGGAACGGTATGGGCGTCGCGCAGGATGCGGCGGGCGGCAGCGTCGGCGGCGCGGGCATCCCGGTCGCCGATCACCGTCACGAGCAGGGTCTTGGGCGACATGCCGTCCAGGTCGCCGAGCGGGATGCCGCGGGATTTCGCGTCGCGGGCGATGCCGCCGGGCATCACGATGTAGACGAGCTTGGGCGCCGGCAGTCCCTCCTGTCCGGCCTCCGCCGCGAGGTGGGCGGCGAGCGGCGCGCCGGCCAGATGACCGATCAGGGCGAGGCGGCCGGTGTCGGGCTTGGCGTCGGCGTCGCTCGCCAGTTCGGCCAGCGCGGATTTGAGCAGGCGCGCGGCGATGGCCGGAGCGTCGGAGGGCCGGGTGCGGTTCACCTCCTGGAAGCGCGGGAACAGCACGAGCCAGCCGTGGCGGGCGAGGTGGTCGATCCAGGCGCCGTAGGCCTGCGGGTTCGGCGCGCCCCAGGCGTGCAGGAACACGGCCACCGGCCGTCCGCCCTCGGGCGCCGGACCCGCCTTGTAGAAGGCGTAGGTTGCCGCACTGGCCTTGCCGACCGCGCGCTTGGTGATCGTGGCAGCCTTGTCGCCGACGCCCCCCGGCCCTTCCGTCGGCTGGGCCGGCGGCGCGGCGGCGAGGGCCGGCCCGGTGACGGACAGGGCGGCCAGCAGGCCCAGGGCGGGCCAAGGCAGGGCAGCGAGTCCGGACTTCAGGCGCATCAGTCTCTCGACGATCGGCGAAAATCTGTGCCGGACCCGCCCGCTCATGCGGAATTCAGGACTCGGCCGCGCCTGAATAGCAGATTCCCGCGCGGAGGCGACGTCGGACGGGCAACGGTCCGCGCTATTCGCGTTGCTTCACCCGGCGGCACTCGGTCTTGAGGTAGCTCGTCTTGCCGACCTCGTCGCGCAGGTCGGTGCGGGCGATGATTTCCTGCCAGCCGCTGGTGCAGCCGAGTTCGTTCGCGACGCGCACCTTGCGCACCTCGCTCGCCCGCTCGTCGGTGCAATCCGGCTGCGGGATGCCGTTGGCGCAGACGAGCACGACGGCGATGAAGGCGTTCATGGCGAATCTCCCGGGTTTTCTTGTCGGTTTTGCCTGCTCGGCGGCGGCCCGGAGCTTACGCGCGATGTCGTCATCGGGTTGCGCCGATCGGGCGCGTCATCCCAGCTCGACGATGAGGTCGCTACGAAACGTCTTTCCTTCCACGGGGTTGGCGAGCCAGCGGGTGCGTCCGATCCGCATATCGTGACCGGCATGGAAGTGGCCGGAGATCCATAGATCGGGGCGGTCCGCATCGGGGAGATCGTCGAGGACGGTGGTGGCGTAGAAGGCCGGCACCCACCAAGGCACGCCGGGCGCGTTGCGGAACGCGTCCGCGGCGCGCGGGCTCGCAGGATGGTGCGTGACCGCGACCGTCGGACCCTCGTGCGGCCGGGCCAGGGCTTCGAGCAGCGCCGCCTTCTCGCGGGCATGCGCCTCCATCGCGTCCGCGGGCGACCAGGGCGCACCGTCGGCGCGGCGGATCGAGCCGCGATATTCCCGCGAGCCGGTGACCGGGTCGGTCATCCGCGCGGCGGCGAAGGCGACCGGATCGTCCGGCCGGTCGGGCGTGTCCTCGGTGAGCCAGCGCCCGGCGAGCGACCAGTCGCTCCACAACGTCGTGCCAACGAACCGCACACCGCCGATCACGACGGCCTGCCCGCCCTGGAGCAGGTGGATGCGGGCTCCCAGCCCGTTCAGCCGGGCGACCTCGCGCTCGAGCGCGGCGAGGAGTTCGGGCGCGCTGCGCCCGTCGCCGGTCGGGGCGTAGTGCTCGTGGTTGCCCGGCACCAGCACCACCGGCCGCCCGCCCGCGAGGGCCCGCACCGTGGCGAGCCCGGCCTCGGGCTGGCCCTCGTGCAGGTCGCCGGCGCAGACGAGCACGTCGAAGGGGGACGAAGGCGGCGGGATCATGTCCGGGCGCCGCCGTTCGAGATGCAGGTCGGAGAGGGGGAAGAGGCGCAGCACGGGGTCCGCAGGGTCGAAGGAAAGGGGAAGAAGGCTCAGGCACGGGCCTGCGACGCGGCGTCCTCGGCCGCGGCCCGCCATTCCCGGCGGGCGGCCTTGAGCACGTCGAAGGCGGAATCGGCGTTGAGGACGGCGATGCCGGCCGCCGCCACGAGATCCGGCCAGGGCGAGAGCGTCACTGCGGTGACGAGGCCGGCAGCGATGATCGCCACGTTGGCGGCGACGTCGTTGCGGGCGGAGAGGTAGGCCGCGCGTGTCAGGCTGCCGTGCCCGTCGCGGTGGCGGGCGAGCATCAGCGCGCAGGCGAGGTTGACCCCCAGCGCGCCGAGTCCGGTCAGCGTCAGCGGCACAGGGGCCGGCGCGGTGAAATCCGAAAATTTCTCGTAGGCCGCCCAGGCCGTGGCGAGGCCCGGCACCAGCAGGATGCCGGCGAGCAGGGTGCCGAGCCGCGCCCGGTTACGCACGCTCCAGCCGAGGCCTGCGAAGATCAGAAGGTTGATCGCCGCGTCCTCGAGAAAATCGAGGCTGTCGGCAATCAATGCCACCGAGCCGATGGCGAGTGCCACCGCGATCTCAATGCCGAAATAGCTCAGATTCAGCGCCGCCACGCGGGCGACGACCGGGCGCAGGCCCGGCGAGGGCGTCAGACGAGGCACCGAGGGGTTCCCGAAGGTGGAGCGCGCCGGTGATTGCCCGAAGCGCCGGGCGCTGTCGAGAACCCTTCCGAGAGCCCTTCCGAGAGCCCTTACCCCCGCAACCCCGCTCGGCCTTTTGTCCGTCTGGATTTGCGCGCGCGGCTGTGCAAGGCGAAGGGATTGCCAAAGGATAGCCAAGCCGCCCGTCGAGCGGCTTTCCGGACCGGGAGGCCTTGAGAATGTTGCCCGAACTGCGCGTGCTCTATTTCGAGGATCTCGAAGTCGGACTCACCGAGATCCTCCGCAAGGAGATCTCCTCCTCCGACGTGGTGGGCTTCGCCGAGATCACCGGCGACCGCAACCCGATCCACCTCTCCGAGCACTTCGCCGCGCGCACGCCCTTCGGCACCCGCATCGCCCACGGCCTCTACACCGCCGGCCTGATCTCGGCGGTGCTCGGCACCCGCTTGCCGGGGCCGGGCGCGGTCTACATCTCGCAGACCCTGAACTTCCGCGCGCCCGTGCGCATCGGCGACGTCGTCGAGGTGAAGGTCGAGGTGGCCGAACTGATTCCCGAGCGCCGCCGCGCCCGGCTCGCCTGCACCTGCTCCGTCGGCGACGAAGTGGTGCTCGATGGCGAGGCCCTGGTGAAGGTGCCGAAGAAGGAGGAGGCCGACCCCCTCGCCATGCGCATGGGCGGCGGCCGCGCCTGAAATATCGTCCCGAACGGTGGTTGCCGCCCTTCGGGACCGGACGATGCGAGAGCGAAAGTCGACCCGCGCGTGTTCGAGCCAGCCGCCATCGATGATCCGGACGATCCCCGGCTCGCCGCCTACCGGTTCGTGCGCGAGCGCGACCTCGTGGGGCGGCAGGGTCGCTTCATCGTCGAGGGCGAGGTGACCCTGCGGTTGCTGCTCTCCGGCAGTGCCCGCTTCGCGGCGGAATCGGTGCTGCTGGCGCCCGAGCGCTGGGCCGGCCTGTCCGACCTGTTCGCGCAGCGCGCAGGTCAGCTGCCGGTCTATCTCGCCGGCAAGGACGTGATGAGCGCGGTGGCGGGTTTCCCGATCCATCGCGGCGTGCTGGCGGTGGGGCTTCGCGGTGCGGAGCCCGCGCCCGAGGCGCTGATCCCGCCGGCCCCCGCCCCGGCCCTCGTCGTCGGGCTGGTGGGGCTGACCAACCACGACAATGTCGGCGGCCTGTTCCGCAACGCCGCCGCTTTCGGCGCCGATGCGGTCTGGCTCGACGCCGAGACCTGCGATCCGCTCTACCGCAAGGCGATCCGCGTCTCGGCGGGCGCGGCGCTGACCATGCCCTTCGCCCGCGCGGCGAGCGGAGCGGCGCTGCTGGCCCTCGCCGAGCGCCATGCCCTGACGCCGCTCGCACTGACCCCCGGCGGCGATGAGACCCTCGATGCGCTGGAGCCGCCGTCCCGCGCGCTGCTCCTGCTCGGCACCGAGGGGCCGGGCCTGCCGGAGGCGGTGATGGCGCGTGCCCGTCGCCTGCGCATCGCCATGGCGCCGGGCTTCGACTCGCTCAACGTCGCGACGGCGGGGGCGATCGCGCTGCATCATCTGGCAGGGCGGCAGCTCGCGGGCTGAAGGCAGGTTCTCGGGAGGCGCGTGCGGCCTCCCGCCTGTGGACGGCCCGCCCCGCCGCGGACCCCGCCCGTCCCGCGCATGTTAGAAGCTGCGGGCGCCAGCGAGGTACGGGATGGGTTACGAGATCGATCTGGGGCGGGCCGGCGACAGGCCCGGGACGATGGACCTCACCGAGCTGCTGGCGACGCGCCTCCTCGTTCAGGGCAATTCCGGTTCGGGCAAGTCGCACCTGCTGCGCCGCCTGCTGGAGCAGAGCGCGGGCCTCGTGCAGCAGGCGATCATCGATCCGGAGGGCGATTTCGTCACGCTGGCCGAGCGCTACGGCCACGTCGTGGTCGAGGCCGACGGCAACGAGGCCGAATTGTTGCGCATCGCCGCCCGGGTTCGCGAGCACCGGGTCTCCGTCGTGCTCTCGCTCGAAGGGCTCGACGCCGAGGACCAGATGCGTGCCGCCGCCGCCTTCCTCGGCGGCCTGTTCGATGCCGACCGTTCGCTCTGGTACCCAATGCTGGTGGTGGTGGACGAGGCGCAGCTCTTCGCCCCGGCCGCCGCGGGCGAGGTCTCCGACGAGGCCCGCCGCCTCTCGCTGGGCGCCATGACCAACCTGATGTGCCGCGGGCGAAAGCGCGGATTGGCCGGCATCATCGCCACGCAGCGGCTGGCCAAGCTCGCCAAGAACGTCGCGGCGGAAGCCTCGAACTTCCTGATGGGTCGCACCTTCCTCGACATCGACATGGCGCGAGCCGCCGACCTGCTCGGCCTCGACCGCCGCCAGGCCGAGACGTTCCGCGATCTCGCCCGCGGGCATTTCGTCGGCCTCGGACCCGCGATCTCGAAGCGCCCGCTTCCCATCGCCATCGGCCCGACGGTGACCGAGAGCCGCAATGCCGCCCCTGCCCTGCTGCCGCTGCCGACCATGGGCGAGGAGGCCCGCGCGCTGATCCTCACCGCCTCGCCGGAAGAGGAGGCGCGGCCCCTGCCCGCCCCGCGGCCGAAGCCGGTGCGGGCACCGGGCCCCGATGTGCTGGTCCAGCTCGCCAATTACCGCCCGCCGGTGCGCGAGGACCTGCCGGAGGAGGAGCCGATGGACCCGGCCGAGCGCGAGGCGGCGATGGCCGAAATCCTCGCCTCGGTTCTGGCGGATTCGGATGCCGCCGCCTGCACGCCGGCCACGCTCTACCAGGACTTCACCGTCCGTTGCCGCATCCGCCGGATCGGCGGCGAGGCGATGGGCCTGCCCGAGTTCAAGCGACGGCTCGCCGTGGCGCGGGCCGGGGTCCAGGGCGCGACCGCAGAGGGGCCGGGCTGGGAGAGGGCGCAGGAGATTGCGGCGTCTCTGCCCGAAGATCTCGCCGGGCTGTTCCTGCTCATCGCGCGCACGGCGCTCGAAGGCTCGCCCTGCCCGTCCGACGCAGCCCTGGCCGAGGCCTACGGAACGAGTTCGGCGGGCCGCGCCCGGCGGATGCTCGGCTATCTCGAAGAGCGCGGCGCCATCGTCATGCGCCGAGACCTGCGCGGCGCGCCGATCATCGCCGTGCCCGACCTCGACGCCGAGACCGGGCCGCAGATCGGCGCGGCGGCGGTGGTGCCCCTGCGCCGCCGAGGGCGGACCTGACGCCGCCGCTTCGGTTCTCATTTCGAATCGCGGCATTCCACGAGCCATCGGACCGCGTCGAAGCCCGGAACGGCGTAGGTTCCAGGCTCGGGTTTGAGCGTCGCGGACAGGGCACGCGCCGTCGGCTCGCTCAGGCGAAGGACCAGACCGTCGCTCTCCTCCGCGACGCTGGTCTCCTCGCCCGGTTCGAGCCGCACGAGGTTGCTGCCGAACAGAACGAGGTCGCGCCCGAAGGGCAGGCGCAGAGGAAGGATCGCGATCAGGTCGGCGATCGGGCTCGTGCCGATCGTGACGGTGTAGGTCGGGCGCCCCGTCGGCCCGTCGGCGCACGACCAGGACAGCTGCTCGACGAAGAGAAGCCCGCTCGACGAGCCGTCGCGGGCGATGCCCTCGTCGACGCTCCGCCGGATCTCCGGACGGCCGAGCAGGGACGGGCGCCGAAGATCCGTCACGAGCAGGGGGAGGACGGAACCGAAGATGTCGAGCAGCTTGCCGATGTGCCACCGCCGCGCCGCATCCGCCTCGTCTTCGGTCAGTCCGACGACCTGCAGGAAGGTCAGTCTCCCGAACGGCGTCGTGATCGGCGCCAGTTCGGGGTCGCGGGCGAAGGCGACATACGTCATCGCCGTTGGCTCGTCGCGAGCAATAGGGCCGTTGGCCGACATCTGCTCGCCCTCGCTGAACACGTTGCCACTCGAGAACACGTAGCGGGCCATGTTCTGGAAGAGGCCGAAGACCCAGGCAGGCGGTTCCACGTCCTCTGCATCGCAGCGCAGCCGAAGGGTGAGCTCGAACCCATAGCCGCTGGTCTGCGGCTCGTCGTTCTCCTTCGCGTAGAGTTCGGAGAAACCGTAGGTCAGGAAATGCCAGTGCGGGACCGGCGCGAGCCGCTTCCAAACGCTGAAGCCGTCGAGCGGATCGCGGCCGCCCATCATTGGCCGGCTGGTGAGCGGGGTGGCGTAGTGCTGCGGCTTCTCGTTCGGATAGAGCCGGGAGAGGGCCCCGTCGATCGCCTGCCATCCCGATGCCTCGTCGTCGTCGTCATCGTAGTCGTCGCTCAATCCCGGTCTCCTGGCTCGTCCCCGACCGAGGCCGTGGGGCGTCGAATCGCACGGTGCCTCGGAAAGCGAGCCTGCCCGCCTTGTCCCGGCAAGCGCCAGGATGGTGAGCCGGCGAGCGGCACCGGTGCGAGGCACCGAGGCCTGCCTGTCACCGCCAAGCCGCCGGGAATCTGTTGAGACCGGCGAAGCGCGACAATCCGCGCCCCTTGCCGCCTCGGCGCTTCCTGCCAAGATTGGCCGCACAATTTCAGGTCGGGAGTTTTGGGACGTTGCTGCAGTCGCGTGAAGGTTTGCGCACCCTCTCGGGCCGCCGCGTCGTCGTCGTCGGGGCGGGGCCGGGCGGGCTCGCCACGGCGCTGCTCCTGGCCAAGGCTGGACTGCACGTCACCGTCATCGAGCGCGACGAGGCTGTCGGCGGACGCACCAAGACCGTCGAGGCGCCGGGCGGCTATCGGTTCGACATCGGCCCGACCTTCTTCCTCTACCCGCAGATCCTCGCCGACATCTTCGAATCCTGCGGCGAGCGCCTGGAGGACCATGTCCGCCTGGAGCGGCTCGACCCGCAATACAATCTCGTCTTCGAGGGCGAGAACGGCATTTCAGGGCAGATCCGCGCCACGGGAGATGTGCCACGGCTCAAAGAGGAGATCGCCCGCCTCGCCCCCGAAGACGCGGAGAACGTCGAAAAGTTCTTCGAAGAGAACCGGACCAAGCTGAACTACTTCAAGCCGGTGCTGGAGCAGCCCTTCGACAACATCCTGTCGATGGCGAGCCCGGCCATGCTCGCCGCCCTCCCCCATCTCCATCCCGGCCGCAGCGTCGACCGGGACCTCCGGCGCTACTTCGCCGACCCGCGGGTGCGCCTCGCCTTCTCGTTCCAGACCAAATATCTCGGGATGAGCCCCTTCCGCTGCCCGAGCCTGTTCACGATCCTCTCGTTCCTCGAATACGAGCACGGTGTCTATCATCCGGTCGGCGGCTGCGGCGCAGTCTCGGAGGCGATGGCCGGGCTGGCCCGCCGCATGGGCGTCGATATCCGCCTCGGTCAGTCCGTCGATCGCGTACTGTTCGAGGGTAAGCGCGCCTGCGGCGTGGTGGTCGGCGGCGAGACGCTGAAGGCCGACGCGGTGGTCGTGAACGGCGACTTCGCCAAGGTGATCCGCGATCTGGTGCCCGAGGAGCGCCGCCCGCGCTGGCGCGATGCCAAGATCGGCAAGGCCCGCCTCTCCTGCTCGACCTACATGCTCTACCTCGGGATCGAGGGCAAAATGCCCGAGAGCCTCGGCCACCACACCATCCTGCTGTCCAAGGAGTACGAGCGCAACATCAACGAGATCACCGGCGGCACCCTGCCGATGCAGCCCTCGATCTACGTGCAGCATGCCGGCTTCACCGATGGCGGCATGGCGCCGCCCGGCCACACAGCGCTCTACGTGCTGGTGCCGGTGCCCAACCTCAAGTCGGGGATCGACTGGGAAGCGGTGGGGCCAAGCTACCGCAAGCTGGTGCTGGAGCGCCTGAAGCTCTTGGGCCTGCCCGATATCGAGAGCCGGATCCGCTACGAGCGCGTGATCGACCCCCGCGATTGGCAGGAGGAGTTCGCCGTCCATGAAGGCGCGACCTTCAACCTCGCCCACGACCTCATGCAGATGCTGTGGTTCAGACCCCACAACCGCTTCGGGCCGGGGCTCTACCTCGTCGGCGGCGGCACCCATCCGGGCTCGGGCCTGCCCGTCATCTACGAGGGCGCGCGCATCTCCGCCCGGCTCCTGATCGAGGACCTCGCCAAGGAGAAGGCGCCCGCGATCCTGGCGGACCTGCCGACGACCTCGCCGCTCGCCACACAGGGCGACCCGAGCTGATGCGGGCGGTCTTTGTTCCGGGTCTTGTCGTGCTGGCCGCGCTGGCGGGCCCGGCGCGGGCGGCGAGCCTGGAGGTCATCGTCGAGGGGGCCGAGCCGGGTCCGGGCGAACTCTACGTCACCCTGTGCCAGGGCGGGCTGAGCGAGGCCGCCTGCCCGATCGGCCGCAGCGTCCCGGCCCGCGGCGGTGCCGAGCGCTTCGTCTTCACCGACGTGCCTCCGGGCCTCTGGGCGGTCGCCGCCTTCCAGGACGAGAACGGCAATGGCCGCCTCGACCGGACGGGCCTCGGCTTGCCGCTCGAACCCTACGGCTTCTCCGGCACGGTCGGGCGGCGGACCCGGCCGGACTTCTCCAGCGCGAGCTTCGACCTGCGCGAGCCCGGCGCCGCGGTGCGGGTTCGCCTCGCCCGCCCCCTGCCGCGGCGCTGACGGACGGCTGATGCGCACCGAGGACACGCCCCTCGCCGCCGTCGAGGGGGCTGCCTTCGCCTATCGCGGCCGGGCAGCCCTGCGCGGACTCGATCTCACGCTTGTCCGCGGGACGACACTGGCGCTGCTTGGCCCGAACGGCGCCGGCAAGACCAGCCTGATCCGCCTGCTCGCCGGGCGGCTCCGGCCCGATGCCGGCTCCGTGCGCGTCCTGGGCGGCGATCCTCATGCGGATCGGGCGACGCGGCGAAGGATCGGCTTCGTGCCGCAGGAAATCGCGCTTTATCCGCGCCTCACCGTCGCGGAGAACCTCGACGTGTTTGCCCGGCTCGCCGGCCTGAAGCGGGGCGAGCGGCGCGGGGCGGTCGCCGCGGCGATCGGGCGATGCGCGCTGGCCGACGTGGCCGGGCGCGTCGTCGCCACGCTCTCGGGGGGCTATCAGCGCCGGGTCAACATCGCCGCGAGCCTGCTGGCCTCCCCCGACCTGATCCTGCTCGACGAGCCGACGCAGGGCGTCGATCTCGACGCGCGGGCGGCGATCCACGCGGTGCTGGCCGGTCTGCGCGCGGCTGGCGCTGGCCTCGTCGTCAGCACCCACGATTTTTCCGAGGCCGAGCGCCTCGCCGACCGCGTTGCCATCCTCGCCGACGGGCGGATCCGGCTCGTGGGCCCGCTCGCCGCGCTGATGTGCCCGCTCGAAGCCGCCCCGCCCGAGCACGAGGCGGTGCTGGAGGGGGCCCCCGATGCGGCGGCCGAGGCGGCCCTGCGCCGCTCCGGCTTTCTGCCGCTGCCCGGCGATGCGCAGATCTGGCGGGCCGATCACGGCGCGGCGGGCGGGCTCGACGGCGCTGCCCTCCTCGCGGCGCTCCGCGCGAACGGCGTGCCGGCCGCCGAGATCCGCGTCCGCCGCCCCGGCCTGGAAACCCTGTATCGGGATGCCCTCGCCGAGGGGCCGAGCCTGGAGACGGCAGCGTGATCGCGGCGGCCTTCCGGGTGATGTGGCTCTCGCTGCTGCGCGACCGCGCGGCGCTGACCATGGCCTTCGTGTTGCCGACCGTCATCTTCGCGATCTTCGCGGCGATCTTCTCCGGCGCGATCGGGGACCGAATCCGCATCCATCTCGGGCTCGCCGACCTCGCGGGCACCGCTACCACGCAGCGCCTCGTCGCCGCGCTGGAAGCCGAGCCTTCCTTACGCATCGAGCGCCTGAACGTGGCGGATGAGGCCGGCGCCCTCCGCGCCGTGCGCCGCGGCGAGGTCGATGTGGCCCTGGTGCTGCGCGGCGACCTCGCGGCACCAGTCGGCGCGGAGCAGGCAAAAGCGGCGGCGAGCCAGCCGGTTCTGCTGATCGAGAGCCCGTCCCGCGCACTCGCCACGCCGATCGCGCTGGGCCAGCTCCAGCGCGCCCTCAACGACGCCCTGCCCGACGTGGTGCTCTCGCGCATCGTCGCGGACGTGGAGCGCTCCGGCAAGATCGGCCCGGACGAGCGCGCCTTCCTCGACGAGGCGTTTGCCGAGCAGCGGGCGAAGAAGGAGCCGTTCTCCTTCACGCGTCTCGTCGAGACCCGCACCACCGCGAGCGGGCGCGGCAACGAGCGGGTGAGCTACTACGCGGGGGCCATCGCCGCCGTGTTCCTGCTGTTTGCGGCGATGCAGGGCGCGCTCTCCCTGGTGGACGAGCGCGAGGGCGGGCTGGCCGACCGCCTCGCTGCCGGCCCCGGCGGCCTGCCGGTGATCGTGCTGGGCAAATTCCTGTTCCTGCTCGGCCAGGGCGTGGTCCAGGCCGGCCTGATCTTCGCCGCCGCCGCCTTGCTGCACGGCGTCGATGTCTCCGGCCACTGGTTCGGCTGGATCGTCACCTCGATCCTCGTCTCCGCCATGGCCGCCGGCCTCGCGCTGGCCGCCTGCGCCCTCTCGGCGACCCGCCAGCAGGCGCATCTCGCCGCGACCTTCGGCGTGCTGTTGCTCTCGGCGGTGGGCGGCAGCATGGTGCCTCGCTTCCTCATGCCGCCCTGGCTGCAGCAGGCCGGCTGGCTCACCCCCAACGCCTGGGCGATCGAGGCCTATCAGGCGGCCCTCGGCGAGGGCGCGTCCGCCGCCTTGCCGGCCTGGGGTGTGCTGGCGGCGTTGGCGATGGCGGGGTTGGCGGTGGCGCTCACGGTTGTGGCGCGCAGGCGCATCTGAGGCGGATCGCCCCGCGGCGACCTGCGCTCGCGACCTGAGGGCTCGGATCAGGCAGAGGCAGCGCCCCCGTTCTGTCGCTGCCGGAACCGCCCGATTTCCATGACGAACCCGATGCTGCGCCTGCTGATCGCCGACGGCAACGACCGCGCCGGTCGCGCCAGGCGCGCGGAGGCGGTCGGCCAGACCACTTCGCAGGCCTTCGCCGCCGTGGTGGCCGATCTCGTGCCGGAGACGGCCTGTACGCTGGTGAATCCGGCCGACGCCGAGAGCATAAGCGGGGCCGATCTCGACGGGTTCGACGGCATGGTGCTCACCGGCTCCACCCTGCGGGTCGCCGAGGACGGGCCGGCGGTGCGGCGCCAGCTCGACCTGATGCGCGCGGCGCTGGAGGCCGGCCTGTCGGTCTTCGGCTCGTGCTGGGGCATGCAGGTCGCCGCGGCGGTGGCGGGTGGCGATGTGGGCGTCAATCCGCGTGGGCCGGAATACGGCTTCGCCCGACGCATCGCGCCGTCCGGCGAGGGGGCTGCACACCCCCTGCTTGCCGGCCGCGGCCTCGCCTGGGACGCGCCCGCGATCCATCTCGATGCCGTGCTCGGCCCCCCGCCCGGCGCGACGGTGCTGGCCGCCAACGCCGTCCTCGACGTGCAGGCGATGGAGATCCGTTACGGCCGAGGCCTGTTCTGGGGCACGCAGTACCACCCGGAGACCGATCTCGATGAACTCGCCGCGTTGCTGCGGCTGACCGCCGATGACGTCGTCTCCGCCGGCTTCGCCGAGGATCGTGCGGCCGTCGAGGCCTATTCGAGCGCCGTCGCGGACCTGGCCGACGACGACGGCCCCGCTCGCCGCCGACGGGCATGGTGTCTTGGGGTCGGCACCGATGTGCTCGAATCCGGGCAGCGGCGCCGGGAAATCGGCAACTTCCTGAGGGCTCTGTCCACAGCCCGCGGCCTCGAATGGCCGGAGCGCGACCGGGTGGCACGTTGACCCGCCCCCATCCACGTCTAGCTTTGCTGTGATGACCTTCCTTCGGGCATCGCGGGAGACGCGTTTTCAATGAGCCAGGGTTCTTCGGTCGCCGTCGTCGGCAGCGGGCTCGGCGGTCTGGCTTCCGCCTGCGTGGCGGCGGCCCGCGGGCATCGCGTCACGGTCTACGACAAGAACGACTGGATGGGCGGCAAGGCCGCGGTGCTGCACGAGGGCGGCTTCCGCTTCGATATGGGGCCGACCATCCTCACCGTACCCCGCGTGCTGGAGCGCATCTTCGCCGAGGCCGGCAAGAGCGTCCATGACTACATGGATCTGCGCCGTCTCGACCCGCAATGGCGCTGCTTCTTCGACGACAATTCCCGCATCGACCTGATCGAGGATGTCGACGCCATGGCTGCCTCCATGGACCGGTTCGCTCCGGGCCAAGGGGTGGGCGACGGCTACAGGAAGTTCATCGCCGTCTCCGAGCACCTGCACGGCGTCTCGGAGCGCTTCTTCTTCTGGAAGGCGGTGCAGGATCTGTTCGATACGATCGACATCCGCGCCAACATGAATCCCGGCACCCTGCGCGACGTGCTCAGCCTACGCATGCACGCCACCGTGGCGAGCACGATCCGCGGCAAGGTCAAGGATGCCCGCCTCGCGCAGATGCTCGATCACTTCGTGCAATATGTCGGCTCCTCGCCCTACGGCGCGCCCGCCGTGCTCTGCGCCATCGCCCATATGCAGACGGCGGAAGGCGTGTGGTACCCGATGGGCGGCACCCGCGCGGTGGCCGAGGGGCTGATGCGGCTCGCCACCGAACTCGGCGCCACGATGAAGCCTGCCGACGAGGTGCTCGGCCTCGATATCGCGGGGGGCCAACTCCGCGGCCTGCGCACCCGCGATGGGATCAGCGCCTACGACGCGGTGATCTCCAACATGGATTCGGTGCGCACCTACCGCGAACTCGTCGGCGGCGAGGTCGGCAAGGCCTACGAGAAGAAGAGCTTCGAGCCGGCCTGCTCCGGCGTGGTGCTCTATCTCGGCCTCAACAAGCGCTACGAGCACCTCGCCCACCACGACTTCGTCTTCTCCCGCGATCCGGAGGAGGAGTTCGACTTCATCTACCGCAAGGGCGAGCCGGCCCCCGATCCGACCGCCTACCTCGCCGCCCCCTCCTCCACCGATCCGAGCGTGGCGCCGGAAGGCGGCGAGGCGCTCTACGTCCTCGTGCACACGCCGTATCTGCGCCCGCACCACGACTGGTCGAAGATGTTCCCGGCCTATCGCCGGACGATCCTGGAGAAGCTGAAGCGCACCGGGGGCATGCCGGACATCGAGGAGCGCATCGTCGTCGAGCGCCACCTCACGCCGCAGGACATCCATGATCGCTACAAGGTTCTGAACGGCGCGATTTACGGGCTGGCCTCGCACGGGCGGATGATGGGGGCGTTCAAGCCCGGCAACCGCTCGCGGGAAGTGCGCGGCCTCTATCTCGCGGGCGGCGCCGCCCATCCGGGACCCGGCATGCCGATGGTGATGATGTCCGGCTGGATCGCCGCCGATGCCCTCGATCAGGATTTTCGCAGTCGCGCCGAGCCGGATCTGCGCAAAAGCGCCTGAGCGCCCCTGCCATGCCGCGGTCGATCAAGCCGCCCGAGCGCTCACCACGGTTCTGGCGGTTCATGGCGGCCTATTTCGACCGCTTCGTGCGGCGCCACCTGAACGCCCTGCGGCTCGCTCGCTGGGGCGTTCCGGCCAAGGTGACGGGCGCGGGGCCGCTGGTGATCTACGCCAACCACCCGGCGTGGTGGGACGCGGCGATCCTGATCGTCGCCGCCGACCGCCTGTTTCCCGAGCACGAGAGCTTCGCGCCGATCGACGCCGCGATGCTGGAGAAGTACGGCATCTTCCGGAAGATGGGCGCCTTCCCGGTCGATCTCGACAGCGCCCGGGGCGGTGCGCAGTTCCTCTCGGCCTCCCGTGCGATCCTGGGTCAGCCGAACCGTGCGATCTGGATCACCGCGCAGGGGCGCTTCGCCGACGTGCGCACGCGCCCCCTTGGGCTGAAGCCCGGCGTCGCCCGGCTTGCCGAGATCGCGCCGGAGGCGACATTCCTTCCGCTCGCCGTGGAATACGCCTTCTGGGACGAGCGCGGCGCGGAGGCCTTCCTCGCCTTCGGCCCTCCTCTTGACGCCGCCGAACTGCTGGCCCTGCCCCGCCCGGAGCGCCTCGCCCGGCTGGAAGCGGCGTTGACGGCGGCCCTCGACCGGCTCTCGGATGATGTGATGACCCGCGATCCCGCCCGGTTCGAGACGCTGCTGGCAGGTCGGCGCGGCGTCGGCGGCGTTTATGACGGCTGGCGGCGGCTCGCGGCCGCGCTGGCCGGCCGCCGCTTCGAGCCGGGACACCGGAACGGCGATCGTGCGGAGACGCGGACTCGATGACGCTGACGCTCCTCATCCTCGCCTTCGTCGCCCTGGCGCTGGCCCTGCTCCCGGCGGTGCTGGCGGCGGTCAACCTCGCGATCCTTCGCACGCCTGAGCCGACGCCGACCGATGCACTCGTCTCGATCCTGATTCCGGCCCGGAACGAGGCGGCGGTGATCGAGGGCACGGTGCGGGCCGCGCTGGCGAGCCGTGGTGTCCCGGTCGAGGTTCTGGTCGGCGACGACCACTCGACCGACGACACCGCGGGAATCGTCGCGCGCCTCGCGGCGAGCGATCCGCGCCTGCGGCTGATCTCGGTGCCCGCTCTGCCCGAGGGCTGGACCGGCAAGAACCACGCCTGCGCCAGCCTCGCCGCGGCGGCGCGGGGCGAGCGCCTGCTGTTTCTCGATGCCGACGTGACCCTGGCGCCGGAAGGCGCGGCGGCGCTCGCCGCGCACGCGAGCAAGAGCGGGGCCGATCTCGTCAGCGGCGTACCGCGGCAGGTGATGGAGACCCTGGGCGAGCGCCTCACCGTGCCGATGATCGACTTCCTGATGATCGGCTACCTGCCGATCGCCATGATGCGGGCATCGCCCCGGACCTCGCTCGGCGCCGCCTGCGGTCAGATGATCCTGATCACGCGCGAGGCCTACGCCGCCACCGGCGGGCACGGCGCGATCCGCACCTCGCTGCACGATGGCGTGCGCCTGCCGCGGCTCCTGCGCGTGCGCGGCTTTCGCACCGATCTCGTCGCCGGCCACGCGCTCGCCGCCTGCCGGATGTACCGCGATTTCGCGCAGTCCTGGGCCGGCTTCTCGAAGAACGCGCATGAGGGCATGGCGACGCCCACCGCCCTCCCCGTCTGGACGGCTCTGCTGTTCGGCGGCCACATCCTCCCCTGGCTGATCCTTGCTGCCGCCCTGGCGCTCGGCGCCGGCACGGCGGCGGCGGTCGCGGGCATCGCCGCCCTCGTCTCGCTCGCTACCCGTGCGGCGATCACCCTGCGGGTCGCCGAGCCGCCGGTGACGATCCTCCTCCACCCGCTCACGGTGGGCACGGCGCTGGCGATCCAGTGGAACGTGCTGCTGCGCCCGGCCCGCGCCGGGCGGGCGGTGTGGAAGGGCCGCAGCTACGCCGTCGGCGAGGCGGTTGGCGGGGCAGCCAAGCCGCAGCGGGAGCCGGGCTGATCCCTTTCAACGCGGGGTAATCCATGCGGCAAATCGTGTGAGGCCGCCCATCCAGCCTTTGCAGTTCCCGAACAACGCCTGTAGCCTTGGTGCCACGATGGCCCGGCGCCTTGCCGGGCCGCATCGCCAGGAAGTTCGGTCGCGTCGATGAGGGATGAGAGCGCCGCCGCCGTGTCGGCCCGCCCCACCGCCGACCCGCAGACATCGCGGGAGGGATCCCGCACGGTCACGGGCGGACGCCCGATCGAGAGCTACCCGTCCCGCTACGAGACCAGCCGCCACGGCCGCCGCGACGCCTACGCCGCGCTCGATCTCGGCACCAACAATTGCCGCCTGTTGATCGCCGAGCCGACCCCCAACGGTTTCCGCGTGATCGATGCCTTCTCCCGCATCGTCCGCCTCGGCGAGGGCCTCGGCAACTCGAACCGCCTCACCGAGGCGGCGATCGAGCGCACGGTGGAAGCCCTGCGCATCTGCCGGGGAAAGATGAAGTCCCGTGCGGTGGCCCGCTCCAAGGTGATCGCCACCGAGGCCTGCCGGCTCGCCGTCAACGGCGCCGAGTTCGTGGACCGCGTCCGCGCCGAGGTCGGGCTCGATCTTGAGATCGTGGACCGTCAGACGGAAGCTTATCTCGCGGTGACCGGCTGCGCCGCGCTCGCCGACCCGCGGGCGGAATCGGTGGTGATCTTCGATATCGGCGGCGGCTCGACCGAGATCGCGTGGCTCGACGGTGCTGCGGCCAACCCCTCGACCGACCCGACCTTGCGCATCCGCGCCTGGGATTCCCTGCCCGTCGGCGTGGTGACGCTGGCCGAGCGCCACGGCGGCACCGAGGTCACGCGCCGCACCTTCGAGGGCATGGTGGAGGAGGTCGGCGACCTGATCTCACCCTTCGCGATCCGCGCGGCGGCGGCGGCCACCGCGCCCTATTTCCACCTACTCGGCACCTCGGGCACCGTCACCACCCTCGCCGCCATGCACCTGCGCCTCGCCCGCTACGAGCGGCGCCGGGTCGACGGGCTCTGGATGAGCGACGGCGAGGTCGGCGACGCGATCGAGGATCTGCTCGACACCCGCCTCGAACAGCGCGCCGACAACCCCTGCATCGGCCGCGACCGGGCCGATCTCGTGCTGGCCGGCTGCGCCATCCTAGAGGCGATCCGCCGGGTCTTCCCCTCGGACCGCCTGCGCATCGCCGACCGCGGCCTGCGCGAAGGCCTCCTGATGAACATGATGCGCGAGGACGGCGTCTGGCGCCGCGGGCATTACCGCTAGATCATGTGCCGCCGAAGTGGTCGCCGGTTCGGCGTAAGACGATACGGCGGCATCAAAGCTCTCGCGCACTTCACGGACCGGGCGGGCCGGGATAGGGACGGGCCCGTGAAGGAATCGAGATCATGACCGACCGGCGAGGCGGAACGGGCGGCCTGCGCGGCGACCTGAAGCAGCGGGTGAAGACCGGCCGCGGGCGCACCCTCTCCCAGAAGCGCTGGCTGGAACGCCAACTCAACGACCCCTACGTCGCCCGCGCCAAGCGCGAGGGCTACCGTTCCCGCGCGGCGTTCAAGCTCATTGAAATCGACGAGCGCTTCAAGCTCGTGAAGCCCGGACAGCGGATCGTCGATCTCGGCGCCGCACCCGGCGGTTGGTCGCAGGTGGCGGCGAAGATCGTCGGCGAGAGCGGGCGCATCGTCGGCATCGACCTGCTCGACGTCGAGCCGATGGCGGGCGCCACTTTCATCACCCTCGACTTCCTCGACGACAGCGCCCCCGCGCGCCTGACCGAGCTGCTGGGAGGCAAGGCCGACCTCGTCCTGTCGGACATGGCCGCCAACACCACCGGCCACAAGAAGACCGACCACCTGCGCACCATCGGTCTTGCCGAATCCGCCGCCGCCTTCGCCGCCGAGATCCTGGCGCCGGGCGGCGCCTTCCTGGCCAAGGTGTTCCAGGGCGGCACCGAGGGGAGCCTGCTGGCCGACCTGAAGCGCGATTTCGCGACCGTGCGCCACGTCAAGCCGGCGGCGAGCCGGGCCGATTCGAGCGAACTCTACGTGCTCGCCACCGGATTCCGGGGGCCCTCCGGCGACGCTGCGGCGGACGACGCGGACTGACGCGTCGAGGGCGGCTGCACTCGGTCCGGCTTCCGTGGCACGATGCCGGCGGGGTCGCTTCCGACCAACGCGCGACGTGCAGGTTCCGATGACCGTCAAACCCCTCGACCGCTTCGCCGTCGCGCCGCTGGCGCAGATGACGCGGCGCCTCGCCGCGGTCGCCTCGGCCCGCGCCGAGCCCGATCTGGTCATCACCGGGGCGCGGGTGCTCTCGACCTATTCCGAGCGCATCCTGCCCGACCGCGAGATCTGGATCGCGGGCGGGCGCATCGCAGCGGTGAAGCCGGCGGGTCGGCATCGCGGCGCTGCTCCGCGCTACGATGCGCGCGGCGGGTTGATCGCGCCGGGTCTGGTCGATCCGCACCTGCATATCGAGAGCAGCATGGTCACGGCCTGCGCCTACGCCGAGGCCGCGCTCGTCAACGGCACCACCACCATCGTCTGCGACAGCCACGAGATCGGCAACGTCCTCGACGTGAACGGCGTCGAGTGGATGTTGGAGGACGCCCGCGCCGCGCCACTCAATATCTTCCTCACCGTGCCGAGCACCGTGCCCGCCACCACGCCGGACCTCGAGACCGCGGGCGGCGACCTGACGGCGGAGAAGATCGCCGGGCTGTTCGACGCGTGGCCCGAGGCGATCGGACTGGGCGAGAAGATGGATTTCGTCGCGGTGGCGAGCGGCGACGAGCGGGCGCACACCATCCTCCGCGCCGCCCTGGAGCGCGGACGCCCGGTCTCGGGCCACATCTACGGCCGCGACTTCGTGGCGCCGTATGCCGCGAGCGGCATCACCGACACCCACGAGGCCGTGGATGCCGACATCGCCGACGACCTCTTGGAGGCCGGGCTCTGGATCTTTCTGCGCGGCGGACCGCCGACGACGCCGTGGCACTCGCTGCCGAAGGCAATCGGCACCGTGACCGCGTACGGCGCGGCCTGGAAACGGGTCTGCGCCTGCACCGACGACCGCGACGCCGACGACCTTCTCGCCTTCGGCCTCGATTGGGTGGTGCGCGAGGCGGTGGCCCGCGGCATCCCGAAGCCCGCTGCCTGGGCGATGGGCTCGCTGCACGGCGCCACCCGCTACGGCCTCGACGGCGAGGTCGGCGGTATCGGCGGCGGGCGCCGGGCCGACCTCGTGCTCCTGAACGACGATCTCGTGCCGCGGGCGACGTGGTACGGCGGCGAACTCGTGGTGGAAGACCGCAAGCCGACCCCGCGGCTCGAAGAGGCGCTGGCCCGGCCCTACCGCTACCCGGCGCCGGCCTACGCCACGGTACGCCTGCCCGATCCCCTGCCCGCACTGATCCCGCCGCTGCCCGCCAGGCCCTGCACGGTCAACGCGATCCGCACCGCGCTGCCGGGGATCGAGCTGATCCACGAGCGCGTCGCGCTGGTCCCCGGCGCCGACTGGCCGGCGACGCTGTCCACGCACGATCTCTGCCACGTCGCGGTGATCGAGCGGCACAACCGCTCCGGCGGGATCGCCCACGGGCTGCTCTCCGCCTTCGGCCTGAAGCGCGGCGCGGTGGCGAGCAGCGTCGGTCACGACTCGCACAACCTCATCGTCGCCGGACGGAACGAGGCCGATATGCGGGTGGCGCTCGACGCCATCGCCGCCGGTCAGGGCGGGGTCTGCGTCGTCGAGGAGGGGCAGGTCGTCGCGATGGTGCCGCTGCCGGTGGCGGGGCTCCTCTCCGACCAGCGCGTCGGCGCGGTCGCGGAGGAGGTGAAGGCCCTGAAACGGGCCTGGGACCGGGCCGGCTGCAGCATCCCCTATATGGGCTTCAACCTGATCCCGCTCTCGGTGATCCCGCAGATCCGCATCACCGACAAGGGCCTGGTGCTGGTGCCGGAGATGCGGCAGGTGCCGCTGTTCGAGGCGGCTTGAATGGCTTCCGTCATTGCGAGGCGAAGCCGAAGCGATCCAGCGGCGCGACCTCTCCGGAGAGGTCGCGCCGCAGGATCGCTTCGCTGACGCTCGCGATGACGGGAAGTGGATGAGGCGATCGAGCCGAGATTCAGCGCGCTGCGGAGACGCCCGGCCCCTTGTCGGTCCATTCCGGCGGCAGGCCGATCATGTCGCCGAGCATGCCGTCGAAGCCGGGCGCCCGGCCGAAGGCCTCGCAATCCGGGTCGAGGGGCGCCTCACCCAGCGTGGTGATGCGGATGCGGTCGTAGGTGGGCAACTGCAACTCGCCCTTGAACGGGTCCTTGCCGGTGGCGAGGTAGGAGCCGAAATCCTGGCCGAACTCGCCCGCGAGGTCGTAGGCGTCGCCGGCCGCGGAGAAGCGGGCCTGGTTGGTGAAGGAATTGGCCGCGCCGGCCCAGATCATCGCCGCGCGCTGGCGGTTGCGGGCGTCGAGCGCCTCGGCCTCGATGGTCAGGCTGCCCAGCCCGATCGGCACCCGCGGCACCGGCACCTTGCCGATCGTGTTGGCGAATCCGACGCCGACCTGCGCGGCGACGGAAATCGCCGCCGAGGCGCCGATGGTCGCGCTCGCCCCCGGAACGTTGGTGACATCGACCCGCGTGATCGCCGAGCGCACCGTGAGGTCGGCGCGCCCCGAGGACACGATGTCGTAGCGCAGCGACAGGTCGTAGCAGAGCGCCCGGTCGGCGGCGTTGGCGATCACGCGCCGCTCGGCCGGCGTCAGGCCGGGGCCGGAGACGGCTTCGGTGAACACGGTCGGCACGATCCGCACGGTGCGCACGGTCTGCGGCAAGGTCGGGTCGATGAACAGCTTCGACTCGGAGGCGACCGCGTCGCTGGTCACGAACTGGTCGCGGCGCGAGAGGGAGCCGCCGTCGGTGAGCACGACGTCGCCGCAGCCGGCGAGCCCGGCGAGCAGGGACGCGGCGAGTGCGAGGCGGGAGAAGCCGGAACGATGATTCGACCGCAGGGGCATCAGGCTCTTTCGCGGGCTGTGGGGCCGGCGCCATCGGGCGCTCGGGGATGCGCGCCCTGCCGAGGCCGGACAGCATCGCTTTTCGGGCGGAAGCCTAGCCGTAAGGCGGCGGTCCCGGAAGGATCCGGCGGGCGTCGGCGCGCGTATCCTGCGAGCCTGTGACCGTTCCGCCACGGCGTTTCATCCGCCCCTGCGACGCGAGGTTTCAGCCCCGTATCCGCACAATTCCTCCGTCGCCCCTCCGATGCAGGGGCGCAACCCTTCGGCGCGTCGTGCGCTTCTTCCTGCCGATGCGTCCCGCCCAGATCGTCCCCCTCGTCGTCGCCACCGCGCTGTTCATGGAGAACACCGACTCGACGGTGATCGCCACGGCTCTGCCGGCGATCGCGGCGAGCCTCGGCGTGGACCCGATCGCCCTCAAGCTCGCGCTGACCGCCTACCTCGTCAGCCTGGCGATCTTTATTCCGGTCTCGGGCTGGGCGGCCGACCGCTACGGCGCCCGCAACGTCTTCCGAGCCGCTTTGTGCGTGTTCATGGCCGGATCGCTCGCTTGCGCCGCCGCGAACTCGCTCACCGGCTTCGTCGCCGCCCGCTTCGTCCAGGGGATCGGCGGGGCGATGATGGTGCCGGTCGGTCGCCTCGTGATCCTGCGCTCCGTGCCGAAATCCGAACTCGTCGGGGCGCTGGCCTACCTCACCATCCCCGCGCTGATCGGCCCGATCCTGGGGCCGCCGCTGGGCGGCTTCATCACGACCTACGCCGATTGGCGCTGGATCTTCTTCATCAACATCCCGATCGGGCTGGCTGGCATCGTGCTGGCGACCCTGTATTTCGGCGATATCCGCGAGGAGACGCGCCCGCCGCTGGATGTGACGGGCTTCCTGCTCTCGGGCGGCGGCCTCGCGCTCCTGATGCTCGGCTTCGCCTCGACCGGGCGCCATCTCCTGCCGGATGGCGTGTCCTGGGCCTGCATGGCCGGCGGGGGCCTCCTGGTCGCGCTCTACCTGCGCCACGCGCGGCGCACCGAACACCCGCTGATCCGCCTCGATCTCCTGAAGCACCAGACCTTCCGCGCGGCGGTGACGGGGGGCAGCCTATTCCGGATCGGGACGGGGGCGATCCCCTTCCTGCTGCCCCTGATGCTGCAGCTCGGCTTCGGGCTCGACCCGCTGCAGTCGGGCCTCATCACCTTCGCCGCCGCCGCCGGCGCGCTGCTCATCAAGATCATCGGCCCGCGCATCCTGCGCGCCCACGGGTTCCGCCGGGTGATGGTGATCAACGCCCTGCTCGCCTCGGCGTTTCTGGCCGCCAACGGGCTGTTCACGGCGCAGACCCCGCACTGGATCATCGTCAGCGTGCTGCTGCTCGGCGGCTGCGTGCGCTCGCTGCAATTCACCTGCGTCAACGCCATCGCTTATGCCGATCTCGAATCGCGCGAGATGAGCGCGGCGACGAGTCTGGCCAGCGTGGCGCAGCAGCTCTCGCTCAGCCTCGGCGTCTCCATCGGCGCCCTGGCTCTGGAGGGCGCCGCCGCCTGGCACGGCCATTCGGGAATCGAGGCGGGGGATTTCCCCCTCGCCTTCCTCGGGGTGGCGTTGATTTCGGCCGGCTCGTTCTTCGTGTTCCGGCGGCTCGACCCGGATGCCGGCGCCGAGGTCTCGGGTCAGCGACGGATCGCGGAGGCCGTGCCGACACCCGCCGACGGTTCACCTCAGAGCATCGTCCCGAAAGGCGGTTTCCGGCTTTCGGAAGGGGACGATGCGGCAACAAAGAGCGAGAGCCTCGCGCCGCTCAGGCCGCCGCCCGCGCCGGAGCCCGGCCGCCCGTCCGCTTGACGCTGCCGGATTTCGGCCGTGCCGGGGCCTTCGGTGCCGCCTTGACGCTTGCCGGCGCCGGCGCGCCGCCGGTGCGGAAAAAGCCCTGCCAGCCCCAGGCACCGGGGCCGGTCATCGCGTACATCAGGAAGGCGCCGGCCAGCCCGAGATCGGCCAGAAGGAAGCTGCGCTCGGTCACCGCCGCGGCCCCGGCATGGAGCCAGAACGGGTGCAGCAGGGCCGCCATGCCGGCCACGAAAGCGGCCATGGCGAGCCCGGTGATCCGCGGCATCACGCCGAGGATCACCGCGAGCGGCCCGAACACCTGCACGATCACCGCTGCGGTTGCGACCGCGTTCGGCGCGGGGCAACCGGCGCCGGCAAGCGTCACCGCGAAGCCGGAGACGTTGAGCGCCCGCGCGATGCCGGTCGGCAGCAGGGCCGAGGCCATGAGGAGGCGGGCGGCGAGAAGCACGCCGTTCTGGGCAGAACCGAACACGGGCCGAGGACTCCGGGAGAGAGGAATGCCGGGAAGCCTCGGGTTCCAGCGTGAATCGCGGGTTAAGCGGACCGCTCGAAGCGTCGGATGCCTGGGGATCGTCCAGAGCCATCGCTTGAGGCGATCGCTCTGGTTTTTCCCTGCCTCAGTCGCCGGCGCCCGCCTCCGCGGGCTTAGGCTTTCGCTCCGCTCCATGCATTTCAGGACAACCGTCCTGAAAAGCCCGCTGCGCGCGGCGCTCTTCGCGCCGGTGAGCGGCTCGCGCGGCTTCGGCAATCGCGAAGGGGTTCGGCCGGCCATGGACTTGCCCGCGCGATGGGCTTAAGCCCGCAAACCGAGACCAGCGCGGGACGGTTCGAGGGGTCGAGAAGCCGTGGTTCAGTCGATGGCCGACGTGCGGGAGGCGATCTTCGCCTTCATCGCGGCCCGCAACCCGGGCCTTCCCTCCGGCGCCGTCACCGGGGAGACCTCCCTCGTGACCAGCGACGCGCTCGACTCGATCGGCATCCTCGACCTGATGATGCATCTGGGCGATCGCTTCGGCGTCGAGATCGACGAGGACAGCTTCGACCTCGCCAATTTCGCCAGCGTCGACACGCTGGCCCATTTCATCGACGACCGGCGTTCCGACGTCTGATCCCCGCCTGATCCGTCCCATGGCCCCGACGCTGCTGCACCACCTGCTCGAAGGAGCCGGCGCGGACGATTCTCCCGCCATCGTCGAGGGGGGCGAGACCCTCACCTATGGCGGCTTCCGGGCTCGCGTCGCCACGTTGGCACAACGTCTGCGCGCCCTCGGGCTCGCGCCGGGCGACCGGGTCGCGATCCTGCTGCCGAAATCGATCCGCGAATGCGTCGCGATCTTCGCGGTCAGCGCGGCCGGCGGCGTGTTCGTGCCGATCCATCCCGCCTTACGCCCGCGCCAGGTCCACCACATCGCCGCCGACAGCGGCGCGCGGGTGCTGCTGACCGATCCCGTTCACGCCGCCGGGCTGGAGGGCGCGCTCAACGACCTTCCGGACCTGCGCGTCCTGACCGAGGAGGTGGGGGAGGACGGTGCCGCCCTCCGACCCGGCGAGCCGGCGCCCAACGGCCTGGCGGCGATCCTCTACACCTCGGGCTCGACCGGCCTGCCCAAGGGCGTGATGCTGTCCCACGCCAACCTGATCGCCGGCACCCGCATCGTGCGGACCTATCTCGGGATCCATCCCGCCGACCGCATCCTCTCGGTGCTGCCGTTCTCGTTCGATTACGGCCTCAACCAACTCCTTACCAGTGTGGAGCAGGGCGCGCGGATCGTGCTCCTCACGCCGCGGCTCGGCGACGACGTGGTGCGGGCGCTGGAGGCGCAGCGCATCACCCTGCTCGCGGGCGTGCCGACGCTGTGGACGCTGCTGACGCGCGCCGCGCCGCATCTGGCCAAGGCCGACCTCTCGGCGCTGCGCGCGATCACCAATTCCGGCGGCAGCCTCGCCCTGCCGACCATCGCGCGCCTGCGCGCCCGGCTGCCCCATACGGCGATCGTGCTGATGTACGGCCTCACGGAGGCCTTCCGCTCGACCTACCTCCCCCCGGAAGAGATCGACCGACGGCCGGATTCGATCGGCCGGGCCATCCCCGAGACCGAGATTTTCGCGCTCACCCCCGAGGGACGGCGGGCGCGGCCGAGCGAGCCCGGCATCCTGCACCATCGCGGCCCCACCGTCTCGATGGGGTACTGGAAGCGGCCGGAGGACACCGCCCGCGTGCTCGTCCCCGACCCCTTCCCGCCGCCTGGACGCGAACCGGGGCTCGTCTGCCGCTCCGGCGACCTCGTGGTGGAGGATGAGGACGGTTTCTTCCGCTTCATCGGCCGCGAGGACACGATGATCAAGACGCAAGGGTTCCGCGTCAGTCCAACCGAGGTCGAGGCGGCACTGATGGAAACCGGCGCCTTCCGCGCGGCCGCCGTGATCGGCCTGCCCGATCCGAGCCTCGGCCAGCGCATCCACGCGGTCACCGTGCCGGCCGAGGGAGCGCCGGGTACGGCCGACGTGCTGCAGCGCTTGCGCACGGCGCTGGCGCCCCACCTCGTGCCCCGCACCATCGAGGCGGTGGCCACGCTCCCGACCACGCCCAACGGCAAGGTCGATTACAAGCGCCTGACCGCCGAGCGCGCGGCGGCGGAAATCGAGCGCCGATGACCGACGCTCCCGACCTCGCCATCGCACTGGTCACCGAGAATTTTTCGCGCGATGCGAGCGGCGCTCTCCAGGTCGGTGGGCTGCCGCTGACCGACCTCGCCAGGGAATTCGGCACGCCGCTCTTCGTCTACGATGCCGAGGTGATGCGCCGGACCTACCGGGCGCTGCGCGCGACTTTGGCCGGCTTCGCCGAAATCGACTACTCCGTGAAGGCGAACCCGAACCCGGCCGTCATCCGCGTCTTCCACGAGGAGGGCGCGGGCGCCGAGATCGCCTCGGGCGCCGAGTTCGCGGCAGCCCTCGAAGCCGGCGTCCCGCCCGAAAAGATCCTGTTCGCGGGTCCGGGCAAGGGCGCGGCCGATCTCGACCGCGTCGTCGCCGGCGGCATCGGTGAGATCCACCTCGAAAACCGCGAGGAGATTCTTCGCGTCGCGGCGGCGGCGGAGCGCCACGGTGTCACTGTGCGGGTGGCCCTGCGGATCAATCCCGGTGCCACGGCTCAGGGCGGGGCGATGCGGATGGGCGGCAAGCCCTCCCCCTTCGGCTTCGACGAGGAGGAGATGGAGGCCGCCATCGATGCGGTGGAGGCGCAAGGCCCGCTTCGCCTCGTCGGGCTTCATCTCTTCGCGGGCACGCAGGGGCTGAAGGCCGAGACCCTGCTCGGTCAGTGGGCCTACGGCCTCGGCCTTGCCGCACGGATCGCGGGACGAATCGGCCGCCCGCTGCAGACGATCGACCTCGGCGGCGGCCTCGGCATCCCGTACTTTTCCGGCGACGCCGCCCTCGATCTCGGCGCACTCCGGGCCGGACTGCCCGACCTGATCGCCACGCTGCGGGCCGACCCGTCGCTGGCGGGCGCCCGCGTGGTGCTGGAACCCGGCCGCTACCTCGCCGGGCCGGCGGGGCTCTACGTGGCGCGGGTGCTGGCGGTGAAGGAATCCCGCGGCAGCCGCTTCGTCATCACCGATGGCGGCATGCATCACCACCTCGCGGCGAGCGGCAATCTCGGCCAGATCGTCAAGCGCGACTTCCCCCTGGCAGCCGTGACGGAGGCGGGCGGCGCGCGCGCGGCGACCGCCGTGGTCGGCCCGCTGTGTACCCCGCTCGACATGCTGGCCCGCGCTGCGCCCCTGCCGCCGCTCGCCGAGGGCGACCTGGTCACCGTGCTGCAATCGGGCGCCTACGGGCTGACCGCGAGTCCCACCGGCTTCCTGAGCCATCCGATGCCGGCCGAACTGCTGGTCGACGGGGGAGTGGCAACGGTGATCCGGCCGTCCGAATGATTCGTTCTCGCTGGGGCCTGGCCTCACGGGCGGCTCGGCGCTTCAGCGTGGGGCCGGTGGATCGGTTCGCGCTTTTTTGCTCACGGTCCGGGCCTTGCGCGCTCGCGCCAGCAGGATCGCCGTCTGAACCGCGGCCCGCTTCAGCAAGGGGTGGGTTCGCGGATTGGCCGCGACCCGGCTCGCCCAGCCATGTCCCGCGACGGCCGCGGCGAGATCGACGGTGTAGCCCTCCGCGATCGGATGGGCCGACGTCTCAGGCGCGACGAGGTACCGCTCGACCGCCGCATTCACCTGTTCATCGGTGACGGCCTTGGCCTTGAAGAGATCGCCGACGGTCAGAGAAGCAGCCATCCTTCCTGGATCCGGATCGATCCCGATTTCGCGGGGAAATCAGGCGTGAAGGGAGTGTTCGAACGAAGGGGGCATGGGCCGCATCGCATGGCCCTCGGCGGCCAGGCGCTTCTCGACCCGGGTCACCTGCATCGGATACCAGCGGTCTCCCCGCGCCGAGGGGACTCCGAGGGCGTTGAGTGCGTTGGCGACCTGCTCCAGCGTCAGCGCACCGGCGGCGCGGATCTCGCTCAGAATCGGCGCAACCTCCTCCGCCCGCCTTCGGCTGCGCTGCGCACTGACGGCCAAGCTGCCGGTTCCGAGGCCGCTTGCGGCTCGGCCGCGGCCGTCCGATGAGGCGCGCGGTCGAACCGTTGCGGTGGTCGCTGCGCCGCCTTTACCGGCTGTCGGCTGCGCCCGCCCTTCGGCGGTGATGCGCGCGTAGAACGCATGGCGGCGCGCCATGACCTCCGGGCTACGGTTCACGCCCCAGCGGTCTTCGGCCTCGGCCAGGGCCGCCATGATGCCGAGCGTCACTTCGCTGGCCTCGGGCCTGTCGGCGGCGGCAAAGCGCAGATCCAGGCGGCGCAGTTCGGCGCTGAGATTCTGCAGGAAGGCGGCGTCCTCGATGAAGGCGCTGAGATCGGCCATCAGCAGTGTCGCGCCGCAGCGGCGGCACAGGCTCAACGCTTCGCGCAGGCGCGGCCCGATCGGGCCCTGCCCTCCCTCACCGGTCTCGACGATCTCCGCGGCGAGCGGCCCGCGGCCGCGCCGATAGAGGGCGACTGCGGCGCGCTGGGCGACCAGGGGTGCGCCGGTGCGGCCGTCCCCGGACGGGCCGGCATGGAGATAGGCGACGAAGGGGGCTGAGAACATCGGAGGGGACCGTGATGCATCTCGGTGGCGACGCACGGGGATACCGGGCGCCGAGCCGCGACAGGTCTTCAACTTTTGGGCTATCTGATGTGCTCGACAATTGAGGACCCATCAATATGAACGAATTTGCCGATGGGGTGTCCGTTGCCGTGGCGGTCAGGCTTGGCGGTACGCTTCAGGTCGGTGCGAACAGGGTCGAGGTGCTCGATCTTCTGGTGGTGTTTGACGCCATTCAACGGACGGGCTCGATCAAGGGCCTAGCCGAAACGCTCGGCCTGTCCTATCGCGCGGCCTGGGCACGGCTGCAGGCGTATGAAGCGGCTCTCGGGCAGCCGCTCGTGCGCAAGACCCGCGGCCAGGGCTCTGAACTCACGGAGTTCGGAGCGGCTCTGGCGGAGTCGCTCACCTCCGCGATTCCGGGGCTCAATGCGAGCCTCGGGCGCGAGACCCGCGCCATCGAGCACCGTGTGCGGCGCCTGCTCACCGGCCGGGCCGGCGCGCTGAGGCTCGCAGCAAGCCATGACCCGCTGCTGATCGAGATCCTGCGCGAGATCCCGGCCGAGCAGGGCGCGATCGAACCGTCGGTGATGGGCAGCAGCGCGGCGGTGAAGCTTCTCCTCGACGGCGGGGTCGATGCGGCGGGCTTCCACTGCGGCGTGCTCGATCCCGAGCAGGCCGATGCGCCGTTCTCGGAGCTGGCAACGAGCGCCGGGCTCGTGACGCACAGGCTGTTCGAGCGCGAGCAGGGTCTGCTGCTCGCCCCCGGCAACCCCCTCGGCATCCGCACCCTCGCCGACCTGACGGCGGAGGGCGTGCGCTACGTCAACCGCCAGCGGGGATCGGGCACGCGCAACTGGTTCGACCGCATGCTGGCGGAGGCCGGCCTCTCGCCCGACGCGATCCACGGCTACGCGGTCGAGGAGTTCACGCATCAGGCCGTGGCGGCGGTGATCGCCTGCGGCGCGGCCGATGCCGGGCTCGGCGTGCGGGCGGCGGCCGAGAGGCTCGGTCTCGATTTCCTGTCGGTTGGCTGGGAGACGTACTACCTCGCCGCGAGCCGCGCCCTCGCCGGCTCGGCGTTCGACGCGTTGATCGCCGCCGTGAGGGCGCGTGCCGCGCGCACCTCCGGCTACCGGCCTGCCGGTCCGGAAGCGGCCGATGCCCTGGCGGTGTCCGCTTCACGCAGCGGACTTCCAGGCCGGTGAGATCACGGGGGCCGAGCGCTTCCGGGCCCGCCGCGCCCCCGGCGCAGGCCCATCCGATGAGACCGTTTCCGGTTGATCGCTTCGGTTTTTGCCCGATGCCGTCATCGCGAGGCGAAGCCGAAGCGATCAAGCGGAGACCGTATGAGACGAAAAAACCCCGGCCTTGCGGCCGGGGCTGAAGTTGGTCTCGAACTTAGCAAAAATCCTAGAAGAACCCGAGCTTCTTCGAGGAGTAGCTGACCAGCATGTTCTTGGTCTGCTGGTAGTGATCGAGCATCATCTTGTGGGTCTCGCGGCCGATGCCTGACTGCTTGTAGCCGCCGAAGGCCGCGTGCGCCGGATAGGCGTGATAGCAGTTCGTCCAGACGCGGCCGGCCTGGATCGCGCGGCCGAAGCGGTAGGCGCGGGTTCCGTCGCGGGTCCAGACGCCGGCGCCCAGGCCGTAGAGCGTGTCGTTGGCGATGGAGAGCGCCTCCTCGTCGTCCTTGAAGGTCGTGACCGAGAGGACGGGCCCGAAGATCTCCTCCTGGAAGATCCGCATCTTGTTGTGGCCCTTGAACACCGTCGGCTGCATGTAGAAGCCGTCGGCGAGATCGCCCTCGCGGGTGCCGCGGGCGCCGCCGGTGAGGCACTCGGCGCCTTCCTGCCTGCCGATATCGACGTAGCTCAGGATCTTCTCGAGTTGCTCGGAGGAGGCCTGGGCGCCGATCATCGTCGCCGGATCGAGGGGTGAGCCCTGCGTGATCGCCTCGACGCGCTTGATCGCGCGCTCGATGAAGCGGTCGTAGATCGACTCGTGCACCAGCGCGCGGCTGGGGCAGGTGCAGACCTCGCCCTGGTTGAGGGCGAACATGGTGAAGCCCTCGAGCGCCTTGTCGAAGAAGTCGTCGTCCTCGTTGGCGACGTCCCCGAAGAAGATGTTCGGCGACTTGCCGCCCAATTCCAGCGTCACCGGGATCAGGTTCTGCGAGGCGTACTGCATGATGAGGCGGCCGGTGGTCGTCTCACCGGTGAACGCGATCTTGGCGATGCGGGGCGAGGAGGCCAGCGGCTTGCCGGCCTCCAGGCCGAAGCCGTTGACGACGTTGATCACGCCCGGCGGCAGCAGGTCGCCGATCAGCTCCATCACCACGAGGATCGAGGCCGGGGTCTGCTCGGCGGGCTTGAGCACCACGCAGTTGCCGGCGGCGAGCGCCGGGGCG
>JAESFL010000114.1_pt1 | contig 81093 bp, 69 predicted proteins | sample 9269401 | NCBI WGS metagenome assembly JAESFL01 (sample SAMN14506025, study PRJNA617098) | algae metagenome | isolation source: Gloeocapsa sp. UFS-A4-WI-NPMV-4B04 and co-occurring heterotrophs from desert... | place: USA: Utah | collected 2006-10-01 | reverse complement strand
TGGAGATGAAGGTGAGGTTCTTGGCCCCCGAATCGCGGATCGCCAGGATGAGGGTCTCGGGAATGCCGCACAGGCCGAAGCCTCCGGCCATGATCGTCATTCCATCCTTCACGAGCCCCGCGAGGGCTGCCGCCGCGTCTGGATAAACCTTGTTCATCGATCGTCCTCACCCGAGCTGCGCTGGCGCGGGGCCATCAGGGCTCCCGGCCTCGCTCCCCCTAGACTGTCCTCTCTCTAGAGTGTTGACGGGTCGTCACGCAAGGCGCCGGGGCCGCCTCGCGCGGGTTCGTGAGATGGATGCCTTGCGCAGCGATCAGTCTGGGGGCGGTGCTCAGGCCTCGGGGCCATTGGCTCGAGGCCATGGTTCCTGGGGATGGGTGCACCGGGGCCATACCGAGGCCATGTCTCGGAGCTTGCATCCGGCGGCCTCATTGGTGCACCGCGGCCACACCGTGCTCATGCCTCGGAGCTTGCGTCCGGCGGCCTCATTTTCGACAAGGGCCTGGAGTGGATGGAGGGACTTCTTCTCGCGGGCACTCCTCTTCCGCGCAATACGGCTCCGGGCCTCCCCGCCCTTGAAGTCCGACAACCGAGTCGCCATGCCCCGTCGCGTCATCTTTTCCATCGCCCTCCTCAGCCTGGTTCTCCTGGGCTTCGCGGTGGCGCCCTGGCCCCTGTCCACGGGCGGCTTCGCCGCGGCGGTGGATGAGCACCTCAAGGCGGAATACGGCCTCGGACTCGAGGTTCGCGGGCGCAGCACCATCGCGTTCCTGCCGGCGCCCCGGGTGAAGTTCGAAGATGTTCGCATGGTCTCGGCGGACGGAACCTTCGCGGCCCAGGGCGGCACCTTGCGGGGCCGGATCAAGGTGACGCCGCTGCTGATCGGGCGCGTGGAACTCGAGGAGGTGTCGCTCACCCAGTCGAACATCGCGGTGGCGGGATCGCCCCTCGACGCCCTCCATCCGTCCCGGCTCTCGGCCCTGATGAAGGATTCGCGTGGGGCCTCGGCCGTGGATCTCCCCCACGCGACCCGCATCCGGCTCATCGACACATCGCTTCGTTTCGCCGGGATGGCCCAGCCGATCGACCGGGCGACGATCACCTTCGACTGGCCGCACCGCGCGAGCCCGATCGAGGCCTCCGGGAGCTTCACCTGGCGCGGCGAGACGGTGCAGATCGGACGGGCGAGCCTCACCCCTGCCCTGCTCGCGGCCGGACGGGCGAGCCCCATCGCCCTCGGACTCGACGCGCCGAGCGCCCGCGTGACGCTGGAGGGGGAGATGCAGTCCGGGTCGGAGTTGCGCCTGACGGGCCAAAGCACCCTGACGGCCCGCTCCCTGCCGGATTTCTCCCGCTGGAGCGGTCTCGACCTGCCGCTCGCGAACCTCCTCCAATCCGCGTCCGTGGAAGGCGAGTTCACGGCCGACCGGAAGCGGATCTCCTGGCCCTCCGTGGTCGTCACCGTCGGGCCGGACCGGCTGGAGGGCGCGGTGGCCCTTCGCCTCGAAGACGAGCGCCCCGTCGTGACCGGCACCCTCGCGGCCGACACGCTCAACCTCTCGAATCTCGTCGCCCCCCTGGCCCAGGCCCGGACCCCGGCTGGCCTGTGGAGCCGCGACGAGGTTTCGCTCGCGCCCGCCACAGGGGGCGAACTCGACCTGCGCATCTCCGCCGGAACCGCCAAGGCAGGCGTCTTCAAGCTCTCCGATCTCGCCGCGAGCCTCATCGTGCGCCCGGGGCGGATCGAGGCCTCTGTCGGACGCGCGGCCCTCCATCGCGGCACCGTCAAGGGACGCTTCGCCCTCACGACGGCGGCCGGCGGCGGCATCGATCTCCGATCCCAAGGCACCTTCGACGGGGTCGACCTCGGCGCGCTCCTCGCGGATCTGCGCCATCCGCGCTGGATCACCGGGCAGGCGCAGGGCCAATTCCTGATCGAGGGCACGGGCGCGACGGCCGCCGACATCGTGCGCGGCAGCCATGGGCGCACGAATGTGGTGGTCAAGCAGGGCGAGATCGTCGGCATCGGCCTCAACGACGCCCTGCGCCGGGTCGAGAAGCGTCCTCTCTCGGCCTTCCTGGACTGGAAGGGCGGCCGGACGCCCTTCGACTTCGCTCAGGTCAGCCTCGCGATCGCGGCGGGTGTCGGCGAGGTGGTGGAAGGGGGCCTGACGGCCCCGAACCTGCGGACCGCCGTCCAGGGCCGGGTCTCGCTCGTGGATCGGGCTCTCGCTCTCAAGGCCCAGGTGGATCCGGTTTCGGTGACGCCGAGCCCGGGCCCCGCCATCGTGTTCGACGTCACCGGAGGATGGGACGACATCGCCGTGGTCCCGGACGCCCGCGCCATGATCGAGCGATCGGGCGCCGCCAAGGCTCTCTTCGGGCAAGAACGTGCCCCCGCCCAACCGGCCCGGGATGCGGCCGCGGCGCCCCTGGCGCAATAGGCGCCGGCGCCCTCCCCGTCGCGGGTCGAACGCCTGACTCGGCGGATGCGTGCGGAGCGCCTCCGGCGCGCGAGGAGTTGAGCGCTCTGCTCCCTACTCGATCGTCCTGCGCGAGCGCAGCACCGAGCGCTTGCTCGCGAGGGTCGCGGCGGTGACGCCCAGCGCCACGAGACCGATCAGGATCGTGGAGGCCGCGTTGATCTCCGGCGTCACGCCGAGCCGCACCTGGCTGTAGATTCGCATCGGCAGCGTGGTAGCACCGGGGCCGGAGGTGAAGCTCGCCAGCACGAGATCGTCGAGGGAGAGGGTGAAGGCGAGGAGGAAGCCCGCCGCGACCGAAGGGGCGATGAGCGGCAGGGTGACGAGCAGGAAAGTTCGCACGGGCGTGGCGCCGAGATCCTGCGCGGCCTCTTCCAGCGAGCGGTCGAAGCTCATGAGTCTCGCCTGCACGACCACCGTGACGAAGCACATCGTGAGCGTCGTGTGCGCCAGGGTGACGGTCCAGAAACCGCGGTCGAAGCCGATCGCGACGAAGAGCAGCAGCAGCGCGAGCCCCGTGATCACCTCCGGCATCACGAGGGGCGCATAGACCATTCCGGTCAGGAGCGTCCGCCCGCGGAAGCGCCCGTAGCGGGTGAGCGCCAGGGCCGCGAGGGTGCCGAGCAGCGTCGCGAGGGCCGCCGAGACGAAGGCGATCCTGACGGTGATCCAGGCCGCGTCCATGAGGGCCTGGTTGCGCAGGAGCGCTCCGTACCATTGCGTCGAGAACCCGCCCCACACCGTGACGAGCCGGGACGCGTTGAACGAATAGACCACGAGCAGCAGGATCGGCAGGTAGAGGAAGGCGAGGCCGAGCACCAGGCTCGTCGCATTGAAGGTCGTGAAGCGGCGCGTCATCGGCGGGTCCTCAAGGACGACGCGCGGCACATGGCGGGCCCAGCGAAGAGCCACGCCGTCGCCCCACTCCCGAGGAAGGGGAACGGTAACGAGCCGTGGGGCTGCCGATCATCGCTCCGCCTCCAGGCGCCGCGCCTCCACGTCGCGATAGACCGCGATCGGCACCACGAGCAGAACCAGCATCACGACCGCCACCGCCGATGCGAGGGGCCAGTCGCGGTTGGAGAAGAACTCGCTCCACAGGGTGCGCCCGATCATCAGCGTTTCCGATCCGCCGAGAAGATCGGGGATCACGAACTCGCCGAGGATCGGGATGAAGCAGAGGAGCGAGCCCGCGACGATCCCGGGCCGGGCGAGAGGCACCGTGATGCTCCAGAAGGCCTTGACGGGCGTGGAGCCGAGATCCTGCGCGGCCTCGATCAAGGAATGATCGAGCTTCTCGAGGGTCGCGTAGAGCGGCAGCACCATGAAGGGCAGATAGGCGTAGACGATGCCGATATAGACCGCCGTTTCCGTGTTGAGGATCGCGAGCGGCTCCTCGATGAGGCCGAGCCCTATCAGTGCGCCGCTCAGCAGGCCCTCCGGCCGCAGGATGCCGATCCAGGCGTAGACGCGGATCAGGAAGCTCGTCCAGAACGGCAGGATCACGAGCGCTACCAGGATGGTGCGCCAGCGGGAAGGCGCGCGTGCCATCGCGAGGGCCACGGGGAAGCCGACCACGAGAAGAAGGATCGTCGAAACCAAGGCGATCCGGGCCGAGGAGAGGGCCGCGTCCCAGTAGAGCGAGTCGTCGAGGAGCGTGGCGAAATTCTCGGTGTCGAGCGCGGAAAGGAAACCGGGGATGTCGCCCGGGTCGAAGACGGGTCTGTAGGGCGGCTGTGCGGTCGCGGGATCCGAGAGACTGATCTTCAGGACGATCGCGAAAGGCAACAGGAAGAGGAGCCCGAGCCACAGCATCGGGATGGTGGGGACGAGGGCGCCGAGCCCCCTTTGGGACCGGAAGGTCATCGTCCGCCTGCGCCAAGATGATCGCCGCACACCCTGACGTGCGCAGGCCCCTGCATCGGTTCGCCAGGATGATGGCCGCGGCCCTGAGGTTCGGGGGACATCGGGTCAGTCCGCCAGGATGATCGCCGCGTCCGGCGCGAAGGTGAGATGGACCCGCTCGTCCCACCCGATGGGTTCCGCGACGAAGCGGCTCGCATTGGCGGAGGAGACCCGCAGGATCGCCCCCGAAGCGAGCTTCACTCGGTAGACCGTCCAGTCGCCGAGATAGCCGATATCCCACACCTCGCCCTCGAGGGCGTTGGCGAGCCCGGCGGGCGCCGGTCCATGGTGGATCCGGATCTTCTCGGGGCGCACCGCGACGGCGACGGACTGGCCCGCTTGCAGCACCTCGTCGGGATCGTCGATGGTGAGCGCCGCCGGGGCATGGGCGGTTCCGATCCGCCACAGCCCGTTCTCCTGCGCGGCCACACGCCCCTCCAGGATGTTCACGTCGCCGACGAATTCGGCCACGAAGCGGCTTCTCGGCTGCTCGTAGAGTTCGGGCGGGGACGCGACCTGCACGAGGCGGCCCCGGTCCATGACGCCGATGCGGTCCGCCATGGTCATCGCCTCCTCCTGGTCGTGGGTGACGACCAGGAAGGTGGTTCCAAGTTCGTGCTGGAGGTCCATGAGCTCGAACTGCGTCTCCTCCCGGAGCCGCTTGTCCAGGGCGCCGAGGGGCTCGTCGAGGAGGAGGACCTTGGGGCGCTTGGCGAGCGCGCGCGCCAGCGCCACCCGCTGGCGCTGGCCGCCGGAGAGCTGGCCGGGATAGCGCCGGGCGAGCGGCGCGAGCTGCACGAGCTTGAGCATCTCGTCGACCCGGGCCCGGATCTCGTCCCGGGGCAGCCCGTCCTGCTTCAGCCCGAAAGCCACGTTCCGCTCGACGCTCATATGGGGAAAGAGCGCATAGGACTGGAACATCATGTTCACGGGGCGCCGATAGGGCGGCACGCCCGCGAGATCCTGCCCCGCGAGTGTGATCCGGCCCGCGCTCGGCTCCTCGAAGCCCGCCAGCATGCGCATCAGGGTGGTCTTGCCGCAGCCCGACGGACCGAGCAGGCAGAAGAACTCCCGCTCGAAGATGTCGAGGGAGAGATCCTGGACCGCAATGGCGTCGCCGAAGAGCTTCGTGACGCCTTCGAACCGGATCAATGGCGCGGCATTCGAATCGCGCCAGGGCGCGAAGGAGCGGCGAACCGCACCGATCGCCGGACGCGGTTTCACGATTCGATCGACCCTCTCACGGCAGAAGGGCGACGACGCGTCCCGATCCAAGATCTCCGCGGATTCGGCCCGGTCTCGGCCGAAGGGCGCTCAACCATCCCGATCCAAGATCTCCTCGGGTTCGGCCCTGTCTCGACCGAGGGGCGCTCAGGCATCCTCGCGCAGGGCCTCGGCCACCCGGGCCTGAAGCACGTCCGGGTGCTTGAGGACGAGAGCGCCGCGGGTACGCTCCACGAGACCCTCCTGGGTCATCATGGTGAATTCCCGCGTGACCTGCTCGCGCCGGCATCCGATCCGTGCCGCCAGGATGTGGTGAAAGGGCGGCGGCGTCACCACCCGCTCCCCGTTCGCCCCGCCCCGGGGAACCGAGAGCCGCAGGAGCTCGGAATAGAGGCGGTGGCGCAGGTCGAGGACGGTCTGCTCCATGAGCCGGCCGTTGAGCTCGCGGATCCGCTGGGTCAGGAGGCGGAACAGCCGGTCGGTGATGGGCTGCGAGGAGAAGACGAGCTCCCGGAACAGGGCGGACGACATCACGCAGACCTCGCCCCGCGTGAGCGCGGTCACGTTGGCGGAACGCTTCACGCCGTCGATGGCGGAGAGTTCGCCGAAGATCTGGCCCGCGCGCATCTCGCCGAGGATCACCTCCTTGCCCGAGGGCGTGCGGATGAGAACCCGCACTTCGCCGGCCAGCAGGAAGTACACGTCGGAGGACGGATCGTCGAAGTCGACCAGGATTTCGTCGGTGTCGAATCTGCGCCAGTTGGCCCGCGCCTCGAAAGGCGCGAGATCGATGGCCGCATCCTTGAACAACGAAATCCCTGCGAGGCGTCCCATGCCCCTCTCCCCTCCGCGACGCGCCCGTTTTCGGGACTGTCACTGCAACGCTGCACGTAGTCCGGCCCGAAGGCCAAGCCTGAGGCCCCCGGTCTAGCCCGAGGGCCCTTGCCCGGCCTATCGTCGGACGGGACCTCACCAAGGGTCAAGGGTGCAATGCCCTCGGTCCCCCGGCTTCTAGGCGCGGAAACAGTCCCGACGCACGCATGGCTGTGCTCTGTGCAACGAAATCCGGCCGGAATCCACTGTTTCCCGGAATCTTTCGCGCCACCTCGCGGCGAAGCAGTCAGCGGACCGGGACCCGCTCGGTTGCCGCCAGGGTGCCGTCGGGCGCGAGAATGTAGAGCAGGATCTGGCGGACCTCAGGCGGGAGATCGAGGACCGCGTCCCGGCGCAGGGCCTGCACGACGGCCGCGCAGGCCTCCGCGTTCGGGCGCTCGAGCCGCACCGTCACAGGCGCGGTGCCGGCGACCGCGGCGACCCGTGGCGGTGCGCCCGCGCGAACCTCGCCGATCCGGATGCAGGCATCCGTCGCGGTCGCGACCGCTTCGAGATTCACACGCCCATCCGGCAGGCGGTTGGCGTGGCTGCCCGGATGATGCGCCAGGGCCGGGCCGATGCCGGCGACGGCAGGCAGGGCTGCGAGGAGGAACGGGAAAACGCCGGCACGCATGCGGCACCCTTAGCGAGCCGAAGGCCCCACTTCCCGATGACCCCTGGTCGCAGCCACCCCCGGCCTCACCATGACGCTTGAACGCACTCCGCACCGGCCTTCGCGATGATCGCTGGTCGTAGCCAGCCTCGGCCTCGCGATGGATGCCGGAGGCAGCCGGCGCCTCGGCGCCTTGCACCGCGGAAGCCCTCGCGGCACAAGGCGCCCATGTCGATTGTCCAGAATCTCACCTGTCGGATCGCGCTCCCCGTCGCCGATCGCAAAAGGCGCGTGGCCCCATGTTGACCGTCCAGAACCTCACCTACCGGATCGGAGACCGGCTCCTCCTCGACCAGGCCTCCTTCACCGTGCCGACGGGTTCACGGGTCGGGCTCGTGGGCCGCAACGGCACCGGCAAGACGACCTTGTTCCGCATTCTGCTCGGCGAGCTTCCCACCGAGAGCGGCTCGTTCAGCCTGCCCCGGCAGGCGCGGATCGGGACTGTCGCCCAGGAGGCGCCGGCCGGCCCCGAGACCCTCGTCGAAGTCGTGCTCGCCGCCGACCGGGAGCGCACCGCGCTTCTCGCCGAGGCCGAGGGCGCCGACGGCTTCCGCCGCGCCGAGATCGAGACCCGGCTCATGGATATCGGCGCCCATTCGGCTCCGGCCCGCGCGGCCGCGATCCTGCACGGCCTCGGCTTCGACGCCGAGGCGCAAGGCCGCCCCTGCTCGTCCTTCTCGGGGGGCTGGCGCATGCGCGTGGCGCTCGCCGCGGTGCTCTTCACCGAGCCCGACCTCCTCCTCCTCGACGAGCCCACGAACTACCTGGATCTCGAGGGCACCCTCTGGCTCTACGACTATCTCGCCCGCTATCCCCACACGGTCGTGATCATCAGCCACGACCGGGATCTCCTCGACACCTGTGTCGATCACATCCTGCACCTCGATCGGGGGAAGGTCTCCCTATATCGCGGCGGCTACACCTCCTTCGCGCGCCAGCTGGCGGAGAAGCGGGAGCTCACCGCGAAGATGCGGACGAAGCAGGAGGCCGAGCGCCGGCACCTCCAGGCCTTCGTGGATCGCTTCAAGGCGAAGGCCTCGAAGGCCCGGCAGGCGCAATCCCGCATCAAACGCCTCGCCAAGATGGAGCCCATCGCGGCCCTCGTGGAGGACGAAACCCTCGCCTTCGACCTCCCCGGCCCGGAGCGCGCGCTGGCGCCGCCGCTCATCGCCTTGGAGAGCGTCGGCGTCGGCTACGGCGAGCGCATCGTTCTCGACCGGCTGAACCTCTCGATCGCGCCCGACGACCGCATCGCGCTCCTGGGCTCCAACGGCAACGGCAAATCCACCTTCTGCAAGCTGCTGGGCGGGCGCCTGGCGCCCCAGAAGGGCGAGATGCGCCGTTCGACCAAGATGGACGTCGCCTATTTCGCGCAGCACCAGCTCGACGAATTGAACCCCCGCGCCACGGCCGTCGATCACGTGGCCGAGCGCATGCCAGAGGCGCCGGTCGCGAAGATCCGGTCGCGGGCGGCTCGCTTCGGCTTTCCCGCCAACAAGGCCGAGACGCCGGTCTCGTCGCTGTCCGGCGGCGAGAAGGCGCGGCTTCTCATGGGATTGGCGGCCTTCAACGGGCCGGATCTCCTGATCCTCGACGAGCCCACGAACCATCTCGATATCGACAGCCGCCAGGCCCTGATGGAAGCCATCAACGACTACACGGGCGCCGTGATCCTCGTGAGCCACGACCGATTCCTCATCGAGGCCTGCGCGGACCGGCTCTGGCTCGTGGGCAACGGCACCGTGAAGTCCTTCGAGGGCGACATGGACGACTATCGTCAGCTCGTCCTCTCGGGCGAGCTCGATCCCGGCCACCGGGACGCCAAGGGTGCCCCGGCCGCGCCCTCCCGCACCGACGAACGCCGCGCCGCAGCGGAGCGCCGCGTCGCGCTGGCGCCCCTGCGCAAGCGCCTCGAAGCCCTCGAAGCGCGTATGACGAAGCTCTCCGACGTGATCGCGAAGGTCGACGCGGTGCTCGCCGACGGGAGCGCCTTCCAGAAGGACCCGATGAAGGCCACCGAACTCTCCCGCAGGCGCGCAGAAGCCGCCACGGCGCTCGCGGGCGTCGAGGAGGAATGGCTCGTGCTCTCAGGCGAGATCGAGGCGGCGGGCTGAACCTCAGGGCTTGGCTTGTGCTCTCGGGCGAAATCGAAGCTGCGGGCTGAGGGCCCGCCCCTCGAACGGTGCCTAATCCGGCCGCACGCCCCGGGCCGCGAGCGCCTCCTCGACCATGCGCCGCGCATCGTCCCGGAAGGCCTGACGGGAGGCGTCGCGGGTGTAGAACATGTGGCCGCCGCCATAGACCTGCAGGGTCGCGCGCCGCTCCGGGCCGAGATCGGGCAACTGATCGAGGAGAAGCTGGCTCGCGAAATAGGGCGTCACGAGATCCGTGAAGCCGTGCACCACGAGAACCCGCATGCGGGCGTCGAGGGCGAGCGCCTCGCGCAGTTCCCGCAGGGCCTCGGGTTGCTCCCGGCCGCGGCTCCAGCGCCACGAGCCGTTCACCTGCCCGTTGAGGAGATTGTAGCGGCCCTCGACCCGGTAGTTCAGCGGCCCCTGGAGATGCGCAAGGATCGCGCTCGTGAGCGGCGCGTTGAGGGCGCTCAGCCCCGGATCCTCGAAGCGGGACGTTGCCGCGGTAGGGTCCGGATCGAGGGCGCTGATCCCGGTGTCGTAGGCGCTCACGACCTCCCCGCTCGCCCGGCGGGCCTCGCGCTGATAGGCGCCCACTTCGATCCGCCCGGCGAAGCGCCGCACGAGGGCCTGGTCGAGGCCCGTGAGTTCCGCGACGCGGGCGCTCGCGCGGTCCACCGCCGCCTTGTCGCGCAGGCCCCGCATGAGGTCGGTGACGTATTCGCCAGACGCATAGGCCTCGGCGGCCCGCAGGCTCTCGCGGGTCACGGGGCCTCGCCGTTCGAGGGCTCCCGCCGCGAGCGACGGCAGCCGCGCCGCGTGAAGCCAGGGGGCATGGTTCGGCTGGCTGATCCAGGCGAAATCGAGCACCGGCGAGACGAGGACGAGGCCGCTCAGGCCGATGCCCTGATCCTCCTGGAGTTTGGCGGCAAGCAGCGGCCCTCGGAAGCCCCCGTAGCTCTCGCCTGCGAAGAATTTCGGGGCGTTGAGCCGGCCCTTCTCCTTCAGGTAGCGCACCACGACGGCGCCGAGCATGTCGATGTCGCCCTCGACCGAGAAGAAGCGCTGGCGCACCTCGTCGTTGCCGGCGACCCGGCTGTAGCCCGTGGCGGGGGGATCGATGAAGACGAGATCCGTGAAGTCGAGCCAGGTTTCCGCGTTCGGGATCAGGGCCGGCGGCGCCGAGGGGCTGATCGTGGAGCCGTCGATGGGGAGCCGCCAGGGCCCGAGCGCGAGGAGATGGAGATAGGCCGAGGAGGCTCCAGGTCCGCCATTGACCGCGAATGTCACGGGCCGGGTGTCGGGGTTCGCGCCGTCGAGGGTGTAGGCCACGAAGCCGATCTCTGCCTGAAGGGCGCCGTTCGGATCGGTCAGCGGCAGGGCGCCCACCGTGGCCGTGAAGCTCAGGGTCCGTCCGCCGAGATCGAGGGTGTGGCGGGTCACGGATTCGGCCGGCAGCCGCGCCTCCGCGTGCCGCTCGCCGGGCCGGCGCGGGCCGTCGCTGCGGGCCTGGTTCCCCTCCGGCCGTCCCTGTCCTTCCTGGCGCGGCGCCGGATTGGCGGCGGGTGCCTGGGCCGAGGCCGGCGCAACGGGAGAGGTGAGGAGAGAAACCGCGAGGAGCAGAGAAGACGAAAGGCGTCGCATGTGGATCCGATGTGCGGGAGGCCCCGAGAGAGCGAGGAGGAGAAGCTAGGTCCGGATGCGGCTTTTGCGAGGCGGCGCCGTTCACGAGCGCGTTGGCGGTAGCCCTCTCCCTCCCCCTTGCGGGGAGGCGAAAGCTCGGCGCTGCCTTACGCCTTCCGCTCCCAACGGCCCCGCGCGTCCTGCTGCCAGTATGTCGCGTCGTGGCCTGCGGCCTTCACGGCCTTCCACTGATCGCGGGCGAGCGCGAGGGCATGGGGATCGGTGCCGTCGAAGAGGATCACCATGCGCTCGTAGCGGTCGGCGTCTGGAGGCACGGGTGCGCCCTCGGCGAGGAAGCGGATCGAGGCGCCGTTCGGGTTGTCGGCGCTCAAAGTGATGAGCACCGGCTGGTCGGCGGCATGGGGCTCACGGTCGGTGCCGTGGGGCAGAAAGGCCTCGTCGGAAAAGGTCCAGAGGTGGTCGTCGAGGGCTGCGAGACGCTCCTCCGTGGTGACCTGCACGACCGCGCGCCAGCCGCGCTCGAGAGATCGCTCCAGGAGCGTGGGCAGCACGCCCTCCAGCCCCTGCTTCTGCATGTGGTAGAACAGTACCTCGGTCACGCGCGCTCCCGCCCTTCACCCCAGCGCTTCTGCGGCCAAACATGCCCTCGCCAGCTGCACGCCGCCCCTCCGTCGGGATGGGGCAGAGCAGCATCGATCGAGGAGCCTCGGTCACGTGCGCTCCCGCCCTTCACCCGGTGCCCGAGATAGGGCGGTTTTCACCCCTCGTAATGGTCGCGCACCAGCCGGTCGAGGAGACGCACGCCCCAGCCCGAGCCCCAGCTCTTGTTGATCTCCGTCTGGGGCGAGCCCATCGCGGTACCCGCGATGTCGAGATGGGCCCAGGGTACGTCGTTGACGAAGCGCTGGAGCAATGCCGCAGCGGTGCTTGACCCCGCGAGCCGGCCGGCCGAGTTCTTCATGTCGGCGAACTTCGAATCGATCATCTTGTCGAAGGCGGGGTCGAGGGGCATGCGCCACACCTTCTCGCCGGTGTCCTGGCCGGCCTTCGCGAGGCGCCCGGCCAGTTCGTCGTTGTTCGAGAAGAGGCCCGCGAACTCGTTGCCGAGCGCCACCATGATGGCGCCCGTGAGCGTGGCGAGATTGACCATGAAGCGGGGCTTGAAGCGGTCCTGCACGTACCAGAGCACGTCGGCGAGAACGAGCCGTCCCTCGGCGTCGGTGTTGATGATCTCGATGGTCTGGCCCGACATCGTGGTCACGATATCGCCGGGGCGCTGGGCGTTCCCGTCCGGCATGTTCTCGACGAGCCCGATGGCCCCGATGGCGTTCACCCGCGCCTTGCGGGCCGCCAGCGCATGCATGAGGCCGACCACGCAGGCCGCGCCCGCCATGTCGCCCTTCATGTCCTCCATGCCGCCGCCGGGCTTGATCGAGATGCCGCCCGAATCGAACACCACGCCCTTGCCCACGAAGGCGACCGGCTGGGCGCCCGCCTTGGCGCCGTTCCAGCGCATGATCACCACGCGGCTCTCCCGACGGGAGCCCTGGCCGACGCCGAGGAGCGCCCCCATGCCGAGCTTGCGCATGGCCTTGACGTCGAGGACCTCGATCTCGACCCGGACTTTCGCGAGCGCTGCCGCGCGCCCGGCGAACTCCTCCGGTCCCAGCACGTTCGGGGGCTCGTTCACGAGGTCGCGGGCGAGCACGACGCCGTTCGCTACCGCCTCGCGGGCCTTCACGGCCTTCTTGACCGCGGCGGCATCGGCCACCGCGAAGGTCAGACGGGTCGCCCCCTCGCCGTTCTCCTTGTCGTCGTCGCGTTTCTTGGTCTTGTAGCGGTCGAACGTGTAGGCCCTCAGGCGCGCTCCGAGCGCCATCTCGGCAATGAGGTCCGGGGTGCCCCCGGTGCCGGGCAGATCGGCGAGCACGGTCGCGGTGCGGCCAGAGACCTTGCCGAGGACGAGGCCTCCGAGGGTTGCGCCGTCGAGCTTCGCCCGGTCCTTCTCGGCCCCGATGCCGAGGACGACCAGGCGGTCGACCGCCAAGGCCGCCGGGGCCGCGATGGTGATCGAGGATTTGGACTTGCCCTTGAAGCGTTCCGCCGCGGCCGCCTTGGCGATGAGATCGACGGTGCTCCGACCCAGACGCTCGGCAACGGCAGCCGAGGGCTTGAGGTCGTCCCCGACGAACACGACGCAGTCGCCGCCCTTGACGGCGCCGAGAGGTTGAAAATCGATCTTGATGGTGTCGGCCATGGCACCCTTCTTCCAATCTCAACGACGGCTCGCGACGTTTCGGCGCGGCTCGCCCCTTTTTCTGCGGGCCGCGACAGAGATTGCCGCTCGCCCGATTTCTGCGAGCCGCACCGGAGGCTGCGGCTCGCCTTTGCCTATCCGCGAGCCCCGGGGCGGCGGATGTCTTGAAGCCCGCCGGCGGAGCGGCGGGCTGCGGCATATGGGTAACAGGTTGCCGGCAATTGCGGCGTCTCCAGGCTTTGCCGCGAAAGCGCCAAACTCGCAAGCCGTTGGAAGGGGGAGACCGCCCATCTATGCTGGGCGAACCCATCCCACGCGCGCCCGCTGCGGCACGCATGGTCCCGGACGATCCTGGTCGAGTGCCGTCAGGATCCATGCCGGGCAAAACCGTTCCACATGCGCTCCCGACCGGAGCGCGAGGCCCGACATGACCCTAGTCGAGCGCTACACCTTCAGGATCGCGGCAAGCTCATTTGCCGTGTGCCTCATCGCGCTCACGGGCGTGGTCTGGGTGACCCAGGCTCTGAAGGAACTCGACCTGCTCACGAGCAAGGGCCAGACGATCCTGATGTTCTTCTCCTTCACGAGCCTCACGATTCCGGGCCTCGTGACGGTGATCTCGCCGCTCGCCCTCTTCATCGCGACGATCCACACCCTCAACAAGCTTAACGGCGATTCCGAGCTCATCGTGATGAGCGCAGCCGGCATGCGCCCGCTCCAGATCATGCGACCCTTCGCGTGGCTCTCGGGGCTCGTGTGCCTGCTCGTGAGCTTCCTGACCTTCTATCTCACCCCGGCGAGCTTCCAGGAACTCAGGGAGCTGATCACCCGGGTGAACGCGGATTTCGTCGCGAACGTCGTCAAGGAAGGCCAATTCACCACCCTCGACAACGGCATCATGTTCCACGTCCGGGAGCGCAAGGGCGACGCCCTCCAGGGCATCCTGATGCAGGACCGGCGCGAGGCCGACAAGCCGGTGATCTACCTCGCCGAGCGCGGCCAGACCGTGGAGATCAACGGGGCGAGCTATCTCGTTCTCGAACAGGGGACCATGCACCGGCAGCAGGCCCAGGAGAAGGACGTTTCGATCGTCGCTTTCGACCGTTATGCGGTCGATCTCGCAGCCTTCGCGCCGCCCGGCGAGCAGGTCCTCTACAAGCCCCGCGAGCGGAGCACGTCCCAGCTCCTGTTCCCGAGTCGGGACGACGAGGTCTTCAAGCTCATGCCGGGCCGCTTCCGGTCGGAACTCCACGACCGCTTCTCGGCTTGGCTCTACCCCCTCGCCATGATGGTGATCGCCTTCGCGGCGCTGGGCGAGGCGCGCACGACCCGCCAGGCCCGGGGAACGGCACTCGCGATAGCGGTGATTGCGGTCGTCCTGCTGCGGGTCCTCGGTTTCGCGGCCTCGACCGCAGCGGGGCGTTCCGCGTCCTCGGTGCCGCTCGTCTATCTCATCCCGCTCCTCGGCATCGCCCTCTCCTTCCTGTTCATGTTCCGGGGTCAGACGGTCCGGCAGGCGGGCGCCCGGGCAAGGGAATGGGTCCGCTCCCATGCCCTCCTCCGCATGCCGCTCCTCGGGAGAGCCTGAGGATGAAGGCTCCACGCTTTCGCCTGCACGCCGCGCCCCGGCGCGCCTTCATGATGCAGGACGCGTGCGTTCCCGTGCCTGAGACCGCAGCGCGGAAGAGCCCGACGGGAGCCGCGCCGCGACACCCGCCCGAACCCCGCGGGAGCTGACCATGCTTCTGCTCGGAACGCTCGGACGCTACATCTCGCTCCAATTCGCCAAAGCGATCCTGATGGTGCTCGGCACCCTCTTCACGCTCATCTACGTGCTCGATTTCGTGGAGCTGATGCGGCGGGCGGGCGATGTCGAGGGCGCGACCCCGGCCCTCATGGCGCGCCTTGCCCTGTTCCGCGCGCCCTCCATCAGCGAACAGCTCCTGCCCTTCGGGGTTCTGTTCGGCAGCATGGCGGCCCTCCTGCAGCTGAGCCGGAAGCTCGAACTCGTCGTCGCCCGGGCCGCGGGCATCTCGGCCTGGCAGTTTCTGCAGTCGGGCATCGTCGTCGCGGGCCTCGTCGGGGCCCTTGCCGTGACGGTCTACAATCCGCTGGCCGCGACCCTGAAGCAACGGGCCTCCGCCATGGAGGCACAGATCTTCGCCAAGCGCCTCGCCCCAATCGGCAAGGAGGTCTGGATCCGTCAGACCGGCCTCGACGGACCCGCCATCCTGAGGGCCGATGCGGCCGTGGGCGGCACCACGACCTTGAGGGGCGTGACCGTGTTCGCCTTCGGGGCCGCCGATTCGTTCCAGGAGCGGATCGAGGCCGCCGAGGCATCCCTGCGGCCGGGCTATTGGGAGCTCAAGGGGGTCCGGGTGGTCACGGCGGATTCAGAACCCCTGTTCTACGACACCTATCTCGTGGCCTCGAACCTGGCGCCGAGCCAGCTCCGGCAGACCTTCACTCCGGCCGACTCGGTTGCGTTCTGGGACATGGGGGAGACCATCGCGCAAACGGAGCGGGCGGGCCTCGACGCCACGCCCTACCGGCTTCAGCACAGCATGCTCCTGGCACGCCCGCTTCTCCTCGTCGCCATGGTTCTCGTGGCGGCGTCGGTTTCGTTAAGGTTTTTCCGTTTTGGTGGGATCGCCAAGATGGTAGTCGGTGGCGTGGCCGCTGGGTTCATGCTCTATGTGGCCACCGAGTTGATGGAGGATCTGGGGAGGTCCGGGCTGGTCGGCCCGGCGATCGCAGCGTGGTTCCCTGCGGTGGTAGGGAGTTTGTTGGGCTCGCTCGCCCTCCTGTATCAGGAGGACGGCTAGGGCCGGTCCTCGCGTGCCGGAAATCCGGTTCGCGGGAAGGCGAGACAGCCAATCGGAACGAGGGTGACCCTGCGTCAGCGCAGGCCGGCACCGCAATCCGCAAGGCGGGCCCCAGCAGGGATGGAGTATGAGACGGGTTGAGAGGACGATCGTAGGGCTAGCGGTCACGACGGCGCTTCTGTGCGCCGCCGGGAGCATCCCTGCGTTCGCGCAAGCCCAGATCATGCCCGGGCTTGCGACACCGGCCCCGTCGGGCGGCGGCCAGGATCGGCTCCTCGTGGACGCCAAGGAGATCGTCTACGACAACGACCGCAACACGGTTGCGGCAAGCGGCGACGTCCAGCTGACCTACCAGGGACGCACCCTCCAGGCCGATCGCGTTACCTACGACCGCTCGACCGGTCGGGTTTTTGCCAGCGGCAACGCCCGCCTGACCTCCCCGGACGGGTCCGTGGTGACCGGCGACCGGTTCGAACTCTCGGACGACTTCAAGAACGGCTTCATCGACTCGCTGCGGCTCACCCAGCCGCAGGTGGAGAACGGGACGCCGATCACGGCGCGCTTCTCGGCCCCACGGGCGGAGCGGACCGGCGGGGAGACCACCGTGTTCGAGCGGGGCACCTACACGGCCTGCGAGCCCTGCAAGGAGAACCCGGAGCGGCCTCCCTTCTGGCAGGTGAAGGCCGCTCGGATCATCCACAACAGTTCCGAGAAGACGATCTATTACGAGAACGCCTCCCTCGAGTTTCTCGGCGTGCCGATCGCGCAGGTGCCGTACTTCTGGACCCCCGATCCGACCGTCAAGCGCAAGACCGGGTTCCTGACGCCGGGCATCCGGGCGTCCAACAGCCTCGGATATGGGGTCAGCACGCCGTTCATCTGGGCCATCGATCCCAGTTACGACCTGACCATCACCCCCACCATCCTGAGCCGACAGGGTTTTCTGGGCGAGTTCGAGTGGCGCCACCGGCTGATGACGGGCGCCTACTCGGTCCGGGGCGCCGGCATCTTCCAGCTGGATCCGGGAGCCTTTCTCCCGGCGCCGCTCGGGCCGGGCGACCGGGATTTCCGGGGCTCGCTCGAATCCTCGGGCCTCTTCTATCTGAACGACAAATGGAAGTGGGGCTGGAACGCCACCCTGCTCTCGGACCGCTGGTTCCTGACGAATTACGGGATCAACAGCTCGACGGTCTCGACTTTCTATCTGCGCGAGTCGATCTCGACCGCCTTCCTGCAGGGGCTCGGCGACCGCTCCTTCTTCGATCTGCGCGGCTATTACTTCCAGGGCCTGTCGACCTACGACCGGCCCGAGCAGCAGCCGGTCGTACATCCGGTGCTCGACTACAACCGCCGCTTCCACGGGCCTGGCGCCGCCGGGGGCGAGATCGGGCTCGACCTGAACGTCACGAGCCTCACGCGGGAGGCGACGCAATACGAGCAGATCCCCGTCCAGGTCGCCAAGGTCGGGATCTTCGACACCTGCGCGGTGTTCGCGAAGGATCAATGCCTCGTGAGAGGTATCAGCGGCACGACGTCCCGGGCCTCCGTGAACCTTTCCTGGCGCCGCCGCTTCGTCGACGATGTCGGCCAGGTCTGGACTCCCTTCGCCTTCGCTCGCGCCGACGGGTTCTGGGTGGAGCCGAAGTTCTCAGGCTATCAGAACGCCAATCTCGCGAACTTCATCGGGGACGATGAGACCGCCGCGCGCTTCATGCCGGGCGTCGGCCTCGAATACCGCTTCCCCCTCGTGGCGAGCCTCGGATCCTGGGGCACGCAGGTGATCGAGCCGATCGCGCAGGTGATCGCGCGGCCGAACGAGACCCATATCGGCCGCTTGCCGAACGAGGACGCCCAGAGCCTCGTCTTCGACGACACGTCCCTGTTCGAGTGGAACAAGTTCTCGGGCTACGACCGCGTCGAGGGCGGCGTGCGCGCCAATCTCGGGGCGCAGTACACGGTCACGGGTGCGAACGGCTTCACGGCCAACGCGCTCGTGGGGCAATCCTTCCAGATCGCCGGCCTGAACTCGTTCAAGCCGGGCGACATCGCCAATGTCGGCCGGGACTCGGGGCTCGAGAACGCGGCCTCGGATTACGTCGCCCGGCTGCGCGTCTCGCCGACGGAGAAACTCTCGTTCTTCACCCGCGGCCGCTTCGACGAGGAGGATTTCTCCGTGAAGCGGTTCGAAGCCGGCGCCACCGTGAATTTCGACCCCTTCATTCCGGTCTCGGGCACCTTGATGTACGCCAACTACGCGCCGCAGAAGGAACTCGGCTTCGAGAAGGGCCGCGAGGGCTTCCTGGCCAGCGGCAAGTGGGCCATCACGCCGAACTGGTCCGTCAACGGCTCCATTCTCCTCGATCTCGACCGGTCGATCAGCGCCACGAAGGCGACGAGCAGCGGCATCGACGTGGCCGCATTCGGGATCGGGCTGGGTTACGCCGATGAATGCACCGTGTTCAGCGTGAGCTACGCCGTCGCGCCGAACTCCATTGCCGTCACGGCCGGGGAGAAGGAGGTCTCGCAATCCCTCATGCTCCGGCTGGAGCTCAGGACCCTCGGGGGCATCGATCACAAGCAGCAGCTTGCGGGACCCACCAGCAGCGGCGAGGGAGTCCTCGTGCGGTGACGCGGAGGTCTTGCGCGTTCCACCGATCCTCGAACGTTCCCGGTTTCCTCTCCCCACCTCGAGATTGCCGCCCTCTCGTTCGGATCCGCGTCGCCCCCGGCACCGGCGGCGACGCATGAGCGTGTTCGACGATTCCCCATCCTTTCGCGAAGCCGGGCAGGCCGGGGTCCAGGCCACCCGCCTCGGAGAACGGCGGCCGTGAGCGCGATCGACGATCTTCCGCCCCTGCGCGAGGTCGTGCAGGCCCATGGCCTGATGGCTCGCAAGTCGCTCGGGCAGAACTTCCTCTTCGACCTCAACCTGACGAGCCGCATCGCGCGAGCGGCGGGCGCCCTCGACGGCACGACCGTAATCGAGGTCGGGCCGGGGCCCGGCGGGCTCACCCGGGCGATCCTCGCGGCCGGCGCCGGGCGGGTAATCGCGATCGAGCGGGATGCCCGCTGCCTTCCGGCTCTCGCCGAGATCGCGGCGCGCTATCCGGGCCGCCTGGATGTGATCGAAGCCGATGCCCTCGCCTTCGATCCGCGCCCGCTCCTCGGCGAATCTTCCGTTCGCATCATCGCCAACCTTCCCTACAACGTGGGCACCGCGCTCCTCATCGCCTGGGTCGCCTTGCGGGAATGGCCGCCCTGGTGGACCTCCCTCACGCTGATGTTCCAGCGCGAGGTGGCCGAGCGCATCGTGGCGGACGAAACCAGACCTAGGGATTACGGACGGCTCGGCGTGCTTTGCGGCTGGCGCACCGAGGCGCGCATCCTCTTCGACGTGCCGCCTTCGGCCTTCGTGCCGCCCCCGAAGATCACCTCGAGCATCGTGCATTTCACGCCGCGCCGCGATCCCCTGCCCTGCCGGGTGGAAGCACTAGAAGCCGTCACCCGCGCGGCTTTCGGCCAGCGCCGCAAGATGCTCCGCCAGAGCCTCAAGTCCATCGCCCCGGAGCCCGGCCCGCTGATCGCGGCGGCAGGCCTCGACGAGACCATCCGGGCCGAGGACGTTCCGGTCGCGGGCTACGTGTCACTCGCCAATGCCTGGGATGAGGCGAGGAAGGGCGCCTAGAGCATGATCCCGAAAAGTTGGAGACTTTTCGGATGGAGATCATGCGGCTGAGACCGTGAGCATGATGCCGAAAAGTTGGAGACGTTCGAGATCATGCGGCCAAACGAAGATTGAACAGAGCGGGATCGCTTCAAACAGCGATCAGGCGTCAGTCGAGCTGTTCGTCCAGCAGACTCGCGACGAATTCCTGCAGACCCGTGCGGCGGTCGCGCTTGAGGCGCTCGGCGGTCAGGATCGCCTGCAGGCTCTGGTAGGATTCGTTCAGGTCCGCGTTGACGATCACGTAGTCGTATTCCGACCAGCGCTCGACCTCCACGCGCGCATTGGCGAGGCGTTTCGCGATCGTTTCCGGCGCATCCTCGGCACGGCGCACGAGCCGGGCCTTCAGCTCCGCCATGCTGGGGGGCAGGATGAACACGGTCACGACGTCTTGGGGCAGCTTCTGGCGCACCTGGCGCGTGCCCTGATAGTCGATGTCGAAGATCATGTCGTTGCCGGAAGCGAGCGTCCGCTCCACGGGCTTGCGCGGCGTGCCGTAGAAATTGCCGTGCACCTCGGCCCATTCGAGGAGGTCGCCCCGGTCGCGCATGTCGAGGAACCGCTCGCGGTCGATGAAGTGGTAGTGCCCCCCGTCGATCTCGGAGGGCCGTTTCGGGCGCGTCGTCACGGAGATCGACAGGTCTCCGGCTTTGGCTGCCACGAGGCTTCGCGTGAGCGTCGTTTTCCCCGCCCCCGAGGGGGAGGACAGGATGAAGATCAAGCCGCGCCGCCCGACAGCCGGCTTCACAACCGCGTTCACCGCTTCACTCCATACTTCCTGACGCCCGGGAAGGACGCCGATCCCTATTCCACGAATGACCTTGCTCGCGGAACCGCTCGACGATTGAAACGCAGGTGGATCTCGCATTCCGCCCGCTCAACAGGGAGGTAGGGCAACCGTCCGGCGCCCGTCCTATTCCACATTCTGGACCTGCTCGCGGAACTGCTCGACCACCGCTTTCAGATCGAGCCCGATCCGGGAGAGGGACACGTCGTTCGACTTGGCGCACAGCGTGTTGGATTCGCGGCCGAATTCCTGGGCCAGGAAATCGAGCCGGCGCCCCACGGGCCCGCCCTCCGCGAGAAGCGCGCGGGCGGAATCGATGTGAGCCCTCAGGCGGTCCAATTCCTCGCGGATGTCAGCACGGGCCGCGATCAGCACCGCCTCCTGGTGGAGCCGCGCGGGCTCGAGGGCGCCCCGGCCTTCGAGGAGTTGCTCGATCTGCGCCTCGAGGCGGGCCCGGATCGCCTCCGGCCGCCGGCCCGGATGCGCCTCGGCCTCGTCGACGAGGCGGGCCATGGCATCAAGCTGACCCGCGAGCACGCCCGCAAGGGCCCGGCCCTCCGCGATCCGCGCCGCCTTCAGGCCTTCGATCAGGCGCGCGATGCCGGTGCGCAGGGCATCAGTGAGAGCGGCGTCCTGGCCGGGATCCGCCGTGTCGTCCTCGACCTCCACGACTCCGCGCACGGCCAGGAGACCGTCGAGGGAGGCGGGCTTCACGCTCGCTGGCAGGTCGAGTCCCCCCATGGCTTCGAGCAGCGACTGGAGCATTTCGCGGTTCACGCGCACCCGCGTGCCTGCGGTGGACTTCGACAGGGTGAGAGCGAGTTGGCCCTGACCGCGGGTGAGGGCCTTGAGGATATGGCTTCGCGCCTCTTCGCCGACCACGTCGAATCCGGAGGGTGTCCGCACCCGCACCTCCAGGCCGCGACCGTTCACGGTCTTAAGCTCCCAGGCCCATTGATGCGGGCCGGTGGTCCCGGCCTCGCGGGCGAAGCCGGTCATGCTCGCAATCGTCATCCGTTCCTCGATCCCTGCGGGCGCCCTGGATGCGGCGGGATCCTTCCGCGATCCCGGCACCTCGAATGCGGCGGGACCATAGGGGCTGCCCCCGACCGGGACAAGCGGCTCGGCTTTGGACGGCGAATGCGGCGAGTCCATCGGGGCTGTGCCCGACCGAGGCGAGCGGCTCGGCTCTCGCCGGCTGAGGCCGTGCGCCCCTCCCCTTCGACTAGAGCGTTGATCTGAGTGAGGTGGATCCGGCTCACGTCAAGAAAACGCGTTAAGGCAAAGACGAGAGCTGATTCCACGCAAGTGGAAACAGCTCTAAGGCCGGACCGCGGGAACGGTTTTCGGGGAGTTGAGGTCGAAGTTGCGGTTGAGGAGCGGGTCCCGCGCGGTGCCCTCGCTCGCGTCCACGTTACGGCCGCGGGGGCCGGTCTGCCCACGCTGGGCCGGCTGGCGCCCGGGCGCTCCGGGCGTGGCACCGGGCGCGGCAGGAGAAGGCGCCACGGGAGGCGGCGCGACGGCCGGCGCGCCGCCGGGCGCAAAAGCGGAGGCGTTGGGGAGCGGCGGGGGCGGATCCGGCTCGACCCGGTCGACCTGCACGTCCTCGGCCCGGGCGCGCTCAACCTGCCGCCAACGGGCGACGTTGCGGTTGTGCTGGTCGAGGGTTTCCGCGAAGGCGTGGCCGCCGGTGCCGTCGGCCACGAAATAGAGGTCCTTGGTCCGGGAGGGATTGGCCACCGCCTCCATGGCGGCGCGGCCCGGATTGGCGATCGGGCCGGGCGGAAGGCCTTCGATCGCGTAGGTGTTGTAGGGTGTCGGCTTGTCGATCTCCGAGCGCATGATCCCGCGCCCGAGCGTGCCCTTGCCGCCCACGAGGCCATACACGATCGTCGGATCGGATTGCAGCTTCATGCGCTTGTTGAGCCGATTGACGAAAACCCCCGCGACGCGGGTGCGCTCGTCGGCGCGCCCCGTCTCCTTCTCCACGATGGAGGCCAGGATCACGAGTTCCTGCGGGGTCTTGATCGGCACGTCGGGGGCACGCCGCGCCCAGACCTGGTTGAGCATCTGGCGCTGCGCGGCCTGCATGGAGCTCACGATCTGCTGACGCGTGGTGCCCCGCTCGAATTTATAGGTATCGGGCAGCAGGGTACCCTCGCGGGGGATCTCGTTGACCTCGCCCGTGAGGATCTCGTTCTGCTTCAGGCGCTCCACGATCTGCTCGGAGGTGAGCCCCTCGGGAACCGAGACGGAATGCAGGATCGCCTTGCCCTCGGCCAGCACGTCGACGGCCTCGTCGATGCTGGTCCCGGCCTTGAAGAGGAATTCGCCGGCCTTCAGGTTTCCGCGCTGGCGGCTCACGAGGGCCTGGATCTCGAACAGGAGAGGCTGGGCGATCACGCCTTCGCGTTCCAGAATCGTGGCGATGTCGTTGGTGCCAGAATTGCGCGGGATCGCCACCACCTTGTCGGCTTGAAGGGGCCCGCGCTCCTTCACCTCACGGTCGAGGAGGACGATGCCGAAGAGCGCCGCCGCCGCGAATGCGATCAGAAACGTCAGGAAACCGCTGAAGGCCGACAGGAACCCGCCCCGGCGCCGGCGCAGGCGAGCCGGCGGCATGGGGGGGGCGGCGATCGGTTTGATGGCCTCGCTCGGCGAGCGCGGAGCGAAGCGCGGCTGCTCTTCGCTCGATGCAGGGTCCTGAGCCGGGGGCGTTTTCTTTCTGCCGAACATCGCGCTCTTCGTGAATGGGGCTTTGATCGAGCCCGGCCATTGCTCGAAGCGGGGGTCTCCCCGTTCCGTTCGTCTCGGTGCCTCGACCGCGAGCCGCTCCCACTGGGGTGGAATCGGCTCCAGCTCCCGCGCTCTCTCCAAAGGGAGCCGGCTTCACCTCGCCTGGTTCGACGCTGCGCTTCCATGCGGCCGCGTCGGCAGGTGAACCGGATCTTACCTATTCAAGAACGCTCCAGGATGCCTGTCGGACACGTTTCTGAAGCGGGATCGCGCCCCGGGGCCGGCGAACCGCACGCGAGCCCGTCGGCAGCGTGTTTGCGTTCCTCGACCCCGGTTCAAGCCTAACCCCGATTGTGGCGAAAAGCCGTAGCTGCCGCGTCTTGCCTCAGGCCGCGCGGCGGAAAATCACCGAGGCATTGGTGCCCCCGAACCCGAAGGAGTTGGAGAGCACCGTGTCGACCGGCTTCGTCTTGGCCTTGTGGGGCACGAGGTCGATGGGGGTTTCGACCGAAGGGTTGTCGAGGTTGATGGTGGGCGGCACGATCCCGTCGCGGATCGCCAACATCGCGAAGATCGCCTCGATCGCCCCGGCCGCGCCGAGGAGGTGGCCGGTGGACGACTTGGTGGAGGACATCGCAAGCCTGCCGCTGGCATTGCCCATCATGCGCTCGACGGCCTTGAGCTCCAACTCGTCTCCGAGGGGAGTCGAGGTGCCGTGGGCGTTCACATAGTCGATCTCGGAAGGCGAGATGCCCGCGCGTTTGATCGCGGCCGCCATGCATCGATAGGCCCCGTCCCCGTCTTCGGAGGGTGAGGTGATGTGGTAGGCGTCGCCCGACAGGCCGTAGCCGATGACATCGGCATAGATCTTCGCGCCGCGCGCCTTGGCGTGCTCGTACGCCTCGAGCACCACCACGCCCGCGCCCTCGCCCATCACGAAGCCGTCCCGGTCCCGGTCGTAGGGGCGGGAGGCGCGGGTCGGGTCGTCGTTGAAGTTGGTGGAGAGCGCCCGGCAGGCCGCGAAGCCTGCCATCGAGAGGCGGTTCACGGCGGATTCCGCGCCGCCCGCCACCATGACATCGGCGTCGCCGAGCGCGATGAAGCGCGCAGCGTCCCCGATGGCGTGCGATCCCGTCGAGCAGGCCGTCACGACCGCATGATTGGGGCCTTTCAGCCCATGGGCGATCGACACGTAGCCGCCCGCGAGATTGATGAGGCGCCCGGGGATGAAGAAAGGCGAGACGCGCCGGGGACCGCGCTCGAGCAGGGTCACGGAAGCCTCGTAGATGCCCCCGATGCCGCCGATGCCGGAACCGATCAGCACGCCCGAGGCGCATTGGTCCTCATGGCTCGTCGGGTGCCAGCCCGCATCGTCGAGGGCCTGCTTCGCGGCCGCCATGGCGTAAACGATGAAGGGATCGACCTTGCGCTGCTCCTTGGGCTCCATCCAATCGTCGGGATTGTAGGTGCCGTCGGAGCCGTCGCCGCGCGGGATCTGGCAGGCGATCTTGCAGGCCAGGTCGTCGACCTGGAAATCGGTGATGCGGCCGGCGCCGCTCTTGCCTTCGAGGAGGTTCTTCCAGGTCGGCTCGACGCCGCAACCCAGCGGGGTCACCATACCGAGGCCCGTGACGACGACACGACGCATCGCGCTGCCCTTACCCGATCAAAAAGGCCGGGCAGATGCCGCCCGGCCGGTCCACAAAACCAGGGGCGCCGTCAGGCGGTGTTCTTCTCGAGGAAGCGGATCGCGTCGCCGACGGTCACGATGGTCTCGGCCGCATCGTCCGGGATCTCGACGTTGAATTCTTCTTCGAACGCCATGACGAGCTCGACGGTGTCAAGGCTGTCGGCGCCGAGGTCGTCGATGAAGTTCGCATTGTCGGTCACCTTCTCGGCTTCCACGCCCAGGTGCTCGACCACGATCTTCTTCACGCGATCAGCGATGTCACTCATCGTATTCTGTCCTCATTCGTCGATGGCTGCCGCCCCGGGAGCCGGGCGGGTGGGGATAGTGGAGCGGCCGGCTTCCCGCGAGACATCGCGCAAGCGGCCGCCACGCGTCGTGCAAACCCGCATTTCGCGCGCCGGTCAACCCCTCCGACCCAACGGCTCGCTGCTTAACACAGGGTTGCCGCGTCTGGCGAGGGGGCCCGGAACCGAGCCGGGCGGCCTGGTGCCGGCATCGAAAAGGAGGCCGACCCCCACCGTCGTTCCAGGGCCGGCTTCGCCGGAATGACGGCCGGGGTCTCTTGCAACCTCAAGCCAACGAGGCGTCTCAGAACATCGCCATGCCGCCGTTCACATGCAGCGTGTGGCCCGTGACGTAGCCGGCTTCCGCAGAGGCGAGATAGACGCAAGCCGCCGCGACCTCCTCGCCCTGGCCGAGGCGCCCCATGGGGACGCCGCCGAGGATGCCCTCCCGCTGTTTCTCGTTCAGAGCCTCGGTCATGGGCGAGGCGATGAATCCGGGTGCCACGCAATTCACGGTGATGTTTCGGCTCGCGACCTCCGCGGCCAGCGCCTTCGTCATGCCGATGAGACCCGCCTTCGAGGCCGCGTAGTTGCCCTGGCCGGGATTGCCCGTGGAGCCCACCACCGAGCCGATATTGACGATGCGCCCGTAGCGGCGGCGCATCATGCCCTTCACGGCCGCGCGGGAGAGGCGGAAGGCGGCCGTGAGGTTGACCGCGATCACCTGGTCCCATTCCTCGTCCTTCATGCGAAGGAACAGGTTGTCCCGGGTCACACCGGCGTTGTTGACGAGAATGTCGAGGCCTTCCATCGCGGCCTCGGCGGCGGGCACCAGGGCCTCGACCGAATCCTTGTCCGAAAGGTTCGCCTCGACGAGGTGGACGCGCTCGCCCAAGGAGGCCGCGAGGTCGTCGAGGGCCGCGCGGCGCGTGCCCGAGATCGCGACGGTGGCGCCCTGGGCGTGGAGCGCCCGGGCGATGGCGCCGCCGATGCCGCCCGTGGCGCCGGTCACGAGCGCCCGCTTGCCGGAGAGATCGAACATGAGGGAATCCTCGTTTGACTGGTGCTAACCGTTCAGGGAGGCCTTGAAGGCGGCAACGTCGTCGGGCGTGCCGATGGCGGTGCCCGTCGCGCCGGGCGCGATGCGCCGCACGAGGCCGGTGAGAACCTTGCCGGCCCCGACCTCCACGAAGGAGGTGACGCCCCCGGCCGCCATGGCCGCGACGCTCTCGCGCCAGCGCACCGTGCCGGTGACCTGGCGGACGAGGTTCTGGCGGATGCGCTCGGGGTCCGTGACCGGGGCGGCCTCCACATTGGCAACGATAGGCACCACGGGCGCCTTGACGGCAACGCCCGCGAGCGCCTCCCGCATGGCCTCGGCGGCGGGCGCCATGAGGGCGCAATGGAAGGGGGCGGAGACCGGAAGCATCACGGCGCGCTTGGCGCCCCGCCCCTGCGCGATCTGCACCGCCCGCTCGACGGCCGATTTGTGGCCCGAGACCACCACCTGGGCGCCGCCATTGTCGTTCGCGGCATCGCAGACCTCGCCTTGCGCGGCCTCGCGGGCAATCTCGGCCGCCGCGTCGAATTCGAGCCCGAGCAGGGCCGCCATGGCGCCCTGCCCAACGGGAACCGCGCTCTGCATGGCATTGCCGCGGATGCGCAGGAGCCGGGCCGTATCGGCGACCGAGAGGCTGCCGGCGGCGGCGAGCGCCGAATATTCCCCGAGCGAATGGCCGGCCACGTAAGCGGCGTCGCGCTTGAGGTCGAGCCCGGCTTCCGCCTCCAGCACCCGGATCGCCGCGAGGCTCACGGCCATCAGGGCGGGCTGGGTATTCGCGGTCAGCGTCAGCTCCTCGGCGGGCCCGTCCCAGACGATGGCGGAGAGCTTCTGCGAGAGCGCCTCGTCGACCTCGTCGAACACGGCCCTGGCCTGCGGAAAGGCGTCCGCGAGCGCCTTGCCCATGCCGACTGCCTGACTCCCCTGCCCCGGAAACACGAATGCCCGCGTCATGCCTCTGCCGTCGCCCATGCCCTTGCTACTCCCCGACGAAAAGTGCCGCGGAGGTGTCACCGCGACCCGTCCAAGTCAAGCTTTGCCGAGCCGAGGCGCGTCCCTTGGGTGGAGGAGGCGTCGCTTCGACGGCCCGGGGCTTGGCCGCCACGATCCTGCCCGCCGCGATCCCTCCTGCGGGTCGGCAGGGCCACCGCCCTTGTTCGCCTCGCGCTTTTCGTGTATCCGACGCGCCTTCCCATTTCTGTAACCTCGAGAAGGAGCCGACCATGGCTCGTGTGACCGTCGAAGATTGCATCGACAAGGTCGAGAACCGGTTCGAGCTCGTGCTGCTCGCGGGCCACCGCGCCCGCCTGATCTCGTCGGGCTCGCCCCTCACGATCGACCGCGACCGCGACAAGAACCCCGTCGTGGCCCTGCGCGAGATCGCCGACGAGACCATCACCCCGGACGACCTCAAGGAGCAGCTCATCCACTCGCTCCAGAAATACGTCGAGGTGGATGAGCCCGAGGCCGAGACCGTGCCGCTGCTCGGCAACACCGCCGCGGCTCCGGCGGCCGGAAGCGACAACGATGCCGACGTGCAGTTCGACCGCATGAGCGAGGAAGACCTCCTGCGAGGCCTGGAGGGCCTCGTGCCCCCGGCGGCGAGCGACGACGACGAGCGCGAATAAGCGCTCCTCTTCTCCGTTTCGACGAAAAGCCCGGCCCAGCGCCGGGCTTTTTGCATTCGGATCCCGCTGTCCGGTCCCATGGCAGCAGCTCCCGCTATCGAGCGAGGGGCGCTTCTGCCCGCGAAACGGGGCTCGCCCCGCTCGAAAACGCTCTTCCGCCGCAAGCTGCGCTTGCGGTCCGACCGCACCGCACAATATCTTGTAAGATCAACCGATTTCGGGCGTTGAATGCCGGGTGAGGCGAGGCGGTCGGGGTGACCCAACGTCGGGTCCGGCCCGGACACGAAAGGAGGCAGCCACGGGATGATGCGCCAGTACGAACTTGTCGAGCGGGTGAAGCGCTACAACCCCTCGGCCGACGAGGCGCTGCTCAACCGGGCTTACGTTTATGCCATGAAGGCCCATGGCTCCCAGAAGCGGGCCTCGGGCGACCTGTACTTCGGCCACCCCCTCGAAGTGGCCGCGATCCTCACCGATCTCAAGCTCGACGACGCCACCATCGCGGCCGCCGTCCTCCACGACACCGTGGAGGATACCACGGCGACGCTGGAGGAGATCAACAGGGCCTTCGGTCCCCAGATCGGCGCCCTCGTGGACGGTCTCACCAAGATCAAGCGCCTCGACCTCGTTTCGAAGCGGGCAGCGCAAGGCGAGAACTTCCGCAAACTCCTGCTCGCCGTCGCGGACGACGTCCGCGTCCTCCTCGTCAAGCTCGCCGACCGCCTCCACAACATGCGGACGTTGGGCTTCATGCCACTCGACAAGCGCCGGCGCATCGCTGAGGAAACCCTCGACATCTACGCTCCGCTCGCGGGCCGGATGGGCATCCAGGAGATGCGCGAGGAGCTCGAGGATCTCTCCTTCCAGAACCTCCATCCGGAGGCCTATGAGACCATCCGCAGGCGGCTCAAGGAACTCTCCGCGAAGAGCGAGAAGCTCGTGGAGAGCATCGAGCGTGATCTCACCACCAAGTTCGCCGCCAAGGGCCTCAAGGCCGAGGTCAAGGGGCGCCAGAAGCGGCCCTATTCGATCTGGCGCAAGATGGAGCGCAAATCCGTCGCCTTCGAGCAGCTCTCCGACGTCTTCGGCTTCCGGGTGATCGTGGGCTCCCTCGACGATTGCTACCGGGCGCTCGGCGTCGTCCACACCACCTGGCCCATGGTGCCGGGGCGGTACAAGGACTACATCTCGACCCCGAAGCAGAACGATTACCGCTCGATCCACACCACCGTGATCGGGCCCGGCTCCCAGCGCGTCGAGCTGCAGATCCGCACCAGCGACATGGACGAGATCGCGGAATTCGGGATAGCGGCCCACGCTCTCTACAAGGAGGGCATCAACGACAATTCGCGGCTCGCGAACGAGAGCCAGGCCTATCAATGGCTGCGCCGCACCATCGACCTCCTGGCCGAGGGCGACAGCCCCGAGGAGTTCCTGGAGCACACCAAGCTCGAACTCTTCCACGACCAGGTGTTCTGCTTCACCCCGAAGGGCCGCCTCATCGCGCTTCCCCGGGGCGCGACGCCGATCGACTTCGCCTATGCGGTCCACACGGATGTCGGCAACATGGCGGTGGGCTGCAAGATCAACGGCCGCATGGCCCCCCTCCTGACCGAACTCCAGAACGGCGACGAGGTCGAGATCGTCCGCGCCGAGGGCCAGACGCCGCCGGCGGCCTGGGAATCCCTCGTGGTCACCGGCAAGGCCCGGGCCTCCATCCGCCGGGCGACCCGGGCCGCGGTGCGCCGGCAATATACGGGTCTCGGCCGCCAGATCCTGGAGCGCGCCTTCGAGCGGCTCGGCAAGAGCTTCAACGACGAGAAGCTGAAAGGCGCCCTCCCCCGCCTCGCCCGCGCCTCCGTGGAAGACGTGCTTGCCGCCGTCGGCAGGGGTGAGATGTTCTCGGGCGACGTGGTCCGCGCAGTCTATCCCGACACCAAGGACGAGCGTCGCGGCGCCCATGACGCGAACGGCTCGGGGGGCCAGAATCTCGACCCCGCCCTGCGGGTGAAGCTTGCGGGCTCCGGGCCTTCGATCCCGATCCGCGGGCTCAATTCCGATGTGGCCGTGAAATTCGCCCCCGACGGCGGCGCCGTGCCCGGCGACCGCATCGTCGGCATCCTGACTCCGGGTGCGGGCGTCACGATCTACCCGATCCAATCCCCGGCGCTCGCGGCCTTCGACAACGAGCCCGGGCGCTGGATCGACGTGCGCTGGGATGTCGACCCCGGCTCTCCGCAGCGTTTCCCGGCCCGCATCGCGCTCCAGTCCATCAACGAGCCAGGCTCCCTCGCCCAGATCGCGCAGGTGATCGCGGATCATGACGGCAACATCGACAACGTGTCGATGAAGCGCCGCACCCAGGACTTCACCGACATCACCATCGATCTCACGGTCTGGGACCTCAAGCACCTCAACGCCATCATCGCGGAACTGCGCGCCAAGCGGGTGGTCTCGAAGATCGATCGGGTGACGGGGTGACGGTTCACGCCCCTCGGTGAGGAGTTCATCCTCCCTCTTCGCACAAGATGGGGGAGCCCACCGGCACGGCTCATCACTCACCAGGATCACGCCATGGCCGACCGTCCCCGCATTGCCTTGCTGCTCGACGAGAACACGAGTGGCGGCTGCACACGCTACGACATGTCGAAGGCCTACTTCACGGCCATGCACCGGGCCGGTGGACTGCCCTTCGGGATCCCCTACTTCGCCGACATGACCGAGATGGTCGCCGATACCTTCGACGGGTTTGTCGCGGTCGGCGGGCGCTTTGCTTATCCACTGGACTGGTACCTCCCCGGCCAGGTGTCGCCCTCGCCCGAATCCGAACGGTTCCCCGTGGAGCAGGCGCTGATGGTGGGATTCCTGGGCCACGACAAGCCGGTGCTCGGGATCTGCGCCGGCATGCAGATGCTGGCCTGCCTCCATGGCGCCCGCCTCACCCCGGATGTGCGGGCGCTCGGACCCGGAATCGGAGAGCACGACCGGCCGGGGGCGGAGCACCCGGTCCGTTTCGCGCCGGGCTCCGCCCTTGCGAGCATTCTGGGGCCGTCGCTCACCGTGAACAGCTTCCACCGCGAAGCCGTCGCGGAGGTGCCCGCGCCCCTTCTGGCGAGCGGCCATGCGGAGGACGGAGTGGTGGAAGCCATCGAGGTTCCGGGCCGACGCTTCGCCGTCGGCCTGCAATGGCACCAGGAGCTGCTCGCGCCCGATCATCCCGGCCATCGCATCTTCGCGGCCATGGTCGCCGCATGCCGTTAACCTCTCGGTTCGGGGCTTCTTGTCAGCGCCCCGATCGCCTGCCACACACGAGCCCGATCCCTCGGAGGCGCCCGTGACCGCAGACGAAGCACTCGACGAATTCCGCGCCGCGGGCGCGCTGCTCGAAGGGCACTTCGTCCTCTCCTCCGGGCTCCACAGCGCCGTGTTTCTCCAGAAGATGTTCGTCTTCCAGGACCCCGCCCGCACCGAACGCCTATGCCGGGCCCTCGCCGAGAAGATCAAGGCAGCCTTCGGCCCCGTCGACATGGTGGTTTCTCCCGCGGTCGGCGGCATCGTGCCGGGCTACGAGACCGCCCGTCATCTCGGGTGCAAGGCGGTGTTCGTCGAGCGCGAGAACGGCGTCTTCGCCCTGCGCCGCGGCTTCGTGATCCCGGAGGGCGCGCGGGTCGTGATGGTGGAGGACATCGTCACCACCGGGCTCTCCTCCCGGGAATGTCTGGCCTCGATCGGGGCGCATCCCGGCCGGGTGCTGGGCGCCGCCTGCATGATCGACCGCTCCGGTGGGCGGGCCGATCTCGGAGTGCCGCTCGTCTCGCTCGTCCGGCTCGACATCCCGAACTACGCCCCCGATGCGCTGCCTCCCGAACTCGCCGCCATTCCGGCCACGAAGCCCGGCAGCCGCGGCCTGCAGGCTTGAGGGCTGCCGCGCCGGCAGGCGAAGACAGCGGGGACGGGCGCCTGCCTGCGACGCGGCGGCGCCACATCCGAGCGCGAGGCAGACTTCCGGCCCGGGAGCGACCGCACTCAATAGAAGACATGAACTAGTTTGCAACCTTAAGTGGAGACGCGAGACCAATCCTGACACTCGCTTGACACTCCAATCGGCTTTGAATTCTACTCTCCTCAATGAAACTACGTTCCAGTAGGTAATTCTTGACTGTTTCGATGCTTCGCTGGGCAGGCCCTGAACAACCGGGGTCCCTCGCGATTTCGATTCCCTGCGACTGACTCCTGTCCATTTCAAGTTGATGCGAGTATCCGATGACGGCCCAACAGCGTATTGCCCTTTTCATTGATGGCGCAAACCTTTACGCGACAACAAAAAGCCTCGGCTTCGATATCGACTACAAGAAATTGCTGCGAGAGTTTCAGTCAAAGGGCTATCTCGTCCGTGCCTTTTACTATACGGCTCTTGTCGAGGATCAAGAATACTCCTCCATCCGCCCGCTCATCGACTGGCTCGACTACAACGGCTATCGGGTCGTCACGAAGCCCACGAAGGAGTTCACGGATTCCTCCGGGCGTCGGAAGGTGAAGGGCAACATGGACATCGAGCTCGCCATCGATGCCCTGGAGTTGTCACCGCATATCGACCACATGGTCCTGTTCTCGGGCGACGGCGACTTCCGTTCCCTGGTCGAGGCCATGCAGCGCCGCGGCGTTCGAGTCTCGGTGGTCTCCACGGTCTCGTCCCAGCCTCCGATGATCGCCGACGAGCTCCGCCGCCAGGCCGACGAGTTCATCGATCTCGTCCAACTCATCCAGAAGGTCGGCCGCGACCCCGCCGAGCGCCCGCCCCGCCCCGCCGCCGAGGGCGACCGGTTCGACCGCCCCCGCCCCCCGAGCCCCGGCCTCGAACGCCGCTACGGCATCCGCCAGGCTCCTGCGGAGGACGATGTCGGGGAAGCTTAGGGGTTTCCCTCTCAATCTCGGCCGTTGGGATCGCACTCCTCCCTCTCCCACGGAGGGGAGAGGGAGGAGTGCGGAGCAAGGCGGAAAAGAGACCTCTGTGCGGGGAGCGCCGTGGATCCGAACGCGCTCTCCCTCTCCGCCGGAGGGATAGGGAGGCCCCTGCGTGAGCAGGGGTCGGGAGAGGGGGATGCCGCGCGTGGGGCTCCGCGCGTCGGAATGCACCCTCTTCCCTCCCCCTCCATGAGGGAGGGAGCGCACCCGAGCGGCAGCGGGCACTTGACATATTTTCCTATGTTGTGCATGTATGTTGATGTCCGCTGCTCCTGGGGGGCGCTCATGAAGCGTCGGGGTGCGAGCAGCGGAGACAAGGCTCGGGCCTGGGCAGGACACGCATCCCGCACCGGCCCGGCGATCTGCCCGGACCCCTCCGACTGAGAGGGGGACGTCGCGGGGCTCGCTCCTCTGCAGAGGGGAGCCGTGCCGGGGAGCACCGTAAGGGGCAACCTCGTGAACCCTCGGGTTTGCTGATGGAAGCCCTGGAGCGCCCCGCCGGATCGTCGCAGAGCCGCGTCGAGCGGGAGGCGGTGTGGGCCTGCAGGCGGCAGGTTTACACCCCCTCTTCCTTGCGCACCCTGCCGGGTGCGGTTCACATGCCTCCCGCTCTCCCCAGGAGATCAGGGGACACCAAGGCCCAAGCCTCGCACCGAAAGGTGGCGAGAGCGGAGGTGCAGCGGAATGCCGTGTGATCTCGGCACGTCTGGCGTCAGCCCTTGTCGCGCATCAGCCGGGCCTTCTCCCGGTTCCAGGTTTTCTCCTTCTCGGCCTCGCGCTTGTCGTGGAGCTTCTTGCCCCGGCCGAGACCGAGTTCGACCTTCGCGCGGCCCCGGTCGTTGAAGTAGACACGCAACGGGATCACCGTGAAGCCCTCGCGCTGCGTCGCGCCGATGAGCTTGTTGATCTCGCGCTTGTGCAGCAGAAGGCGCCGCGGGCGGCGGGTTTCGTGGTTGAAGCGGTTCGCCTGCAGGTATTCCGGGATATAGGCGTTGAAGAGGAACATCTCCTCGCCGGACGGCCCCGCATAGGCCTCCCCGATGGTCGCCTTACCCTGACGCAGCGACTTCACCTCGGTCCCCGTCAGCGCGATACCGGCCTCGTAGGTGTCGGTGATCTCGTAGTTGAAGCGGCCCTTGCGGTTGTCCGCGACGACTCGGTGGCCGTTTTTTGAATTGTTCTTCATCGCTCTCAGCTCAATCCCCGGCGACGACCCGGTGCCCGTTCTTGGAGTCGTTCTTCATTGCTCGGCCCCTCGTCATCAGACATCGAGGAGCATTGTTCTTCATCGCTCAGGCCTCGTCATCAAGCGTTGAGGAGCCCCGCGTGAACCATCGCGGAGCGGATCGCTTCCCGGGTCGGAGGCGTGACGGGCATGAGAGGAAGCCGGACTTCCTCGTTGCCGCGTCCGAGGAGCTTGAGCCCGCACTTCGCGCCGGCCAGCCCCGGCTCCATGAAGATCGCGTCGTGCAGGGGCACGAGCCGATCCTGGATCCTGAGGCCCTCGGCGAAGTCGCCCGAGAGGCTTGCGTTCTGGAGTTCCGCGCACAGGCGCGGCGCGACGTTCGACACGACCGAGATGCAGCCGTGCCCGCCCGCGGCATTGTAGGCGAGCGCCGTCATGTCCTCGCCCGAGAGCTGGATGAAATCGGCCCCCATGGCATGGCGCTGCTGCGAGACCCGAGCGAGATTCGCGGTCGCGTCCTTCACGCCCACGATGTTCTTGAGCTCGTAGAGCCGGGCCATGGTCGCGACCGACATGTCGATCACCGAGCGCGGCGGGATGTTGTAGATGATGATCGGGATTCCGATCGCATCGTTGACGGCCTTGAAGTGATGATACAGCCCCTCCTGGGTGGGCTTGTTGTAGTAGGGCGTCACCACGAGCACCGCGTCTGCCCCGACGGCCTCCGCGTGACGGGCATAATCCACGGCCTCCACGGTGTTGTTCGAGCCCGCGCCCGCAACCACCGGCACCCGACCCCGCGCCTCCTGGACGCAGACCTCGATCACCCGATCGTGCTCCTCGTGGGTGAGGGTCGGGCTCTCGCCCGTGGTGCCCACCGGGACGAGCCCCTGAGTGCCGTTCTCGATCTGCCAGTTCACATGCGCCCGCAGAGCCTCCTCATCGAGGGCCCCGTCCTTGAAGGGCGTCACGAGGGCTGTCATCGAGCCTTTCAGGCGAAGGGTCATTGCGGGCGTTCCTCGACGGTTGTTCGGTGCGCAGGAGGCGATCTGGGGCTGCGGAGGAGATCCGGGAAGCGGCCGATAGACATAAGGGCTGCGGCGGTTCGGCGCAAACGAGGCACCCTGCGGGTTGTTGCCGGGGCTCCCAGGCTGGTATTGTCTCGACGGAAGCGGGCCAAACGCGCCAAGAGAGCCCGCCAAAGGCCTCGTGTTCTCTCGACGAAAACGGGCTGCATTGGCGACGGGAGCCTCCAGATGGCTGGTGGCTCTCTCGCGAAAACGGGCTGCGTTCGCCGCGGGAAGCCGCGATAGGGTTAGCATTCTCTCAACCGAAGCGGGCCACACTCCACAAGAGAGCCCGCCACGGAAGTGTCCGGGGACCGGCAAGGGGACGACAATGGGTTCGATGACGCGACGGACGGCGCGCCTTCTCACTTCGGCTGCCCTTCTCGCCCTCGTGGCGGCGGGGGCCCGGGCAAACGCTCCCGCGAGCGAACCCCGGGTGCCCGCTGAAGCTTCCCCGGGAAGCGGGGCCCAAATCCAGGACGCATCTCGCAAAGGTGCCATTCGGGTCGCCGTGGCCGACGACGAGGCTTTCGGGCTCATGCGGGAGAAGGCTCCCGTCGTGGCGGAGGGCCCCTCCCCCGTCGATCTCCTCCGGCAGGCGGTCGAGGCCTACCGGTCCGGCGATGTGGCTGCGGCCGAGGCGCTGCGCCCCCGCCTCACCGATCCCGCAGCTCGCGCGACGGCCGATTGGGTCGCGATGCGGGCTGGCGTCGCCTTGAGCTTCGAGCGCATCGCGGCCTTCCGGTCGAACAACCCGGACTGGCCGGCAACGGCGCTCATCCGCCGCCGGGCCGAGGAAGCCGTCCTCTCGGCCCGGCGCCCGGCCTCCGTGCTGAAGGCCTATTTCGCCACGGAGCCGCCGGTCACCGGTGCCGGCAAGGTTGCCCTTGCGCTCGCGCTCAGGGACGATGGGGAGGTCGAGAAGGCCTCGGCCCTCGTGCGCAACGCTTGGCGCGAGGACAGTTTCAGCCGTGAGGTCGAGGGCCGGATCCTCGACAACTTCCCCGATCTCCTCACCGTCGCCGACCACCGCTTCCGCATGGAGCGGTTCCTGTTCAAGGAGAGCTGGACCTCGGCCCTGCGGGCGGCGGAATTCGCGGGCGACGACTACGTTCTCCTGGCCAAGGCGCGCATCGCCGCCGACGGAGGCGGCAAGAAGGCCGAGAAGGCGCTCGCCGCCGTGCCGGAGCACCTGCGGGGCGACACGTCCTATCGGTTCTCCCGCGCGCTGTTTCTCCGCCGGAAGGAAAAGACCGTCGAGGCCGCGCAGGCGATCGCCGACGTCTCGCGCGACCCTGCTTTGCTCGTCGATGGAGACGCCTGGTGGGAGGAGCGCCGCCTGATTCTGCGCAAGCTTCTCGACAAGGGGGATGCCGCCGCCGCCTACGCGGTTGCCCGGGGCCATGGCGCGGAGAGCCCGGCCCAGCGCATCGAGGCGGAATTTCACGCGGGCTGGATCGCCCTGCGGTTCCTCAACAAGGCGGAGGCCGCCCAGGAGCACTTCGCCGAAGCCGCCCGAATCGCCGAGACGCCGATTTCCGTCTCCCGGGCCGCCTACTGGCAGGGCCGCGCGGCCGAGGCCGCCGGGGCCACTGACGAGGCGCGCCGCCATTTCGGGCGGGCGGCCTATTACCCGATCACCTATTACGGCCAGCTCGCCCGGGAGCGGCTGGGGCCCGTGTCGATCGAACTCCGCGCCCCGGAGCCCCTCGATCCGGAGGCGCGGCGGGCCTTCGAGAGCCTGCGGGCCGTCCAGGCGCTTCGGCTGCTTCACGCCATCGGAGCGGACGACCTCGCCCTCGCCCTCTACGCGGATCTCGCTCAGAAGCTCGGGAGCGGCGCGGAACTCGGCACGCTCGCGGCATTTGCGGCCGAGCTCGGTAATGTCCGTGCGGTGCTGGCGGTCGGCAAGACCGCCGTGCAAAGGGGCTTCCCTCTCGACACCCACGCCTATCCAAGCTTCGGGATCCCGAGCTTTCCGACGATCGGAGACCCCGTCGAGCAGGCGATGGTCTATGCGATCACCCGGCAGGAGAGCGCCTTCAATCCCAAAGCCCTCTCGACGGCCGGCGCGCGGGGCCTGATGCAGCTCATGCCTGCGACGGCGAAGCGGACTGCCAAACGCTTCGGCGTTCCCTTCGACGTGGAGCGGCTCACCGACGATCCTGCCTACAACGCGAAGATCGGGGCCGCGCATCTCGGCGAGCTCATGGAGGATTGGCGGGGCAACCACATCCTGGCCTTCGCGTCCTACAATGCCGGCGGCGGCAACGTCGCGAAATGGGTCAAGGCCTATGGCGACCCGCGCCAACCCGGAATCGACCCGATCGATTGGGTCGAGCGAATCCCTTTCTCGGAGACGCGGAACTACGTGCAGCGGGTGATGGAGAACCTTCACGTCTATCGCCACCGACTCCAGACCGCGAACGGCACGACCCCGCCGACGCTCCGCGGAGCCGGCGAGCGGAGCGCATCGGCCCTCCCGCAGGAGGAGTTCGCGCCAGGGAAGGCCAGCCCCTGATGGGGCGTCCCACCCAGAATCGGGGTTAAGTGGGGTACGGTCCGCGTGGATGTGCCGACCCGCAGGCCAAAGGTGACTCCACCTCTCAGGGGTCAGCCCTCGCTATTCTGTGGCCGCGTTCTCTTCCCGTGAGCCGGGGCCACCTCGATCGCAGGCACTCTGAAGCCCGGCCTCCCACCCTCCTTCGTCGCGACAGTCGCCCGGTCGCCGACGCCGAGCCTTGCGCACGACCCCCGCTCCGCTATGGACTCACGACCTGACGGGAGCCGCCGCAAGGGCGAATGGCTTTCCGACACGTCCAGCGCGGGCCTCACGGATAGCCCCTTCTCCCGAACTCACGGTTCGACGGGAGCATCCGGAGGGCGAGCGGTCTACGAAAACGGGGGCGCCCTTGGGTGACGGGTACCGGGATGTCTTTATCACCTCCGGCGATGGCTTGAGGCTCTACGCCCGTGACTATGGTCCTCGGTGGGCAGCCGCGACCCCTGTCGTCTGCCTCCCAGGGCTCGCGCGGACCTCGGTCGATTTTCATGAACTCGCCCTGGCCCTCGCCCAAGACGAGACGAACCCACGCCGGGTTCTGGCTCTTGATTATCGCGGCCGCGGCCGCTCGGACTGGGATCCGAACTGGCGCAACTACGATGTGCGGATCGAGTTCAACGACGTGCTTCAGGTTCTCGCGGGAGCGGGAATCGAAGAGGCCGTCTTCGTCGGCACTTCCCGCGGGGGCCTCATCACCATGGCGATCGGGGCGGCCCGTCCGGCCCTCATCCGGGCAGCCGTGATCAACGACATCGGCCCGGTGATAGACGCGCGCGGCCTGGTGCGGATCCGCGCTTACGTCGGCAAGCTGCCCGAGCCTCGCACCATGGCGGAAGCCGGACAGGTCCTGAAGGGGCTCTCAAGCGCCCAATTTCCGCGTTTCGCCGATGCCCAGTGGGAGGCCCTCGCTCGTGGAACCTGGGAGGAGCACGACGGCCGGCTGGTTCCATTCTACGACCCGAACCTGCTCAAGACCCTTGAGACCATCGACCTCGAATCTCCCCTCCCGGTGCTCTGGCCGTTCTTCGAAGGCTTGAAGCGGATTCCCGTGATGGCGCTGCGCGGATCGCATTCCGACATCCTGGCCGCCGAGACCCTCCGGGAGATGAAGGCCCGTCACCCGGCCCTCAAGGCCGTGACGGTTCCAGACCAGGGCCACGCTCCGCTTATCGAGGGCGATGTCCTGGGGCAGATCAAGGGCTTCATCCAGGGATCGGCCGGCTCCCATGGGAGCCGTTTCCACACCCATGGAACGACGGCCGTTATCTGACGACTGAGGTGTCTTGGTTCGACCTAGCGCGGGTGAGCCCCACAAGCACGAAGCCTCATCGCTTGGAGGAGCCTCCGCCATGCTCTAAGGGCCTCAGCCCCACTCGCCTGAATGAACTGACACCAGGCAGTTGACAGAGACATTCCGAACACGTGCAGAGGTCACAAATGAAAAGCCCCGGTGCAAGCACCGGGGCTTTCCTCACTAAGACGCTACTGCGACTTAGAAGTTGCGCTCGACGCGGAAGCGGCCAGCGATCACGTCTTCGTCGCCACGGACGGTCTGAACGAAACCACCACCGGCGAGAGGACGGGTGCTGATCACGCTGCCCTGCGGGTTGATGTGGGCGTAGAGCACTTCGACACCGATATCGAGGCCCGCAACCGGCGTGTAGATCAGGTTGCCGGCGATGATGCCTTCTTCGAAGTCGACGTAGCCCGTGCGAGCCCCGGCGAACGGACCAGCAGCGATGACCGAGCTGGAGCCCGCCGCATAGTCCACGACGCTGTACGAGCCGTATATGTTCGAGCGGAACTGCGGCGAGAAGACCCAACGCAGACCGGCGGCGAGAGAGAAGGTCTCCGTCGTCTGGATGCTGCCGTTGACCACGACCGCGTCGGCCACAGGAAGACCGCCGAGCGACGAGCTGCCGGGGCCGCCCAGGAACGAGGCGTTTGCGACGCCGCCGCCGGGGTTCAGGCCGAGGGTACCGTAGCCCAGATAGCCCGGAGCGCCGTCAGCGTAGCCGGCCCACACCCACGCCAGGCTGCCCGGCGAGAGGAAGGGCAGGTTCGCCTCGACGAAGCCGCTCACAGCGAAGCCGATCTCGTCGCCGGCGTTCTCACGAACCACCACGGCCGGGGCGAAACCACCCGGAACGACGGCAGTCGTCGTCACACCAACGTCAGTGACCTGGTGGGCAGCACCCGACAGGAACGCACGACCCCAGGTGCCAGCGTAGGCAACGGCGCCAACAAAGTCAGGAAGCTCTTGACCACCGTAGTTCAGCTGACCGCTGTTCGGCCCGAAGAAGAAGCCACCAGGAGGAACAACAGCGCCAGCGCCAGGAACGCCCGCGAAGTTCACGGCGTTCGTACGACGGTTGAGCGGGTTTTCGATACCGACCTGCACCTGGAAGCCGTTACCCGGCGAGAACAGATACGAGAACTGCTCGGTGTTCGGGCCGTCGTCGAAGCGGGCGCCGAAGTAGCGATCGCCGGCGGGGCCGCTGAACGAGAAGGTCGAGGTGTTCTTACCGGCAATGAACCCGCCGTACTGAACATAGGCCTGCTCGAGAGCGAACGTCGTGGACGTGCCAGTCAAGCTACCAGCGCCGCCCAGGTTACCAGGTCCGCTGAGACCGCCAAACTGGGTGAGGCCACCCTGGAAGACGGCGCCGGAGTTCGTGGTCGCCTCGTAGCGGATGTAGGCCCGCAGAGGACCGAACGCCGTCGCCGTGCGGGCGTCAATGTTCAGACGACCACGAGCGCGGAAGCCCGTCGCGTCTTGACCGCGATTTTCCTGCTCACGAACGATGAATTCAGCCCGGACACGGCCGCTGATCTGCAGGCAGGTGTCGGTGCCGGGGATCGTGAAGAAGCCACGACCGAAGGCGGGGCAGAGCTGCACGTATTCGACAGGAGCGGCCTTCCGCACGGGCAGATCGGCAGCTTGTGCCCCGGCAACCGTGGACAAAGCCGCGGCAGATCCGAGGAGAAGGCTCTTAACGAGCTTCATTGTATGACCTCCAAAGTTACGAGACCCTTGGGGGGCCGGGGTTTCGTGCCTCGACAGCTTCGATCGAAGCCTAGACCACTCGTCCCTTTTCCCCTTGGACTTGGCCCCCTCACTGGTTTCCCGTTTGAAGCTTGGGCCAAATCACGACCGGGGAGCCCCCGTCGCGGTTGTGAACTTACCCACGCCGCTCCCGGGATCAATCCAAACTGGGCACAAAACGGGCGCGAAGGGGGGCTTTTCAGGGGCATGTTGCACAATGGCAACGTTGACGCTGGGGCGGGCAAGCCTCGACAGCCGTGCGACGAGCCATGTCTTAAGAAAGCTTTAACAAACAAGGGCTTGGTCGCGATTAGAAGCGCGCGAACGAATGCCCGCAGGGCCGACAGATCGGTCTGGAGATCGGGGGTCCAAGTTCGAGGCGTAAAAGTCTCGACGGACCTGCTGCCACAAATGCGGCGGCACCTTGGACCGAAGAAAAAGCCGGGCACGAGACCCGGCCTGACCATGGATGGTTGCATTCAGTTCCTAGGCGACCTTGTCCTTGAGCACCCCGCGGCGGATCTGGTCTTCCTCGATCGACTCGAATAGCGCCTTGAAGTTGCCCTCGCCGAAGCCGTCGTCGCCCTTGCGCTGGATGAACTCGAAAAAGATCGGACCGATGGCGGTTTTTCCGAAGCGCTGGAGAAGCACCTTGGTGAACCCACCCTCCACCACGCCCTCTCCGTCGATGAGGATGCCGTTCTGCTGGAGGCGCTCCACCGACTCGCCGTGCTTCGGGAGGCGCTTGTCGATCCGCTGGTAGTAGACCTCGTTCGGGGCCGGCATGAAGTCGACACCGCGCTCGATCAGGCTCTCGATCGAATCGTAGAGGTCGTGAGCCCCCAGCGCTACGTGCTGGATGCCCTCACCCTTGTACTCCTGGAGATACTCCTCGATCTGCCCGGTTTCGCCCGCATCCTCGTTGATCGGGATGCGGATCTTGCCGTCGGGGCTCGTCATGGCCCGGGAATGGAGCCCGGTGAGTTTCCCCTCGATATCGAAGTAGCGAATCTGCTTGAAATTGAAGAGCCGCTCGTAGAACGCCGCCCATTCGTTCAGGCGACCGCGATACACGTTGTGAGTGAGGTGGTCGATGTAGTGAAGACCAACACCAGCCGGCTTGGGGTCCCGCTCGCCGAGCCACTCGAAATCCACATCGTAGATGGAGCCCTTCGCGCCGTAGCGGTCCACCAGATAGATCTGGAGGCCTCCGATCCCCTCGATGGCGGGGATGTTGAGTTCCATGGGACCGACATGGGTCTGGGCGGGCTTGGCCCCGAGCGCCATGGCGCGTTCGAAGGCGTGCTTGGCGTCGACGACTCGGAAGGCCATGGCGGGCGCGGAAGGCCCGTGAGCCTGTGCGAATTTGGCCGCAAAGGACTCCGGCTCGGCGTTCAGGATGAAGTTGATGTCACCCTGGCGATAGAGCGTCACGTTCTTGGAACGGTGCCGCGCCACGGCCTCGAACCCCATCTGCTTGAACAGGGCATCGAGCTTTTCGGGTTCCGGGTGGCAGTATTCCACGAATTCGAAACCGTCGGTCCCCATCGGGTTCTCGTCCGAGATCGCCGGGGGTGGGGCATGATGCGGGAAAGGTCCCATGGTGTCCTCCTTGGTTTACACTTGGATACCCTGGGGCATCCGATCACGACTACGACCGCCCGTCCGTCGGCGGAAGCGGGCGTCGAACTCACGCGGCGTCGGGCTGGCGGCTCGGAGAGGCCTCCACAAAGGCGGGGATCGAGGCACAGGCTGCATCGACCGCCACGATCTTCGGATAAGCGTCGAGGGGAATGTTGAACCGTCGGGCATTGAAGACCTGAGGCACGATGTAGACATCGGCCAAGGTCACCGCCGCCCCGAAGGCAAAAGGTCCCGGCTGGATCAACGCCTCCACGGTGGAGAGGCCCTCGTGCACCCAATGTGCAAACCAGGCATCGACGGCGGCTTGATCCTGGCCCAACCTCCCTTTGAGGAAGTTGAGTGAGCCCGAATTGTTCAAGGGGTGAATATCGCAGGCGATCACCGCGCAAACCGCCCTGATCCGGGCCCGCTCGACGGGATCGGCCGGCAGGAGGGGCGGATCGGGGTAGACCTCCTCGAGGTACTCGAGGATCGCGGGCGACTGGATCAGGACGGCGTTGCCGATATCGAGGGAGGGGACGCGACCCTGGGGATTGACGGCTTTGTAGTCGCCTCCGGCCTGCTCGGACTTGAGAAGATTTACGGCTGCCTGCTCGTAGCGCACACCCTTGAAGTTGAGTCCGATCCGGGCCCGGTAGGACGTCGAAGAGCGAAAATAGGAATAGAGCTTCCAGGGAGCGGTCATGGGGCGGCATCCGGGAGCGAACGGGGGGCGAGGACACGGGCGCGGCCGTCGAGCTTGTCGATCAGGAGCATGAGCACCCTCTGCTCGGCCGCCGTGAGGACCGAGCCAAGGCTCGCCTCGAAGGCCAGTGCCTCGGGGACAAGAGCATCGTAGATTTCCCGGCCATCGGGAGTCAGTTCCAGCAACTCCTCCCGGCGATCCTCGCGGTTGGGTCGGCGGGCGACGAGCCCCCGAGCCTCCAGGGCCGAGACCGCTCGCGACACAGTGGATTTGTGCATCACCGCATGGGTGGCGATGTCGCGCGCCGTCCGGACGCCGTATTGGCCGAGCGTCGCCACCACCCTCCAACCTGGAATCGTGAGATCGAACCGCTCGGCATAGATCTGCGCAAGAGCGTTCGACACCACCGTGGCGAGAACGTTCAGCCGATAGGGCAGGAATGCCTCAAGCACGATCTGGGGCGCGACCGGAATCGGGCGCTCAGGCAGGTCTTCGCGGGCGATCGAATTGGAGACCATGCGTTGACAGTGATTGTTGCTCGTGCAACTAATATGCACGGATTCCGTTGGGTGAGCAACTCCCTTTGCGGAGCCTCGACGGCACCGATTCTCCGGCGCAGGAGGCCCCTCCATGAATGTACAGAATCGATCCCAGTTTCACGCCGAGGGTGCACGGGCCGGCCAAGGGTTGCTGGTCCCCGGCTACATGTCGGGCTTCGGCAACTCTTTCGAGACCGAGGCCCTCCCGGGAACGCTTCCGATCGGGCGTAACTCGCCTCAAAAGGTAAATTACGGCCTCTATGCCGAGCAGCTGTCGGGCTCGCCCTTCACGGCTCCCCAAGCCACCAACCAGCGCTCCTGGCTCTACCGCATCCGCCCGACCGTGAAGCATTCGGGGCGCTACCGTCGGGAGGATCGCGGGCTCATCCGCACCGCGCCGGGAGCGCGCGAAGAGACCGAGATGGCGATCGGGCAACTGCGTTGGGGTCCCGTTCCCGTGCCCGAGGAGACCCTGACTTTCGTGACCGGCCTGCGGACGATCACCACTGCGGGAGATTCCGATACTCAGGTCGGGATGGCCGCGCATCTGCTCCTCGTCAACACCTCGATGAAGAATGAGTATTTCTTCAACGCGGACGGCGAGTTTCTGGTGGTCGCGCAGGAGGGACGCCTGCGCTTTCGGACGGAGTTCGGCGTCATCGAGATCGAGCCTGGCGAGATTTGCGTGATCCAGCGCGGCGTCATCTTCAAGGTCGAGGTGATCGATGGTCCCGCCCGCGCCTATGTCTGCGAAAATTACGGCGGTGCCTTCACACTCCCGGATCGGGGCCCTATCGGCGCGAACTGCCTCGCCAATCCGCGGGACTTCTTGACTCCTATCGCGGGCTACGAGGACCGGGAGGAGCCCTCCCAACTCTATGTGAAATGGGGCGGCGAACTCTTCGTCACCGACATCGGCCAGTCCCCCCTCGACGTGGTGGCCTGGCACGGCAATTACGCGCCCTACAAGTACGACCTTCGCACCTTTTCACCGGTGGGGGCGATCGGCTTCGACCACCCCGATCCGTCGATCTTCACAGTGATGACGGCACCGAGCGAGACACCCGGCACGGCGAACATCGATTTCGTGATTTTCCCCGAGCGCTGGATGGTCGCGGAAAACACGTTCCGCCCGCCCTGGTACCACCGCAACCTGATGAGCGAGTTCATGGGGCTGATCTACGGTGTCTACGACGCCAAGCCGGAAGGTTTCGTGCCCGGCGGATTTTCACTCCATAACCAAATGCTGCCGCACGGTCCCGACGTCCAGGCCTTCGAGCATGCCTCGAACGTCGAACTCAAGCCCATGAAGCTCACGGGCACCATGGCCTTCATGTTCGAGACCCGCTTCCCGCAGCGGCTCACGCGCTACGCGGCAGAATTGGAGACCCTTCAAGAGGGCTACATCGATTGCTGGTCGGGCCTGAAAAAGCATTTCGACCCGAGCCGGCGCGAGCCGAAGTAGCAACGACAAACTCCGTGAGGCGGCTGGATCGACCAGCCGCCTCGTCTGAAGTCATGAGCGTCCGCGCGTGCGGATCATGAAGGTGTCGTAGGCGAACTCGTTGAGCTGCCACCAGGGCAGGACATCAGTGCGGTATGCCACCATCGAGTCATACCCCCTCTTGAAGTCGGGGCTTTTGGCCGAGAGTTCTCCGTAGAGCTCGTTCGCGGCCCTCAAGGACGCTTCCATGATGGATTGCGGGAAGGTGCGCAGCTCCGTGCCGGTGCCGAGCATGCGGCGCAGGGCCGGCGCGTTCACGGCGTCGTATTTGGCCAGCATCCAGTTGTTGGCGGCCTCGGCCGCATTGAACAGGATGGCCTGATAATGCTTCGGGAGCTCGTTCCATTTCTGCAGGTTCACGACGAGATGGAGCATGGCGCCGCCCTCCCACCAGCCGGGCGCGTAGTAGTACTTCGCGACCTTGGAGAGCCCGAGCTTCTCGTCGTCGTAGGGGCCCACGAACTCGGCCGCGTCCAGCGTACCGCGTTCCAGCGCCGGATAGACGTCGCCACCTGCGATCTGCTGAGGTACGACGCCGAGTTTTGCAAGAACGAGCCCACCGAGTCCGCCGATGCGGAATTTGAGGCCGTTGAGATCGGCAGGCGATTGCAGCTCCTTACGGAAAAAGCCACCCATCTGGGTGCCGGAATTCCCACAGGCAAAGGAGATCGCGTTGAACTTGGCGAGCGTCTCGTTGATGATCTCCTTGCCGTCCGCGAAATGCCACCAGGAATGCTGCTGACGGGCGTTGAGGCCGAAGGGGATACCCGTGCCGAGGGCGAGCGCCGGTTCCTTGCCGAAATAGAAATAAGTGGGCGTGTGGGCGCATTCGACTGCACCTGTCTGCACGGCGTCGAGTGCTTGGAGGCCGCCAACGAGTTCGCCGGCCGGGAAGGTTTGGATTTGGAACTTGTTGTCCGTCGCCTCCGCGAGGTACTTCGCGAAGGTCTGCGCCGTCCCGAAAATCGTGTCGAGCTGGCGCGGGAAGCTCGAGGTCAGGCGCCAGCGGATGTCGGGCATGGTCTGGGCGATGGCCGGCGCCGCGATGGTGGTGGCCGCCACGGTGAGGCCCGCGCCCTTCAGGAAATTGCGCCTCTTCAGGTTCGTTCCAGTCATCGGTCTCTCTCCCCTCCTCCGGCGTCGCTCCCGTCGGTGACGCGCTTTTGTCACGCGAACCGGGTCCACTTTGCCTGAAAACGCTTTAATGAAGCACAGAAGGCCACCGAAGCAAAAAGGGTTGTGAACGTCGATGAAGCTTGCGTCGCTCAAACATGGCCGGGACGGCCGTCTCGTGGTCGTCTCGAAGGATCTCACCCGGGCGACCGACGCCTTCATCATCGTGCCGACCCTGCAGGCGGCCCTCGACGACTGGGAGCGCTACCAGCCGCCCCTCGCGGATCTCGCCGAAAGCCTGGAGCACGGCGCCGTTCCCTCGTTCCGCCTGCACGAGAGCGACTGCGCCTCCCCCCTCCCCCGGGCTTATCAATGGGCCGACGGCTCGGCCTACGTAAACCACGTGGAGCTCGTGCGCCGCGCCCGCGGGGCCGAGATGCCCCAGAGCTTCTGGACCGATCCGCTCATGTATCAGGGCGGATCCGACTCGTTCCTCGGGCCCCGCGACCCGATCCCCATGGCCGACGAGGCTTGGGGCATCGATTTCGAGGCCGAGGTCGCCGTCATGACCGGGGACGTCCCGATGGGCGCTTCCCGCGAGGAGGCCGCGGCCGCCATCCGGCTCGTCGTGCTCGTGAACGATATCAGCCTGCGCAACCTCATCCCCGGCGAGCTCGGCAAGGGGTTCGGCTTCTTCCAGGCGAAGCCCTCGTCCGCCCTCTCGCCGGTGGCCGTGACCCCGGACGAGCTCGGCGAGGCCTGGGACGGCGGCAAGATCCATCTGCCCCTCCTGTCCCTCCTCAACGGCCAGCCGTTCGGCCGCCCGAACGCCGGCGTGGACATGACCTTCGACTTCCCGACCCTCATCGCCCATGCCGCGAAGACGCGCCCCCTTGGCGCCGGCACGGTGATCGGCTCCGGCACGGTCTCCAACAAGGACGCGAACGGCGGGCCCGGCAAACCGGTCCGCGAGGGCGGCCTCGGCTATTCCTGCATCGCGGAGCAGCGCACGGTCGAGACGATCGTGGGCGGCGAGGCCAAAACGCCCTTCATGCGCTTCGGCGACCGCATCCGCATCGAGATGAAGGACAAGAGCGGCCACTCGATCTTCGGCGCCATTGAGCAGGAGCTGGTGCTCTATGAACGTTGAGCCCGCGAAGGCGCGCCTCGCGGGGAAGGAAGTCGCTACTCGCGGGTGACGCGCCCGAAATGGCACCCGCATCGAACTGATGGAAGACCCTCATGGCTGACAAGGCTTTCGCCTCGACAGGCGACCTCACCGAGAAGACGATCTCGTTCAACGAGGTCGGCCCCGGCCTCTATGCCTATACGGCGCAGGGAGACCCCAACTCCGGGATCATCGTCGGCGACGACGGCTGCATGGTTATCGACGCGCAGGCGACGCCCGCCATGGCGGAAGACGTGATCGCCCGTGTTCGGCAGGTCACCGACAAGCCGATCAAGTACGTGGTGCTCTCCCACTACCATGCGGTGCGCGTTCTCGGGGCCTCGGCCTACGGGGCGCAAGGCATCATCGCCTCCGAGGCCACCTACCGGCTGATCGTGGAGCGCGGCGAAGAGGACAAGGCTTCCGAGATCGGCCGCTTCCCGCGCCTCTTCCGAGGCGAGGAATCGATCCCACCCGGTCTCACCTGGCCGACGCTCACCTTCGAGACTGGCATGTCGATTTTCCTCGGTAACCGCGAGGTGAAGCTCTTCCATCTCGGCGCCGGCCATACGGCCGGGGACATCGTGGCCTGGGTGCCGGATGCGGAGGTGATCTTCTCGGGCGACCTCGTGGAATACCATTCGGCCTGCTACTGCGGCGATGCGCACCTTCGGGAATGGCCCATCACCCTCGACGAGATCCGCGACTTCAACCCGCGCGCCCTGGTGCCCGGCCGCGGCGATGCGCTCAACGGCGCGACGCAAGTGCGCGAGGCGATCGCTATGACCCGGGATTTCGTCACGACGCTCTACGGCGCCGCGGAACTCTCCGTCGCCCGCGGCCACTCGCTTAAAGACACCATGGCGGCCACCCGCGCCGTCATGGATCCGAAGTTCGCCTCGTTTGCGATCTACGAGCACTGCCTGCCCTTCAATGTCAGCCGCGCCTTCGACGAAGCCTCCGGGATCGACCACCCCGTGATCTGGACCGCAGAGCGTGACCGGGAGATGTGGGCGCAGTTGCAGGGCTAGGAGGAGAGGAGCGGCCCCATGAACACCCGCAAGGCTCTCTACCAATTCGGTTATCGTCGCTGTGTGGACCAGGACCACAAGGCTCCAACCCGCCATCCCGTCGTGGTGATCGGCGCAGGGCCCGTCGGCCTTTGCACCGCCATCGACCTCGCCCAACGCGGCGTTCCCGTGGTGCTCCTCGACGATGCCGACCGGATCGGAGAAGGCTCGCGGGGCATCTGCTATGCCAAGCGCACTCTGGAGATCCTCGACCGGCTCGGCGTCGGCGACGCTTGCGTCGGGAAGGGCGTCACCTGGAAATGCGGCAAGGTCTTCCAGGCCAACGACCTCCTCTATTCCTTCGACCTGCTGCCGGAGGACGGCCACAAGCGCCCGGCCTTCATCAACCTGCAGCAATACTACCTCGAACATTTCCTGGTCGAGCGGGCCGCGGAGTTCGAAACCCTCGACATCCGGTGGCGCAACCGCGTGACGGAACTCGGACGCCGCAACGACGGCGTCACGCTTAACGTCGAGACCCCGGAGGGCGATTACAGGCTGGAGACCGACTGGGTGGTTGCGGCCGACGGCGCCCGCTCCCCCAGCCGCCGCATGCTGGGCCTCGATTTCCTGGGCGAGGCGTTCGAGGAGCGGTTCCTCATCGCCGATGTGAGGATGCCCGAGACCTTTCCGACGGAGCGCTGGTTCTGGTTCGACCCGCCCTTCCACGACGGCCGCTCGGCGCTTCTGCACAGGCAGCCCGACGGGATGTGGCGGATCGATCTCGGGCTCGGTGCGGGAGCCGATGCGATCGAGGAGCAGAAGCCCGAGCGGGTGCGCCCGCGCCTCAGGCAAATGCTCGGCCACGACGACTTCGATCTCGAATGGGTGTCGATCTACACCTTCCAGTGCCGCCGCCTTGAGCGTTTCGTGCACGGGCGCTTGGTCTTCGCCGGCGACTCGGCCCATCAGGTCTCACCGTTCGGGGCGCGAGGCGCCAATTCCGGCATTCAGGATGCCGACAACCTGGCCTGGAAGCTCGCTGCCATCCTCGCGGGCCGGGCTCCGGAATCGCTGATTGACACATACGATCTGGAACGATCCGCGGCGGCCGACGAGAATATCGGCCATTCCACCCGCTCCACGGATTTCATCGCTCCAAGGACCCCTCAGGAACTGCGCTTTCGCGATGCGGCGCTCGCCCTGGCCCGGCACACGGGTTTCGGCAAGCGCATGGTGAACTCGGGCAGGCTCTCCACGCCCTCCACCTACGACACGCCCCTGTCCACTGCCGATCGCGACCCCTGGTCCGGATCGGCTCATCTTGGAGGCGCCCTCCCGGATGCTCCGTTGAAACGGCCGAACGGCGATCCCGTCTGGCTGCTCGACGCGCTCGGCGGCGAGGAGACGGTGATCCATGCCGGGAATGGCGCCGCGTCAGCGCGCACCGACGGGCGCCGCTGGCTCGTGATCGGCCAGGATCTCCACGACGAGAGCGGTCTCCTGACCCGGCGCCTCGATGCCTCGCCCGGCGCGACCTATCTGGTGCGCCCCGACCAGCATCTTGCCGCCCGCTGGCGTCATGCCGATCCGGCCTTGATCGAGGCTGCGTCGCGCCGCTTGCACGGCCTAGCGAGCTGACCATGGCCGCCCTCGAGACCGCCTCCCGCTTCCCCGACCCGGATCGCGCCTACCGTGCCTTCATCGAGGCGCATCGGGGGCTCTCGGACGAGGCGAGCGCGCTCCTCAATACGCGTCTCGTTCTGATCCTCTCAAACCACATCGGCGATCTCGGCATCCTGGAGGAGGCGCTAGCCCTCGCCAAGGAGGCCATGCCCGCCGATGGTCCGGCCTCGCGATCGGAAGCTTGAGAGGACCCAGAGCCACGATGCTTGACATCGATATGAGGCTTGCATTGCGGACGCGCTCCCCCGAAACGGGGCGGGAGTTGCGCCGCGAGTCCTCCTGGCCCTGGACCGGAGCCGGAATGGTGCCGCGAGCGTGCTTCGCTTTGCACCGAAACGGGAATTGCGTCACGGACTTGCATCTGACACCGTGACGTCAAGCAAGGGCAGACCACAACCTGTCCAAGAGAAGCAATATGGGAGAAGCCGCCATGACACCGACACGACGCCGTTTCCTTGCCCTGGCCGGGAGCGCCGTTGCCGCCCCGGCCCTTCTGCGCGAGGGCTATGCCCAGGCCCCTCAGGTGACCCTGCGCATGCACCACTTCCTGCCGCCCGTCTCGAACGGGCACGCGAAGTTCCTGGCGCCCTGGGCCCAGAAGGTCGGGCAGGAATCGAACGGCCGGATCAAGATCGACATCTTTCCCGCCATGCAACTCGGCGGCACGCCGCCTCAGCTCTTCGATCAAGCCCGCGACGGCATCGTCGATCTCGTCTGGACGCTGCCGGGCAACACGCCAGGCCGCTTCCCGATCTCGGAAACCTTCGAGCTGCCCTTCGTGGCCCACCGCAAGGCGGTGGTGAATTCCCGTGCCCTGCAGGAATTCGCCGAGGCCAACATGAAGGACGAGTTCAAGGACGTGCACCCGATCTGCTTCTGGGCGCACGACCACGGCCTCATCCACGCCAATAAGGCCGTGAAGTCGCTCGACGACATGAAGGGTCTCAAGCTGCGCTTCCCGACGCGGCTTGCCGGCGAGGCGCTGCGGGCGCTCGGGGCGACTGCCATCGGCATGCCGATCCCACAGGTGCCTGAATCGCTCGCCCAGCGCGTGATCGACGGCACGGTGGTGCCCTGGGAGGTGGTGCCCTCCATCAAGGTCCAGGAGTTGGTGAAGAACCACACCGAGATCCCGGGCTCGCCGACGCTCTACACGGCCACCTTCATCCTCGCGATGAACAAGGCGAAGTACGAGGGCCTCCCCGCCGATCTCAAGCAGATCATTGACGCCAATTCGGGCCAGACGGCCGCGGCCATGGCGGGCCGTGTCTGGGACGAACAGGCCGAGATCGTCTCCGATATGGTCAAGAAGCGCGGGAATACGATCACGACGTTGACCGAGGAAGAGGCCGCCCGCTGGCGCAAGACCACCGAGCCTGTGGTGGAGAACTGGCTCAAGACCACGAAGGAACGCGGTATCGACGGCCAGAAGCTCCTCGACGCTGCCCGTGCCGCCATCAAGAAGCACGAAAGCGCGGCGTAAGTGGTCCCTGCACCGCTCGAGACCTCCTCTCTCCTCGCGGAGAGGGGAGGCAGATCGTCATGGGAGCGTTTCGTCCTTCATGCCTCCTGAACCCCTGTCTGAATCCCCTCCCCAACCCGATCACGGGGCGGCCCGCGTCGCTCGGGTGCTCGCCATTGCGGGCGGCGCTCTCGTGGTCGGCCTTGCGGGGCTCGTGACAACAAGCGTGCTCATGCGCTGGCTTGGCGGCGAGGGCGTGAACGGGGATTTCGAGCTGGTCCAGACGGGCCTGGCGCTCGCAGTCTTCGCGTTCCTGCCGCTCTGCCAAGCGCACCGCGGCAACGTGATGGTCGATACCTTCACGCTGCGGCTGCCGCTGCGGCTTCAGGCGGCCATCGATGCGCTCTGGGACGTGCTCTACGCGGCCTTCGCGGCCTTCATCGCATGGCGCCTCGCCATCGGGGCCATGGAGGCACGGTCGAGCGGCACAACCTCCATGGTTCTGAGCCTGCCGATTCATTATGCGATCGGGGCCTGCGCCGCCATGGCGGCGTTCCTTGCCATCATCTGTGTGCTGACGGCGATCCGCCGAGCAAGGAACCACGCATGAGTGGAAGGATCGTCTCGCTGCCGACCGAGATTGGCCAGGCCGAGATTGGCCAGGCAAGGAATTGCTCATGAGCGGAATGGCCATCGCGGGATGGGGCTTTCTCGGCATGCTCGTGCTCATCGGCCTGCGCATGCCCGTGGGGCTTGCCATGCTGACGACGGGAAGCATCGGCTATGTCTCGATCGCGGGATGGCCGGCATTCCTCAACTCCATGAAGGCCACGCCCTACTTCCTGTTCTCGAACTACACCCTGTCGGTCATCCCGCTCTTCATCCTGATGGGCGCCTTCGCGGAGCGTTCGGGCCTGTCGCAGGATCTGTTCCGGGCCGCGAACGCCCTCGTCGGCCATCGCCGCGGCGGCATGGCGATGGCGGTGATCGGTGCGTGCACGGCCTTCGGGGCGATCTGCGGATCGTCGGTCGCGACCACGGCGACTTTCGGACGGGCCGCCCTGCCGGAGCTCAACCGCTACCGCTACGCGCCGAGCCTCTCCACCGGCACGATCGCGGTCGGCGGGACGCTCGGGATCCTGATCCCGCCCTCCGTGATCCTCGTCGTTTACGCGATCTCGACCGAGCAAAACATCGTCAAGCTCTTTCAGGCCGCGCTCATTCCGGGACTGCTCGCGACCCTGTTCTACTGCCTGGCCATCGCGTGGGCGGTGCGGCGCAACCCGGATCTCGCCCCGCCCCATCCCGAGGCACAACCCGGCGAGCGCCGGCGCGCCCTCCTTGCGGTGTGGCCCGTTCTCATCGTGGCCCTGACCGTCGTCGGCGGAATCTATGGGGGCGTATTCACGCCGACCGAAGGCGCGGCCGTGGGCGCGTCCGCGATGCTGCTCATCGGGCTCCTCCGCCGCTCGCTTTCTTGGCGGGATTTCAGGGGGAGCCTCGTGCAGACCGCGGAGACCACTGCGCTCATCTTCATCATTCTCCTCGGCGCGGAGGTGTTCAACGCGTTCCTGGCCTTCTCGCAACTGCCCACGCAGGCCGCCGCGATGATATCGGAGGCCGGCCTGCCGCCCTATGCCGTGCTCGTGGTGCTCCTCGCCTTCTACATCGTGCTTGGCGCGGTGATGGACGAGCTCGCCATGATCCTGCTGACCCTGCCGGTCTTCTTTCCGATCGTCACGGCCCTGGATTTCGGCATGCTGCCGGACGAGGTCGCGATCTGGTTCGGCATCCTCGTGCTGATCGTCGTCGGCATCGGCCTCACCGCGCCGCCGATCGGCCTCAACGTGTTCGTGGTGAGCGCGATCGCGCGGGACGTGCCGATCACGCAAACCTATCGCGGCGTGCTGCCGTTCCTCGCCACCGACATCCTGCGGCTGGCGCTCTGCACCGCCTTTCCGGCGGTGTCGCTCTTTCTCGTGCGGCTGCTCTCGTAAGGCTCTTGCCGCGGCCCAGGGAGAACTCTCGCGCCCGGCCACCCCCGACGGTGCCGCACGGATCGACGCGCTAAAGCCGCTCCCGAACGGCTCGCGCGTCCGCGATGGCGCGTTCGGTCCAGAGCGCCGCGGCATCGACCGACGGTTGGAGATCGAAGGCCGCTTCGAGGGGCTCGTCGGATTGCCTGCGAAGGACCTCGATGAGAGGCTCGCCGGTGCGTCGCACCTCGCCTGCCGCTGCTTCGACGAGCCCATGCGCGGCCTCCCGGCCGTGGGTTCTCGCAAGAGCCGCCGCCGCGGCGTCCGCGAAGAGCAGACCATGCGTGGCATCGAGGTTCGCCCGCATGCGCGCGGCATCGATCTCCAGCCCTCCCGCGAGGGCTCGTGCTTCGCGCAGGGCTCCCGATGCGAAGCCGAAGAGTTGCGGCAGGGCATTCCATTCCCCATGCCACAGGCCCACCGGCCGCTCGTGGGCCGCCGCCATGGCGTTGACGAGGCTCGTGAGCGGCCCGGACGCCGCCGCATGGGCCGCGAGGATGATTGTCGACGAGACGGGATTGCGCTTGTGCGGCATGGCCGACGAGCCGCCGCGCCCGGGCATGTGTGGTTCCGCGACCTCGCCGACTTCCGTGGACGCGAGATGCGCCACGTCCGCGCCCATCTTGGCGAGCGCGCCGATGAGGGTCGCGAGCCAGGCCCCGGCCTCGACCATCCGGGTCCGGTTCGTGTGCCAGGCGATGGGCGGAGAGCCGAGGCCGAGGGCATCCGCGAAAGCGTCGAGGATCTCGGGACCCTGCTGCCCGAAGCCGGCGAGCGTGCCGACCGGGCCGCCCAAGGACGCGACGAGAAGGCGCTTGCGGAGCGAGGGCAGCGCCCGGGCGGCATCCGCCAACCCGGAAAGCCAGACCGCCGCCTTGTACCCGAAGGTCACCGGTGCAGCGTGCTGGCCGTAGGTGCGGCCGACACAGGGGGTGCGGGCATGCGCTTCGGCTAGTCCCGCGAGCCCATCCAGGATGGCGATGAGATCGGCACGCACGAGGGCGAAGGCCTGCTGGATCTGGAGGACGAGGGCCGTATCGAGAACGTCCTGCGTGGTCGCGCCCCGGTGGAAGACGCGCTCCAGATCGGGCGGGAGCAGGGCCTGCACGGCCTTCACGAAAGGGATGACCGGCACGCCCGCGAGAGCCGTCTCGCGCCCGATCGCATCGAGGTCGAGAGCCTCGGCCGGTATGGCATCGACCGCGGCCGCGAGACCCGTGAGGCCCTGCGCTCGCGCCAGGGCCGCTTCCATGCGCAGCATCGCGGCGATGCGCGAACGGTCGGAGAAGATCTCCGCCATCGCGGAGGTCGCAAACAGGGGCCCGGTCAGCGCCGAGTCGAGACCTGAGAAGCTCATGCCTCTTCCATCGGCAGACCCACATAGTTCTCAGCGAGGGTTTTCGCCGCCGCCTCGGACGATGTCACGTAATCGAGTTCGGCAATCTGCCGCCGGACATCGAAGGGCGAGTGGTCCGCGAAGCGATGGAGCAGCGACGTCATCCACCAGGAAAACCGCTGGACCTTCCAGATGCGCCGCAGGCACATCGCCGAATAGCGTTCCAGGCCCCCCGCATCGTGGCGCCGGTAGTAGGTCTCCAGGGCCCGGGCGAGAACCCGCACATCCGAGACCGCGAGATTCATGCCCTTGGCCCCTGTCGGCGGGACGATATGGGCGGCATCGCCCGTGAGGAACAAACGGCCATACTGCATGGGCTCCACCACGAAGGAGCGCATGGCCGTGACGCCGCGCTGGAAAATCTCCCCACGGGTGAGCGCAAAGCCGTGCCGGTCCGCAAGCCGCGTCTCCAATTCGTCCCAGATCCTCTCATCGGACCAGGCCTTCAAGTCTTCGTCGGGCTCGCATTGCAGATAGAGGCGGGAGATGTCCGGCGAGCGCATGGAGAGCAGCGCGAACCCGTTGTCGTGATGCGCGTAGATCAACTCTTCGGAAGCCGGCGGGGCCTTGGCCAGAATGCCGAGCCAAGCGAAGGGGTAGACCCGCTCATAGGCCGTCAGCACGCCCTCCGGAATCGTCGGGCGGCAAATGCCGTGGAAGCCGTCGCAGCCGGCCAGGAAATCGCAGGCGATCTCCTGCGCCTGCCCATCCGTAGTATAGCGGATCCGCGTCGCCCCAGTGTCGATCCCGTGGACGCTGACATCGGCGGCCTCGAACACGATAGTACCCCCATCGGCGAGCCGCTTCGCGATGAGGTCCTTGACGACCTCGTGCTGGCCATAAACCGTCACGGCTTGCCCGCCCGTGAGCCTCGAGAGATCGATCCGGTGGCTCGCACCCGCGAAGCGCAACTCGATGCCGTGGTGGAGAAGACCCTCGCGCGCCATGCGCTCGCCGACGCCCGTCTCCACGAGAAGGTCGGCCGTCGCCTGCTCCAGCACGCCCGCCCGGATGCGTTCCTCGACGTAGGAGCGGCTTCGCGCCTCAACGACCACGGAGGAGATTCCGGCGAGATGCAGCAGATGGGACAGCAACAACCCGGCCGGGCCGGCTCCGACAATCCCAACCTGGGTTCGTGTCACGGATCAGCGCCCTTTCCGATCTGGCCTGACGGGTTGCTTCGTTGGATCGTGGCGGAGCGCCCGCAGAGCGTCAATTACGCCAATCAAGACAGTGTGGAGAGCCCTCGTTCCTCAAGACCCCCAGCAGCATCGGCGCCGGCGCTCCAGTCCAGGCCCCTGCCCCCTCGATCTCCTCCGACAAATCGCGTCCCATGCGCCGCCTGCGGATCCCCTAGCCCTCGATCTCCTCCCGCAGCATCTCGACTTCGAGCCAGCGATCTTCGGCTTTCGCGAGTTCGGCCTGAAGGGCGGCGAGCGCGGTCGTCGCCTTCTCGAACCGGCCCGGATCGCGGCCGTAGAGTTCCGGGTCCCCCAGGATGGCCTGCACCTTCGCGATCTTCGTCTCCAGTTCCGCGATCCGGGGCGGGAGTGTTTTGAGATCGTGCTGTTCCTGGAAGCCGAGGCGGCGCTTCGGCGCTGGGCCTTGCGCGGGCTTGTGGGCTTCGGATCGCACCTCCTTGAGCTTCCCGCCACGCTCGACCTGGACCCCGCGCTCGGCTTGGCGCGCCTGAACGCCATACCCCCGCTGAGCCACCATATCGCTGTAGCCGCCCGCATATTCGATCCAGCGGCCGCCGCCCTCAAAGGCAAGCACCGAGCCGACCGTGCGGTCGAGGAAATCGCGATCGTGGCTCACCAGCAGCACAGTACCGGTATAATCCGTGATCATCTCCTGCAGGAGATCCAGGGTCTCGAGGTCGAGATCGTTGGTGGGCTCGTCGAGAACGAGAAGATTGGAGGGTCTCGCCAGGGCCCGCGCGAGCATGAGCCGATTGCGCTCGCCCCCGGAGAGCACGCCTACGGGCGTGCGCGCCTGTTCGGGTGAGAACAGGAAGTCCTTCATGTAGCCCACCACGTGCTTGGCCTGCCCGCCGATCACCACCGTGTCGCCCCGGCCGCCCGTGAGGGTTTCGGCCACGGTGGCATTCGGGTCGAGGCTGTCCCGCCGCTGGTCGAGGGTCACCATCTGGAGATTGGCCCCGAGCCGCACCCGTCCTGCATCCGGCGGCAGGATACCCGTGAGGAGGTTGATGAGGGTCGTTTTGCCGGAGCCGTTCGGCCCGACGATCCCCAGGCGATCCCCCCGGAGCAGCCGCAGCGAAAGGTTCTGCACGATGGTGCGCTCGCCGAAGGCCTTCGCGACACCCTCCGCCTCGATGACCTGCGTGCCTGATTGCTCGGCCTCCGCAAGCGTCATCGAGACGGTGCCGATCGCCCGCTTCTGATTGCGGCGCTCCTCGCGCATGGCATGCAGGTTCGAGAGGCGGCGGACGTTGCGCTTGCGCCGCGCGGTGACGCCGTAGCGGAGCCAATCGGCTTCGGCGACGAGCTTACGGTCGAGCTTGTGGCGCTCCAATTCCTCCTGTTCCAGCACCTCGTCGCGCCAGGCCTCGAAATGCGCAAAGCCTCGATCCATGCGCCGGGTGACCCCGCGGTCGAGCCAGAGGGTCGCCTGCGAGAGGCTCTCCAGGAAGCGGCGATCGTGGCTGATGAGAACGAGGGCCGAGCGCAGGCCCCGCAATTCCCCCTCCAGCCATTCGATCACGGGCAGATCGAGATGGTTCGTGGGCTCGTCGAGAAGGAGGATGTCGGGCTCGGGCGCCAGCACCTGGGCGAGTGCCGCCCGCCGGGCCTCGCCTCCCGAGAGCGTCGCGGGGTTCTCCTCGCCCGTGAGGCCGAGTTGCTCCAGGAGGTAGCGCGCCCGGTAGGGATCGTCTCCGGGCCCGAGACCCGCCTCCACGAAGGCCAGGGTCGTCCGGTGGGTGCTGAAGCCTGGCTCCTGGGCGAGATAGCGCACGGTGACGCCAGGCTGGACGAACCGGGTGCCTCGGTCGGCTTCCACGTGCCCGGCCGCGATCTTCAGGAGCGTCGATTTCCCCGACCCGTTTCGCCCGACGAGGCAGGCCCGTTCACCGGGCGAAACGGCGAGGTCGGCACCGGTGATCAGGGGTGTTCCCCCAAAGGTCAGGGCGATGTTCTGAAGGGCGAGCAGTGGGGGAGCCATCGGGGCTCCCCGTGGCACCTCGGGCGAGAAAGCGCAAGCGGCCGCCGTGCCGCTGGGCCTGGGGTGGGACGCTGGGCCGGCGGGAACGGGCCTCCGCGTCACGACCTTGGCTGCTCGCCCCCACCGCCGGATCGCCATGTGCTTGCCCGCACCGCCCGGCCGGAGGTCGGAATGGTTGTGTCTTCCCAGCAAACAGGGAGCCAACGATGTTCGTTTTCCTCGATCTCGCTCAAGCCGCCATGGGCCTCGCCGTCAGCGCCGGGTTCGGCCTGCTGCTCTACCCATTCGAGAGCCACTGAGGTTCCCGAACGAACGGTCGCCAGGGCGAAGCCCGTTCGGCTCCCGGCCCGCGCTCGCCAAAGGCAGGAGCCTCCCCCGCCCCTGCAGAGCGCCCGGCATGCGCTGCCCGCGCATCCCTGCGCACGACGCTTGCGGGCCTTCGAGGCCGCTCGGGCGCTTGGCAGGGTCCAGTCGGCACCTCTTAGCCCAGCCCGCGTTCGTTCGCCCCAGCCCGAAGAACCAGATTGACCGGAAAAGGCCGAACCCCTAGAGATTTGCCCGCTGGAGACGTGGCCGAGAGGCTGAAGGCGGCGGTTTGCTAAACCGTTATAGGGTTGCAAAGCCCTATCGAGGGTTCGAATCCCTCCGTCTCCGCCACGATGATCTATTAAACCTCTGAAAACGTTCAGTATTTCCCATCGGAGGCTAGCGCAGCCCCAGCATTAGCCCCAGCGGCATCTGCTGATCATCCGTTGACGCTCATGCGCCGGGCCGGCTTGCCGCCACCATCGGCTTGGGGTGTCAGAGGCTCTGGCCACGACGGTGCCGTCCTCGGACCGGACCTCAGCCTTGACGAAGATCACGGAGCGCCCAACCCTCCGCAGCGCGGTCCCCTCGCCCTGATGCGAGATAGCTCGTGTGCATCGCCAGCGTCAGCACCGCCGTGCAGCAGTGCTACCGACCGGATTCGGTGCTACGGATCGCACTTAATCCTCCTCGAAGCGCCTGTCTCTGGGGCGCAGCTGCAGCGGCTGGAGGCGGATCCGCCCTGCCCCCATACGCTCAAGCGGGCCAGGAGAGGCCCCGCCTTCCTCCGCGGAAGCGAGGTTCATGACGGCACTGCGGTTTCCAGATCGCCCTGCTGCAAGTTCGCCCGAGATCCATCGCGTGATGCGGGGCGCAGCGACGCTCGTTCCGTCCATGGCGACCACGGAACCGCTCCGGGTGCCGGCGGCGAGAACCCCGCCGTGGACTCGCGAATCGTCACCGACTGAGACCGCGTCCGGCCCGAACCGAGGTGGTGTCCATCCATTCGGGCGGGTGAGCGGTCCCCCGGCCGAGTACGCCGCCAGCTGGTTCTCCCGCGCAAGGAAGCCTCCAATCACGGACGGGACGCCACCCGTTGCGAGGCCGTTCATGGAGGACGCCCGCCTTACGAGCGACACGTTATCAGTTTCAACCGGGCGGCCAGCGTCATCGTAGCGCCGATAGCGGCGTTCATCGAAGTAGGACTGCCGCCCTCTCCGCGAATAGCCGTATGGCGCCTCGTCCCGCGCGATGTAGGCGTGCGCAACGTCGGCGCTCGCCAGGTTCGTCAGCCTGATCGTCCACAGCCCACACGGCGCAACGGGCCCAGGACCGTCGCGAGCTGTCGGCTGCACGTGAACGCAGAACCGGCCACGGCCGACAAGTGGATTGAAGTCGTAGGAGACCTCGCAGAGCGTAGTGCCGGCCGGCGTCCATTGACTGGGCAGAGTGGAACCTTCGCTGATCGTCGCCGGTCCGGCCCCCCCGGGAGCGATGACCGTGAGCATGATCCAGTTAGGTGCCGAGCGGATCCCAGGAGGCAGCCAAATTTCGACGTAACTCGGTGTCCGATCGTCGGGCGGGATGCGCCAAGGGAGGTCCACCGGTCCCGCCGCGGACCTCGCTTCGGCGTGGAGGCGCTCGAGATGGGTGTTGCCTGAGGCGATTACGGCTTCGGCCGCCACGCTGAATACAGCGCTCCAAAGCGAGAGGATGGAGTCGATGGCACTTTCGCCAATCTGCCTGCCGTCGTGCGGACCGGTGGTGATTCCGTAGCTCACGTTGATCACGGCCGGCAAGGGACCGCAGCCGAGCCTTGCGGACACGAGGAGCGAGCGTACGAGAACGTAGAAGATCCCGTCGACGATGAACGGCAACAGGGGTGCGCGCAGCGCCGTGGCTTCGATCGGAACTTGGACGGCGATAATCCGCCGGTCGGGCTGCTCTTGAATGGGAAAATTGCAGGCAAGATCGAGCACATGCGTGCCGTGGGCCCGCCGCCACTGGATCGCCTTACGGCCTACCGGCACTTCGGGGTCGAGGACGCGCGCGAGGCGGTAGAGTTCGTCCTCATCGACGAGACCGACGTGCGTCGAGTCTACGAGGAACTCGTCGATGCCTTTCTGGGTCCCGACGGTCTGCTTGCGCAGCTCACGTCCGTTGGCGAACGGGCCGAACAGCCCGATCGGGCCGGGAGGCGGCCCGTCCTGCATCCAGAAGAACTCGACTCGCGATCCACCGGCCTCACGGAAGGCTTCGTGAGCGAACGCAATGCCGTCATCGACGATGCCGAGGACAACCGTCTTGGCGGCGGGGGGACCCAACGGCCGCGCGATCCGCTCACGCGTCCAGTTCTGCGTTCGATCCGCGCGGGAGCGCGTCTGGAGAGGGGGTCCGAGCGCGATATCCTCGATTGCATCCGCAAGTGCCTTGTTCTCCTCCTTCGCGATCTCGTCGAAGAAGGCCAACTCTGCGACCGCGGTGATATAGGCGAGGCTCTCGAACCTGGGGTCGAGCTCGGGCAGGATATCCGTATAGAGAACAGGGACGTGGAGCCACGGGCTCGCGAGTGCCGCGAACTGCTTCGGGTTGATCCCGTCCCGAAGACGAATCAAGACGGGGATGAGCGGCCGTTCCTCCCCGGGCGGAAAGAAGTCGGCGCGGCCCGGTCCCAGCTGCCAGTTGAAGGCGCTCGCAATCATTTCTCAATGCCCTCCCCGATCATCGGACCATTCCCGTAGGCGTGGGACCGTCCGTCTCAACGACTGAACCGTGGGCCGCCGCGAGGGACCCACAAGCTTCGAGCAGGTTACGACCATTCCGCCTTAGCCTCGTTCCAGAGCCATGCCAGCAGGGGCGAGTGCCAGGTCGTGTCGAATGTGTTGGAGGTCGACGCCGGAACGTAAGTGCCGTTGCTGATCTGCACGGGATTACCCATTGGCGGAATGCTGAAGAGGACACGCCAGTTGAAGTCTTCGGGGACGGCTGTCGGATACAGCGACCCATCGAAGGTCCAAGAGTCGTAGGTAGTGAGCTGGCGGCACCGAGCGACAAAGTAATGGCCGAGCGTCAGGCCGAGGAGAGCGCCCGCGACACTATCGACCGGGAAATGCAAGCCCGCGACGGTGCGGTTGATGGCGATCCTGGCTGAGAGCCGCATCAACTGCTCGCAAGCCTCCCTCCGCCCATAGACCGGATGGGCGGTGGGCGCGGCCAGCAGGTGCCAGAGGACCGTTGAAGCGATGAAGGCCTCGGTGGCGTGGCCGCTCGGTAAGGATCCGTGGCCAGGCGTGAGGATCATGGGCTGGACCTGCTCGGAGTACTCGATCGGGCGCGGACAGGCGAGCGCATGCTTGAGCCGCATATGCACGAAATTCGCAAGCCGCAGTGCGGCAGCGAGGAGTTCGAGTGTCCGCGGCGTCCGGTCGGGGTGAAGATGCACGACCGAGCCGAGGAAGATCGCTGAGGCCCCGAGCTGGGTGAGGATCTCGGAGGTCCGATCCGGTCGCAGGTCAGCGTAATCCCGGATGAAGGAAAGTTGCGAATCGAACACGCCCTGGTCCGGCCGCACGATTGTAGCGAGATTCCTGTAAGCGAGGGCGGTACCGGTCCGATCGAGATGAAGGACGTGCATTGCGGGATGTGCTGCGGCCACGTTGTCGGCTCGAAATCCGAGGCGCGAGAAGACCTCGAAATCAATCGCAAACGCCCGTACCCACGGCGACCAGAGCTCTAGGTTAGCGGCATTGTCCGCCGGAGTAGGGAGAGTCACAACTCCCGCCGGAGGCTGCCAAGTTCCGACAATGCCGTCGCGGTTGTGGAGGAGTGCATCGAGGCTGAGCGGGTCACTCGCCCCTGTCGCGAATCCGCCGAACCCACCAAAACCCCCGAACCCACCGAACCCACCGAACCCGCCGAACCCACCGAACCCGCCAAAACCCCCGAATCCGCCAAAACCGCCAAAACCTCCGAACCCGCCAAAACCGCCTTGTGAGGAGAGCTGTGTCATGATGGTCGACCTCTCATGGACACCTTCGGCCGTGGACTGTTAGTTGGGCACGCCCACGAGCCGAAGGACTCTTGCGAACTCCTGGCCAACGCGGAATGGCGCACTCGGGGCCCGTTCGAGCCACAGAGACACGGTCAAGCCCGGCTCAAGCTTCATAAGCTCCTGCGCTGTCCGGCGCGCTTCTTGCTCAAGCCCGAGATGCCATTGTGCGACGGCCATGACGCGCAGCGTCGACGTGTGATTGCGGTTCGCCCGCAGCGATCGCTTCGCGAAGTCGAGTGCGGAGGCGTACTTCCGGGCCGCAATGCATGCGGAGGCCGCCAACGAGTCGTAGAAGTAGCGGTGGGGGTCAAGGGGCGACAGCCGCAAGGCGCGGCGGGTGCAGCTCACGGCCTTTTCGCCTTCGTCCATGAACGCATGGAGGGTGCCTCTCAGCAGCCACGCGTGTGCATCGTTGGGGTTGCTGAGCAGCGCCCGCTCGTAGCGTTCCTGTGCCACGTCGAGCCTCTTGAGAAGATTCGTGTGGACGAAGCCGTCGACCCCCAGCGCCAAGGAACAGTTCGGGTCAGCGCCGAGCGCCTGCTTCGTGCACCGCAACGCAAACCGCGCATCTTCCTCGGGATCGTCGGACCAGCCCTGCTGTACGCGCAGGACGTGCCACTTCGCGAGCCACGCCTGCGGGATGGGTTGGCGCGGAGCCCGCTCAATGAGGGCCTCCAGCATCTTCCGCGACTGCTCGAAATCAGTTGACGACAGGCGGTGCATGAGTGCGATCGCGCCGATAAGAAGCGTATACCCTGGCAGATTGGGCAAGGCGTTCGCTTGGGCGTGCTGCAGCTCGCGGGACATGACCCTCGCGCTCACATCGGCCGCGATCTGATCGATCACTTCACGCCGACCGGGCAGAATGGACCGAATCTGCCCCTTGTAACGCCGCGTCCATACGATCTGCTCCGATCGAGCTTCGGCAAGTTCTACGTCGATCGTAACGCGGCCACCGGTGACGGTATACTTACCCGACAGCACATAGGTAACTCGGAGATTGGCGGTGATTTGTGCAAGGCTTGCTTCGCGCCCGCGAAAAACTGTTGTCGACAGGCGCGAAATCACGTGGAGCTCGGTTGATTGCGACAGATCCCTGATGAGTTCCTCGGCAATGACTTCTCCGAGCACGTGGTGGTCGTCGAGATCCCGCGTCGCAAACGGCACGACCGCGAGGGACGGCAAGAGGTCGGCGAAGGCGCTCCCGGGCGGCATGACAGGTGGAGTGCCCGGGGGCCCGATCCGATAGGCTCGGACGGGCTCCACCATGTGCTTGAGGTAGCAATTTCCGAGATCCTCGATGTCGGCATCGAGATCCGCCGTGAGCTGATCGCGTACGTTGGCGGAGACGATGATTTCTCCGGGACCGGCGAGGGTAAATAGGCGCGCAGCCCGGTTGACGCCGCGCCCATAGACGTCCTTCCTGTTGATGATGACCTCGCCCGACTCCACGCCAGCGCGAAGTAGGATCTGCCGCTCGGGAGGCTGCCCGACGTTCTTCAGGTGACTGGCCTCCTGCATTGCGAAGGCCGCCAAGACCGCCGACCTAACGTCGTTGAAGTCCAACAGCATTCCATCGCCGAGACTCTTGATGAACCTGCCGCCGTGAGGGGGAAGGATTTCCTTTTTCACGTGCCGCAAGAAATCGAGCCAGCGGGAAACGAAGCCGACTTCGTCCTGATCGACGAGGCGTACGGACTCGGCCACGTCGACGATCACGACCACACGGTCGGCCCGCTGCTCCTGACGGAACACGACTTTGTCCTGGGGTCGGCCGACCGTGTGGGCCATATCACCCTCCGGATACACCTGCCGCGATCCTGAAAGACCTCGCCCGTCCAGCACCGTGCACCGGCCTTCCTAGGTAAGAACACGATACCGCGTTTGAGACGGGTTCCGCAACGGCACTTGGCCCATGTCGGCCTCGTCAATAATCGCCCTTACCTTTCCAACAAACATCGGCTATCCGACGACGCAGCGGAGCGCTATCCGGCCAACATGCCGCTGACCAGCGCCCGCCAAGTGACAGGACCGACGATCCCGTCCACAGCCATCGAGGGGACCGCGAGCGAGAGCGCCTGCTGAAAGCCGCGCACCGCGCTTTCCGTTTGCGGCCCGAAGATCCCGTCCACTTGAAGACCATTGCTCGGGTCGCCGGATTGATTGCGGAATTGGAACTCCTCCTGCACCCCGCGCACCGCGTCACCGGTGCTGCCTTGTCGGACGGTGATGATCAGAGCCGCCCAAGTCTGCGGGCCGACGATCCCGTCGACGCTCAAGCCCTTGCTCGTCTGAAAGGCTGTCACGGCTGCTTCCGTCGCGGGACCGAACACGCCATCAACGGTGATACCATGCCCACCGGCACGTAGAAGATGCTGCAGCGTCCGCACGGGGTGGTTCCGGTGCCCGACCCGGATCACGGGCCAAGGGATGATGCTGCCGGACACGGCGTTATCACGGCGTGCCGCTAGGGCGATGAGCTCAGAAAGTGTATAGCGCTCCACGTGTGAGCTGGCGCCATCGGCCAAAACGGAGTCTTCGGAGTGCCGCACGAGATTCCAGAGCACTTCTGCTACGAGGCGACTGCCGACGCGTCCAAGGTGTTTGCCCTTGGCGCCATTCGGGTCGCCTGCCTCTGCGAGCACGTAGAACCAGAGCGGCGTCCGGTCGACAAACGGGCGGGCCGCAGCGCGAAGGGCCTCGACAGGCGGAAGGGCTGCTACGAGCGCTTCTCCGGAGAGGACCGGCTCGCCAAGCTGGTTGGCGACGGCCTGACCGGTCGGCAAACGCATCAGGTAGCCGCGCAGAAGGTTTCGGACGGCAAGGCGCGGGGCGACATGCACGACGTTCGGATCCGGATCGTTCGCGCCTTCAAGGTCTCCGAAGGTGTTCTGCAACTTGAACGTGAAATCGGTCAGGCGAGCGTCGATCTCTCGCGCCATCTGGGGCGTGCCGCCTCCATCAGGCGCATGCACGAAGCGCTCCCACTCGATGACCCAGTTCTCGGGCAGCGTGTCGGTCTGCTGAGGCGGAAGGCCGATGTTCTCGCCCAGTTGGCCGCTGAGGGCCGTGAACGTGAACAGCGTGCCGAGATCCGTTGGTGAGAAATTGAGGTTGTAGTCATAGAGGGTACGGATCATCGAATGTCCGAAGCGGTAAGCGGCCGCCGCGAACTCCACCGGCATGAACACGTCACTTCCGCTCTCGATCCGCCAGTGCCTCGGGCCGTTTGTCATCACATCCGAGAGGACAGCGGGGTCACAGATCTTAGCCAGAAAATCTGTCAAGACGATCCGCTGATAACGACGGCGCATTTCCGAGCGAACGGCATCGAAGTCACCACCAATCTCGTCGACAAGGCTGTTATGGGCCTTGAGGAAGGCGAGGTGCAGCTGCGAAACGATCAGGTTTTCGTCGTTGCGGGGGTCTCCGATCAGGGCCGCCCGGTCTGTTGACGGGTCCTCGCTCCTTCCCTGCCGCGGCAGATCGTTCGCGTCAGACTTTCCTGGTGGGCGGGCGAGCGGTGGGTTCGAGCTGTTCAGGCGCTCAACGGGACCAATCTTCATTTTGCGGGGATCGGCATCGTCGCGAGGCGCTGATCCTTCGTAGACGCTGTCAAGGTCGAGCCTCAGGGTGCGCGAGTTCCTTAAGCCCGAGAGGGATGAAAGTGGCGCAAGGTCCAAGGACGCGAGCGACGGCATGCCAGCCGAGGTCTCATCGAAGGTAATGTCGTGATCCAAGAACTGGCCGAAATAGGTGTAGATGGCAGGAGTCGCACTGTCACCAGGCCCTTTCGCGCCCCCGACGGGCTCGACCTCAGGCACATCCGTCATGGCAGCGCCCAGAGTCCTGAGCGCCTCGACCGTCGCGCGTTCGGGCTTGAGGACGTTGGCCTCGTCCTGCTGGAGTTCGGGAAACATATACCCGAAACTGGTCGCTGCCGAGGCAACGCCGGCGCCAACGGCGAGGGAACGTAGCCGGTTGCCGACCGCTTCGACCGTTGTGGCGTCGCGTGTCTGACCATGACCTACCCGTCTCATCGTGGCCTCCTCTGTCCGCGGACCAATCTAGTGGGAAGATTTCCAAGTTCTTTCAGCGCCCCTATCGTTACAGACGCTTTCGAACGCCTTGAACCCGCTCAGTATCGGAGCCAGACACTGTCTGAATGCGCCTGATCCTGCCTCCTCCAATTGGGGGAGCTGACGCCGAAGTTGCTCGTTGGAACCAACCCGCATCTGTGTCGTCACACGCGCAAGGACAGTCAACCTCCTCCACCGGAGAAGCTCGGACTTTCCGGTATCTCTGTGCGGAGAGCAGCTGTGACATTAGCGACAATAGTGACAATAGCTTCCTGCCACGCCTTAGAGCAGCCCTAATGTCGCTAACGTCACTATTGGCACGGCAGGGCCCATTGGGCTTGGACCAGCTCGACGCTACGGTGAATGCCCGCCAATGGGACGAAAGCGCAACCGGCGAACATCCCAGGCTAGGCGCCGGTCGGCTCATGGGAGCGGCTTTTCTGGAACCAGTCCTTCAGCCCCCTTCCCTCATCAGGGGTCAGATCCTGCAGGCTCTTGCCGACGAGCGCTCGTCGAAGGCGCTAGTCGTGCTCGCCTTCCTCTGCAAGACAACCCAGAACCGTCGGCAGGAGCCGGGCATACTTGACAACTAGGCCATCGCCCGACCGCCGCCTCACGTCATCCAGGCCCCCTCCTCCCCAACGTCAGTCGGAGAGATCTGTCGGTTCTGGCTTGCGGATCAATAGCTCGACTAGGTGGATCGTGGCTTCTGGTTGATTGTCTGCTTTTTGCCAATCTGTCACCGCAGACTTACAGTTAAAACAAGGAGGCCCATAATGAGCACACTTGAGCGCGCTATCGCGATTGCAGCAGAGGCTCACGCCGGCCAGGTCGACAAGGCCGGCGTCCCCTACATCCTGCACCCGCTTCGCGTGATGCTGCAGATGGCAACGAACGATGAGCGTATCGTGGCGGTGCTCCACGACGTTGTCGAGGACTGCGCAGAATGGACTCCCGATCGGCTGAAGGCAGAGGGCTTTTCCGACGGCGTCATCGAAGCGCTCGCGTCGGTGACAAAGTGCCCTGACGAGAGCGAGAGCTACGAGGCGTTTGTCGCCCGAGCGGCTGCCAATCCGATCGGGCAGAGCGTGAAGCTCGCAGATCTCCGGGACAACATCGATCTGTCACGAATTGAGCAACCGTCGTACAAGGACCATGAAAGGGTGGAGAAGTACTACCGAGCCATCGCGCAGATCGAAGCGGTGGTCGCGCAGTAGGGAACCTTGTAAGTGCGAGGCTCAGCACATGGGCGATTTGCACTATCCGGACGCTCTGTCGAGTGGCTGCGCCTCCCCTTTCCACATCGCTGAAAAGCTAAATCGCCCACCACGCCACGCGGGCTCGTGAGCGCGAAGACCTGCGTGGGTCATGAGGGGATTGTGAGGCACCACGAGATCGACTGGCAGGGGCGGTTTGGGCAGCAAGGGCACTGGACAGACACGACACTTGCCTAGTTTCGCCTCGTCCACAGCGGACGGACAGGACAGGACACATATATGTGTCCTGTCCTGTCCGGTTGTGGATGTCCTCTTTGTCCTCGTCCGCTCGATGCCGCCCCGGCTGTCCCCTCCGCCGGTGTGTAGGCCTCCCTTCATCGCCGAGCCTGCACCCGCGCCAATAACTGGTCCCGCTCTCCACGGGTGAGGTCTCGCGAGTGCTTGCCCGCGAGCGCGCGCCCGAGCTGCTGCTCGCTCTCATCTCCGCAGGCGAGCGTGGCTACCACCATCGGCAGCAGCTGGTTGAGCTCAGCTTCGAGTTCCTCGTCGGAGAGGCGGCTCACGTCGTCAGGTCGGCCAACCTTCGCTTCCACCTTGCGCAGGCGCAGCTCGAGGGACCGGCTCACAGGTTAGTCCTCGCTTCGAGTGCCTCCAGGCGCGCCTCAAGCTCGCAAGCCTTCAGCGCCTCGACATAGCTCGTCACGAGCTTAGCGAGCTCCGCCGCCTCAAGCGGCGTCAGCTCACCCTCGGCGACAGCTTGCAGGAGGGCCGCCGAGGCCTGTGCCGCATCACGAGCACTGGCGAGCGGCGGGAGCTGGAAGGAGACTGGCCGGTCCTTACGAGGGGGCGCAATCCGCTCCAAGCATAAGCGGAGAGCGGTTGTGTCACCGGAGAGCGCCATCGCGACAGCCTTGCGGGTGAGAGCCTCGGCCTCTCCATCAAGCAGCGCCTCAAGCGCAAGCGTAGCCTTGTTGCGCGAGCCTGGTCGCCGACCGGGATTGCCTGCTGCAAAGGGCCGGCCACGAGACCCGCGTGCTGGCGTAGAACTCGCGTTGTTACGCACTTCCAATTCAGACATCGACACCCTCCTGAATGTGGTGTCATGATACCATATGGAGGGTGTTGGTCGAGCATACCTGATGCCGCAGGTACCTTATCGGGATGTTTGCTCGGGCGGTGACCACCTGGTGCTTATGCTTCTGGGTAGAACTCTGCTTGTGGTCCAAGGGCCAACGCTCAACTAACGACCACACCCGGCCGCCCGATGGGCGACCAGCAAGGTGGCCTCCCAGGGACACGAAGCATGGCGTTTCCTTAAAAGGACCATCGTCTCCGCGGTCAGCCGGGGCTGAATGCGCTCACTAGACCACCGGCGGACCTCAGAACAGTGGAAGGAGCTATCTCGCTGCGGCTTGCAAACAGCTGTGCTGAAACTCTCCGGCTCAGGGGGCCTTCAGTCCTGAGAGTGATCAGCCTGGAGCGTGACAGCGATGAAGGACAATCCGCGTCTTGCGCTCGCCCGCAATCTCGTGCGCCTCTATCGCGAGGTGCTGGAACAGCCCGTCCCCGCAGAGCTTGCTAACCTTCTCGAGAGCCTTGAGCGCCATCTGCAGGCGCAGTCATGATCCAACTAGGACTGCTACACCTCTGCTGCCTCGCAGTCTTCCTCGAGATGGCACATCGTGCACCTGTGCTGGAGTGGCACGCCTAGTGGCCCTGTCGCAAACTCCAGTATAAGCCGCAGAATGGGCCAGACCGGCCTCGTTTCATGCTTTGTTAACCTGCGGAAGTCCGAAGCAAACAGCGAGCAGCTGGTTATGCTCGCACCCAGTCCACGAGTCAGCAAAACCGAAGCCTTTTGCATACTCGTACCCTGCCTACTCGGCCCGCCCCTTCAGAGCAGGAGCAGTGAGGTAGCACTCGAAATGCAGCGGGAACGCATCCATCCTCTCAATGCGAGGTCGCGGTTTGATCCGAAGTGGACGAAATCTGCCGAGGCTATGTAGCTGCCGTAGAGTGGGTCACGATGCGGATTGCATGCTCGTTACAAAGTAGCAAACTGCTCTGGTATTCATGACTTCTGTAGGGGAAACGCTATGCCGGTCAGAACTGCCAAAATCTTCGCTACCACACTTGTTAGCCTTCTTACCTGCGCGGTCTTCATCACAAGCGCACAGGCGCAGCAACAAGCAGCACCCTCTGGCACGCCTGCAGCTGGACAGACTCCGCCGGCTCCAGGCTCCGCACTCTTTGGGAGGCCGGAGACGGAGGGAGCTGTCAGGCTTGCTCCTGTCGCTCCCCTCCCGATTCCAACCTCCGCCGATAAGTTGCCCGTTGCGAAATTGAAGGCGCCACAAGGCTTCAAGGTCGAGGTTTTCGCGAGTGGGGTTCTCAATGCACGATCCATCCGCATTGGTGACAACGGGACAGTCTTTGTAGGCTCCAGGCTCATCGACAAGGTCCATGCGATCACCGAGAAAGATGGCAAGCGTCAGGTCAAGGTAATCGCCTCCGGCCTGCACCGGCCGAATGGGCTCGCCTTCCACAAAGGTGCTTTGTACGTCGCCGAATTGTCGAAGATCTGGCGCTTCGACAATATCGAGGACCAGCTCGACAATCCGCCCAAACCAGCCTTGGTCAGCGATCAGCTTCCGAAAGACGAGCCACATGGATGGAAGTTCATTGGCATCGGTCCTGACGAGAAGCTCTATGTGCCGGTTGGTGCGCCCGGCAACATCAATAACCCGGACCAGAACATCTACGCGCACATCCGCCGCATGAACCTCGACGGCAGCGGCATGGAGGTTCTGGTCCAGGGGGTACGCAATACCGTGGGTTTTGACTGGCATCCGGCGTCAAGAGAACTCTACTTCACAGACAATGGCCGTGACTGGGTGTCCGAAGACTTGCCAGAGGACGAGCTGAATCGAGTCTCTCAAACAGGAAGGAAGCACTTCGGTTATCCGTTCTGCCACCAGGGAAACTTCCGCGACCCGGAATTTGGCTGGGGTAAATCCTGCGAGGACTATGAGCCTCCGGTCGCACTGCTTGGGTCGCATACGGCTGCGCTTGGCATGCGCTTCTACACCGGTGAGATGTTCCCGGCGGAGTACAAGAACGCCATCTTCATCGCGCGTCATGGTGCCTGGAACCGCTCACAGAAGATCGGCGGAGATGTTGTTGTCGCCAAGCTCAATCCAGACGGCACCGTCAAAGCGATCGAGCCGTTCCTGACCGGGTTTATCGTGGATAACAAGTACATTGGACGGCCGGTCGACGTGCAGATCATGAAGGATGGGTCGATGCTCGTCTCTGACGACTTCAATGGCGCGGTTTACCGCGTAAGCTATGGCGGGTAGCTCCTCATACAGCAGGGGGGCGGGCTGCCATCGCCCGCCTCCCATCCCAGTTTTGCTGGGCCTTGTGGGCGCACATTTCTTTTCGGCTGGATCGATTGCAGCTGAGCCCCTATCGGAGCGAGTTGCGCCCTGCCTTGCCTGTCACGGTGAGACCGGGACGTCGCAGATCCCGGAGGTGCCTTCGCTCGGCGGCCAACCGGCAGACTTCCTTCTCATCCAGCTCTACCAGTTTCGTGAGAAGCAGCGCATCGCGGAGCCGATGAATGAACTCACGAAAGACATGACTGACGAGGACCTGCGCACGTTCTCGGACTATATCGCTAAGCTTCCGCCACCTCTTCCTCCGCCAGTAGGCAGCGACCCTGCGAAGCTGGAGCAAGGGCGCGCTGCTGCGCAAATCCACCGATGCGGGCTTTGCCATAACCCGGACATGTCGGGGCACGATCAAATCGGCCGCATTGGAGCTCAGCGGGAGGATTACCTCCTGAAGGCGCTGAGGGAATACAAGTCAGGGGAGCGCAGAGGTTATGATCCAGCAATGGTGGACGTCGCGAGGGGCATCTCGGACGATGACCTCGTTGCCATTGCCTATTACCTAGCGTTCTGGCGCCCGCGATCATAACCCGACCTGCTGAAGGAGCCTGTCATGCTGCCGCTTGCGGGGATCTCCAGGATCCCGGAGGTAACTGGCCCGAACATTCTCCAGCGACCTTTTCGATCCCAGCGAAGCCGCTCAAGATGTAGCTAAGCGGACGATCGCCTTCTGGTGCAGCGGCAACACTCTGGCAACCTTACCTAACAACGTGAGAGTGGATGCTCCGAAGCAGTCCCTTCGCCCCACTCCAACCTAAAGCTGCCCTTTGAAGGCGTTCTGGTCTATGTCAAGCCGAGTGCGAGTACAGGCGGTTCAACGATCGCGTCAGTACGGAACGCCCTTCCTGCACCGGAGATCAGCTCCTCATAGTTCCCTTCGAGGTTGCTCACCAGGGCTATTTCACCACCAAAAGCACACGAGCGAGCTACCTATTTGGAAAATGTCAGCCAAAGTGTTTTCTGCGGTCATTCAGGGAGTTGAACGTGACCTCCACTTCCATGAGCATCGCAGCCTACAGGACGTTGCTCGCACTTGTGCTTGTACTGACAGCTATACCGGTTCAGGCTGCTGATCCACGCAGCGAAGCCAATCATAGCCCAGACTCGCCTAACGCGAGCGTAGAGCAATTAGGTTCTTGGCAATCAGCTCCGATACGCTTGGGAGCCTCTGACGCGTCTACCTTTTTTTCGACCGTTCAAGTTGATGAGCGAACCACGATCCCCGTGATCGGTGACGGGGATCTTTGGCCCTCATGTTGGGGTGATGACGGTGCCCTGTACGTTACCAACGGCGATGGTTGGGGAATGGATACGGACACGCGGGTCTGGGAAGACCTGAGAGTCAGTCGGATCGATGGCACGCCGCCAGCTCTCTTAGACGGCAAGCCTCTTACGAGGGGAGGTGAGGTCGCCAGCGTCTGGTCCGGACCCGGATATAATCGAAAGCCGACGGGAATGGTGTGTGTCGGTGGAGATATCTACCTCGCCGTTCAAGACCTCGCGCTGGACTTCGACGAAGCACCGGCGGCGTCGATTGTGCGTTCGCGGGACAAGGGTAAGACGTGGACTTGGGATCGGACCACGCCCATGTTCTCGAATTCAACTTTCACGACTGTGATGTTCCTGGATTATGGACAGGACAATGCGAACTCCAAAGACGGCCTCGTGTATGCTTATGGGTTGGACGGCAATTGGCGCTTTTCAACACGCGCTTGTGATCCGGAGCAGCTTTACCTTGGCCGAGTGAGACCTGACCGGGTCCAAGATCGCACGGCATGGGAGTTCTACGCCGGGACCGATGCTGCTGGGCAACCTTCCTGGAGTAGTGACATTGCCAATCGAAGACCTGTCTTGGAGGACCGAACGCGGACCTTCCCGCAGATGGTGGTGAACCACCCTGCCTGGCCTGGACCGATGCCGAGGATCGCCCAGGGTGGGGTGTTCTACAATCGCCCACTTAACCGCTACATCTACACCTCGTGGACGCGCTTCTCCTGGGAGTTCTACGAAGCACCAGAGCCCTGGGGCCCTTGGCGTCACTTCTTCAGTAAGAACTTCGGGGTCTATCCGTGGAGCGAGGCAAAGCACGGCGGTTACGCGCCTACAGCTCCAACCAAGTACCTCAGCGCTGATGGCAGGGACTTTTACGTTCAGGCGAACACGTTCCTCAGCGGCGTTCGACGCTATGGCTTTGCCTTACGGAAGGTTCATGTCGAGCCGCGGGTGCCGACAGGCCCGGCTCATGCTCGAAATCCAAGTTCATTGGTTCATCCTAGCTCAGGAGCCGTTGTAATCAGCTACAGCAATCATCTCGGCACGCCAGATATTCTGAATGATGGTTTGGTTGCAGGTCAATCAGAGGACAGCTGGAACGGGGAGGACAAGGAGGAGGACTATTGGGGTTACACTTGGCCACACCCCTACAATCTGAATCGGCTCGAGTACACCACCGGGCACATCACGCCGAGTGGAGGGTGGTTTGATGATCACATCAGAGTTCAGGTGCGCCAGCACGGGCATTGGCTCGACGTCAGGAGTTTATGTTCGACGCCTCAGTATCCAGGCCGAGGAGCGACCGCAAATAGCACATACGTTTTTGCTTTTGAGACTACGTGGGGAGATGGTGTTCGGATCGTCGGGCGCCCGGGTGGGGAAGGACGACACACGTCGATTGCGGAGCTCACGCCTACGTTCAAAGATGGACAGTCGCGTCCTTGTAGCCAGTAGCGTACTGGTCGGAAAGGAAGCCTACCTTCACGACGAGCATGGAGCTATGAGGTGCCCGCTCCTGCCAAGCGGCGGACCTTGGCCGAACTTCTGCATTGTTGGCGTGACCAGAGGTTCGATCATCCTCCCCAACGGCGTAGATGGCCCGAGACAAAGCCTCATACGGCACGCTACGTCTGAGATCAGGTGGCAGTCGCGCGCTGGAGCTAGGCAAATCGCTTAATGATCCGCTCGCGTCTGAGCCGCGACAACCGCTCAAGCCAGAAGATGCCATGCAGCTGATCGATCTCATGCTGAAGGCAGGCTGCTAGGAAGCCATGTGCCTCATCCTCCTGCACAGCCCCAGACAGATCCTGGTACCGCACCCCCACTGCCGCCGGACGCTCCACAACCTCGGTGACACCCGGCATCGACACGCTGCCCTCCGTGTGGGCAGCCACTTCCCCAGATCTCTAGGTCACTTCCGGGTTCACGTAGGTGCGCGGCTCGGCTCCTGGTTCCAGGCGGATCACCACCAGACGCGACGGGATACTGATGTGCACGGCAGTTACGCCCACAGCCGCAACAGCGTTCATTGTGTCCAGGACATCCTGCGCGAGCGCCTGAAGCGTCTCATCCCACGTCCTGACGGGCTCCGCCCTCTGCCGCAGTCGCGGATCCGGGTAGAGAACGAGAGGCCGAGGTGCCACACGTGTGCCCATAAGGCCGGCTCCGAGCTGCTAGGTAGTGCCCCGCCACGCCTGTGCCACATCAGGGCTCTACCCGGCCAGCCGACCTGCACGCTCGCTTGCCAGATGTGACATGCCCCTCAGCAACTACTCTCCCTCGGGTCTCCTTTCATCCAGAATAGGCTCCGCTCTGCTGCGGGTGCTGTTGCTAGGATTAGGGATCACGGTGTCTGTGGCCCTCTGGGAGATCCTCCCCTCCTCAGAGCAGATCAAGAGCAGTCAAGCGACCTCTGCACCCGATACTCAAGGGCAGAATGGGCGTACTTCCTCTCCTGCGCCAGTGGCCGCAGCGGCTCCCTCCCCGCGGGTCGTGTATGCCGGACCCGCTGTCTCCTCCAGCAGCCCCTCTCCTGCCTCCACCAGGTCAGCCGCGGCCAATAATGCACCACCTGGTGCTGTGACTGGTGCCGGTGTTTCGGGACCAGGTTTGGCTCAAGTCAGCCCGCCTGTGCCTGCAATGATCCTGTCAGAAGCAGCAGCATCCTCCGCACCTACGCCGGCTCCCGCAACCCAGCCGCCGCCTGAGGCTGCTCGCTCTGGTGCAGACGCACCTGCACCAGCGTCGTCCTCGGTTCAGCTGGTTGATCTCAACACTGCGTCTGTGGAGGATCTCAATGGGCTCGGAGGAGGCATGATCGGGCGAGCCATCGTGCGCGGCTGCCCTTATAGCTCGGTCGAGGATCTGCTGGCCAAGCGCGTGCTCAACCGTTCCACCTTCCAGCGCATCGCTCCCCAGGTTGCGGTGCGTTGACTTTGGCAAAGTCAGGGCAACTAGAGGTGTTGGGCCCGCCCACAAGGCGCTGCTTCCCATATGCTTCCCAATCTACTTTTCTGGGAAGCAGGAGACACCCAATCACTGTCTAAGTCACTGAAATCTTTGTTGAATGTGCAAGGATTCGAACCTTGGACCCGCTGATAAAGAGGCGGCTGAGAAGCCACTGATCTCAACGGCCATTCCGACACTTTCCCTCTTCGTTCCGGCATTGATCCGGAAAGGGAAATCCAAATTGTCGGAACACATCCATCTCCTCCAGACGGGCACACACACCCATAGCATCGGCTTGCCCCCGCCCCTGCTGGACCCGCCACCGGACCTCAAACGAGAAAGCCCCGCCGAGGCTGGCACCTCAGACGGGGCGGATCTCAACCGCTCTGGCAAAGCGGGTATCGGGACAAACAGGAACTACCACACTGCTCTTCCCCGGGCAACGGAGCGGTCACCCGGTGAGGTGCCCGCTACCCCCCTCCAAGAGATCCGCGCCGAGTTCTACGAGTGGGCGGACTCCTCCGCCGATTGGCTCGACTATGTCCGTGATCATGGCCTCGACCTGGTCGCCATCACGGCGCAGGCGGGCGTGCTCGCGGTCTGCCCTGTCGTGTTCCTTCCTCAGGGGCGGTTCGACTTCGCTGAGGACGGCGCGCCTGCCGCCGTCCTCGAAGCCTTCGATGCAGACGGGGAGACCAGCCTCGACCTCGTCGCCTGGCCGCTCCACGACCCGGCCACCTTCGCGACAGCTCTCGGCCGTGCCGGCGGTCTCGGGCTCTGGCAGGTCAACAACCCAGCAACCTACCACGGCGGCAGGCCCCTCCCTGTCTGGCGCACGCCTCTGGCCTGGCTTCAGGCCAGGTGTCACGGCGCCGTGGTCCTCGACCCCCTCTCCGCCCCGGGTTGGCTCGCTTCGGCTCCTGGGCTGATTGCGGGCGAGGACATCGCCCATGCCCGTGAGCTCGCCCGCCTCCTCCATCCCTATGTCGACCCCAGCCGAATCGTAGCCCCACTTGCGGAGGATCTGTGATGACCCTGCACTATGCTCCCATCACCGACCCCCCGCCACACCAGCGTCCCCTTCATTGCGCCAGCCGCAGGGTCCCAGCCCAAGCACCCTAAGCGTAAGCTCGGGCGCCAGTCGGCGGCTGATCTGCTCAGAAAGGAGCTGCCACCCGTGCGCTATGTAGTCCCTGGCTACATCGCGGAAGGCCTGACGGTGCTGGCCGGCAGGCCCAAGCTCGGCAAGAGCTGGCTCGCCCTCGATCTTGCCATCGCAGTCGCCACCGGAGGGTCGGTCCTGGGCTTGCCCCGGATCGAGCAGGGCGACGTGCTCTACCTTGCACTGGAGGACAACGAGCGGCGCCTGCAGAAGCGGCTCTTCCAGCTCCTGCCACCCTCGGAGATGCCGGAGCGGCTTGCTGTCGAGACCGAGTGCCCCCGCCTCGACCAGGGTGGCATCGAGGCCATCCGCGAGTGGACCGAGAGTGTCTCCTCCCCGCGGCTCATCGTGGTGGACGTGTTCAACAAGGTGCGGCCGGAGACCAAGAGGGGCGAGAACCCCTACGAGGCTGACTACCGTGCCTTGGCACCCCTGAAGGCGCTCGCGGACGAGAAGAGTCTGGCGGTTCTGATCGTGCACCACACGCGCAAGATGGAGGCAGACGACCCGTTCGACACGGTCTCGGGCACCACGGGCTTTACGGGTGCCGCCGATACGGTCCTCGTCCTGGCCCGCACCAGTCAGGGCTCGACCCTGTACGCCAGAGGCCGAGACATCGAGGAGATTGAGACAGCGGTGCAGTTTGATAAGCTCACCGGCCGCTGGAGCGTGCTTGGAGCAGCGTCAGAGGTCCGCCGCAGCGATGAGCGCAGCCTCATCCTGGATGTGCTGAAGGAGGCGGAGGAGGCGATGAGCCCGTCCGACCTTGCCGCCGCGACAGGAGCCAAGGCCAACAACGTCAAGCAGCTCTTGTTCAAGATGGCCAAAGCGGGAGAAGTCACGAAGCTGAAGGGCCGAGGCCAGTATCTCCATCCAAGCCGACGAGACCTGCTGGAGACCGATAACTTCGGTAACCCGATAACCAAGGGCGACACTGACGAGGAGGACGAAGGTGACTAGACCTCTCCGTTCAGGCCACTCCGGTTACCACGGTTATCGAAGTTACCGCATCGGGCTGGGCTCAAGGCCATCGTCAGCCCTTTGCGTGGCTACCGCGGTTATCGAAGTTACCACCCCTACCCCTCGGGAGAGAGCAGACCGGGACCAGAGTGAGAACAAGGGGGCAATCAGCCCCCTCCCCTCGCTGGCTGCAGGCCGAGAACTGTGCGGAGGTGGCGATGCCCCGTGACCGGCAGCGCCTCACCCTGGACGGCGGACCCAGGCTCGACCTCGCCAAGCTCATCCCAAAGGGCTCGTCCAGGCCCGGTTCGCACATCCGGAGCACCTTGACCTACGCCTCAGGGCTGGTGGTGTGGGTCGAGATCCGCCTCGACGACTACGGCGGCAGTCTCGTGGTCAGCTTCAGCGGGCGCCAGCAGTCCTTTGTCATCACAGCCCGGGAGCGGCACTTCGGCGGGCAGCAGTACTACGTGATCTGCCCTCGCACCGGGCGGAAGGTGCGGGTGCTCTACAAGCCCGGAGGAGCGCCGTACTTCGCCAGCCGTCCGGCTTGGGGCCGGCAGGCTGGGTATGCCTCGCAGTTCCTCGATCCGGTGCAGCGCGCCTGGCACACGAAGGTCAAGGTGAAGCAAAGTGTGCTAGGTGACGCTGATCCCGACGAGTGGGATCTGCCGCCCAAACCCAAGGGCATGAGGTGGCGGACCTACCAGCGATGGGAAGCGAAATACGATGCGGCCGAGGACGCTCTGGACCACCGCCTCTGCCTTGTGGTCGCTCGCTTCATGAAAAGGGGTATTTAGACAAGAGATTTCGATTCAGAAACGAGCACGCGTGAAGCTTGTAGCGCCAAGGCGGTCTGCCTTATCTCAGTATGCAAACGCGTTCTCGTACCTATCCGCTAATCAATTTGGACGCCGGCCTCCTTCACAACCGGCGTCCATTTCGCGATCTCGGCCTTCACATGCTCGGCGAGCTCCTCGGGCGACGAGCCCACGACAGTAGCGCTGAAGGTTTTCAGGCGCTCCTGCACAGCAGGGTCCATGACAGCTCTACGACCCTCCTGGTTGAGCCGGTCGACCACTGCCCGCGGGCTTTTCGGTGGCGCGAAGAGCGCATTCCAGGTGTAGGTCTCGTAACCTGGCAAACTCTCCGCAATGGTCGGCATGTCAGGGAAGGACGGCGCCCGCTCCTTCGTGGTCACTGCGATGCCCCGCAGCGTGCTGGCCTTGATAAACTCAGACGCGGAGGGAAGGTTATCGAACATGATCGGCACCTGCCCGGATACTACATCGTTCAGCGCCGGCCCTGAACCACGATAGGCGATGTGCTGCATCTGAATCCCGGCCATTGCCTTAAAGAGCTCGCCGGACAGGTGCAGCGGCGTACCGACGCCTGAGGAGGCGTAGTTGTACTTCGCAGGATCGGCCTTCAGCAACGCTATGAGTTCCGAAACCGTCTTTGCCGGTACGGAGGGGTGGACGACCAAGACGTTCGGCACGATTGCGAGGAGCGAGACCGGGGCGAAGTCCGCCACGGGATCGTAGGGCTTACGCTTGAGCATTAGAGGGTTCAGAGCATGGGTAGCAACCGTGGCCATCAGAATAGTGTACCCATCCGGCTCGGCTCTCGCGACACGGGCCGCCCCCGTGCTGCCGCCCGCGCCCGCAACATTCTCGACGATGACCTGCTGACCCAATCCCTCCGACATCTTCTGGGCCACGATGCGGGCGACAACATCGGTGGAACCACCTGCAGCGAAAGGCACTACGAGCGTAATTGGCCTCGTCGGGAAGGTCTGGGCCTTCACCCCGGCTGCCAGCAGCGGCAGAGCGGCCGCACTTAAGGCCGCAGCGATCAGTTGACGCCGGCTGACTGTCATGAAGGGCATCGTTCATTCTCCATTTGATTTGACCTAGCGGCTACCCAACAGGGTGGGAAGGGCTGTGCTTAGTTGAGGGATCAACGTGATGAGCGCCAGCACCAAGATCTGCAGCCCCAGCATCGGCCAGAGTTCACGGTTCAGCTCCGGCATCTTGATCTTGGCTACCAGGGCCGTCATTTCACTCGGCGTCTCAACCTGCACCCAGCGACTATTCGGTTGAGTGCCCACGACCCTCGCCCCGGACCCATCCAGAGCGCGTCCGACGAGACTCGGCCGGGGTTCTCGATGCAGAGGCCCCCCGAGCGGATGCTCGGCCCGGAAGACCGCCGTATCACCTGCTCTCCACTCCTGTGCACAGACGAGGGAAGTCCAAAGGAGCAAGAGTGGCAGGAGCAGCACCCGGATCATGACCATTACTTACTCCGCGACGAGAGTTCTTTGCCGTCGAGAAAGTACCAGATCGTAATGTACGTGCAACCAATGGCTGCGGAGTACCGGCAAGCGGTGCAGGTGGAGGCTGGTGCCAGTCCACATCCACGTCCTTGATCGTCTGAGGCCTGCTCCCCGTCCAACGGTGTAGGTGGGGGCTGAACTACCGTGATAAACGGCGATAGAGCGGCGTAGACGGGCATAGGGAGTCGATTGGGCACGTTGCTCCAGGCGTGGGCGGCATCCGTCATCAACCTCTTGCACTACTGCGGCTCAAAGGGAGCTGCGGTCATGCCTTCCGCCGTCCAGTCACCTGTCGGCGGGCTGGACCTGGCCCATGGCGGCCCTCCGTGCGCCTGTTTCCCGGGTACAGATGCGCTCAAGCTGGGAACTGAACATCCCAGGTCTTGTTGGTTCGCTATGGCTCCAGAAGGAGGCACCTCATGTTTCAAGGGCACAGGATCCTACAAACTGCAGCTTTCGTTCTCTCGGCCATTGTTTGGGCGCCTGGGCCGACAGCTGCGCAGCAGAGCGCCGAGCCTTCATGCTCCGAGACTCTGACCGAGCAGTTAAGACGTTTCAGCGAAAAGTGCCTGTCAGATCTCGTGTCCTTTGTAGCGTCGCAGCCAAACATGTCGGCAAAGGTCTACAGTGAAAAAGAAAAATACTATCTTGTCCTGACCCGAATGGATGACGGCATGTTGATTGAGGCAGTGAGCAAAGCTAACTACCCCCTCATGAAAGCAGATACTCCTGACATTCTGAAACAACTCGGCTGGGCGCCACCGGAGAATGAATCTGACAACTGGAAGAAGAAGATGAGCAGCGACAGCGCGCGCGATGGCAGCGCGGCGCGCCAGATAAGCGAGGCATTAGCTGCATACGGCCTTAAACAAGGGGAGGCAATCTCCCTTACAGTTGGACCTAAGCTGTCGGACAAGCCGACAAACGGTTAGCTTGAACCTCTCGCCCTACAACGGCTCGACCCTTCAAGCTTGGAGAATTGAGATGCGTCCAATGTCTCTCGCAATTAGAGCGGTTAGGAGTTGCGTGGAATCGGGTGATCTGATTCCAAGGCTGTGGGGGTGAGAGCCCAGGACCTCACCATGACGGCCCCGATGTCTCAGGACCTGCGCCAGCGGATTGTCCGCGC